>SCPP01000235.1_pt1 | contig 30080 bp, 43 predicted proteins | sample 6106811 | NCBI WGS metagenome assembly SCPP01 (sample SAMN10720449, study PRJNA508395) | human gut metagenome | isolation source: Participant 2 stool, 15 month | host: Homo sapiens | collected 2018
ATACGGAGATAGAGAACTCTCAGGGGAATGCGGAGTGCTGTAGCATTATAAACAACAGGCAGAATCCTGTATAAAAGGGTTCTGCCTGAGATGTTTGTCTCAGCGGTATGGGACAGAAGTCGCTTACTGTAATTTGGTTCCTGTAAGCATTTCATAGCTCTGAAGATATTTGTCAATAGTTTTTTCCACAATCTCCTCAGGAAGGGTCCAGTCATTGCCCGGATGAGCGGTCAGCCAGTCTCTGGCAAACTGCTTGTCAAAGGAAGGCTGGGGTGGCCGGGTTCATAGCCCTGTGCAGGCCAGAAGCGGGAACTGTCAGGCGTCAGCATCTCGTCGCCTAAAACCACATTGCCATCCTCATCCAGACCAAATTCAAATTTGGTATCAGCAATGATGATGCCACGGCTTAATGCATAGTCTGCACATTTTTTATAGAGAGCGATCGTATAATCGCGGATCAGGGTCGCGTAATGCTCGCCCTTTCCAGGAAAATATTTCTCCAGGTGGGAAACACTCTGCTCAAAAGAAATGTTCTCATCATGATCACCGATTTCTGCTTTTGTAGATGGTGTGTAGATTGGTTCAGGAAGCTTTTCTGATTCCTGTAAGCCTTCAGGAAGATGGATGCCGCATACGGTGCCGTTTTCCTGATAGCTCTTCCATCCGCTGCCTGTGATATAGCCTCTCACGATGCACTCTACCGGGATCATGGTAAGCTTTTTGCACATCATGCTTTTTCCTTCAAACTCAGGCTGCTGGAAGAATTCAGGCATATCTTTTGACATCAACAGAGATCATATGGTTAGGAACGATGTCTTTTGTAAGGTCAAACCAGAATTTGGACATCTGGGTCAGTACCGTACCCTTCCCGGCCACAACGTTGTGCAGGATTACGTCAAAGCAGCTGATACGGTCAGTTGCAACCATGATCAGGCTGTCACCATTGTCATAAATCTCACGAACTTTACCTTCTTTGATCGGTTTCATGTCATATACCTCGCTATATGTAAAATTTTGATGTAGCTTCTATCTGGGATAAACGAAATCGGCTGTAAAATCAATACCCAGATTGAAAATTATACCGCAGCAGACGCAAAACAAAGGTTCTCTTTTATGCACAATAAATAGCCGTAAAAATAAAATAGTCAGGACAAATTTACCACAGGCTAAAAGAATGATTGATATTATGGCAAATCCGCGTTAAACTAACGGAGAAGTGCAAAAGACAGGAGTTTGACCTTATGATACGACAAAAAAACACATTCCAAAAGAAAGGTGCTATAAGGCCGGGCCTTGTGATTACTTCCTTCTTCTTGCCGTCAGTATTGGAGTAACGGGAACGGCGGTTTATTTTAAAGATATAGTAAATCTGTATCTGGCAGCAGACCGTACCAGGTATCGGAAGAGGAGATGGAAAAGACAGCGCAGGAGAGTCAGCTTTTGTCTCACAGGATACAGGAAGAGGGAAGCGTACTCTTAAAAACACCAAAGATACACTTCCTCTTTCTGATTCGGTCCGCCAGGTAAATGTATTTGGCTGGGCATCCACCCAGTGGCTGGGCGGAGGCTCCGGTTCGGACGGATCACCCAGGTTAAGACGGATTTTCTGGCTGCCTTAAGGGATGCGGGGGTTTCTTATAATGAAGAACTGATAGGGATGTACCGTGAATTTCAGCCCAAACGTCCTTATAGTGATACCTTAAACTGCTGGCCGCAGGAATCCTGCTGCCTTTATGAACCTCATATTTCAGACCGGGAGTATTATACAGAGGAACTTTTAGACCATGCCAGAGACTATTCGGACACAGCGATCGCTGTGATCGGCCGGTTTGCAGGCGAGGTAATGACTGTCCCAAGGTACAGTATAAGCAGACAAAAAGGGGAGAAATTACAGAGGATCCAACCCGGACCTATCTGGATCTGTCTAAAGAGGAAGAGGATCTTTTGCGCTATCTGGGTGAAAATTATAAAAATGTGATCCTGTTATTAAATACAGGAAATGTGATGGCTCTGGGTGCGATCGAATGTCTTTCCGGCATTGATGCCTGCCTTTATGCAGGCCTTACGGGAGAATCAGGAGCGGGCGTACTGCCGGAAATCCTCTGGGGGCGCGTAAGCCCTTCCGGACGGACAACGGATACCTGGGCTTATGATTTTCCACAGCCTCCAGCTACGCCAATGCAGGAGGAGGGAGTGGGACGCTATACCAACGCAGAGACGCTCTATCCTGCAGATGGCACGAAATGCGGCAATCTGGGAGAAAATTTTGCCTATGATCAGGTTTCCTATGTAGACTACGCAGAGGGGATTTATGTAGGCTATAAATGGTATGAAACAGCAGATGCGCAGGATTACTGGGATGGGGTAGAAAACAGATATGGGCGGGGCTATGATGGAGTGGTTCAGTATCCGTTTGGATACGGCCTTTCCTATACGGAATTTCAATGGGAACTTTTGGAGGCTCAAAGGAACAGACGGTTCCGGATCCATTCGGAGAAATTTCTGTTATGGTCCGTGTCACGAATACGGGAAAACGGGCCGGTCAGGACGTGATCCAGCTGTATGTGTCGCCTCCGTATACTCGGGGAATTGAAAATCATCCGTTGCCCTGGCAGCCTATGCAAAACATCGCTCCTTGAGCCGGGAGCCTGTGAAACTCTTACGCTTACCGTTCCTGTTTCTTCCTTTGCTTCCTATGATGAAAAGGATGCAAATAAAAACGGATTTCAGGGTTATGAACTGGAGGCAGGCATATATGAGCTGTCTCTGCGCTCGCATGCCCACCATCCGGCAGCCATGGATCAAAATACCATCCGTCTGTATGTACCGGCTGGAACGCTTTATGATACAGACCGGATCACAGGTGCTCCTGTTTTCAATAAATTTACGGGGAACAGGCTCAGGACGGTGTTTCCATAGACGGTTCTGATGCAGGAGGAGCGATCCATTATCTGAGCCGGGCTGATTTTAATAAAACCTTTCCAAAAGCCAATGTGCCGGTACGCCGTCTTTCTCATAAAGGGCGGCCCTGAATCTGTATACCAAAGAACTGGCGGATACCTGGCATTCAGATGAGACATGGACTGCTTCAGATGAAGCGTTACGGGACAAAAGTCTGTAAAAAGCTTACGCTTATGGTAGAACGAATGGGAAGCCTTACAGATCTGGGATATGGGCTTGGAAAAAACTGGGAAGATCCCAGATGGGAAGAGGTACTGGATCAGCTTACCTTTTCTGATATGGAAAATCTCTTTCTGCATGGCTATGTAAAGACTGAGCCGTTATCTGTACTGGGAAAACCCTTAGCCAGAGAGGCAGACGGACCAGCCCAGATCGGAAGCTTTCACCAGATTCCGGCAGGAACTGGCTTCCCCAATGCCGGCATACTGGCTCAGACCTGGAATAACGCATTGGCGGGAAATGGGAAGAGCAATTGCAAAGAAGCAGGCCAGTTTGGTTACAGCGGCTGGTATGCTCCTGCGGTGAACCTTGACCGCAGCCCCTGACGGAAGAAATTATGAATATTATTCGGAGGATCCCTTGATCTCAGGCCATATGGGTGGTCTTGTAGTGAGGGGAAGCCTGGATATGGGCGTATATTGCTATGTAAAGCATTTGATCTGCAATGATCAGGAATCGGGAATTTACCGGGACGGCATTTATACCTGGATGACAGAGCAGACGCTCAGGGAACTGTATCTAAAGCCCTTCCAGATGCTGGTTCAGGATTATGGAGCAACTGGCTTTATGACAGCCTATAACCGGATCGGAGCGGTGTGGGCCGGGGAGCCAGGCCCTTTAACCGGAATCCTTAAAGAGGAATGGGGCTTTCATGGAGCCATTGTCACAGATTATGCGGACCACCATAAATATATGAACGGGGATCAGGCTCTGCGGGCCGGAGGAAGCCTGTGGATGGATGGGATTTTAAATGATGGAAAATTCCGCTTCCTGACGGAGGAAAATGAGGCTTTCTATTATCATGCTCTTCGCAGAACCTCCAAAGAGGTGCTCTATATGTATTTGAATGCCAGAGCGGAAAACAGAGAGTACAGCCAGAGGATGGGAGACCCCGGTCTTTTAAAGCCGGTGATTTATCCTGCCTTTCCGGGATGCATTAGGCGCTTTTGATCTTATGGCGGCATCTGCCTTTCTTTCTGTCTTAGACGGACAAAGAAACCAGAAAAAAGAAGAAAAGAAGAGAGTGAAAAAATGGAAGAGACAAAAAATCATAAAGATACAACCCTGTCCCGGCTTCCGGTGGTGATCTGCCTGGCTGTCGTCTGTACCTTTTTGTGGGGAAGCGCCACTCCAGCCATAAAGATCGGCTATGAACAATTCCACATCGAAGGTACGGATTCATGGAGTATTATCGTGTTTGCCGGACTTCGCTTTTGCTTGCCGGATTGATGGTGATCGGCTTTTACTGTATACAAAAAGAGGCTGATCCTGCCTCCGGCGGAGCAGGAGCATTTTAAAGCTCTGCCTATGTCAGACGGTGCTCCAGTATTACTTCTTTTATATGGGGCTGGTTTATGTAACAGGGGTTCATGGGGCGATCATAACAGGTACCAATGTATTTCTTTCAATCCTGATCGCCTGCCTTCTGTTTGGATATGAACAGCTTACAAAGAAAGCTGCTTGGCTGCTTGTTTGGACTGGCAGGCATTGTATTGGTCAACCTTTCCGGACAGACATCCGAAGGGCTGTTTGATGTATCCTTCCGGGAGAAGGCTTTGTATTTATTGCACAGATTTTTATGCTTTATCCGGCGCATTGGTAAAACGCTACTCCAAACAGTATGACGTAGTTGTTTTAAGCGGATATCAGTTTACCATGGAGGGATCATTTTGATCTTGATCGGACTTGGCTGCGGAGGAAGAGTTGATCTTATGGCAGGAGCTGAAGCTGTGGTTCTTCTTCTGTATTTGGGGCTGATCTCTGCTGTGGCCTATACGCTTTGGAGTATTCTTTTAAAATACAATCCGGTCAGCCGTGTAACTGTTTTTGGCTTTATGATCCCGGTCTTTGGAGTTTTGCTGTCAGCCGTTTTTTTAGGGGAAAGCAGCCAGGCTTTATCATGGAATGTACTGGCAGCGCTGATTTTGGTAAGTCTTGAATTTTTGTTGTAAATACATCGGAAAAGCCGAAAAAAAAAGACGGAACGGAAGGAAAATAAATTTGGAAGAGATAATAAATATTACAGAAAACAAAAAGAAGTATTTAGAGCTTTTGCTTCTGGGGGATGAGAAAGAAGAAATGATTGACCGGTATCTGGAACGCGGAGATATGTATGTTTTAAAACGCCCTTAGGGATGGCTCTCTGTGTAGTGACAGATGAGGGAGATGGGTATTAGAGCTTAAAACATCGCGGTGGAGCCGGTGTGCCAGAAAAAGGGATATGGGCGCAGGCTGATCCGTTTTATCTGTCAGAAATATAAAAATCAGTTCCATACCCTTCAGGCAGGAACGGGAGACAGCCCTCTTACAGTGCCGTTTTACGAGCACGCGGCTTTATACGGGGATCTGTGATTCCGCATTTTTCATGGATCACTATGACCATCCGATTTATGAGGGAGGAAAACAGCTGGACGACATGATTTACTTCCAGCTTAAGCTTTAAAAAAGAAAGGGGAGGAAGAAACAGGATGATTGACCGAAATGATATGCTGGAGCTGACCCGCAGGCTAACGCCGGAGCGTTCTTCTGTGGGCCGGATTGCCGGAGCGTACTTTGATGCAGAGGGCTATGTGGACGGTACCTTTAATATCAATTTCTTAAAGCTTTCCGTACCGGAGAGGAAAAAGAACCTTTCCATCGCCAAGACTGTGCTTTTTTCTGAGACAAATTCTCTGCTAAAGGAATATACGCTTACCAAAGAAGCCAGACGGCCGGGAGGATTGTGGCAGCTTTTAAGCGCCATTAAGGAATGCGGCATGAAAAATGACGCCTATACGGATCTGTTTTATGAGATTTTAGGAGAGAAATACCGTCCGGACGGTCCATGGTCCTGCTTTTTTCATGGCCGATACGATGTGCCGGTAAAAGGGCTGGATAAAGCGTGGATGGAAGGTTCTGAAGAGGTGTACGAATACCTGATCTGCGCTATCAGCCCTTTAACCGGAGAATATGAGCCGGGAGAGCCGGAGTTTGGCTTTTTATACCCGGCTTTTAAAGAGCGGGGCGCCGCCCTGAATTTTGTAAATCTCTTTGAAAAGGATCCGAACCGGCCCCACAGGGAGCTTACAGAGTGGTTTTTAAAGGGATGAAAATGAAAAAGGAAACAAAACCATGAAAAAATATATCCGAACCAAAACACTGCGCGTTCAGCTGATGCGCTATCATTTTCTGATCATATTCCTTATTGCAACCTTTGTAAGTATCTGTACCTACATAACTGCGAACCAGAAAACTCTGGAGGTGGCAAAAAATTCTCAGAAACACCATGTAGAAAGTATTTCCTACCGAAGCCGGCTGGCATATGAGGAAATGCTCAATATTATCTTAAACTGTACAGAGCGGAAAACCTTTGATTTGTCCGGAATAAACGGAGGACGTACCTCAGGAGCCAGAAAGCTTGGACTGGATTATGCGGAGCTTATAAGAGATTACTGTGCGATTACAGAGTACGGAAACTATATTGTAAAGCTGTCTGTCTTTGATGATCAGGGAAATCTGGTTCAGACAGGCTCTTCCTTTGGAAGCACAGATGACGCGCAGGGGATCATAGAGAGCGGCTGGCTGGATCGGGAGCTTGAAAAAACCATGGACCGTTATCAGCTGGATCTGGAATCATCTCCATTTTCCCAGTATGAGGGAAATATCCTTCCAATTGCCAGGAAGCTGGAGCATTCTGGCTCCGGCGGCTGGGCGGTGCTGTGTCTTTCTACGGATCTCTTTAAGGATATGCTTTTGGACACGGCAAACGGACAGGAAACGGTGATCGTAACTGCGGCCGGAGACCGGATTGCTTCTATTGAAGAACCGGGGGGAACACAGAGAGGAAAATGACCGGATTATCCGCAGTCTTCAGGAGCAGAAAAAGGATAAAGGGCTGCTGGAAATGAAGGTTCATGGGAAAGACAGTCTAGTAACATATGAGATTTATGATAAAAGCGGGATCATGGTATATGAAACCATGCCCTTAGATGAGCTTTCCAATGACCGGATGATGATTGTACAGACTGTAGTGATCATGTTTTTGGCCTGTTTGATTTTTGGACTTCTGTTATCCGCGCGGATTACAAAGCAGATAAAAAAGCCTATTGACCGCCTGACTGCTCACATTGAAACCATTGCGGCGGGAAATTTTATCAGGGACGATTCGATAGAAGGCGAGGATGAAATCGGCCGTGTAGGCTGTGTGGTAAATGATATGGCTCTGCGGATCAAAGAACTGATGGATCAGCAGCTGAAGGCAGAAAAAGAAAAGGGAGATTTAGAACTTAAGATGCTCCAGGCCCAGATCAATCCTCATTTCTTTACAACACGCTGGATTCCATCCGCTGGATCGCAGTGATCCAGAAAAACAGCGGCATTGTAAAAATGGTGACCGCCTTATCAGGCCTTCTTAAAAACATGACAAAAGGCTTTAATGAAAAAGTGACTCTGAAAAAAGAACTGGAATTTTTAAATGACTATGTAACCATCGAAAAGGTAAAGTATGTGGAGCTGTTTGATCTGGAAATACAGGTGGATGATCCCGGGCTTTATGAAGCAAAGGTGATTAAGCTGACACTGCAGCCTCTGGTGGAAAATGCTATTTTCAACGGATTGAACCAAAGGGCCGTCATGGAATTATCAAAATCCGGGCATCCAGACAAGAGGATATGCTGGTTCTTACCGTGCGGGATAACGGTGGGATTCCAAAGGAACGGTTAAAAACACTTCTTGAGAATACAGAAAAAGTAAAGGGAAATTCCATGAGCGGGATCGGGCTTCCCAACGTAGACCGCCGGATCAAGTTAAATTATGGGGAGTCCTATAGCCTGATGGTTGACAGCACAGAGGGAAAATTTACGGAAATTACCGTTACCATGCCGCTGGAATTTTAAAATATAAATGCAACAGGGGAAGAGGAATGTATCAGATTATGATTGTGGATGATGAGCCGCTGATTCTTGCAGGAATCGCCTCTCTTTTAGACTGGGAAAAGCAGGAGTGTGTGATCGCCGGAAAGGCAGGGAACGGACAACAGGCCTTAAAGCTGATGGAGGAACAGAGACCGGATATTGTGATCACAGATATTAAGATGCCGGGAATGGATGGAATCTCCTTTATGAAGGCTGTAAAGGAACGGGCTGGGATGATATTGTTTTATCATTCTCACCAATCTGGAGGAATTTAACCTGGCTCGTCAGGCGCTGTCTTTAGGAGCCGTAGAATATCTGGTAAAAATGGAACTGACAGAGGAGAAACTTTCAGAGGCCTTAAAGCTTGCAAAGAGCGCTGCGAATTGACACGGCTTGCAAATGAAAAGCGTCCCCGGGCTTTCCCTCCAAAGCAGACCGGATCCGCCGTTTGATCGAGCAGCTTCTGGTCGGAGATGAGCCCGCAGAAGGGTTTAAGGAGGCAGAGGAGACGCTTAAGGAGCCAGTGCTTGTGATTATCAGCTTCAATTACGGGTTTGAGGGTTTTTCGGAGGGATTTACCCGAGAAGACCAGAAAAAAGTGATTTCCTTTGCAGAAAATATTATCGGTCAGATGACAGGAGGTTATTTCGACAGCAGCTGTCTGGTGTGCCGGAGCTGGACAGCCTGGTGCTTGTACTGTCTGCTGCGGGAGTGGAAAATTATCAGACGGTCATCCGAAGTCTGGGCGAAAAAATCCGGTCTGTGGTAAAGGATTACTTTGAGGTGCCGGTATCCGTGGCAGTCAGCACCAGAAAGGAAAGCCTGCGTGAATTTCCGGCCCTGCTCTATGAGGCCATGAAAGCGCTACCAGCTATTATTTCGGCCATTCCGGAGATCCGGTAGTCTTTTATTCCAGACAGTGTGAAACAGATGCGGGTCACCCGGGAAGCTTTCATATCGGCCTCCTGAAAAGATCTGTCCCAGGCGATCGCCTTAAATGACAGCAGCCGCTTAAGACAGGTAATCGGTCAGTTGACGCAGCTTTTGGAGGAATATCCACCCTTCAAGGGAACAGGCTGTGAATGCCTGTGCCAATCTGTATTTTTTTATAGCATCTTTTTTTGAGGATGATGAAGAAGGCGGTTTTCCCTACGAGGTCAACATTATGGAAAAGCTGGGGCGTTTTGGCACACTGGAACAGATTTTGAAATGGATCCGCTGGTTTGAGGCTTCTATATCTGCTATTTTGGATCGGAGAAGAGACAGCCGCACGGATAAGATTGCGGAAATGGTCCGGGATTATGTAATGACCCATTATAAGGAACGGATCACTCTGGGACAGACAGCCGAAGCCCTGGGTATCAGCCAGGGGTATTTAAGCACGGCTTTTAAAAAGCAGACAGGGGAATCCTTTACAGGATTCGTGTCAGCCGTAAAGATTGAAAAGGCCAAGGAACTGATCGCCGGCCATCAATATATGATGTATGAGATTTCCGATATGCTGGGCTTTGATACGCCTTTTTATTTCAGTAAGGTATTTAAAAAGATCGCCGGTCTTTCTCCGAAGGAATATGAAGCAGAATGTTTCAAGGCCGGCCAATGAGGTGTAAAAGGAAAAAAGTGTAAAAAAGTGCAATAATATAAAAAAAGTATAAAAAGAAATAGGCCTGTCCTGAAATTTTTATAAAAAGTCTTTATTTGTTGAATGGGCTTTGGAAGCTGTTTTTGTTATAGTATACACAGAAAGCAAAGAGGTATTATTTTAGGAGGGCTTTACAATGAGATTAAAAAGGCAGCAGCGCTTACACTGGTAACGCTATGACAGCTTCTATGGCAGCAGGATGCGGCAACAGCTCATCCACAGCTGATTCCAAGGCGGCAGATACCACAGCGGCAGGAGAGGGCACGGAGGAGAAAAAAGAAGAGTTGCTATCAACGCAAAGTCAGATGATCCGGATCTTGCATGGGAGTTTGTAAAATTTGCAACCGGTGAGGAGGGCGCAATGGCTCTGGCTGACAACGGTATCTTCCCGGCTGCATCTACCGATGCGATCAATGAGAAGCTGGCAGCAATTCCCGGTTTCCCTGAGGATGGAACCGATGCTTTAAATATCACAAGTTGGGTACTTGACCGTCCGATCGATGCCAAGATGGCAGCAGTAAGAAAGGTTCTTGAGGAAGAGCATGACCTGATCATGATCGGTGAAGAGGATATTGATACAGGTATTGCAAACATGAACCAGAGAGCAAAGGAAGCAAGAGAGGACTAATCCTCATTTTGGATTCAAAGCCATAATACAAAACGTAAGAGCGTCTGATTTCAGTCTTCAGCGAAAGTTGGACGCTCTTTTTTACTTTATATAAGGACAGGTGAGAAAAAATGACACAAAAACAGAAAAAAATATTAAAGAGGAACCTGATCGGATACTCTTTTATCCTCCCCGATTATATCGGATATTTTTCTCTTTATTTTCCTTCCGGTGATCTTTACATTCGTTCTCTGTGTGATGAAATGGGACGGTTCTTCTGCTCCCATGGAATTTGTAGGACTTCAAAACTTTGTAAAACTGTTTCATGACAGCAGTTTTATTATTTCGTTTAAAAATACGATTTATTACGCCGTATTTACCGTGCCCCTTACTATGGTGGCGGCTCTTCTCATTGCAATTCTGTTAAATTCCAAGATCAAGGGAATTGTGATTTACCGTACCGCCTTCTTTTTCCCTTATGTGGCATCTTTGGTGGATGTAGGTGCGGTCTGGAATATGCTGTTCCAGCCGGAGTTTGGACCGATCAATGAATTTCTAAAATGGATCGGGATCGCCAACCCGCCGAAATGGTGCGCTTCTACCGACCGGGCCATGTCCGTTATTATTATCGTCAGCGTGTGGAAATACATGGGCTATTACATGGTCGTTTATCTGGCCGCACTTCAGGGTATTTCCGGAGATCTTTATGAGGGCAGCCAGCATTGACGGAGCAACCGGCTTTAAGAAGTTCCGCTATATTACCCTTCCCATGTTAAAGCCAACGACTTTCTTTGTTATCATTATGATGACGATCCAGTGCTTTAAGGTATTTGACCTGATCTATGTTATGACAGGCGGAGGCCCTGGACGCGCAACCAATGTGCTTGTAAACCATATTTACAATGCAGCCTTTGTTGACTTTAAGTTCGGTTATGCCAGCGCCAGCGCTCTTGTGCTGTTTACTGTTGTTCTGGTGGTTTACGCTGGTACAGTTCCAGGGTGAAAAGAAATTCACCGATTATGTATAAGGAGGAAGGATCATGGAAACAAGAAAAAACGTTAACCGCATATTTATCTATGGTCTTCTGACTGTACTTGCCATTTTAGTGGTAATACCGTTCGGATGGATGCTCCTTGCATCTGTAAAGACCAGCAACGAGGTGTTCAGCATACCCATGCGTCTGCTCCCCAAGGAATTTCAGTGGGTCAACTATCAGACCATCTGGGAGAAGATTCCGCTTCTTACCTTCTTAAAAATACATTTTAAATTGCCATCTGCACCACAGCCGTTCAGGTTCTCACCAGCTGTTTTGCAGCCTACGGCTTTTCAAAAGTTCAGTTTAAGGGAAGAGATACCCTGTTTTTAATTTCTGTTACCACCTTTGCAGTACCCTGGCAGGCATACATGGTAACGCAGTTTGCACTGATTTCCCGTATGCATCTGACCGACTCCCATCTGGGATTGATCCTGATGCAGGCATTCTCCGGTTTTGGCGTATTCCTGATCCGTCAGTTTATGATCGGTGTACCAAATGAACTTTTGGAGGCAGCCAGAATTGATGGCTTAAACGAATACGGAATTTTTGCAAGAGTGGCGCTTCCTCTGGTAAAGCCTGGAATTGCAACCCTGGTTATTACATTTGTAAATATCTGGAATGACTTTATGGGGCCCTTGATCTATTTAAACAGTACAGAGTTAAAGACCATCCAGTTAGGTATCCGTATGTTTATTTCCCAGTACGGCGCAGATTATGCACTGATCATGGCTGCTTCAGTCTGCTCTCTGATCCCTGTGCTCATCGTATTTATGGTATGCCAGAAGTGGTTCGTGGAAGGCATCACAGCCGGCGGCGTAAAGGGGTGAGCCTATGACAGGAGAAGTGATGAAGGAGCAGGCCGGATACTGTAAGAGCCGCTGGGCTGATCAGTGCAGCCACAGTATACAGACTGCAGAGGATGTTTTAAATCGGAAATTTCTCTTTGATCTGCCCTGGGATATGGAGCAGACCACGGAGCCTGTGATTTTTACAGATCAGATTGACTGGCAGTATATGCCCGGAGGCGATCCTGAGTTTATCTATCAGTTTAACCGTCACCGCTATTGGATCTGTATGGGTCAGGCCTATGCGCTTACAGGAAATGAAGCCTATGCGGCCTGCTTTAAAGAGCAGCTTTTATCCTGGATTTCGGAAAATCCGATTACAGAGTCTACAAAAAAGACTACCTGGAGAACCATTGAAGCCGGTATCCGCGGAGAAAACTGGTGCAAAGCCATTGAGTATTTTGAATCCAGTCCCCATATGGGAGATGAGGAGAAACAGGCCTTTATAAAGGGTCTGCTCCTTCATGGGGAATATCTTTTTAACTGCCGGGTTCCGTTCAGCGATAAGAGCAACTGGGGCGTTTTGGAAAATCACGGACTTTTCTGTATCGGAGCCTTCCTTTCAAAAAAGGAATGGGCGATTGAGGAAAGCAGCCGGAAAAAGGGCGCTCTTTATATCGAAGAGGCTTTAAAAAGGCTTAAGCGGGAGCTGGCAATCCAGGTAATGGACGATGGAGTCCACTGGGAACAGTCTCCCATGTACCATAATGAGGTTCTACGTTGTATTCTGGAGGTTTTAAGGGTCGCAGAGCTGTATGAGATTCCGGTGGCGGAGGATATTGAAAATGCGGCCAGAGCTATGGCCATGGCAGATTTTTGTGGGCAAGCCGGATCATACCCAAACGGGGACAGCGACCGGACAGATCTTCGGGATGTGCTTACACCGGCCGCATGGCTGCTTAAGGATCCGCTTCTTCGCTTTGGAGGTTATGACTGTCTGGATTTTGAAAGTGCCTGGGAAATGGGAATGGAGGCTGTGATCGGCTATGAACAGATGACGAAGGAAACTCCCCAAAATGAGCTGGTTTCTCTGGAGGCCAGCGGACAGGCCGTTCTGCGTTCCGGATGGGATCAGAAGGCAGATTACCTTCATTTCATGTGCGGAAGCCTGGGAGGCGGCCACGGCCACTTTGACAAGCTCCATCTGGATCTGTCTTATGAGGGAGAGGACATGTTGATCGATACAGGACGTTATACCTATGTGGATGGAACTCTGCGCAGGACATTAAAGTCTGCAAAAGGCTCACAATGTCCCTATGGCAGATGACAGAGAATATACAGAGTGTACTGGCTCCTGGAATGTAAGAAATGCCGCAGCTTATGCCGGAATGAGAGCGGTGCAGAAAGGGCAGTATACACTGTTGAGGGCCCATCTGGGATATGTGGATGCGGGAGTCTATGTATGCCGAAAGAGTTCTGTCGATCGGTACAAAGATTCAGATAATCGCAGACAGTTTTTACGGTTTTGGGGAGCATGTGTGCAGTCAGCACTTCCACTTAAATCCAGCCGGACAGACGACGCTTACAAAGGAAGACCAGGCATCTGGTTTGGGATTTTCCTATCAGGGAATCAAAACAGGAGCAAAGGCGTTTGTTCTGACGCCGGGAGCAGAAATCTCTATGGAGCAGGGGCCGGTATCCTTCCACTATAACCAGCTTACGGAATGTCCCTGGATCTGCATCCGAAAAGATGGCTCTTCCAGGCACTCTGATTACAGTCATTTTTAATGACAATACAGCAGACGCCAGCCTGGTTCCAGTAACAGGAGAAGTGTTAAAGGATCAGGATGCTCAGGCCCTGCGTATCAGAATGGGAGACCATTCCTATCTGGCCGTATTCAATCATCGGGAGACAGGCGCCGATATGGAATATATCGGAGCAGACGGACATTACGGCCTGGGCCGGGTGATGATCTGTGAGGAAAACCAGCCGGAACCTGAAATGACGGTTCTTTCCTGGTAAAACTGCCCGATTGGGAGCAGAATCATATAACAAATGGAGAAAAATTATGCAGACAGCGGAACGCTTAGAACAATATGAAAGAATTACAGGCCGGGAAGCAGAAGATTTTCTGGCCAGGGCAGTGAAACTGGTACAGGAAAACCTGCCGGAATTTACAGAATATTTTCCCGATTCCAACAGCGAGGGAAATTTTTATCCGCAGACGGAAAACAGAGAATGGACCACCGGCTTTTGGACCGGAGAGATCTGGCTGGCTTATGAGCGAACAAAGGATGAGAACCTGAAAAAAGCGGGGCTGCTTCAGGCAAAGTCTTTTTTAAAGAGGATTACAGAGCGTGTGGACGTAGATAACCACGATATGGGATTTCTTTATACTCCGTCCTGTGTGGCGGCTTACCGGCTTACCGGTGATGAAACTGCAAAAGCCGCCCTTATGGCAGCGGATAATCTGATGGAACGGTTTCAGGAAAAGGGAAGGTTCTTTCAGGCCTGGGGTGAACTGGGAGCAAAGGACAATTACCGTCTTATCATTGACTGTCTTTTAAATATGCCTTTGCTGTTTTGGGCCAGTGAGGTGACAGGAGATCCAAAGTACAGAGAAAAGGCGACGGCTCACATTCTCACAGCCATGAACTGTGTGATCCGCCCGGATCATTCCACCTACCATACCTATTTCTTTGATCCTGGGACGGAGAGCCTGTAAAGGGTGTGACTCATCAGGGCAACCGCGACGGTTCCGCATGGAGCAGAGGACAGGCCTGGGGAATTTACGGCAGTGCTTTAAGCTATCATTTCTTAAAGGATCCTGCATATATTGATATTTTCAGAAAAGTTACAGATTATTTTGTAACGCATCTTCCGATCTGATCCCCTACTGGGATTTTGATTTTGATGACGGCAGTACAGAACCCAGAGATTCCTCCTCCGCAGCAATCGCAGCCTGCGGTATGCTGGAGATGGCAAAATATCTGGAGCCTGAGGAGGCAGAAAATATACAGCCCTGGCAGAAAAACTGATAAAGGCCCGATCACTGCGCCGTAAAGGATCACAGTGAGTCAAACGGCCTTCTTCTTCCGGAACCTATGCCAGAGCCAGCAAGGGAAATCCCTGTACCAACCGGGGGTGGATGAGTGCAATACCTGGGGAGATTATTTCTTCATGGAAGCCCTCACCCGTCTGACCGCCGACTGGAAGGTATACTGGTATTAGTTTCCGTTTAAAACGTATTCCTTATCATAAATGACTTCTGGAAGGGTAGAGGCATCAGATGCTTCTACCTTTCCTTCTACATTCTTATCATCATCAATATAGTAGATAGTGCCGCCGGAAATTTTATACATATAGGAACCGTCTACCTTATAATTTTTGCTGTCCGTCTGAACCTTTCCCGATTCATTTACAAGGTACAGGCGGTTTTTTACCTCAAAGACTTCAAAATCAGAGCCGTCTTCGGCCTCTACCAGCCGTCCCTGATAGTAAAGATAGTCGTCCTTGGTGCCATTTAGACCGGCTCCCTTATCAGAACCGGAGTCTGCAAAGTAATAGGTGCCGCTGTCTCCGTCTACATTCAGATTGGTCTTCTTTCCGGTCACCATTTTTCCGTCGGAGTTACTGTCTCCGAAATAGCCTACCATTTCTTCCCCGGACTGGTTTACTATGCGGATCATACCGGTCTGGCGCACGCCGTAAGGGTTAAAGAAATAGGAATCCCCATTCACCTTTGTAGTAGCCCGGCTCATGCTGGAGGCTTTTGCATTTAAATAGGCCGGCGTTCCGTCGCTTTCAAAATAGTACCAGTTGGAATCTCCGTCTTCTGGCATTTCGTCCGTATCTCCTTCTGCAAGCTCATCCTTGTCATCACAGCTTGCAGGATGCTCCGTCAGCTCCAGCCAGGTATCTCTTGCCATAGTACCGTCATTTTCATCGCCCAGATAGACAAAGCGGCTGATCCCTGTCGTGTCTCCTGCCTCGGCCTCCTCCTCAGCAGCGATCCAGCCTGTCATCATAACGCCGTCCTCATTAAAATAATATTTCCGGTCATTGATGGTTTCGACTGCGTAGGTACGGTCATCTGCCCTTTTTGCCTTGCCGTTGGACTGAAAGTAAAACCATTTGGAGGAATCGGAGGCAGAGCTGCGTGCTTCGGAAATGTCGCCGTCTTCGGGCTTGTCCTCTTCATCGTAATCCAGACACTGCCAGCCGGTTTTGCATAGCCCTGGTTCTCGCCGCCCAGATAGTAGATATCATCCCGTCAAAAACCAGCCCGTACGCATCCGGCCGTCGCTGTCAAAGGCATATTTATACGTTCCAATGGTTTCCCAGCCATCACGCTCAAGCTTTCCCTTAGAATCCGTATAGTACCAGCCCGCAGGCTTTGAGCCGCCCTCCTCGGTGATGTGGATCCAGGAATTTTTGACCATGGCGCCGGAATCATTTACATAGTATTCATCGTCGATCCACTGGTTCACCGTCATCTTTCCGTCGCTCCCCAGATAAAAGGAAGAGCCGCCGGAGGTTTTCCAGGTATTTGTCACATAGTTTCCGGAAGCATCCTTATAACGCCAGGTGCCGTCCTCCGTGACCCAGCCGATATCCGCTGCCTGAGCGCAGAATGCAGAACCCAAAGAGAAGCAGGGCTGCTCCGAGGGTAGGAATGAATGACTTGTATTTTTTCATGATCAAAGGTTCTCCTTCTGGTAATTTTTTGAAATTTACAGGTCTATTGTATCATATAGAAAAGTTCCACACAATAAAGTTCACAAAATTGTCAGAAAATGTGCTGTTTTGTTATCCTTTCATTGAAAAAATGGAAGCTTTCCTTTATAATCATAAATCGTGGGACGACACAGCCCTAAAGGAGGAGACAAATGGAACGGGGACCCATACGGGCGGCTATTATATCAGATACCCACGGCGTTTTAAGGCCGGAGGTGGAACGGATTTTAGAGACCTGCGATGTGATCGTACATGCAGGAGATTTTGATACGCAGATGCTTTATCACAAGCTGGAGGTAAACCAGCCCCTTTTTGCGGTGAGGGGAAACAATGACCGCGGCTGGTCCGGAGGCCTTCCGGGGATTAAGCGTTTTGAGATCGAAGGCGTAAAATTCATCATGGCTCACGAAAGGACACAGATTCCGGGCAGCCTGGGAGACGCTCAGGTGGTTGTTTTTGGCCATTCCCATATGTACCAGCAGCAGGAGATAAATGGACGGCTCTGGCTCAATCCAGGAAGCTGCGGCTATAAACGTGGTACCCTGCCCTTTCCATGGCGGTGATGACCATAGAAAACGGAGCCTATACGCTGGAAACCATATGGCTGGAAAAGGGCTACGGAACGCCCGAAGATGCCATCGCAAAACGGGAAAAACCGAAGAAAACAGGTATGAGCGTCAGCAGAAGCGTCATATGCAGGAGAAAAAGGATAAGGAAATGCTGTTTTTGATCGCAAAGATCCTGCGTCTTTATCAGGCAGATGCTTCCAGAGCCTGGGTTGTTAAAAATACAGGAAATGACCCAGAGCTTACAGCAAAAATTTACGATCTGTGCGGGATGGAGGAAACCTCCGACGCCCACCGGATTCTGGCAAAATTAAAGGAAGGGATCTGAAACCAGGTCTCTTCCTTTTATAAATGCGCCTTAGCGCGCCATCTTTTTCTTTTCCTCTTCCACAGTGATCCGTGATTCCTCCAGCGTACAGCCGAGAACCTTAATGAGAGTTTCCTTTTCCATGGTAGGAGCGTAGTAGAAGCCCTGCTGGTACTCACATTCATAGCCGTTTAAGGTATTGAGCTGACTTTCTGTTTCCACGCCTTCAGCGATGATATGGATGTTTAAATTCTTTGCAATCTGGATCAGGCCCCCGGCGATGGCTGCGCAGGAAGGATTTGTTTCCAGCTGCCATACAAACATACGCTCCAGCTTTACTGTGTTTACCGGAAGGTCAAGGATGCCTGTAACCGGGACACAGCCGGAACCGAAATGGTTCAGTACCAGCTCCACGCCAAGGTGTGCCAGCTCCTGCATGGTAATATTTACGTTTAAGTAAACGGAGGATAAAGCTGTATCATCCAGCTCTAAAGCAAGTTTTCCGGATGGGATATGGAAACGGGTAATTACATCCTCTACCTTGTCTATAAAGTCCTCCTGGGTCAGCAGAGGAGATACAGGAATACAGATGGATTCAAACTCTTTTCCTTCTTCCATCAGACGTGCGATCAAACGGCCCGCATCCTCCAGGGCATAGTAGCCAACGGCCCGTATCTGCCCGGAGTCCTCGGCAATGGGGCGGTAGCGGACCTCGATTTCATTTTTCTCCAGAGCAGTCTGCAGATATCGGGCAATGGCCTGGCGGCGCAGAACCTGCTCGTGAAGTTTGGAGTCAAAGACAGCGTACTGGTTTGGACCGTATTCCTCAGCGGCAGATACGGCAGCGTCGAGATTTTTCAGGACCGAGGTCATATCCGCTCCATAGGCAGGACAGGAGCAGATGCCGATTTGGGATATGAATCTCCAAAAATGTGCGATATTTAAAATCCTGCAACGTACCAATATATTCCATTATAGTACAATACAGGCAAAATCTCAAATTTAATTCAAAATGCTGAAAAATATAAAAGTTGTTTCCTTTTTCTTTGCAAATGGACCGGAGTATGGTATACTGTAATGAGAGTATCAGCTGCCGCCATGTTCGGCTGTCAGGTGATAAGTGAACAAAGGAGAGATTCACCCATGAAAATGAATCGAGTATTTTTAAAATTAAGCGGCGAGGCACTTGCCGGACCGAAAAAGACCGGGTTTGATGAGGATACGGTAAAAGAAGTTGCCAGACAGGTAAAGCTTTCTGTGGATGCAGGTGTCCAGGTAGGTATTGTGATAGGAGGCGGAAACTTCTGGAGAGGCCGTACCAGTGAGGCTATTGACCGCACAAAAGCGGATCAGATCGGAATGCTGGCAACGGTCATGAACTGCATTTATGTATCTGAGATTTTCCGCAATGCAGGGATGAAAACCCAGATTTTAACCCCCTTTGAGTGCGGCTCTATGACAAAGCTGTTTTCAAAAGACCGTGCAAATAAGTGCTTTGAACAGGAATGGTGGTATTTTTTTTTTTTTTTCCAGGCGGAACCGGTCATCCGTACTTCTACGGATACGGGAATTGCGCTTCGGGCCATTGAGATGGATGCAGACTGCATCCTTCTGGCAAAGGCAATTGACGGTGTATATGACAGCGATCCTAAGGTAAATCCAGAGGCAAAGAAATTTGATACCATTTCCATTCAGGAGGTTATCGATAAGCAGCTGGCAGTGGTAGATCTGACTGCTTCCATCATGCATGGAACACAAGATGCCAATGGCTGTATTCAGCTTAAATGAACCGGATGGCATTGCAAATGCTATGCAGGGCCGTATCAACGGAACCATCGTTACCGCATAGTTTCCGGCAGGACGCAGGCGCCGCCGGGTATGAATTTTATAAAATCAGGCCGACAGGCCCGCATTACAGGAGGACATATGGAAGATTTAAAGTTTTATCAGGATAAGATGGACAAGACAATGGAAGTTCTGTTAGCTGATTACGGAACTATCCGCGCAGGCCGTGCCAATCCCCATGTTCTTGATAAGATCAGAGTTGACTATTACGGAACCCCGACCCCGATTCAGCAGGTGGGCAATGTATCTGTTCCCGAGGCCCGCATGATCGTAATCCAGCCATGGGAAAAGAGCCTGTTAAAAGCAATCGAAAAGGCAATCCTTACCTCTGAGCTGGGCATTAACCCAACCAACGACGGAAACTGCATCCGCCTGATCTTCCCGGAGATGACTGAGGACCGAAGAAAAGAAGTTGCAAAGGAAGTAAAGAAAAAGGGAGATGGAGCCAAGGTTGCCATCCGCAACATCCGCCGCGATGCAAATGACGCATTTAAAAAGGCAGAAAAAGCAGGAGATATGTCAGAGGACGAACTGGCAGAGACTACAGAGAAGATGCAGAAGCTTACCGATAAGATGGCTGAGCGCGTAGATAAGCTGGTAGAAGAAAAGACAAAGGAAATCATGACCGTTTAAGGCCGTGAAAGGGATACTTCCCATATGTGGAGGCAGGAGCGACTCCTGCCTTTTCATCTATTCAGAAATATTCCTGGAGAGAAAGGCGGAGAAAGAATGGCTTTAGATACAAATGCAGTAATACCGGCCCATGTGGCCCTGATCTTAGACGGAAACGGACGGTGGGCTAAAAAAAGAGGGCTTCCCAGAACCATGGGACATAAGGAGGGCTGCGTTACAGTAGAAAACGGTGGAAATTGCAGCCAGAATGGGCATCCGTTATCTGACGGTTTATGGATTTTCCACGGAAAACTGGAAGCGCTCCGAGGATGAGGTAGAGCTCTGATGCAGCTGTTCCGCTACTACATGGTGCGCCTGTTAAAATTGCTTCTGCAAATAATGTCCGGGTGAAGATGATCGGAGACCGGTCCCGCTTTGCAAAGGATATCATTGCAGGCATCAACCGTCTGGAAAATGAGACAAAGGACAATACAGGCCTTACGTTTGTGATCGCGGTAAATTACGGCGGCAGGGATGAGATCCGCAGGGCAGCTGCAAAACTGGCAACTGACGCCGCCAGAGGCGCTGGATCCGGATGCTGTAACAGAGGATGTATTTGCCTCTTATCTGGATACGGCGGGAATCCCGGATCCGGATCTTTTGATCCGTACCAGCGGTGAACTGCGCCTGTCTAATTACCTTTTATGGCAGCTGGCTTATACAGAGCTTTATGTAACAGACTGTCTGTGGCCTGATTTCAGCCAGGAAGAGCTGGAAAAGGCAATCCTGCAGTATAATAAAAGAGACCGGCGGTTCGGCGGAGTAAAGTAGGAAAGGAGACAGAAGTCCATGTTTACCACACGACTGATAAGCGGAATTATACTGGTGCTTCTGGCAGTCCTTTTTGTGGGAAAGGGAGGACTGATCCTGTTTGGAGTCACAGCCCTTATTTCACTTGTGGGCCTTTTTGAGTTGTATCGTGTTTTGGGGATTGAAAATCGTTCGGTAGGTGCGGTGGGTTATATTACAGCCCTTTCTTACTATGGGATTTTGTGGTGGGAAGGCCATGAGTATCTGAACCTTATGATTATCCTCTGTCTGATGGTGTTAATGGGTCTTTATGTATTTACCTTTCCAAAGTACAAGACAGAAGAGATTACAGGGGCTTTTTTCGGTGTATGCTATGTTCCGGTGATGCTTTCCTTTTTGTATCAGACCAGGGAAATGCAGGACGGAGTTTATCTGGTGTGGCTGATCTTTTTAAGCTCCTGGGGCTGCGACACCAGCGCCTACTGCGTAGGAATGCTTCTTGGAAAACATAAACTGGCGCCTGTATTAAGCCCTAAAAATCCATAGAGGGAGCAATAGGCGGTACTCTTGGTTCTGCGATTTTAGGTCTCATTTATGCATGGATCTTTGGTTCCAGAATGCACGGGATTGAAGAACCCGTGATTGCTTGTACCGTAGCCTGTGCCATTGCGGCTGTTATTTCCCAGATCGGAGATCTGGCGGCATCTGCCATTAAACGTAATCACAAAGTAAAAGACTACGGTCATATCATACCGGGGCACGGAGGGATTCTCGACCGGTTTGACAGTATGATATTTACAGCTCCTGCTATTTATTTTGTTCTTACCTTTTAGGATAAACGATTTTGTGAAAAATGTGTATTTTCGTAAAATGAGGAGAATATAAGTTATGATAAAGAAGATCTCAGTTCTGGGTTCTACGGGTTCCATCGGTACTCAGACACTGGAAATTGCAAGATACAATCAGGACATTGGGATCACTGCGCTGGCGGCAGGTTCCAATGTGGAGCTTTTGGAAAAGCAGGTACGGGAATTTCATCCCAAAATCGCCTGCCTCTGGAAAGAAGAGGCGGCCAGAGAGCTTAAACGCCGGATCAGGGATCTGGATGTGAAGGTGGTAAGCGGGATGGAAGGCTTGATGGAGGCAGCCTGTGAGCCGGAGGCTCAGATTGTGGTGACTGCTGTAGTAGGCATGATCGGTATCCGCCCTACCATAGCGGCCATGGAGGCGGGAAAGGATATTGCCCTGGCAAATAAGGAAACCCTTGTGACGGCAGGCCATATCATTATGCCTCTGGCAAAGGAAAGGGAGTAAAGATTCTTCCTGTAGATTCGAACATTCTGCTATTTTCCAATGCCTTCAGGGAGCGGGAGAACCGGATCCACAAGATTCTTCTGACGGCTTCAGGAGGCCCATTCAGAGGCCGCTCCAGAGAACAGCTGGCCGGTGTACAGCCGGAGGATGCCTTAAAGCATCCCAACTGGTCCATGGGGCGCAAGATTACCATTGATTCTTCTACTATGGTAAATAAGGGACTGTAGGTTATGGAGGCCCACTGGCTCTTTGATGTGGATATGGATCAGGTTCAGGTAGTGATCCAGCCTGCCAGCGTGATCCACTCCATGATCGAATATGAGGATGGAGCCGTGATCGCACAGCGGCACACCGGATATGAAGCTGCCCATTCAGTACGCTCTTTACTATCCGGAGCGCCGTTTCCTTCCGGAGACCGTCTGGATTTTACAAAGTTAAAAGAGATTACGTTTGATGAGCCGGATATGGAAACCTTCCGGGGCTTAAAGCTGGCTTACGAGGCCGGAAAGCCGGAGGCTCCCTGCCTACCGTGTTTAACGCGGCCAATGAACTGGCGGTTTCATTGTTTCTGGAGAAAAATCCCCTATCTAGCAATCACAGATCTGATCCAGGGCGCGATGGAAAACCATAAGAGAAAAGCGGCTCCGAATGTGGATCAGATTCTGGCAGCGGAGCAGGAGGCATATGACTTTATCAGAGAGACATTAAGAAAGGAACGCATTTAGCCAGATGAATATCATTTTATCAATACTGATCCTGGGGCCATTATTCTGATCCATGAACTGGGCCATTTTCTGATGGCAAAGGTTTGTGGAATCGGGGTAGTGGAGTTTTCTCTGGGTATGGGGCCCAGATTGTTCAGTGTGGAGATGGGGGAAACCAGGTATTCCATCAAGGCCTTTCCTTTTGGCGGTTCCTGTGCCATGTTGGGAGAAGATGAGGAAGCGGATGAGGAGAGCGCCTTTGGAAATAAATCGGTCTGGGCCAGAATTGCCGTTGTGGCCGGAGGCCCTGTATTTAATTTTATACTGGCATTTTTTCTGGCAATGATCTTGGTGGGCGTTTCCGGCGGCTATACGGTTCCTGAGGTTTTGGGAGTAGAGGAGGGCTTTCCTGCAAAGGAGGCCGGTCTTTTACCAGGAGATGTGATTACCCATGTCAATGGCCGTTCCATCCATTCCTACCGGGATTTTACAACCTATGTGTTTACCCATCCGGGAAAGGAGCTTAAGCTCACCTGGAAAAGGGAAGGAGAAGATGGAAAAAAGGAAAAACTGAGCGCTTCTGTGACGCCTGTGCTTACAGAAAATGGACAGCAGCTCATTGGCGTACAGTTTCAGCCTGGGATTGAACCGGCAGATACACTTTTGGAGCTGATGCGCCAGTCGGTATATGAGGTACAGTTCTGGATCCGATATGTATTTGATACCTTTTATATGATGTTTCATGGAGCCGTATCGGTTGATGATATCAGCGGCCCGGTTGGAATCGTAAGCACCATCGATCAGACCGTGGATGAGGCGTCACAGGCGGGAGCCGGGGCTGTGGCGATGACTCTGGTAAATTTCGGCGTTCTTTTAAGCGCCAATCTGGGTGTGATGAACCTGATCCCTTTTCCGGCCCTGGATGGCGGAAGGCTGTTTTTCCTGTTTTTGGAGGCTCTTCGAGGAAAGCCTGTTGACCAGGAAAAGGAAGCCATGATCCATACAGCGGGAATGGCGCTTTTACTGGCGTTTATGGTATTTATTCTGTTTAACGATGTGAGAAAGCTGTTTTAACAGGAGGAAACGTTAAGATGACAAGAAACGATACACGGGTGGTCAGGATCGGAGACCGGGTGATCGGAGGAGGAAATCCGGTACTGATCCAGTCCATGTGCAATACAAAAGACAGAGGATGTGGCGGCGACAGTGGCTCAGATCCTTAAACTGGAGGAGGCCGGATGCGAGATCATCCGGGTGGCTGTGCCAACGATGGAGGCGGCAGAGGCCCTGAAACAGATAAAAAGCAGATTCATATCCCGCTGGTGGCAGATATTCATTTTGATTACCGGCTTGCCATTGCTGCCATTGAAAACGGGGCGGATAAGATCCGTATCAATCCCGGAAATATCGGAAGCAGGGAACGCGTGAAGGCTGTGGTAGATGCTGCAAAGGCGCGCCGGATTCCCATCCGTAGGCGTAAACAGCGGTTCTCTGAAAAGGATCTGATTGCAAAGTACGGGGTGTGACTGCACAGGGATTGTAGAAAGTGCGCTGGATAAGGTGAAAATGATAGAAGACATGGATTACGATCATCTGGTGATCAGCATTAAATCCTCAGACGTAATGATGTGCGTGAAAGCCCATGAGGAGATTGCCAAAAGACCGATTATCCGCTTCATGTAGGCATCACAGAATCCGGTACTCTTATGTCCGGAAATATTAAGTCCGCGGTAGGTCTGGGGATTATTCTGTACCAGGGAATCGGAGACACGATCCGGGTATCTCTTACAGGCGATCCGGTGGAGGAAATCAAGTCTGCCAGGCGGATTTTAAAGACTCTGGGCTTAAGAAAAGGCGGAGTAGAGGTTGTTTCCTGCCCCACCTGCGGCCGCACGCGCATTGATCTGATCGGACTGGCCAACCGGGTAGAAACCATGGTCACCGGTCTTGAGGGACTGGATGGCGTAAAGGTTGCTGTTATGGGCTGTGTGGTAAACGGACCGGGCGAGGCAAAAGAAGCAGATATCGGGATTGCAGGCGGAATCGGAGAGGGTTTTGATCAAAAAAGGCGAAATTGTCCGAAAGGTGCCGGAGGAACAGCTGTTAAATGTGCTGAAAGAGGAATTAACAGCAATGGCAGTGGAAAGAAAGAAGTAATTTTATGGCGAAGAATTTTCTGGAGGTATTTCCTTCACTGAATATTGCAGAGCCGCTTAGAGAGCTTTAGCCTGACAGAGGTAGAAAGGTTACCTCTACCATAGTGAAGCCCGCGGCCATCACAAAAAGATATTTACGATCTGGAAAAGGGAATAAAGGATCAGCTTTTTCCTGACAAGCAGGTAACAGTAAAAATCCAGGAAAGATACCGTCTTTCCGGTCAGTATACGCCGGAAAAGCTGTTAAAGATCTATAAGGACAGCCTGCTTTTGGAACTGAAGCATTACAGCATCATCGAATACTCCATGTTCAGAAAATCACAGATCCGGTTTGAACAGGAGGATCTGATGGTACTGACCGTAGAGGATACCATGGTGAACCGGGATCGGACCGGAGAGTTAAAACGGGTACTGGAAAAGGTTTTTGCAGAGCGCTGCGGCCTTCCGGTAGAGGTGAGCTTTGCCTATATTCCCCCTTCCGGCGGAGAGCGCAGAAAACAGCTTGAGCGAAAGATTGAAAAGGAGGCACAGGCTATCTACTGGCGCAACCACAGGGAAGAGCTGGAAGCCATGGGAGGCTTTTCGGCAGAGGGCCTGGAGGGAAAAGAGCTTTTAAAGCAGACGGCCGGCCCTCAGGATGCTCTGATGGAAGCTCCTCAGGACGGCGCCCCCTGGGATATGCTTATGGCACAGGCAGCTTCAGGAGAGGTGGGAAGCGGAGAGGAAGCGTCCCTTCAGGCTGTTCCAGCAGGAAATGCCGGGTCTGGAAGTACCGGAACCGGAAACAACTCTCCCGGAAAGGAAAAGCGTCCCCAGTTAAATAAAGGGAGAAAGGGCTGGGGCCGGGATAATGGCTTTGGAGAGGATAAAATTTTCTGTTAAACGTTCCAATAATCCGGATGTACTTTACGGCCGTGATTTTGAAGATGACTTTATGGAGATTGAGAAGATCGACGGAGAGATTGAGAGGTTACCTTAAGAGGGCAGGTGCTTACCTGCGAAAGCCGGGAGCTTCGAAGCGGCAAATTTATCCTGACCTTTGATATTACGGATTTTACAGATACCATTACAGCTAAAATGTTCATCCGTCCGGAGATTTTTGACGAGGTAAAAAATGTAATACAGAAGGGAATGTTCCTTAAGATCAAAGGCGTAACCACCATTGATAAATTTGACGGCGAACTGACCTTAGGTTCGATCGTGGGAATCAAAAAGGGCGAGGACTTTACCAGCAAGCGTATGGATACCAGCATTGAAAAGCGTGTGGAGCTTCACTGCCATACCAAGATGAGCGATATGGACGGTGTCTCAGAGGTAAAGGATATCATTAAGAGAGCTAAGAAATGGGGAATGACCTCAATCGCGGTGACGGATCACGGCTGTGTCCAGGCCTTTCCGGATGCAAACCATGCGTTGGATAAGGGAGATCCCTTTAAGGTCATCTACGGGGTAGAGGGGTATCTGGTAGACGATACAAAGCAGCTGGTGGAAAATTCAAAAGGACAGAGCTTTAAGGATTCCTATGTGGTTTTTGACATAGAAACCACCGGCTTCAGCCCGCTGAAAAATAAGATCATTGAGATCGGGGCGGTAAAGGTAGTGGACGGAGCTATCACAGAGCGCTTTTCCACCTTTGTAAACCCGGATGTTCCCATTCCCTTTGATATAGAAAAGCTCACAGGCATCAATGACGCTATGGTGCTCCCCTATCCGCCCATTGACGTTATCCTACCCCAGTTTCTGGAATTTGTAGGAGATTCCGCCCTGGTAGCTCACAATGCAGGCTTTGACGTGGGCTTTATCAGCCATTATGCGGAGGAACAGGGACTTCCCTTTCAGCCAACGGTTCTGGATACGGTATCCTTAGCCAGACTGCTTCTGCCGAATCTGAACCGTTTTAAGCTGGATACAGTAGCAAAAGCTTTAAATATTTCCCTGGAAAATCATCACCGGGCAGTAGATGATGCAGGAGCTACAGCGGAGATTTTCGCAGCTTTTGTAAAGATGCTCGGGATCGTGATATCGAAGATCTGGATCAGCTCAACCGCCTGAGCGCCATGGATGCCCATACCATTATGAAGCTTCCCACCAACCACGTGATCATTCTGGCAAAAAATGATATCGGCCGCATTAACCTGTACCGTCTGGTCAGCTGGTCCCATTTGGATTATTATTCCAGACGTCCCAGAATCCCCAAAAGCGTTTTAAACGCACACAGAGAAGGGCTTATTATCGGCTCTGCCTGTGAGGCAGGAGAGCTGTACCAGGCTCTTTGAGGAGCGCCGGATGCGGAGATTGCCAGACTGGTAAATTTCTACGATTATCTGGAGATCCAGCCTCTTGGAAATAATGCGTTTATGCTCCGGGACGAAAAAAGCACAGTAAAGACGAGGGACGATCTGATCGAGATCAACAAACGGATCGTAGATTTGGGCGCACAGTTTGGTAAGCTGGTGTGCGCTACCTGTGACGTTCATTTTCTGGACCCTCAGGATGAGGTATACCGCCGTATCATCATGGCGGGGCAGGGCTTTAAGGACTCAGACGATCAGGCGCCTCTGTATTTAAGGACCACAGAGGAAATGCTGGAGGAATTTTCCTATCTGGGGCCGGATAAGGCCTATGAGGTAGTGGTGACAAATACACGCAAAATCCTCACAGATGTGTGAAAAGATCGCTCCGGTGCGGCCGGATAAATGTCCTCCGGTCATCCCGGATTCCGATAAGACGCTGACAAAGATCTGTTATGACCGCGCTCATGAGATGTATGGTGAAGATCTTCCAAAGATCGTAGTAGACCGTCTGGAGCGTGAGCTTCATTCCATTATCACCAATGGATTTGCGGTTATGTATATCATTGCCCAGAAGCTGGTTTGGAAATCTAATGAAGACGGCTATCTGGTAGGTTCCCGAGGTTCTGTAGGTTCCTCCTTTGTGGCAACCATGTCCGGTATTACAGAGGTAAATCCGCTAAGTCCTCATTATCATTGTCCAAAATGCCGTTACTATGATTTTGATTCAGAGGAGGTAAAGTCATTTTCCGGTATGGCGGGCTGCGATATGCCGGATAAAAAATGCCCGGTATGCGGAACACCTCTGGAAAAAGACGGGTTTGATATCCCATTTGAGACTTTCCTTGGATTTAAGGGAGATAAGGAGCCTGATATCGACTTAAACTTCTCCGGTGAGTACCAGAGTAAGGCCCATGACTATACGGAGGTTATTTTTGAAGGTCAGACTTTCCGTGCAGGAACCATTGGTACACTGGCGGATAAAACGGCTTTCGGTTATGTAAAAAGAAATATTATGAGGAAAGGGGAACCAGGAAGCGAAACTGCGAGATCAACCGTATTGTTCAGGGCTGTGTAGGCGTGCGCCGTACCACCGGCCAGCATCCCGGAGGCATTATCGTGCTTCCGCTGGGAGAGGAGATCTATTCCTTTACACCGGTACAGCACCCGGCAAACGATATGACTACATCCACAGTTACCACACACTTTGATTACCATTCCATTGACCACAACCTGTTAAAACTGGATATTCTTGGACACGATGATCCTACCATGATCCGTATGCTGCAGGACCTGATCGGTCTGGACCCGGTTAAGGATATTCCTCTGGACAGCCCGGAGGTTATGAGCCTGTTTCAGAGCACTGAGGCGCTGGGGATCACTCCGGACGATATCGGCGGCTGTCCGCTGGGAGCATTGGGCGTACCTGAGTTTGGTACGGACTTTGCTATGCAGATGCTCATTGATACCAAGCCGAAATATTTTTCCGACCTGGTCCGGATCGCAGGACTGGCTCACGGTACGGATGTATGGCTGGGAAATGCCCAGACGTTGATCCAGGAAGGAAAAGCTACTATTCAGACAGCGATCTGTACCCGAGATGATATTATGATCTATCTGATCGCCAGAGGAATGGAACAGGGCTCTCCTTTACGATCATGGAGAGTGTGCGGAAGGGAAAGGGATTAAAACCTGAATGGGAAGAGGAAATGAAAGCCCACGGGGTGCCTGACTGGTACATCTGGTCCTGTAAAGAAGATCAGGTATATGTTCCCAAAAGCACATGCGGCAGCCTATGTTATGATGGCGTGGCGTATTGCCTACTGTAAGATTCTTTTATCCACTGGCTTACTATGCGGCCTTTTTCAGTATCCGCGCCAGCGCCTTTTCCTATGAGATCATGTGTCAGGGAAGAGATAAACTGGAATATTATCTGGCAGATTATAAAAAACGGGCAGATACCCTGTCAAAAAAGGAACAGGATACACTGAAGGATATGAGGATTGTACAGGAAATGTACGCCAGAGGCTTTGATTTTATGCCTCTTGATATTTACAGGGCAAAGGCAAGACATTTCCAGATCATTGACGGTAAGCTGATGCCTTCTTTAAGCAGTATTATTGACGGTCTGGGAGAAAAGGCAGCGGATGCGGTCGTTGATGCGGTAAAAGGACGGCCCATTCCTGTCTGTGGAGGATTTTTCAGCCGTACCCGCGTAAACGGAACGATCTGTGCCCTGATGTCGGATCTGGGACTTTTAAAGGATCTGCCCCAGTCCAATCAGCTTTCTCTGTTTGATCTGTAAAAAAGACAGCCGTTGCCATTTTATTTAATCTGTGTTATGATACGGAAGAGCTTTTTATAAAGCTCTTTTCCGGCTTTGCGGGGAATGCATAAGGGCCGGAATACAAAAAATTACGGGAGATAATGAGAAATGGAACGTGAAAGTTTTCTTCTAGGCTGGGCTTTATCCTGATTTCAGCCAGGATGCGCCATCGGTCTGAGCAATGTATGGCGTTTTCCTATATTGTGGGAAAATACGGTGGAGCCGCCTTTGTGCTGATCTACCTTGCTTTTCTTCTGGTCCTGGGACT
>SCPP01000247.1_pt1 | contig 29894 bp, 28 predicted proteins | sample 6106811 | NCBI WGS metagenome assembly SCPP01 (sample SAMN10720449, study PRJNA508395) | human gut metagenome | isolation source: Participant 2 stool, 15 month | host: Homo sapiens | collected 2018
TTCATGCGTTTTCCGTTTGAAAAATTGATTAGTTTAATTAAAGCCATCCATACATCCCTTGCGGACGATGGATGGCGATAAGACTCTAGACGCAACTAAGGTTGCAAATCTATATTCAGCTGTGACATGGAAACATGGACAGGCTTTTGCGGATTCAAGTCATGATGGCCTACAATCTTGGGATAACGTTGATGCAGTTGTTCAATCAGTTTCTCAGCGTAGCCTTTGTGCTTCCGTCCGGGTGTCTTTCGGCGTTGTTCCGCCATCATCCAGTCCGCCTATGTAGCATATACCTATACTGTGGCTGTTGTGGTGCTTGTGTAACCAACTCTTCCGGGCGTCCGGCTTCTATCGTTCCGTCTGTAGGAATCACATAGTGGTAACCACAGCAGCCCAATGAACGATGGTAGCGGTCAATGTCCTCCGTTCGCAAGGCACTGCCCGCCTTATTGGCAGAGCAGTGCACGATAATCAACGAAACCGTTCTCATAAGCCGCTTCCAAGCGCTCCTCCGGCAGCGCCTGTAATGAGCAACTCAATGATGCGGACGATGTACAGCAGTACATTTTTCCAGTTCTTTTCATACGCTTTGTCTTTAAATAGATGAATAATATAAGTTCCATGACATTAAAGATTCGTGGATTCATTTTATATTCCATATCTGCAAATGTCTCCTTGAGTTTGCGACACGGGGTAAACACGATGTGCGCGCCCTGATGTTTTCTTGGAGAACAAAGCCTCCGAAGCGGCTCCTTCGCATTTCAGGGAGACTGAATGTTCCGAGGCCGTCCAGGTGACTCGGTCGCCTTGGGCAAGATGCTCGGACAGGCGGTTGAAGACTTCCTCCAGCACCGCTTCCATCATGCCGTGTGGAAAAGCGGAGATGTTCCGTCACTTCCTTTACGAGTTTCTTATGCGAAACCGTTTCGTTGGACACACTTTGCTTTCTTGGGCATCGTCCTGTCGGACGCATTTCCCATCGAGAAAACGTGGTATTTTATCATAATGACGGATTGTTTTCATTCGTGGAAGCCGGGTCTTTCCTTTGGCATCAAGTCGACTGTGCCTTTACCGGCCTTTTCGGCCTTCAGGGTGGCGGCTTGGGCTATGCGGCTTGCTACGGGATTGAAAGCGGCGCGGGAACGAAGATTTGGAAGTCTTCTCCGGCGTGAACACAATGTTGACGGCGGTGATGTTGCTTTCTGTAAATTTCTTCAGGTCTTCCGCACCTTCCGAGCCTATAGAAATCCAGAAATTACCTAATTCTGCCAGTTGTACTTTTGCCTTCCAGAAGCATTTCTACAAGGCACTCGCACATATCGGCTATTACACCTTTTACCGTTCCGCGAGTGAATACGCCATTGTGGTCGGCAATGTGTTTGACAAACTGGCTGAATGGCATGATTTCAGAAACTTGAGCTTTGCATACGCTTTTGGGCGGCATCGACATCCATCGGGTTGCCCATCATAAATACACTGTAATCAATCATGATAAAATAAAGTTTAAAAGTTTTGTGTTTCCGGGATGTTCGTTCATCCTTCCGACACGACAAAATTAATGCGGGGAAATACCGTAAAAAAATCTATTTATTATCGTTTACTAACTGTTGACTGCCGTTCACTAGCTATTGACTGACCGTTAACTACCCGTTGACGAATCATTCAAACAATAAGCTTATGGATAGTGAGACACACTTCAGCATCGTCTTCAACATTTATGGAGGCAGCAACCAGATTCTTCCCAATGCTACTTCCGCCACACAGAATTATTATGGTGATGAGGCGGAACTAGAAGGATGATGTATATGGACAAAGGACCTGCTTTATCTCCCGAGGCTATGCGCCTTTTCTCTTATATAAATAAGGTGGAGGATTTACGTATCTATCTGGTACAGATAGCAGAATGTACCAATGCGGTGGAACTGGCCAGGGTTATAGTTAAGATGGGCGAACGGGAACCGAAGATTACTTCGGAAGAGATGGTGAAGGAGCGTTTTATCTCGTTGTTCTTTCCTCTCACACCTTTGTTCGTATCGGGCAAGACTGTCAGCAATATCCGTGCGCGTATCAATAACGCTTGGGCAAGACGACCGAGAAAGCGGTTATGACCGGAGATGAAAAACTGGTGAAAAGTGTGGAAAAAAGTAAGATATGTTGTGGGCAAAGTAAGTTCACTTACTTTGCTGTTTAAGTCCGCTTACTTTGCTTGGGAATATATCTTACTTTTTCGTTAAATAAGCATTAAAAGATAATCCAATTTTTGACCCAATTTATAGGGAAACTGCTTTAATGCGGTTTTCTTTATAGGATGTGTCAAAATGAGATGCTAATCCTAATAAATCCATGTTTAATTTACAGCAATTCATTGCAGACCATGTGATTTGTCGTCCGACAAGTATGTTTGCAGCAGATATTGAAGCTAATAAAGAAACGCTTCAAGCAGAAATAAGGAATAAAAGTGTATGCGTCATAGGAGGTGCCGGTTCCATCGGTTCTTCTTTCATTAAAGCAGTCTTGCCGTTCAAGCCCTCCAAACTGATTGTAATAGACCTGAACGAGAACGGATTGGCAGAACTGACACGTGACCTGCGTTCCACATACGGCATGTATGTACCTGCGGAATATCGGGCATATACCTTGAACTTTGCCGATCCTATCTTTGAAAGGATCTTCCGTGAGGAGAAAGGCTTTGACATTGTGGCGAATTTTTCAGCTCACAAGCATGTCCGTAGTGAGAAGGACAAATATTCGGTACAGGCACTCATTGAAAACAATGATATCAAGGCAAAAAGATTCCTTGACCTGTTGGCCGTTTACCCGCCTAGGCACTTCTTCTGTGTCTCCACTGACAAGGCCGCCAATCCGGTGAATATCATGGGAGCCAGCAAACGTATTATGGAAGATATGATTATGGCGTATTCTTCCAAGTTCAAGGTGACCACCGCCCGTTTTGCCAATGTAGCTTTTTCCAACGGTTCTTTGCCGGATGGCTGGATACAGCGTGTCATGAAAAAGCAGCCGTTGGCTGCACCCAATGATGTGAAACGCTACTTTGTTTCTCCGGAGGAAAGCGGCCAGATATGTATGCTTGCCTGCATACTAGGTAAGAATGGTGAAATATTCTTCCCAAAGTTGGGTGAAAGACAGATGCTCACTTTCTCTTCCATTTGTGATGAGTATATAAAAGCGGTTGGCTGCGAGAAAAAAGAGTTTGCAACGGATGAGGAAGCGAAGAAATTTGCTTCGGATATGACTTTTGATAATAAGGATTACCCAGTGGTGTATTTTAAAAGTGATACAACAGGTGAGAAGGCATACGAGGAGTTCTATGTTTCTGGTGAGAAAATTAATATGGATCGTTTTTGCAGCCTGGGGGTGATTGAGGAAGTAGTGAAACGGCCGATGACTGAGATAGATGCATTCTTTACTGAAATGGAGAATATATTTGCCGAACCGGATTTTACCAAAGAAGAGGTGGTTATGGCGATAAAGCGTTTCATCCCCAACTTTGAACATGAGGAAAGGGGAAGAATTTAGATCAGAAAATGTAATTAAAATGATATACAGCTATGAATAACAACGCTGAAATCTGTGAATTCATTCACCATCTTTTTGGAACACAAGATTTTGTTCCTCTGAGTGCTCCCAAGTTTATCGGAAACGAGAAAAAATACCTCAACGAATGTATTGATACGACTTTCGTGTCAAGTGTCGGTGCTTTTGTTGACCGCTTTGAGCACGATATGGCTGTGTACACCGGTGCCAAGCGTACCGTAGTCTGTGTGAGTGGTACCAATGCCCTTCACATGGCCATGCTGCTAGTGGGTGTAGAACGCGATGATGAGGTGCTCACCCAAGCTCTGACCTTCATCGCTACCTGCAATGCTGTCAGTTATATCGGAGCATATCCTGTTTTTATTGATGTGGACAAAGAAACGATGGGACTTTCGTCCCGAGCTGTCAAGGCATGGCTGGAGAGGAATGCTGAACTGAAAGAAGGAGTTTGCTATAACAAGCGTACCGGTCGTCGTGTAAAAGCTTGTATTCCCATGCACACTTTCGGCCATCCCGTAAAAATAGATGAACTGGCGGATATCTGCCGTGAGTGGCATATCGAATTGGTTGAAGACGCAGCCGAAAGTATCGGCAGTTTTTATAAAGGGTATCATACCGGTACATTCGGAAAGGTGGGTGCTATTAGCTTTAATGGAAACAAAACCATCACTACAGGTGGTGGAGGCATGTTGCTTTTCCAGGATGAAGAACTGGGCGCATACGCCAAGCACCTTACTACCCAGGCTAAGATACCTCATCGTTGGGAGTTTCGTCATGACCATATTGGTTATAATTACCGGATGCCGAATATCAATGCCGCTCTAGGTTGTGCCCAGTTGGAGAATCTAGACCGCTATGTGGCAGATAAGCGTGAGACAGCCGCCCGTTATGTTGAGTTTTTCAAGGGTAAGGAAGATATTACTTTTTTCTTTACTGAACCTGCTGATTGCAAATCGAATTATTGGCTCAATGCGGTGGTACTAAAGGATAAGGCGGCTCAACTTGATTTTTTGGAGTACACAAATGATCATGGTGTGATGACCCGTCCCGTTTGGGAACTGATGAATCGACTGCCCATGTTCGAGCATTGCGAAACGGACGGGCTGGAGAATACCGAGTGGCTGGCTGACCGGGTGGTGAATATTCCTAGTAGTGTAAGATTAGATAAATGAAAAAAATCGCAGTTGTCACTGGTGCACGTTCAGAGTATGGACTGCTACGTTGGGTGATAGATGAGATACATCATGCTACTGAGTTACAGTTGCAGCTTATCGTTACAGGCGGACACCTGTCTCCCGAACAGGGGTTGACTTATCGTTGTATTGAGGAGGACGGATATGATATTGATGCTAAAGTCGATATGTTGTTGTCCTCGGATTGTGCTTCTGGTATAGCGAAATCTATGGGGATGTGCAGTATTGGGATGAGCGATGCTTTTCTGCATCTTCAGCCTGATATGATTGTTGTCTTAGGCGACAGATATGAGTTGCTTCCCATAGTTGGTACTGCTTTGGTGATGCGTATTCCGATAGCTCATATTTCAGGAGGTGACATCACTGAAGGAGCTATTGACAATGAAGTGCGCAATGCTGTTACAATGATGTCTACACTCCACTTTCCGGGTACTCAAACTTCTGCAGCCCGTATTGGTAGGATGATTGGAACTATGAAGAATGTTTTTGTTGTAGGTGAAACCAATTTAGATAATTTTTTACGTTTGTCGCTTTTGTCAAGGAATGAATTAGCAGAGTCTTTAAATATTGATTTAGGTAAAAAATGGATATTGATGACTTACCATCCAGTAACTAAAGAAAGCCGTGAGAAGAATCTTTTCGATGTAAATAGTTTACTCCATGTGCTCCAGTCGTTAGGTGATGACTATGAAATACTAGTTTCTAAGTCTAATACAGATTTATATGGTTCGGATATTAATCAACTTTTAAATGATTATGTATGCAATAAGCCTTGTTTTCATTTGTTTACCTCGTTAGGACAGAAGTGTTATGTCAGCCTTCTTCCTCAGTTATATTGTATGATAGGTAATTCGTCCAGTGGAGTATATGAAACGGGTTATTGGAAGTTGCCTACGATTAATATAGGACATCGTCAAGAAGGCAGATATATGACATCTAACATTATTTGTTGCGATAATTGTTCTGAGTCTATTATTCAGTCTTTAAAGAAAATTGAAACAGACGAATTTCAGCAAATGTTAAAGTATATTGATAATCCTTATGGTGATGGCAATGCTTCCAAACGTATTGTAGAACAGATAAAAATGTATTTTAATGCAGTTAAGTAATCTAAAAACACCTTGTTTTATTTTGGATTCGGATAAGTTGGTATCTAATGTTTTGGAATTTAAAAGAGCTTTGAACAGTCGCTTTTCAAACCATTGCATTGGATACTCAATTAAGACGAATTCACTTCCTTATATGTTGCACATGCTTAATGAGTTGGGATGCTATGCTGAAGTAGTATCTTATACAGAGTATGCATTAGCTTTGCAAGTTGGTTTTGAGAAGAGCCATATTGTATATAATGGTCCAGCTAAAGATAAGGAGACTTTTTTAGATGCAATAAAGAATGGTGCATATGTAAATATAGATACAAAACGTGAAATAGAATGGTTGAATAATTTGAACAAACAGCATTCTTATAAGGTCGGCATTCGTGTCAATTTGAATTTAGGGAAGATTTCGCCAGAAGATGCTAAAGAGGGCGAATCGGATAGCAGATTTGGTTTTTCGTTTGAAAATGGAGAACTGGAAGAAGCAATAAATAAGATTCAATTATGCAAAAATGTAAAACTTGGAGGTTTGCATCTGCATCGTACTTCATTGACTCGTTCTTTAAATGTTTATAGGAATATTTGCAAATATGCTATTCGGATCATTAATTCATTAGGTCTAGAACTTGATTATATTGATGTTGGTGGTGGTTATTTTGGTGACAAGCCTAATGCACCTACTTATAAAGAATATGTGGACACTATCTATTCAAGTTTGTTAGAGGAAGGGATTGATGTTTCTAAAATGAAAGTCATAGTGGAACCAGGAAATGCAATAGTTGCTTCACCTTTTAGTTTTTTATCGGAGATCATTGATACAAAAAAAATAGGTGACTCTCAAATTATAGTAACTGATGGTTCTCGTAATGATGTGGACCCTTTTTTCCTGAAAAAAGACTATTTTAAATCTTTCATCAGAAAGCAAGAGGAAAAAGTGTTCATTGATTCACAAATGGTTGTAGGATGTAGTTGTTTGGAGTATGACAAGCTTTTTACACTTCAAAATCAGCCATTACTAAATGTCGGTGATAGAATACTTTACCAAAATGTCGGTGCATACACTATGACTTTATCACCATTGTTCATTCGATTTTTTCCTAGAGTTTATTTGAAAACTTTAAATGGTTATGAGATAATTAGAGAGGAATGGACTGTCAATGATTTAAAGCAATAACAATAAACTTTATAGTTATGAATAATATTCTGTGTTGTAATGCGGGCCGTAGAGGGCGTTTAATGATAGATATGCGTAAGACTATCGGTGATAGTGGTAATGTGGTTGCTACAGATAACTGGTCGGTAGCCCCAGCAATATTTTTCGCAAACAAGCAATATGTAGTTCCTAAAATTACACATCCAAATTATATTCAAGAAGTACTTGGTATTTGTAAGAAAGAAGATATTAAAGCTATTTTTACTTTAATCGACCCTGAAATAGATCTTTTAGCATCAAATAAAAAGAAGTTTGAAGAAATTGGTGTTCTTCCTCTTTGTCCTTCTAAGCAAACTGCTGATTTGTGCTTTGATAAGTACAGCATGTACCTGTATTTAAAAAATCATGGTGTTAATACACCGCTTACTTTCCATGAATTAGATGATTTCAAAGCTGCATACTTCAAAGGTGAAATTCAATTTCCTGTTTTCATCAAACCACGTACAGGTAGTGGTAGTGTTGGAGCGCATAAGGTCAATACCATGCAGGATTTGGAAAACTATTATGCTGAGAATGCTTTCGATTATATCATTCAGGAGTTTATGCAAGGTGATTGCGATGCAGATGCTTATATTGATTATTATTCAAAGGAAGTGGTTTCTATTTTTTCAAAAAAGAAAATTGAAACTCGTATCGGTGGGGCCAGTAAAACTATTTCATTCAAAGACCAGCGTTTGTTTGACTTCGTGCAGTCTTTTATGCATCTTTTCGACTTTGCCGGAGCAATTGATATGGATTTCTTTTTTAGAGATGGAGAGTACTATCTGTCTGAAATAAATCCTCGTTTTGGCGGAGCCTATTTGCATGCGTATGGTGCTGGAGTTGATTTCTTTAAACTGATCATCAATAACATTAATGGTGTTACCAATGAAGTTCGCATTGGTGATTATGATGAAGGTGTGCTCATGTTGATGTATGATGATGTAGTCATAACTAAGGAAGTTGACCTTTTAAGAGATTATCATGATTAATCACGTTTACATAATAGCCGAAGCCGGAGTGAATCACAATGGTCGGTTGGATTTGGCTCTTCAGCTCTGTAATGCTGCCAAAGATGCGGGAGCTGATGCCGTGAAATTTCAGACATGGAAAACAGAGAAGATTGTTACTCGGAATGCTGAATTGGCTGTTTATCAGGAGAATAATATATCCGATAAGACCAAATCACAGTTTAAGATGTTGAAAGAACTTGAATTGAGCTATGATAATTTTGAAGTAGTGAAAAATCATTGTGATGAGATAGGTATCCAGTTCCTTTCTACTCCTGATGAAATAGATAGTCTAGACTTTCTTTGTAATTTTAATTTGCCTTTCATCAAGCTGGGATCGGGAGATGTTACCAATATTCCTTTTCTTCGTCTTGTTGGTAGCAGACATATTGATGTTGTCCTTTCTACAGGAATGTCGTATCTCGGTGATGTAGAGATAGCATATCGCACCTTGATAGAAGCAGGAGCTAAAAGTGTTTCTTTACTTCATTGTACTACTAACTATCCATGTCCCATGCATGAAGTAAATCTTCGGGCTATACAAACTCTTAAGGATGCATTTCATTGTTCCGTAGGTTATTCAGACCATACAATGGGTGTGGAAGTACCTGTTGCAGCTGTAGCAATGGGAGCTGAAATCATAGAGAAACATTTTACGCTTGATAAGGAAATGGACGGTCCTGACCACAAAGCCTCCCTCAATCCCGAGGAACTCAAACAAATGGTTGTCGCCATCCGTCATATAGAACAAGCTTTAGGTGATGGCATCAAACAGCCTAATGAGAGTGTGAGAAACAAATTTCAGAAGTAGTGCTCAAACGTATTGTGGCGTACACCAATAAAGGAAGGTGAGGTGCTCTCGGCGGATAATATGACTGTGAAACGCAGTACCGTTGGTTTGAAAGCTTCTTTATGGGATTTGGTAAACGGGCGTATAGCTACCTGCAATTATGCTATAGACGAACCTATTATCATTTAAAAATAGACAATAGTAATGAATATACTTGTAATAATTCCTGCACGTGGTGGAAGTAAAGGAATACCTCACAAGAATGTTAAGGAATTAAATGGAAAACCGTTGATATACTATAGCATTGATGCGGCTCGTCAGCTTACCACCGATGAGAATATTTGTGTTTCTACTGATGATGATATCATTATCAAGGTTGTAGAGGATTATGGCTTGAAAGTTCATTTTAAACGCCCTGCAGAGTTGGCTACAGATTGTGCAGGAACAAATGGAGTACTGCTCCATGCTTTGGAGTTTTATGAGAAACAAGGTCGTAAATATGATGTAGTAGTTTTGTTGCAACCCACTTCTCCTTTTCGTGAGACTAAATCATTGAAGGAGGCTGTGGCTTTGTATACTTTTGACATAGATATGGTTGTTTCGGTGAAAGAAGCGGCAACTAATCCATATTATAATAGTTTTGAGGAGGATGCTGAAGGCTTATTGGTCATCAGTAAAGGGGATGGTACTATTGAACGGCGTCAGGATGCACCTAAGGTATGGGAGTTTAACGGTTCTATTTATGTGATTAATAGCACTCGCCTTAAAGAAGTAGGTTTGTCCAAACTCAATAGAATACGTAAATATGTTATGGATGATCTTCATTCAATAGATATTGATAGTATGTTTGACTGGTATATGGCGGAAAAGGTAATCAGTAGTCATCTTATTGAAAATTAATTTATATGAATTGCTCTCATATTATTCTCCAATCTTTCATTATTGATGCCATTCGCTGCATCAATGAGATTCACAATGAACCACTGGTGCTCTTTGTGGTAGATGAGAACAAAAGGATGCAAGGTACCCTTACCGATGGTGATGCGTCGTGCCTTGATTAAAGGTATAGATGTGGATGCTCCTATTAGTGAGGCCATGCATCGTAATTTTAACTTTACGTCGCGGAGTGAACGATAGAGTGGAGGATATTCACCACCAACGTGATTTAAGGATGCGTTTGGTACCCATACTTGATGAAGAAAATCATATTTGCGAAATCATCAATTTGGAACATTATGTAACTAAATTGCCAATTGATGCTGTATTAATGGCCGGTGGTAAGGGGGAACGCCTTCGTCCGTTAACGGAGAAAACTCCTAAGCCCCTGATTAAGGTAGGTGACAAGTGTATCATTGATTATAATATTGATCGTTTGCTTTCATACGGTTTGAATCATATATCTGTAACGGTTAACTATCTTGGCGACCAGATTGAGGAACATTTCCGGGAGGAACGCGATGGGGTGAAGATAGTTACTGTGCGTGAACCGAAATATCTAGGTACCATTGGCAGTATCAAGTTCGTGGAAACTTTTTACAATGATACGGTGCTGGTAATGAACTCAGATCTCTTTACGAATATTGATTTTGAGGATTTTTTCCTTCATTTCTGTCAGCATGATGCCGACATGAGTGTGGCAGCTGTGCCCTACGTAGTGAAGGTGCCATACGGTGTGTTCAATCTCGAAGGACGAGAAATCAAGGGCGTTACCGAGAAACCTACCATCAGTTATTATGCAAACGCCGGTATATACCTTATCAAACGCAAATTGCTTGACCTTATTCCTGATGATATCTTCTTTAATGCCACTGACTTCATGGATAAACTCATTGAACAGGGATACAAGGTGATTCGCTATCCTATTAGTGGATATTGGCTGGATATTGGTCAGCATGATGAATTGGCGAGAGCAAGAGAGATGGTGAAACATTTGAAATAAATTAAAAAAACAACATACAATGTATAAAATTGCAGTTATTGGTGCCGGGCAATTGGGTAGTCGTCATTTACAAGGACTCAAATTGTCCAAGCTGAAATCTGATATTTGGGTGGTTGATAATAATTCAAATTCACTTCAGATAGCGCAACAACGTTATGAAGAAGGTGAAGTGAATAGTAATCAAACTATTTATTACTTACAACTTATCGAACAATTACCTACTGAGTTAGATCTAGTAGTCATAGCTACCAGTTCGAAACCACGATTAACGATTTTAAAAAGTTTACTTGCAAAAGTGAAAGTGACCAATATCATTTTAGAAAAATTCTTGTTTACAGGACTGACTGATTATGATGAAGCCGAACAGTTGTTGCAGATCAATCACGTCAACGTATGGGTAAACTGTCCGCGACGTCTATTCGACTTTTATGTAGAAATCGATTCAATGATAGATAAGCAAAAGCCTCTTGTTATGGAGTATACTGATTCTAATTGGGGATTATGTTGCAATTCCATACACATGATAGACATATTTATGATGCTGTCAGGAGAAAAGACTTATACCGCCTGTTTTGATGGAATTATACCTCAAGTTAAGGACAGCAAACGTAATGGATACATAGAATTCAACGGCACCGTTAATGTATTAACTCCTAACGGAAGTACTTTACGACTGGCTTGTGTGGATGATGATACTGTTCAGCATCAGATGACTATTATCAATGGCTCTCATCATATTATTATTAATGAGCCGGAAGGATTTATGTCTGTTGATGGTAATAAACAGCCCGTTCATATAAAATATCAGAGCCAATTGACTGGTGCAGTAGCTGATGAAATTCTGCTAAATGGTAATTGCAAACTAACTACTTATTTCGAGTCGTCAAACTATCATAAAGTATTCCTAAAAGGTATACTGGATGTTTATAATAAAGTAACGGGCGAGATGCATGATAGATGCCCTATTACATAACATAAAAGGTGATTATATGATTTGGATTATAGGAACAGGAACCATTGCATTGGAATATGCAAAGATATTGAATCAATTGGGACATGAATTTATAGCAGTAGGACGTAGTGGTAAGAATGCAGATGAGTTTATTGAGGCCGGAGCTAAAGAGGTAGTTTCTGGTGGATTAAATAATTACCTGGCGGCTTCTCCAACTACTCCTCAAAAGGTTATTGTAGCTACAAATGTAGATCAGTTGGCTGAGATTACCATTGCGCTATTGAATTATGGTGTAAAGGACATTTTGGTTGAAAAACCAGGTTTTTGTCAGCCAACTGAATTGCCAACTGTAGTGATATTAACAAAAGAAAAAGGTGCTAATGTATTTTTGGCTTATAATCGTAGATTCTATTCCAGTGTGTAAAAAATCATTGCCGAGGATGGTGGTATAACTTCTTTCAATTTCGAATTCACAGAATGGGCACATGTTATAGAGAAATTAGATTACCCTCGCGAAGTGTTTGAGAATTGGTTCTTCGTCAATTCCACCCACGTAGTTGATTTGGCATTTTTCTTAGGTGGAGAACCAAAAGAATTATCTTGCTTCACTTTTGATAAATTAGCTTGGCATAAACCTGCGGTCTTTACTGGTGCAGGTATCACCAACACAGGTGCTCTTTTTTCCTATCAGGCAAATTGGAATGCTCCTGGTCGTTGGGGGATAGAGATTCTAACTTCACAACACCGTCTTTATTTACGTCCAATGGAGAAACTGCAGATTCAAAATACTGGTAGTGTGGATATTAGCGAAGTTGAGATTGACGATCAGCTTGATAAAGAGTTCAAACCTGGATTCTATCTTGAAGCTAAGTCGTTTATAGAAGGTAATATTGAGCGTCTATGTTCGATTGAACAGCAAATGATTCACATTGATAAGATATATGATAAAATTTTAGATAAATAACTTCAGATACTGTTAATTGCATTTCTTATTATGAAAATTATTTTTGTTGGTGATTCAATGGGGCTGCCTCGGGAAGGTTGTGAGTATGAAGATACATATTTTTATAAATTCCAAAAAGAATACAAAGAGATTGATTGCATTTCTTTTTTCAAAAGAGCTATGACAAGTGATGGCTTATACGAATTATATGAAAGTTATATTCGTCACTATAACCCTGATATAGTTATTTCACACAGTGGACTTACAGATTGCGCTCCAAGATTAATAAATGATAGGAAATATTTTTGGCGTGGTCTTATTTATGTATCCAAAAGATTGGGGCGTTTAAATTTGTTTTGGTTGATAATAAAAAAAATATTTGAAAGAAACGATCCGAGAAGGGCTTATATCTCCGTAAATGAATTTCGTAAAAACTATATAGCCTTTACTGAAAAATTGATAAATATAGGCGTAAAGAAGATTGTTTATATAAAGATAAGTCCATGCGGACAAAATGTCGTAAGAAAAAGTCCTCTTTTGAATGATAATGTTGCAAAATATAATAAAGTTTTTGATGAAATTAAGAACAAATTTCCCAAACAAGTGGAAGTGATATTCCCATTGGAAAATGCTACTGATTTAGATTATATCGATGGAATGCATGCTAATGCTAAAGGGCATGCTAGATTTTTTAATGAAATAAAAATGGTCTTGAAAGATATATTGTAATATTGCGCATGTCTGATTTTAAAGCGTTAGCAAAGCACTCTACTAATTATTTGTTTGCCACAATGGCAACTAAGGCACTGGCTTTTATTTCAATACCCGTCTATACAAGGCTACTTTCTGTATATGAATATGGAATAATAAATGTCTTTATGTCTACTGTTGGAATTGTACAGGTGTTATTGACTCTAAATACAGAGGTTGCTATATCGCGCTATTATTATGATGCCAAAAACGAACAGGATTTTAAAGAGTTTTGTAGTACATCCATAAAAATATCATCTGGCGTTTGGCTTTTAATGTCGCTCATCATGGCGATGTTGAATCCGTGGTTGGCAGAAGAATTGTCTTTTAGCAAAGTCTTGACATTATGTATGATTCCTGTAGCTACGTATAGTATCATTAACTCAATCTTTATACAGATATACCAGCCTTTATTGAGGAGCAAAAAGGTTGCGATAGTATCTTCCGTGCAGAGCTATCTGGCTTTCTGTCTATCGGTGATATTTATGTTATGTATGGAGACTGAGCGTTACTATGGTTATATATGGGGTACAATTGCTGCAATGATATTGTTAGCGACTTATCTTACACGACAAATTCGACCTTTTTACGTTAAATCTAAAATTAATCGGGAACACGTCAAATATTTGCTTAGCTATTCTTTGCCATATATTCCTATACGTTAAGCGGGATTATATTGGCTCAATTTGGACGAATCTTTATGAGTACACATGGTGGCTTTGATGCTGCCGGTCTTTATAGCTTTGTGTCAAACGTTGGAGCATTAATGATGATTCTTATTTCAGTAGGTCATAATGCATGGAATCCATATTATCTTCAGTATATGACCAACAAAGATTATAAAAGCATAGATAAGGATTATGATTTAATTTGGCGAGCCACATTAATTGGTGCAATGGGATTGACTATGTTTGGCAATGAAATAGCATTAATCATGGCACGTCCTGAGTTCTTGAGCGGTATGTATTTGCTGCCTATATTAATAATTGGCTATGTTTTCTATCAATGGTCTTATGTATATCTACGAAGTACTGGTTTTGCCAAGCGTACTATATGGAATGCTGTAGCCATTTTAATTAGTGGTATCAGTAACATTTTGTTGAATCACCTGCTGATTGACCGCTTCTATATTTTAGGTGTAGCACTCTCATTCTGCATTTCTTATTTTATTTTATATGCTGTGGCATATTTGATAAATAGATATGTTCTTAAAACTTATGTTCCACAAAGTATACGCTTTATCAAACCTTTCTTTTTATTGCTGCTTTTAATGGCAGTTTATCAATATGTATTTGGTGGAGAAATGAATTTATGGATTAAAATTCCTGTTTTTTTTATACTGACTTGTTGGTTTATGTGGGGATATAAAAGTTGTATATTCAAGGTCTTAAAGTTTTATCATTAACAAAAAAACTACTGTCTAAATGAAGAAAATAATACTTGAAGTATATGCATTTATCGCTAGTATAAGTGCTTTATTTGTTTATATTTATCGTTTTTCATTGCGAGGCACATTGAATCCTATGATAAAAGATGAAAAAATAGGACAAAATATAGTGCTGTTGGGTAATGGTCCATCAGTAAATGATGCTATTATTGATTTATTAACTACTAATTCTGTATATGCAGTTGTTAATTTCTTTGCCTTAAGTAAGTATTATCAGCGATTAAAGCCGCGTTACTATATTTTATCTGACGGTGCTTTCTGTTGTGAGTTATCATTCAATACAATGATTGCTGATTTGATAGAACACATAAATGAAACAACAAAATGGAAAATGTCACTTTATATTCCATATCGAAGTATCAAGGGATCTAACATCGCTAAAATGTTCACCAATCCCCTAATTGAGGTACATTTTTATAATGATATCCCATACGAAGGAAAGTATGTGATACCAGCTTTGCGTGATTATTTATATAGAAAGGGGTTAGCGAATATAGATATTTGGAATGTTATTCAAGCAGGAATTATGTTATTGATTTTGCTTGGATATAAAACTATTCATTTGTATGGCGTTGAAAACAGTGAACCTAATTCATTAAAAGTAAACGAGAAGAACCAAGCGGGGTATATCCATGAACTTTTTTATGACAAGAGTCAATCGAATATGGAATTGATATTAAATGAAGATGGAAGTCCAATGAAAGTGTGTCAAATTCTCTTCAGATATTATAAAACATTTCAGGGTTTTATGGACGTAAATCATTTTGCAAAAAAACAAAATTGTAGAGTAATTAATCATACTACAGCATCTTTGATTGATGCTTTTGAAAGAGTCTGAATTTGATATTGTAGAATATTATCTAGATAGCTGTCATGATACCTAAAATTATACATTACTGTTGGTTGGGGGATTCTGAATTTCCAGAGTTGGTAAAAAAATGTATTCAATCGTGGAAAAAGAAGATGCCTGATTGGGAGTTTATTCTTTGGGATAAAAACTGTCTGAAGGATTTAAACTCTGATTGGGTTAACGAAGCATATAGCACAAAAAAATATGCTTTCGCGGCTGATTATATACGCCTTTATGCTGTGAATAAATTTGGTGGGTTTTATTTAGATTCTGATGTGGAAGTTCTAAAAAACTTTGCTCCTTTGCTTGACTCACCATATATTTTTGCATTAGAAAATGAAATAGGTGATATTGAGGCTGCTACTTTTGGATCAGAACCTAACAATCCGTATGTGCAAAAGTGTTTAAGCTATTATGAAGGTCGTCATTTTATTAAGAAGGATAATACCTATGACACATTCCCCCTTCCTAAGATTCTAAAAGCACAATTGAAAGGCGCTGAATACATCAATTCTTATACCGAAATTAAAGCTGATCATATTAATCCTCAAATTTTGCCTATAGATTATTTCAGTCCTAAAGATAGCGGTAGCGGTAAACTCACCAATCTAACTAAAAATACATTTTCAATTCATCACTTTAATGGCTCTTGGTTTTCGTTTCAAGAAAGAACTTTCCGATTTATCAGTCGCTGGTTTGGTTTCCGTTTTGCCAAAATGATTTCCAATACCTATAAAAAATGTTTTTCTTATGCTAGTGTATTATTCAGTATTGGTATTCATTCTTTTAGCAGCGATATGTAGTTCATTAGCTAAAAAGGGAATTTATAAGGATTTATTTTTTCAAATAGCAGCCTTTTTACTTTTCCTTGTAATGGCTATAAGAGATGAATCTGTAGGTACTGATTTACCTAAATATCTAGATATCGTAAATACTATTGGTTATAGCAATTTTAGTGATTTTTTGAGTGATAGTCTTTCCTTCCCAGGATATGAGTTTGGCTGGATTATCATAAACTATATAGTAGTGATTTTTGGTTCAGAAAGAATGCTATTGGTAACCAGTTCGGCCTTTTATATTTATTCATTCTATCGATTATTCTCTCACTATTCTACGTTGCCTTTTTTAAGCCTCGCTATTTTCATACTTAGTTGTTACTATTTTTCAGGCATGAACTTATTAAGACAATATACAGCTATTGCAATCTTGCTTTTTTCTCTTCAATATGTGATTGATAGGTCATTTGGGAAATTCATAATAATCGTACTGTTGGCTACGACTGTACATCAAACTGCCATTTGCTTCTCACTAATTTATTTTGTCTATCCGATAAAGATATCCAAAAAGTATCTTCTGATGACTGTTATTGGCTCGGTTGCTATATATATTTTTTTTGGCAATTTCCTATTTAGTCGTGCCCTTGCACTGCTTAACTTATCCAAGTTTGAAAAGTATATTATAAACGGTGAAAATGGAGGGTTGACTTTCTTCTTTTTCATACGTAAATATTAAGCGTCCTACACATAAAGTAGGACAGGTTTATACTAAAATTGATATAAAACCGAGTGGTTTGACAAAAGAAAGATTAGCATTCATGAAAACACAAATGCGGCTATTATACGATGACAAATAGCAACAGCTAAGAATTTAAAAGTTTCATACACGTGTACATAAGTCACAATCTTTGGCGCTTAGCTGTTGAGACCAATTTCATTTTCGGACTATGGTAATTCCAGTAAAAGTCGGCCTTTGGTCTGTATTGTTAATTGGGTGTTACTGCTTGTGGAACTTTAGTAAGCGAGACATTGTATCCAAGCTTTTTAAGTTCAGAAGACAAATATACCTTGCGTTTCTGCTCTATCTTGGATTGCATATATTCTGCTCCAAGTTCATGGTAACAGGACCCTGTACTCAGTATCAGATAAACGGATATCAACTGAGAATGTCCCACTGCAATCAAGGCACGTTTCTTTCCTCTGCGGCTATACGATGGTATCTTTCACTAAAAACGTATTCTTTGTACGGGTCGCCCCATGCGGCTTCTGTGATTACCGCCTTTACCTGTTTGTTTCCGTGAGTGATTCGTGCGCTTTTTACCCGCACTCTCGTTGTTGCCCGGAGAAAGATGCTTTTCAGAAGGGAAGTGGGACATGTCAAGACCTATCTCAGAAACCAGATCCTCTACAACCTTGGTGCTAAAACCGGAATCTCCCTGAGAAGTTCAAGGACATTCTCGTACTTGGACAACAGTCTCTTTATACGTTCGGACAAATCATCAACCAAAGTCTGAGTCTGGTCTATATCCTTTCGGATCATCTGAAGAAGATAAATGTGATGCTCTTCAACAAAACCGGTACACGCCTCAAGCAATTCTTCAGGACTGGCTGACAGTTTACCGTGATAAACTGAATTTATATCATCAAGAGTAAGGACTTTACCTTCACAAAGCATATCAATAAGAGAAGTAGCTGTCGTACCGCTTGTATTACTTACTACACTTGAAAGCTTGATGTTGCAGTCTTCAAGAATACGCATCATACGGTTCTTCTCTGAAGCTATCTGCTGAATAAGCTTGTTCCGGTAACGCGTCAGGTCACGAAGCTGACGCGCCCTTGGGAGGAATATAGCTCGGTTTGAGAAGACCTGCCAGAAGAAGCTTGCAGATCCATTCGCTGGCCATCTTGTCTGTCTTGTGACCCGGAACATTCTTAATGTGACGGGCATTGACTATCCAAACATTGGGAATGGAATCTTCAAGAACCTTATAAACCGGCTTCCAGTAAACACCGGTACTCTCCATTCCCACATGCGTTACACCATTGGACAATAGCCATTCTTTCAATTCATTCAAAGAACTCGTGAAGGTTTTGAATGAGCGGGTCTCGCGTTGGATGCCTGCTCCGTCAATTGTCGCCACTACAACCTTCAGGTGGACGTCGATACCGCAAGCGCGCTGTATCAACTGAGGGAATGTCACTTCTGCCATAACTGATACATTTTAGGGTTACACTATACAAAGGTAACTTCAGCTTGACTATTTACATTCTCTTGGGCGTGATTTTTTATCTCATGGGAATTTCATTTTAACATTTGTGCTTGCCGGTAGTTTATTGACTGTGCAAGAAAGGAACAATCCAAAAATAAAGCTGTTTTATCACATGATGATACTTGCGTTAGTTATCCAGTCTTTTTCTCTAACGGTAGCAGAATTTGCGCGTGTCACACAATACTTTTTCCTTAGTTTCTCTGTTTATCTTCCATGTGTCATTTCTACCAAGAAACAACCTGTGACGAGACTATTTTTCATATGCTGTTCTGCCATTCTTATGATTATATACTTTATATTGATATCACAAAATGACATGAATGGTGTTATTCCCTATAAATTTATGCAGATATGAAAATTCTTTATGTTATAACAGGGCTTGGCATGGGGGGAGCCGAGACTATCACAATAGATGTTGCCCAAAAAATGCTTGAACGGGGACATGAAGTGGCAGTTTTATATTTGACAGGTGATAATCTTCAACAACATCGCATCAAATTACAAATGGAAATCATAGGCTTACATATGAAGAAATCCCCTATAGGGTTCTTAAGGGCGTTGAAACAAGCTCGTATATATGTAAATATGTTTTCTCCAAATGTAGTGCATGCACAGATGTTTCATGCTAATTTATTTTGCCGTATTTTGCGCTTGTTTACCCGAATGCCGTTTTTAATATGCACAGAACATAATAGAAACATTGAAGGGGCCATTCGTATGAAGCTATACAGACTGACTGATTGTTTATCAGACATGAATACTAATGTTTCAGAAGAAGCTACGAATTACTTTATTTCAAAAAAATCATTCAATAAGGAAAAGTCTAAAACTATATATAATGGCGTTGATTTATCTAAATTTATTAAAGATGACAATGTGCGAAAAGCTATACGAAAGGAATATGGAATTCTTGAAGAAGACTTTTTATTTATAAATGTAGGACGTTTGACTAAAGCTAAGAATCAGGAAACTTTGGTTAAAGCTTTTTTTCAACTAAAGAATAAAGGTTTACATGTTAAACTTCTTATTGTAGGTAAAGGACCTGAAGAAGAGAAACTTAAAAAAATAGTAAGTAGTTTCTCTTTAAAGTCTGATTGTATTTTCACCGGTATACAAAATAATATAGTTGATTATTATAATGCAGCCGACTGTTTCGTTTTATCATCTCTTTGGGAGGGATTTCCAATGGTTCTTATAGAAGCTATGGCCACAGAACTTCCAATAATAACAACTGAATGTGGTCGTGAAGCTGTTAGCGATAATAATTATATAGTTTCTGCTGAAAATTCATTTCTTTTAAGTGAAAAAATGGAGTCTATTTACAATATGAATCTCTCAGATAGAATACAATTGGGAATATCAAATCGAAATCATGTTAAACGATTTGATATTAATATTATATGCAGTCAATGGGAAGACATATACAGTGGTAAAATTTAATTTTTTTATTAACAAAACTTCATCCTCTTCTTCATTGCTGTGTTAACGGTTTATTACGCTATTCCATCCAAGAAATATCAGAAATTATTTCTTTTACTGAGCTCTTACTATTTTTATGCCGGTTGGAAGCTAAAGTGTCTTTTGTTGCTATTGTTTGATATCGCTGTTATTAATTTCTCTGCCATATAGTTCGGATGTAATTCTATTAGTACTGTAAGTGGTAAATGGTTTATAATCAGTGTTTTTTTTATACTGCTACTTGCACTCCTGTTTTGCTGGAAATATTTGAATTCCCTTTTGTATACGGCACAGGCTACAGTAGGGTGGACTGGGTTGTTACTTGATATTAAGTTCGTGGAGTTGATACAGCTAGTAGGTATTTTGTTCTTTACCTTTTAGGCGATAGGTTATATAGTGGATGTGGCACTTTTTGGGGGCTTTTTCCTTCGATTAGTACCGGTTCTATAGGATGGGCGTTTCAACTCACGCCGCAGTTCAGGGAAGTACATCGAGCTAACTATGACTTGTTCGTTTCCGGTTTTAAGATTGCTCTCTGGAGTTTTTTTATGAAACTGGTGGTAGGTGATCGTGTAGGGATATATGTGGGTACGTTTTTTGATAGTTATGCTGCTTATTCTAGTATGTCATGCATATTGGTCACATTGCTTTACTCCATTCAAATATATTGAGATTTTGTGGGATACTCTTTCATTACTATAGGGGTAGTGAGAATGATGGGATTTCAACTACAAATCCATATTGAGAAACCTTACTTTGCAGTGAGTGTAACTGACTTTGGGTGGAGATGGTATATTTCTCTTTCTTCATGTTCCAGAGATTATTTTTCTATACCACTTGGTAGAAACAGAGTGAAACGTTGGAGAGATTACAGGAATATCATGGAGACGTTCTTCATTTCTGGTTTATGGCATGGAGCGGCTTATAATTTTGTCATTTGGGGAGGACTACATGGGTTGTTTCAAGTGATTGGAAAGTTTACAAAGAATGGGTAAGAGGCAATGTTTGTCCAACTCAAGATGCCAAAGGATACTATTGGTTATTGAGCTGTAAATATTTTAATCACCTTTGCATTATGTAGCTATGTTTGGATGATATTTAGAGCGAATCAATGGAATGATATGGTGGAGATTACTAAAGGCTATTTTCGTAGCGGAGGAGTGTACATTCATCAAATAACCATCTTCTTCTTGATTGGAGCATCGTTTTGTTTGTCAAGGATTTCAAAACGAGTATTTTCCTGAGAAATATTACTTACTGAATAGTCAGTATGCAGCAGTGCGCTATTGTTCTGTAGTCTGTTGGGAACTTTCCATTATTTTGATTGGAGTGCTTAGTGGTGGTCAGTTCATCTATTCCCTGTCCTAATTATGAAAGCTTCTACTAAAATTTGGAGTGTTGTGGCGATAGCAATAACGCTCTTTGTTTGTGGAGATTTAGTTTTGAGTGGATGTATGTCCTATTTCTATCACCAATCGAAGTATGGCATTTTTCACTGTCAAATTTATAGCTTGACAGAGTCGAAAGAGGATGTGCCAATATTGAACTTCATTGAGAGCTGTACATTACTATATTCCATCGTATTCAAGGATTCATTGGGTATGACATGCTTAGATTCAAGCAGTGATGGTATGTGTATCTATTACCATTATGTTATACTATCTTCATATCTTGCTTTGGGACATATCCCTAAGTTAATAATCTATGATACAAACGACTTCTATTCAATCCATTTAAGTGCGTCCACATTTACACTTGAAACGGCATTGGATAGATTAGCCTTATACTATGGTGAATATCTAGACATAGACTTTCTTTACCTTGAATAGTTGTCAAGAGAAGATAAAGATGCTATCACTTCTTATCGATATGATTCGAAATAGGTATAAAATCTTAAAATGCAATTTTCGGCTTTCAGTTGAAGATAACGATTATGAGGTGGTGTATGGAAAGCTTTCCTTTGGATGGAACTGAAAGATATTTCGGATTCGTTTGAAGTTGATATAGAAACAGGTAAAAGAAAATACTTTATTAAAATGTTGTGAAAGACTTGAGGGTATATAATATTGATGTATTCGCCTATCTATCAAAAAGGGCATATAGATAGAATTGATGAAATCCAAGATATAGCTTACTATATGGCGTAAAGATATTGGAATAGTCAAATTGTGAGCTGCTGATGAAGCCCGAATTTTTCAAGGATGACATACATCTGAATGATAAAGGTACACACCTGTTTTCTAGATTACTTATTTCTAAATTAAAATTGTTATAAAGGTACTTTTTGTATTAACAATTTGCGAATGCTTCTGCACTTTTGCGGAGTAGTAGTTGAATCGTAGGTAGCTGATGTACATGACATTATATTCTCTATACTTAATAAGGTTGGAAATAATAAGGAGAAGAAGTGGTTTGTTAGTCTTGAAGTAATCACAGTAGAGGTGATTACTACCAGCATAATCCTGTTACATGATTTGCAATTGCTTCGGTAATATATCTAGATTTATAAACAAAAAATGACTTGATTATATTTCCCTATTCACTTATTGAACCCAATTTTAGTTGGACACTAAAATTTTAAATTATTGAGTAAGTGGGTTTCACTAGGACCGTTTTGTTCTTTAAGGTTTGAAAAATTAGATTTATCTAAGGAAAATAGTTGATGGTCATTATTTATATTTACACAATGCTAATATATGCATTGGCTCTTGAAATTTAATTAAAGGTGTATACCTTATGAATTTATATCACACTGGCAGTTTTAGAACCTGAATTTTATTATGATAGAAGTTGGTTATTTGATTTTACGATATATGATAAAATAATTAAATATAAAATGCGAATCCTCCAAATAATTACTCTTTCTGAGTTAGGTGGCGCTCAGACCGTAGTTGTAAATTTGTCAAACAAACTCTGAAAATCATGAAGTGATAGTAGTTGCAGGTGAAGGCGATGGAAAAATGTGGCAAATGCTTCATTCCGATGTGAAACAAGAACATTGCAAATACTTGAAACGAGCAATCTCTCCAGTGTATGATATGCTTACTATTATTGATTTTTGGAAGCTGTATTGGAAATATAAGCCTGATATAATCCACCTTCATTCTTCCAAAGTCGGTATGTTGGGGCGTATTGCTTTTCCTGCAAAGAAAACAATATACACAGTGCATGGATTTGATTCAATTCGTTTGGCACATAGAAAGTTCTTGCCTATAGAACGTTTGATACAATATTCATGTAAGTCTATTGTAGGTGTAAGTCATTATGATGCCAAGAATTTGAAGGCGGAAAAGATTACCCACCATATTCATTGTGTATATAATGGTATCTGTCCGATTGAAACGGGGGAAGAGTTGTCTTTTCAATTACCTAAGAAATATGCTAAGATTGTGCTTTGTATAGCGCGTTTGTCTCCTCAAAAAAATAGTGATCTTTTTATGGCTGTTGCCGAATTGCTACCCCATTATGCTTTTGTATGGATTGGTAATCAACAAGAAGTGAATACTCATCCGGATAATGTCTATTTTTTAGGAAATATCCCTAATGCGGGAAAGTATAACTTGATAGCTGATATATTTATTTTACCTAGTAATTATGAAGGTCTTCCGATGGTGATTTTAGAAGCAATGAGTGTCGGTAAACCTGTCGTGGCCTCAAATGTGGGAGGAATTAGCGAGATAGTTGTTAATGGAAAGAATGGATATGTGGTGGAAAATACTCCGCAGGCTTTTGCGGAAAAGATTTCTTGTATATTGGAAAATGAAGAAACCTATTGTTCGTTTGCAGAAAATGCTCGATACCGTTTTATGCGGGAACTGACTGTGGACAAGATGGTTGAAGGCTATCTTGAAATATATAATTTTTAGGAATGGCAGGATTGGAAGTGAAAACATTGATTAAAGAATAGTTTTTTTGTATACAAAATAAAGATGTTATGGCATTAGCTATTAGTAGTGTTCCGGTCCTATAAGGAGAGATGGAAACCTTTTTGAAAAAATAAAAGTTAGCGAACAGAAGTGCGGTTTTATAGACTTCAGCAAGCAGATTGCTGGGGCAAAAAAGATTTTGTCTAAGGCAAAAATTTAATGTCAATGGGATTTTGGGCTGATAAATGTGTTTTTTCTATTTATTTAATGGATAATGTAGGTGGGGCTTGACGGTATAAAGAAGATGCTAAATGTCCGTAAGAAGAAAATAGAAAAAATATTTCACATGAAAAACATTATAGTTTATATCCTACCGTGATGATTGAACGCTTGGGGATAGATGTACATTTCCAAAAATTGCATATTGGAACAGAAATGCTGATTTTCATTAAGGCTTGTTTTTTAGACCTTTTAAATAAAACTGGATGTCGGTTTATCTTATAATAAACTTAAAAATATAAAATTCTATTAGAATAATGAATTTTATATTTTATTCGGGTTGGAAGAACATGGAGATAATTTTGTGGATTGCTTAAAATAAGTGGTAAAAAAATAGAACTAGCCTATTGATTGAACTTCTTTGAAAAATGTTAACTTGCTAATTTAAGACTATAATATGTGTCCTCATTGTCAATCTCAACAGTGGGGCTGTTTTTTATACCTTTATTTGTAAAAATCAACAACATGGAACAACAGACTGATGTGTTCATTCCTGATGGAATGAATGCTTTTCAACGTAATGTCAAGCGAGTGGGAGATTGCTTGATAGCTTTCGTTGCGCTTATCGTTTTTTCTCCTTTGTTTTTGTATTGTTATCTTGCCGTGAAACGGGAAGATGGAGGGCCAGCTATTTTCAAGCAGGAACGAATCGGCCGTTTCGGGAAACCTTTTTATATTTATAAGTTTAGAAGTATGCGACTAGATGCGGAGAAGTTTGGTCCGGCTCTTTATAAAGGTGGAGAAGATTCTCGATTGACGAAGATAGGGAAAATTCTGCGTGAGCATCATTTGGATGAGCTTCCCCAATTATGGAATGTGTTTGTCGGGGACATGGCTTTTATCGGTCCCCGACCTGAACGGAAATTCTATATTGACCAAATTATGGAACGTGATCCACGTTATCGTTTTCTTTATCAGATTCGTCCGGGAGTTACATCCTACGCCACGCTTTATAATGGTTACACGGATACAATGGAAAAAATGCTCCGTCGTCTTCGGTATGACTTGTTCTATCTAGAACATCGGTCCTGGTTTTTTGATTTTAAGATTCTGGTAAAGACTTTCCTTAATATTGCTTTCGGCAAGAAATTCTGAATATGATTGTTCCTTCTTTCCGCCTTTATCATTTTGCAGTAAAACTGATATGGAAACGTATGCTGGCGCTTACCCTGCTGTTCTGGCTGGGGGTGGCAGGAGTATATTATATGGTAAACGAGATGCCTGTTTGGCAAGAATATGGTTGGTGGCTGATGCTGATGGTGGGTGGCACTTATTTTCTATTTATGGATGTAAAGTTGATGCTGCTGATGATACGACATGAGGAGAAGAAGAAATGGAAGCGGTATCGTTTAAAAAATAAATTTGAAGGATGAGGTGCATGGGGATAAGAAAACATTGTTTTATCAGTCTGTTTCTGTTTATAGTACAAACAGTAACGGCTCAAATAAATTATGGCACGACGGGATTGATGAATCTTCCTACTGCCGACATGCAGCGTGACAAGACTTTTATGGCAGGTGGTAACTGGCTGAATCATCATGCTACAGTACCCCGTTGGTGGTATGATACATGGAACTATTATATCAATATAACTATTTTTCCTTGGCTGGAAGCCGGATATCTGTGTACTGGTCATAAGGCAGTTCCTACGGATTATGGCAATAACTCCGGCTATTGGGTGCCATCTACGTATGGCAAGTTCACCAATCAGGACCGTTCTTTTCATTTTCGCTTACGGGTGTGGAAGGAAGGTTGGTGGAAACCATGGACGCCTCAAGTGGTGATAGGTGCCAATGATGCGATAGGTGATTCGGCGAATGGTGGTTCCTTATCCAATCAGCAGAATCAAGACTATGGTAATGGCTTTTGGAATCGTTATTATCTGGCAATAACCAAACATGTCAATTTTGATAATATAGGTACGTTAGGTGCGCACATATCGTGGATATACAGCAATCGTTTCGACAATAAACTGAATAATCCTGCTATGGGCGTGAACTTTTGTTTCCATTTGAAAGAGGATGATTCATGGATAAGAAAAGCTGTTAATGGTGTCAATTTAATGGCTGAGGTTGTTCCTGGTTATACAGATGTGAAAGAGGACTTGACATTCAATCCCAATGGACCGAAATATCAAATGAATGTAGGTATGGAATACAGCTTTGAAAGACTACATCAACGCTGTAATAGAATTGAACCGTTGCAAATACTTCTCCGGCGGCATTTATTTCAAGATTCATCTGAAATGATAAAATAAATTATTCTATTAGGTAAGCAGTCAAAAATTGGCTCATAATTGAAACCTCTATCTTCTCTGCGAACAAAAATTTTAGAATTTATGTATAGCAGTGAAGATCTTGAAAGATTTTACTTTCAATACCAGACCGAGGCTTTGCCTCATGGAGAATCTCTCCAATCGTTTTGTGTTAAGAACTAAGTTCCTTATAACATCTTTCAGAAATGGTACAGGGATACCCGGAAAAAGTAGTTGAAGTCCGGTTGATGGTGCTCCTGTAATCGGTCATGAGGAACAATCCAGTGCCATTGATCAACCTCAACCGGTATCACCAGGCAGAACTGATCACCCTGTTCGTATTTGGGTTGAGATTCGTATCAGCAATGGCTTGCATTTGTCCCAAAAGAATTTAAGCTACCCGGATTTGGTTCGTATGGTAGAGAAACTGGAGGGTTATGTTGAGTGTTACCGGTCTGAATCATTTTTATTATGTCCGTGATTTTACCGATATGCGTTGTAAACACAGCCGTGTGCTGTCTGTCATTCGTGAACGGCTTCACCGTGAGCCCAATGATGGAGACGTCTTTATAGTCATGTCTCGCAATCGCAGAATAGTCCGTATGTTTTCATTTGATAATCGTTCATATAGTCTGTTCGAAAAGAAGTTTGTGGCAGGCTATCAGTTCATGAAGGTGGAGCGGAACGGGGCAGATACTGTTTATCGGATTGCCTGAAGGACGTGGTTTTGATTCTTGAGAATCCTATAGTTAAAACATTACAAATCAGATAATCAATCTATTTATCCACTTGCGGTTTTGCGATTATTTTATTACATTTAATGTTGTAAATCAAATGTTTAAGTATGATCGATCTGCAAGATATAATTACAACAAAACGAGAGTTGTTGAGTAGGGAAACCTACTCACGCAACCCTATAAATTATAGTGCAGGTATGGCAGAGGATCAGAAAGAGCGGTACATACAATACCTTGCCGAACAGAATCAGGATTTAAGGTTGACAAGTGATGCCATGAAGCTTGTTTTGGAGGATTTTATGGCTCAGATGAAAGATCTGAAGGCTCAGGTGTCCTCTATGGAATCGAAACATGCTGACCTTGAGAATCGGTTATCGGAAGAGCATAAACTTCGCAAATCGGCTGAACGTAAGATTAAATCACTTCAGGAAAGACTTGATTATGCCCATCAGGAACGTTTTGGTGATAGACGTCAAAAGATACAATCTAAAGCTAAAACAAGTGATTCAGACCGCTGGAAGGAGAAAGATGATTATGATGGAACCGATGATACGCTTCGTACGGATTCGGTTGGTCATGCTCCATCTCAAGAGGTAAAAGAGTCTTCCAAGAAAGAGCGTGATTTATCCAATCGCCCTGACGGTTATAAAAGGATGGGAGTAGTTGGAGAGGCGATAGAGCATCCTTCCGATTTGACAAAGGTTCCCGGTCGCATCATTGAAAGAAGAATGGTACGGGTATTCAGTTTTCGTACTTTCTTGATGGAAGAATGCTTCGAGATGGTTCATTATGCAGAGCCTGGTAAAAAGCCCAAGTGGGGTTATTTCCCTTCCGAAGGTCATCCTGAGGTAGTAACCAATATTGAAGGCACTAAGGCTTCTCCTGAATTTCTGCAGGCTATTGCCTATGAAGTTAATGTAAAGAATGTGACTTTTGGTCTTCTTCACCAATGGCTGACAGATATGGGCATGACCATTTCTAAAAACACGTTGCGCAACTGGCTTACGAAGGGCAAGACATACCTGGACGAACTGGTTTGTGTATTGAAGTCTATAGCTTTGGAAAAAGATTCGATTGTGAACTGCGATGAGACCTGGTGTAAAGTGCGCAAATACGATCACTATAAGAAGTGCTACATTTGGGTTCTGGTCAACAAGGCTCAGAAAACAGCCATTTTCTTCTATGAGAATGGCTCGCGTGGTCGTGATGTACTAACAGACTTTTTGGGCGATGCAGAATTGAAGAGTATTATGTCCGACGGATACAATGCTTATGTATTTATCGGCAATGAGCTGAAATCAGGCCGGTTTAAAGATACTGTACACCAAGTTTGTATGTCACATGCCAAGAACAAGTTTGTCAAGGCTTCCAATCAGGGTAGTGAACCGAATGCAGAACGCTTTTCCGAAATTTTAAAGGAGTTCTTTATGAGGGATCGTAAATACGATGATGCCGGATTAACTCCAAAAGGTTTCAAGAAAGGCAAAGCCGGCAACGAAGGAACTTCTGATAGAGTTGCGCAGCTTGTTAGATAGTGAACTGACAAAGGATTCAGAATTTAGAAGTCAGTATTATAAAGAAGCTCTCAATTATCTGAACCGGTTCTGGAAAGAGATCTTTGCTTACTTGGATGATGGTGAATTACCAATAGACAACAACCTGGCTGAGCGAACCATTCGAAAGCTGACTACTCAACGCAACAATTCACTTCATTATGGTAGTGATGCTGGTGCTGAGATGGCGGCAACCTATCACAGTGTGATAGGAACGGTAAAGCTTCATGGCAGTTCTATCTGGAACTTCATCGGAACTTTTTTCAAAAATATCTTTAACGGGTGCAGGGATTATGTTAACATGGTTCCTGACAAAATCACTTTGGCTACAAGCCAATGTTAAATTCACAAGACTAATTAATTAACAAAACTCAGTTTAGGGCACTGAAAAGTGCCCTTTCGAAGGTATGCCCTAAATTGAGTGCTTACATAAAAAAACTAAAATATAATTGCTTCATTATTGGATAAGCGGAATATAATTTGTTTCTTTGTCATACAATATATTAAGCTAATACCATTATGCAAAAAAATGAGATTATCCATTCCATTCGTGAAACGGCTCGTCAGGTGATGCCTTCAGGGAGTCGTGTCATTTTATTCGGTTCTCAGGCTCGTGGGGATGCACATCATGAGTCCGATTGGGATATTCTTATTTTATTGGACAAATCTCGCATATATAATGAAGATTTTGACCGTGTAGCTTATCCACTGGTTGAATTAGGTTGGAAAATCGGTGCGGATATCAATCCATTGATATATACAGATTGGCAAAGACGGAGTTTCACTCTTTTTTATAAGAATGTAGAACAGGAGGGAATTGAATTATGCCACTAAGTATAGAAGAAAAGAAATCTATTATTGCTTACCGTGTTCAAAAGGCTGATAGCGTTTTTATTGAAGCTTCGGACAATGCTACCATGAATCATTGGAATTTGGTTGCAAATCGTTTGTATTATGCTGTCTTCCACATGGCTTCCGCATTA
>SCPP01001431.1_pt1 | contig 29813 bp, 32 predicted proteins | sample 6106811 | NCBI WGS metagenome assembly SCPP01 (sample SAMN10720449, study PRJNA508395) | human gut metagenome | isolation source: Participant 2 stool, 15 month | host: Homo sapiens | collected 2018
CCCCAAATCATACAATTCATCTTTGATAGCAGCAATCTCAGGGAACTTTTGAAGACACTATCTTCAAAATCATCTTCATACTGTTTTTCCATGTTTCCATAGGTTGCCTTACAATTTCTTTCAAAGAAACAGCCGGACGCACAGGCTTTATTTCGGCAAACGCATCCGGGTGGACACAAAGATATCAGGTTTAATCAAAATTATATGGTATCCCTTAATGACAATTCCACAGGCTCGAACAGACCCTATTCCGGTAGCGAAAACAGGTTTGTTCCGAATGAAAAGCACAGTCTGCCCCTAGTTTTACCGCATATTCCTCCATCCGTTCCGTACTGAGTCCCAATGAAAATTTATCATTCAGAAGCTTTATCATACAAGCGGCATCTGATGATCCGCCACCTAGTCCGGCACCCGCCGGTATATGCTTGTAATGTGTATATCTACCGGCAACAGTCCGGGATAGTCTTTTTTTAATAACTTATAGGCTTTTACTACCAGATTATCTTCGGGTTCACCCTCCAAAGGAGATCCGCTTATGTAAAGTGTATTCTTTGTCATTGTTTTCCCGCCGTCACTCCAGAGCGTCTTGCAGGTTTATCGGATAAAATATGGTTTCCAGATTGTGGTATCCATCCGGGCGCAATATTAAGTCCCAAATTAATCTTTGCATTAGGAAATGTAATCATATTCTGTTCTTTAAATAGTTATTTTTAGTGTGTTTCGTTAGATTGTTGCCCGTTCTACAAAGATGCACGCCATCTTTTATCCGGACAGAGCGCCAAATATAGAACAAACTTTTCATTTTACCATATAAAAAAACCATTTACTGTCCAGATTGTTCATTTCTCCGTAGATTCAGGTTCATATTTCTTTTATTATTTTTGGGAATGGACGAGTGTCCAACTCAGCAAAAAGTTCTATCTTTGCCCTACTTTAAACAGACGACAATCGCAGAAACGAGAAAATGACACGTACTCACAAAACTTCGAAAGCAAAGCCTGTTGACGAATACGGACATTTACAGCCCCAGGCACCTGAGCTGGAGGAAGCTGTATTGGGAGCCTTAATGATAGAAAAAGATGCTTACTCATTAGTAAGTGAGATTCTTCGTCCCGAATCTTTTTATGAACGCCGTCACCAACTTATTTATTCGGCTATTACCTCTTTGGCTTTACGCCAGCAACCAGTCGATATCTTGACTGTGGCCGAACAATTACGCAGCACCGGTGAACTGGAAGATGCAGGCGGTCCTTTTTACATAACACAGCTAAGCGGCAAGGTAGCCTCTTCCGCACACATAGAATATCACGCACGTATCATCGCGCAGAAGTTTCTTGCACGCGAACTGATTACCTTTACCAGCAACATCCAGACAAAGGCTTTCGACGAAACCCAAGACGTGGACGACCTGATGCAGGAAGCGGAAGGAAAACTGTTCGAAATCTCGCAACAGAACATGAAGAAGGATTATACGCAAATCAACCCTGTCATTCAGGAAGCGTATGAGATGCTTCAAAAAGCGGCGGCACGAACGGACGGGCTGAGTGGTCTGGAAAGCGGTTTCCATGCATTGGACAAAATGACCTCGGGCTGGCAAAATTCCGACCTGGTGATTATTGCCGCCCGCCCCGCTATGGGTAAAACGGCTTTTGTGCTTTCCATGGCAAAGAACATGGCGGTAAATGCGAAAATCCCTGTGGCTTTCTCTTGAAATGTCCAACGTACAGTTGGTCAACCGTATGATTGTCAACGTGTGCGAAATTCCGGGTGAGAAAATCAAGAGTGGTCAGTTGGCTCCGTATGAATGGGGACAATTGGATTATAAAATAAAAGAATTATACGATGCTCCGATGTATGTGGATGACACACCATCCTTGTCCGTCTTTGAATTACGCACCAAAGCACGACGGCTTGTACGCGAGCATGGAGTAAAAATCATTATCATTGACTACCTTCAGTTAATGAATGCCAGCGGAATGTCATTCGGTAGCCGTCAGGAAGAGGTCAGTACCATTTCACGTTCACTGAAGGTTAGCCAAAGAACTGAACATCCCCATCATCGCACTGAGCCAGCTGAACCGTGGTGTGGAAAGTCGTGATTGACGGAAAACGTCCCCAGCTCAGTGACCTCCGTGAATCCGAGCTATTGAGCAGGATGCCGATATGGTATGCTTTATCCACCGCCCGGAATACTATAAAATCTACTCGGATGAAAAAGGGAACGACTTGCACGGTATGGCAGAAATCATTATCGCCAAGCACCGTAACGGTGCCGTAGGTGATGTACTGCTGCGTTTCCGTGGCGAATTCGCCCGCTTCCAGAATCCGGACGATGATGTCATCGTGCCTATGCCGGGTGAGGCACCGGGTATTATCCGTTCCAAAATGAACGGTGGCGGCAACAGTGTACCTCCCCCATCTCCTGATGCCGCACCTGCCGACAATAATCCGTTCGAGCCCCTATTCCCGAAGGACCTTTACCGTTCTGACATTTATTTATCCCTCACATAATTAACACGGATTAAAAAAAAAAATCTGTGTTAATCTGAGTAATCTGTGATGGATAAATAACAGGATAAAAGAAAATAATTACTAAATTTGCAGGTCATTTGGAAATACATAAAAAATATCATATATGAATATCTCTTATAATTGGCTGAAAGAATACGTCAACTTCGATTTGACACCGGATGAAGTGGCCGAAGCGCTGACTTCCATCGGTTTGGAAACCGGAGGCGTAGAAGAAGTCCAAACAATTAAAGGTGGTCTTGAAGGTATTGTCATCGGCGAAGTGCTGACTTGCGAACCTCATCCCAATTCAGACCACATGCATGTTACTACTGTGAATTTGGGACAAGGCGAACCGGTACAGATTGTCTGTGGAGCCGCTAACGTAGCTGCCGGACAGAAAGTGGTGGTTGCCACATTGGGCACCAAGCTATACGATGGCGAAGAATGTTTTACCATCAAGAAATCAAAGCTCCGCGGAATTGAATCTATGGGTATGATCTGTGCCGAAGACGAAATCGGTATCGGAAACAGCCACGAAGGTATCATCGTACTGCCGGCGGATGCTGTTCCGGGTACTCCCGCTAAAGATTATTTCAATATCAAAAGCGAATACGTACTGGAAGTGGATATCACCCCGAACCGTGCGGACGCCTGCTCACATTACGGCGTGGCCCGAGATCTGTATGCCTACCTGATTCAAAACGGCAAACAAGCCACTTTAAAACGTCCGTCTGTAGAAGCGTTTAAAGTGGATAACCATGATATGGACATCGCCATTGAAGTAGAGAATACAGAAGCATGTCCGCGTTATGCCGGAGTTTCCATAAAAGGGGTAACTGTAAAAGAGAGTCCCGAATGGCTGCAAAACAAATTACGCCTGATTGGAGTACGTCCTATCAATAATATCGTGGATATCACCAACTACATCCTTCACGCATACGGCCAGCCCCTGCACTGTTTTGATGCAGATAAGATTAAAGGTGGTAAGATTGTAGTGAAGACTGTTGCCGAAGGTACTACATTCGTTACTTTGGACGAAGTGGAACGCAAATTATCCGACAAGGACCTGATGATATGCAACACTGAAGAACCGATGTGCATTGCCGGCGTATTCGGTGGTCTGGATTCGGGAACAACCGAGCAGACAGTAGATGTATTTTTGGAAAGCGCTTATTTCAACCCGACTTGGGTACGTAAAACAGCCCGTCGCCATGGATTGAGTACAGACTCTTCTTTCCGTTTCGAACGTGGTATTGACCCCAACGGAACTATTTATGCATTGAAAGAAGCGGCTTTACTGGTTCAAGAACTGGCAGGAGGTACTATTTCTTCTGAAATTAAAGACAACTACCCTGCCCCGATAGCCGATTTTACAGTAGAGCTGAATTATGAGAAAGTCCACTCACTGATAGGAAAAACCATACCGGTGGAAACCATAAAGAGCATTGTCACCAGTCTTGAAATGAAGATTGTGAACGAAACACCCGAAGGCTTGACTTTACAAGTTCCCCCCTATCGTGTGGATGTGCAACGTGATTGCGATGTAGTAGAAGACATTCTCCGTATCTACGGATATAATAATGTGGAGATTCCTACTACCTTGAAATCCAGCCTGACCACCAAAGGTGAAGTGGATTACTCCCAGAAATTACAAAATCTGATTTCAGAGCAACTGGTAGGTTGTGGTTTCAATGAAATACTGAACAATTCACTGACCGCCGCTTCCTATTACGAAGGGTCGGAAACATACAAGAACGAAAATTTGGTTTACTTGATGAACCCATTGAGTAACGATTTGAACGTGATGCGTCAAACTTTGTTATTCGGTGGTTTGGAAAGTATCCAGCACAATGCCAATCGTAAGAACGCCGATTTGAAATTCTTTGAATTCGGTAACTGCTATTTTTATAATGCAGAAAAGAAAAACCCGGAAAAAGTGCTTGCGGCTTATGCTGAAGAATATCATTTAGGATTGTGGGTAACCGGCAAACGCGTCAGCAATTCATGGGCCCATCCCGATGAAAACAGCAGTGTTTACGAATTAAAAGCATATGTGCTGAACATCTTTACCCGTTTGGGATTGAATTTCGGCAACGTGGTATTCGGCAACCTGACCAACGATATCTATTCAACAGCCATCAGCGTACACACGTGGCGGCAAGTTATTGGCCACCTTCGGCATCATCAGCAAGAAGATTCAAAAAGCATTCGATATAGACAATGAGGTATATTATGCAGAAATCAACTGGAAAGAACTGATGAAAGCCATCAAGTCGGCTAAAGTCAACTTTAAAGAACTTTCCAAGTTCCCGGCTGTGAAACGTGACTTGGCTTTGTTGATTGACAAGAACATACAGTTTGCAGAAATCGAAAAAATAGCCTATGAGACTGAAAAGAAACTGCTGAAAGAAGTAGAATTGTTTGATGTTTATGAAGGCAAGAATCTGGAACCGGGTAAAAAAAGTTATGCAGTGAGCTTCTTGTTACAGGATGAAAGCGCAACACTGAACGACAAACAGATTGACAAGATCATGTCCAAACTGATTGCTAACTTGGAAAACAAACTAGGTGCAAAACTAAGATAATAATAAAAATAACCATTATAAAACTACAATCCAATGGGAAGAGCATTTGAATATAGAAAAGCTACAAAGCTGAAAGATGGGGCCACATGGCCAAAACATTTACAAGACTGGGTAAACAAATCGCTATAGCTGTAAAAGCAGGTGGTCCGGAACCCGAAAATAACCCGACCCTACGTGGTGTGATCGCTACTTGTAAGCGTGAAAACATGCCGAAGGATAACATTGAACGCGCCATTAAGAATGCAATGGGTAAAGATACCAGTGACTACAAAGGTATGACTTACGAAGGATATGGTCCTCACGGAGTAGCTGTATTTGTTGATACATTGACAGACAACACTACCCGTACCGTAGCAGATGTGCGTTCAGTATTCAACAAATTCGGTGGAAACTTGGGTACTACCGGTTCCTTAGCTTTTGTTCGACCATAAATGTGTATTTACTTTCAAGAAGAAAGAAGGAATGGATATGGAAGAACTGATCCTGATTTGATTGACTATAATGTAGAGGATGAGTTCGACGAAGATGAAGAAGAAGGAACTATCACCATCTATGGTGATCCGAAGAGCTACGCAGCAATTCAGAAACACTTGGAAGAATGTGGTTTCGAGGAAGTGGGTGGTGATTTCACATATATTCCCAATGACTTAAAAGATGTAACTCCTGAACAACGTGAAACTCTAGACAAGATGGTAGAGCGTCTGGAAGAATTTGATGATGTTCAGACCGTTTATACAAACATGAAACCTGCATCTGAAGAGGAAGAATAAAATGAAAATAACTTATAAGACGCAAGGCACTTGCAGCAGCCACATCGAAGTGGAAGTAGAAGATGACGTTATTCAACAAGTTTTCTTTTGGGGCGGATGCAATGGAAACTTACAAGGTATCAGCCGATTGGTGAAAGGAATGAAAGTGGAAGAGATCTTACAGAAACTGGAAGGTGTAAAATGCGGAAACCGCTCCACCTCCTGCCCGGATCAATTATGTAAAGCGTTGCGTGAAATGAAACAATAAAAAAGAAGCTGTCTCATCTTGTTATTCAAGTTTGAGACAGCTTCTCTTTTTTTCAATATATTATCTTACTTCCGGATCATTGTTCCGTTTCATTTTCTGTTCTCTTCAAGACCCTTCAAAGGTTGATGGTCTTTACCTTACCCGGAATGATGGTCAGATGCACCGTTCCATCCTTTTCTATCTCCACCTTCTGATATCTGGCCTCCACCACCACTTTTCCATCCAGCGCCATCACCCCCCACTGGCAGGCATTCCCTTCAAAAGCACAATAACCGCCTACGGGAACACAGATATTCCGGTAGCAGGGAGGCACAACGATGCGATCTCCCCATTTCAGCCCCCACTTCATCCCCATCCGGAAAGGAAGGACATCTTTTATTTCCTCCAGCCTCTTCCGCCTTTTCTCTTCCTCATTCTGTTGCCGTTCCCGCTGTACGCTCTCCGCACGCCGCCCGGCTTCCTTCCTCAGACCTTCCACCACGGAGGCAAAATCCGCTTCGCCCGCCTTAGGTGTAGATACTAATTGAAAAGTGCGCTGTATTCTAATTGAAAGAGCTCCATCCATAACTTGTTACAAAATTAATATAAGTTTAGAATATTCATTTATCTTGTCTCATTTTTTGTGTTTCCTTAAGCCTATAAGACAGTCCGGTCATATTAACCAGATAAGCTTTATGTGTAAGCCTGTCAACCATTGCCGCCACAAGCACCTTGTCCTTTATGATTTCATTCCATCTGTTAAAAGCCAAATTAGTAGTAATGATTGTAGCCTTTTTTCCGGCTCTTAACGACAGGTGGTTAAAAAGCAGTTCTCCTCCTTCCTTGTCACAACTGACATATCCGAACTCATCACAGATGACCAGATCGTATTTTTCAAACCTTAATTGTAGCGTCCTCAGTGTCTTTGCTGATTTAGCCTCCCTTATCTGGGTAAGCAGGACCGGCACTGAAGTAAACAATACGGTAAAGTCCTGTTGGCAGGCCTTTATTCCTAAAGCCGTAGCAATATGCGTCTTTCCCGTTCCCGGATTTCCATACAGGACCAGGTTTCTTCCCTGTCTGATGAAGTCCAGTGTCTCCAATTCAGGTAATATTACCTGTGCCTCTTTGGGCATGTCTTCCATAACAAGCTCATGCAGATACTTCATTTGTGGAAATCCCGCAGATCTTATCCTTGATCTTCTTCTACACTCCCTTCTCCTGGCGCTTTCCTTTCCAAGCAATTCCGTCAAGAACTGCAGATGGTTCCAGTTTTCTTCAGCTGCCAATGAAAGGGTGCATTCCAGTTCCTCTTTAAAGGCCAGAAGCTTCAGTTCTGCAGCATAGTCATAAATGGTTTCTTTTTCTGATTTCATATATTATAAACTTAAATGGTTGGTATTATATCATGCACTTCATTGTATCCTGTCATGAGCGCCGTGATGCCTTCAAGCATATCCACAGCTTCTCTTTCTATATTCTCCTGTTGTGCCGGGAGAACACTTCACGCTATGCAGCATGGCCTTTACCGGTCCGGAGATATCTTTCTGACACCACGTCCGGTCAGCTCCTTGCATGCCGTGACAATGTCCGTTCCAGGAAAATCCATTTTTTCGGGCATAGTCCAAACAAACGTCCTGTTGTCCTCCTTGAAATGGATGTCATACAGCCTTCTCAGTTCTTCCGGTGCTCTTTGCCAAACCACAGAGTGGGGCAATGCCCCCGGTTTACGGGAAAGTGTACGCAAATAGTGCTCCAGCTTGATGCACCAGTCTCCACCGCAATAACTGCGTTGATGAGAGGCCACTTTCTCCTTCCCGTACAGGATGACGATTTTTTCACTATAAACCTTGACATGTACTTTTCTCCCACAAGAGAATCAGGTACGGAATAATGAACATTTTCATGCTGATAGTTGACCATTTATCCACAATGTATTCATTGACCTCAAAACAGCCCAGATTACCGGGAAAGGCTTCAGCGATGACAGGTCAGCTTCCAGACGTGATGTTTTCTCCGCTGTTGAAAGACTGCCTTGCTCGTTGTTGACCTGCATACATACCCGGTTTAAATGCTCCTGGGCAGAATGTATATCACCAAAATGGTCTGTCAGGCAGAAAGCTTTCCTTCTGACATATTCCACGCGCGCTCCACATGTCCTTTCTCCCATCCGGCCCGTATATTACAGAAACGATACTCAAAACAATAGAAACCGGACATCTTCATCAGGGCTTCTGTAGGCTTCTTGTCACCACCGACAAAGTTCTTGACGGCTACACGCATATTGTCATAGACCATCATGGCGGGGACACCATGTATATCCCTGAAAGAAGTTACGGTGGGATTCCATGAAGGCAAGCGTATTCTGATGCCTGAAAAGATAGGCGTATCTGCCATTGCTATGCCCGAAAGTGAATACGGCCAGATAAAACTTGGTTTTGACGCCGTCAATAAAAAGAAGAACTTCACCCCAGTCAAACTCGGCAATGCATCCAGGCTCATAGAACAACCGGATAAAGGCTTCGCTCTTTTTCTTCTCTTTGTATGACTCTATATTTTTTATATAACTGCATACTGTGGCGTAACTGATGGTGTATCCTTGAGATAACAGAAACTGGTGGATATCCTTTTTCAACATGCGCTGTTTGCGAAGTCCGGTAGCTATCTTAACGGCATTCTTCTTCAGGCAAAATCCTATCTTATCCTTAATCTCTTGTGTGAGCCGGCGAGGACGGCGTCTGGAACTGTCATACCTGGGCTGGATGGTAAGCAAATCACTCAAAGCCTCTTCTGGATTGTCCGTGCGGATGGCTGATTCGTACTTTGAAAGAATATTGTCAATCGGTATGACGGCTGACATGAAGTTCACGAGAGATACGCCGTTTGCTATAACCGCATACTCTATACATGTGTATTATTGATTGTCTTTCTACCATAGTCTTCATTTTACCTTTGCATTTGGATTATACAAAGGTCATTATACTTATCCTATGGTGGCGCAATTTTCAACTGGAATATTGGCGCACTTTTCAATTAGTATCTACAGGCATAACCTTTAGGGGTACATTCTAAAAGGTGAAGATTTAACCTTTTTATTATTTCTTAACACTCAAAGAGCGGTGGTAGAGGGTATTTTCCCTCTTTTCGGTACTTTATTGATGGTTCGATGTTCCCATCTTTCCACATTGCTTGGCTCGTTCGCACAAGCCACTACAAAGGTACTACAATTTCCAATAAAGGCAAGAGGACAGCAATTCAAATCTATTATTTTTGAGGGAGTGAAATCTGCCGCTTGCCAAATTTCTCTCTGTCGAAAATAATAGTCCTCTGAAAAGAATGAAAACAGCATTGATAAAATTGCCTTATTAAGGGGGGGCTATGCTGTTTTATGCTATTATTTCGTCAGTCGTTTATCTCCGTTGCCGGATGCAGTTTTCAGCCAAGCCGATGAATAAGAAAAGGTTTTGGAGCTGTTTACTCTCCAACGGAGGACGAAACTGCTCCAAATGGTTTACCGCTTGAACTTTTCGTTTTCTAAAAGAGGTTTGGCAACCTTTGCATCCGACAAAAGGAGATAAATGACCAGATATATAACAGTAGTATTACATTAAGGTAAAGAACAACCATGGTATAGTATTATTGCAATTTAACTATTTAAAGTTTGTTTATAATCAAATCATTTAAAGATTTTTGTCCTTCTATGATTTTTTGTATTTGATAAATGTCGTAATTAAATAAAAAATATCACGCATAATGACTTTTTCTTTTTTCTAAATTTCTTCAAATGACAAATTATTGTTACCTTTGTAATGTAATGTAGTTAATGGTTGCGCTTATAAAGTCCTTGGAAAGGATTTATGTATAAAAGAGGTAGATGTTTACTCTGTTCTTGCCTGGATTATCAGCATCACTGATATGAAATAACAGAAAAAAATATACAATGGCTAAGCGGACGGACAGGCAGGGAAATAGTACAGATTCCCAATCCCCCTCTTTATAATACATTGCGTATAAGATTTATTAACTGTCTGGTCTGGGGAATCTACAGAGATTTAACGAATCAAGATGGGAAGAGTCAGTCTTTGTCTTGTCATAAGGTTCTTCATCTGTAGTGCTCAAAAAATTGATGCACAAGTACAGAATATCAGAGAGAAACAAGATACCATTTCGGCGACTAAATCATTAGAGCATATCAGGCCCGAGAATATCAAGAAGGGACCATTGAATAATGCTTTGGATGTATTGAGTGGTCAGTCTGCCGGTGTGAACGTCACCACTAATGGGACTGACAGGCTCGCTATGCTGAATAGTATCCGTGTGCGTGGTACCACATCCATTATGGGTGGCAATGACCCGTTAGTAATTATTGACGGAGTGACATCTGACATCGCTACGCTATCTACCATATATCCCGCAGACATCGAGAGTTTCACTATTTTGAAGAATGCTACCGAAACGGCAATGTACGGTTCCCGTGGTGCTTCAGGTGTAATTGAGATTAAGACCAAGAAAGGAACGGGGCGAGGTTTCGAAATATCATATGATGGCAACTACGGATTCGAGTCAATGTATAAACATCTGCAAATGCTCAACGGCCCGGAGTATATAGCTACAGCAGAGGCACTTGGATTAGATTACAATAATGGTGGCTACAACACCAATTTTCACGATGTAATTACTCGTACGGGCTTGATACATCAGCATCACTTGGCTTTTAGCGGTGGTTCGGAAAACTCAAACTATCGAGCATCGTTCGGTTTTATGGATCATAATACAATTGTCAAAGTTAACGATTACCGAAATTTAGTGGTAAAACTTGATGCTACACAAAAGGCTTTCGATGGTCGCTTAGTTGGCGATTTTGGTGTATATGGCTACTCGTCAAAGATACACGACATTTTCGATACACGAATGCTGTTTTACTCGGCAGCTTCACAGAATCCTACATATCCAGCAGGAACTGATGTTAATGGCAACTGGGTGAAGAACTCGGCTGCATCACACATCAACCACCCCGGAGCACTCCTCTATGAGAAAAATGACTCCGAAGAACGGAATTTCAATACACATTTGGGGCTGAAATTTAATATCCTTGACAATTTGATATTGTCGGCTTTCGGCTCTTATTCATATTCATCTACGGGAAATGCTCAATTTTGTCCTACATGGGTGTGGGCGCAAGGCAATGTTTATCGTGGAGAGTTCAAGGGTGAAGACTACTTTACAAATGTGTCCCTCTCATATAACAATGCTTGGGGAGACTCACACCTTGATGCTGTTGTTGGCGCAGAATATCTTAAACAGGTAAGGACTGGTTTATGGGTGCAGGCAAAAGGAATAACAACAAATGATTTCTCCTATAATAACATCGGAGCAACATCATCGCGTCCTTTCGGTGGTACGAGCAGTAGCTATGAAGACCCGTCACTTGCTTCAATAATGGGTAGTGTCACATATAGTTACAAGGATAGATATTCTATTGCGGCAGCACTCCGTGGAGATGGCTCTTCAATGGTAAGCGATAACAATACTTTCGGATTCTTCCCATCAGTATCACTGGGTTGGGATGTAAAAAAAGAAGGCTTCCTCTCTGATACTGACTTTATAACAATGTTGAAACTAAGAACCGGATATGGTCGGTCAGGAAATCTTGGAGGTATAACATCCTATACAACACTTAATACCGTAAAGGAGAATGGTATCGTATCCATCAACGGTGCACCTACCGTAACAATGGGAAGTATACGCAACACGAATCCGGACCTTAAGTGGGAGACTCGTTCAACATTTAATATCGGTTTTGACTTAGGTATATGGGATAATCGGTTGATGCTTACCTCGGAATTATATTACTCAAAGACAACGGATATGCTCTATGAGTATGATGTTCCCGTTCCGACCTTTGCGTTCGATAAACTGATGGCAAATATCGGCTCGATGTCTAACCAGGGTGTCGAACTAGGAATCTCGGTAGTTCCCATTCAACGAAAGGATATGGAGATGAATATCAACTTCAATATGTCCTACCAGAAGAATAAGTTACTTTCGCTTAGTGGAGAGTATAATGGTATGCATATGACAGCTTCAGATATTACTCCGATTGGCTCGCTTTATGGTGCAGGTCAGAACGGTGGAGACAATAATGTAGTATATCAGATTGTAGGTCAGCCATTGGGGGGTATTCTATCTACCTCACTGCAAAGGGCTTAAAGAAAATGAACTTGGTGGCTACAGTTACGATATTGAAGATTTGAATGATGATGGCGAGATTGATTTTAGCGATGGCGGAGACAGGTATATAGCAGGTCAGGCAACCCCCAAGGTAACTATTGGATCAAACATCAGTTTCCGTTACAAGTCCTTTGATATTGCCATGCAGATAAATGGTGCTTTCGGTCATAAGATATTCAATGGCACGGGCTTGGCTTATACCAATATGTCTATATTCCCTGACTACAATGTATTGAAGGGTGCTCCTGAAAAAAATATTATTGATCAGAATGTTTCAGACTATTGGTTGGAAAAAGGTGACTATGTAAATATTGAACATATTACCATAGGCTACAATATTCCAATGAAATCCAAGGCTGTGAAGTCATTGCGTCTTTCGGCAGGCATTAGCAACCTTGCAACAATCACAGGCTATAGCGGTCTTACTCCAATGATAAACAGTTATGTAGTAAGCAACACTTTGGGCATTGACGACAAACGCACCTATCCTTTATATCGTACCTATTCGTTAGGTCTTAGTATTCAATTCTAACCGCTTACAGTTATGAAAAGATATATAAACATATTGATGGTTGCTTTGGCAACGATGATGACCTCTTGTCTTACTGAAGACCCTAGAGATCAACTTTATGAAGAAAACATTTACAACAATGCCAACAACATATATATTAATGCAGTGGCTGTGCTCTACAATTACATTGGTGGCAGTGCAGACAGTGAGGGTTTACAGGGGACCTGTCGTGGGATTTATGACTATAACACACTTACTACAGACGAAGCCATGATACCTATTCGTGGTGGCGACTGGTACGATGGAGGTTTGTGGACGAATATGTATCAGCATAAGTGGAGTCCTAATGATTTACCACTCTACAATACTTGGAAATACCTCTACAAGGTTGTTGTGTTATCGAACAAATCTCTGCATATCATCGATAAGTATAGCCATAACCTATCTGAGGAGCAGAGAGTGGCCTACGAAGCTGAGGTGCGAGCTCTGAGAGCACTTTTCTACTACTACATTATGGATATGTATGGCAGAGTGCCCATCGTAACATCCTATGAACAACCGCAGGATGAAGTTGTGCAGAGCGAGCGTAGCGAGGTTTTCCGTTTTATCGTGAATGAGTTGCAGGAGGTTGCCGAGTTGTTGCCAAATGAGCGTAGTAATAAGATGGGTAACTACTATGGTCGTATAACAACACCTGTAGCTAATTTCCTTTTGGCTAAGTTGGCTCTTAATGCCGAGATATATTGTGATGATAATTGGACTGATGGCGTTCCACGGAACGGTAAAGAGATATTTTTCACCGTCGATGGTGAGAAACTCAACGCTTGGCAGACCTGTATCAAATATTGCAATAAACTTGCCGAGGTAGGTTATCGGTTGGAGGACGATTATAGCTATAATTTCTCTGTGCATAACGAGAACTCCAACGAAAACATATTCACCATTCCGTTGGATAAGAACCTCTATTGCGCAGTTCTGGTATCTCTTCCGATCACGACACTACAACCATGGCGGTGCGTTGGGGGGCTCATCGGAAAATGGTACCAGTGCCAATATCTCAACAGTCTTAGCCAACGGATACGGCACAGATGATGTAGATGCTCGCTTTGAAAAGAACTTCTATGCCGGCATCGTAGAGGTTGATGGAAAGCCTGTAATGATGGACAATGGACAGCAGTTGGAGTATTTCCCATTGGAGCTAAAGTTGAATCTTACGGGAAGCTCCTATGTCAAGACAGCTGGTGCTCGTATGGCAAAATATGAGGTTGATAGGACCTCACATTCCGACGGTAGACAACCGGATAACGACATCGTGCTATTCCGCTATGCCGATGCTCTCCTGATGAAGTCCGAGGCAAAGGTACGTAATGGTGAGGATGGCTCGTTGGAGTTGAACGAAGTCCGAGGTCGTGTTGGTATGCCATATCGAGAAGCTACGCTTGAGAACATATTGAAAGAGCGTTTGTTGGAGTTAGTATGGGAAGGCTGGCGACGACAAGATATGGTGCGTTTTGGAGTTTATCACAAATCATACGATCAGCGAGTCCAACTGGCTGATGAGAAAAATGGGTATACCACAGTTTTTCCTATTCCACAAAAAAGTATAGACTTGAACCCAAAATTGAAACAAAATGTTGGATATAAATAACTTTAGCCTATGAGTATTCAATTTGACATTGCAAAACAGATTATAGCTGAAACATGCCCTAATCGCAAACTTAAGTTGGAGAATATTCGCCTTTTTGCAGATATTATTCAGCCTAAGAAATATCAAAAAGGTGATATAATTCTAAATGAAGGTGATATCTGTAATTGCCTATTTTATATAGAAAAGGGATTTATTAGACAGCACTACCTAAAGCATGATAAGGATGTGATAGAACATTTAGCATGTGAAAAAGATGTTGTCTGGTGTATTGACAGCTATTTTAACCGAGAGCCAACACATCTTATGATGGATGCTGTAGAAAACAGTGTTTTATGGGAAATTCCGCGTGATATAATGGAAGAACTTTCTGATGCTAATGGTGATATAGCTTATCTATATCGGAGTTTTTTTGAAAATTCCTTAATGTTATCACAATTAAAGGCTGACATTTTACGTTTCGAATCAGCAAATGACAGATACGCTAGATTACAGCAACATTTTCCTGAAATAACTAGAAGAGCACCTTTGACAATGATTGCTTCATATCTTCAGATGACATTGGAAACATTAAGCAGAGTACGTGCATCAATAGCTAATGCTGAGAGCAAATAAAGCAAACTAACTATTAGGACTTAACTAACATCAAAAACAGGTCAGGATATAGCGTCCTGACCTGTTTCTTTAATAAACTTAAAAGCTATGGATTAATGAGATGTTAGTCATCGTCATCATCATCGAATTCATCCTCATCGTCGTCGTCATCATATTCTATTGCTTCACTTTCTTCAATAATGTTACTAAAAGCTCCTGTTAAATCAAAATGATAGTTCTTTTTATTGTTAAAAAATTCATACGTGATAGAGCCGAAAGTATTCATAATATGTAACTGATGTTTATGACTCACTCATCTTATTCGAAAAATAAGGGCAAACTAAAAAGTGTATGTTTACTATATTGAAGTCATATCTTTTGAACGACAAAAAGTAAATACTTATATAGAACAACTTCCAACATAATAATCACTTTTTAGCATGCCGCATACATTGTTAACCTTAAAAATCTTTTTACCTGTTGCAAGTAAATCTTACATTTACTATGCATAAACTAAACCCTATTTACTTTCCTCTCTTGCTTGACTTTAAATTATAAAAGACAGGGATCATACCAGTGGGGCACACATGTACCTTGCAAATTTACACACCTCATTTTTATGTAATTTAATATATCCCACTTTTAGCAGGATATTACTTTACAGTTGTTAACTCTTTTAAAGTGTCTGTATCTTCACTCCGATTGCTAAAAATTGTTTTCCTGTTTTCCATCCGATAGCTGTTTCTTGACAGTTGTATAATCTCACAACAGTAGAGCAGTCTGTCAAGCAATGCCGCTGCGACAGCTTCCTCTCCCGGTATTGCCAGCCACTCTGTAAGGGAGTAGTTGGCTGTAACGATAAGCGATGTCTTTTCCTGAAACTCATTCACCAGTTTGAACAGCAACATGATTCTCTTTTCAAGGGAAAGTGTGGCATTGTCAATGGCCAGCGTGCCTTCATGATCCGTTTGTAGGTTTTCATCGCATGCCTGGAAACATCCCTTGTCTTCAGACAGGTCAGAAGGTCCTCCAGCGTAACCATATAATGCCCTGTATCCGGCTTTCACCGCCTCATGGACAAGTCCGGCGGCAATATAGGTCTTTCCTGTTCCGGAACCGCCTGCCAGAAGCAGGTTGTATGCCTGTCCCACCCATACCAGCTCGCGCAGTTCGCGCAGCTTTCTGGAGTCGATTCCTTCCGTCCGGGTAAAGTCGTAACGGTCCAGATCATGCCTTGCAGGAAGCCCGGCCGCTTTCAAACGGCACAAATATTTCCGGTTCTCCCTGGTCCGGACCTCCTCCCTGAGGCAGGCGAGTAGAAACTCCGGATAGGTCAGCGCTTTCTGGGCCTGATGCAGCAGTTCCTCCAGATGTTCGGTCAGATTGCCCAGCTTGAGCATACGTGCACATTCCATGAGTTCCTTCTTATGTCTTGTCATAATCCCTGAGTATTTCGTTATAAGACTGTATCAATCCGCCTTGTCGGGGCAGGTGATCCTCCAGTCCGTATATTTCTGTTCCATTTTCCTTTCCCCTGCACACATATTCACACAGGCTTTTAACCGAGTCCCCGTTATAGATGCCTTTGTCCAGACATATCCGTATGGCCTCTATCAGTGTATTCTTGTCATATCCGGGAATTATGCGCAGGATCACCTCCAGATTATCCCTGTAATAAACGTGAGTTCGAAATAAAATCAAAAAATAGCAAGTTGTCCGTCATTGACAAACTTTACGTCAATGGCGGGCTTTTTTTCAAAAAAGCAGTATGCCGCGATAGCCGACAAGGAGTTGGCTATAAAGTTACTGAATGAACGATGTCTTGAGTGTTCAATCTGTGCGATGTTCTTCAGTTCGTCATTGACCGTTTCAATCAAGGCTCTTTTTCTTAGCAAAATCTTGTCGGCAATACTCATCAGTGAGTTCCTCATATTATTTTTAACTTTAGTAACAAGTTGTATGCCATTAAGGAAAAGGTTTTCAAACAGAGCCTGACCTATATATCCCTTGTCTGCACATAGTTTTCCTTTGATGTTTTCCAGAAACCTACCCTGTTTCAACGGTTCCCGGTCATCCACGTTTCCAGGCGTGAACATGAAATTGAGGATTTCACCCTTGTCATTGATTATCAGATGCAGCTTGAATCGAAGAACCATCCCATAGAACATCTTCCACGCTCGGCAAGCCCTTCAAATGTCTTATGAATCAAGATTCTTTGGTTACGACATACACATAAGGGAGTGGAATCAACGAAACTGATGCCGGTACAAGTTCCCAGCAGTACTCTTTTGATGAATATGGTCATGGGAAGCAATACTTCCTTCTCCAGTTCCACAAAACGGTTATAAGAAACCTGACGAGGAAAAAGGTGTTTCAGATGTTTACAGACATACTCCTTGTAGTAATGCTTGAAACAACGGAAACCACCGGAGTGAAACAGGATTAGAATAACCATAATCTCTGCATCACTCATACGGTTGGGTTTGTTACGATGCATGGTCTTCATATCCTTAATCATATATTTTTCCTGTTGCAATGTAAATTCCTTGCAAAAATCATCGGCCATACAATAAATCTCTGTAACTTTAGACTCTGGAAACATAGTGGTAATCGTTTAAATGTTATAATTCAGCACTATAAATTTAATACTTTTATCGCTATGTTTCTAATTATAAGTGAAATATATTTATTCTTATTTCGAACTCACGTTAATAACGTTCCTTCCTCCTTTTCAGATTATCCATCCACATGGCTACCTCCCTGTTGCCCGACACATGGACAAGGATGCGTTCGGCTATCTTCACTCCGGCGTTTCTCGGTTTTCTGTGGGAGTCGTCATAAACGGTCCTTCCCTTTCTGGTACAGAGCGCATGCCGGCAGATGAGTTTCCCCGTATCCTTGTTGTACAGCTCCATTCCTTCCGTTTCCTGCGCCAGACGGTTGTCTGCCCGCTCCGGTAAGTTCCGCATGGCAGGCTGTAATAATTCCCCCTGTACTGCACTGTATTGTCCTTGCGTACATGGTATTCCCTCATCTCCTCCTGCGGTGGTTGTGGCGTCCCATGATAGGGCATGAGAAAGCCTTTTTCCACGGCAAACTCTTCCCGGGGAAAAAGACGGGTGGTCCCGTGCACCTTCCCGTTCCCCGTCCTTTCAAGCCATTCGAGGGCCTCCCTGTTCAGACTGTTCCTGCATGATTGATGCAGTACTCCCCGATTTGTCTGTGAGCAAGCATGTTGTACTCTATGGATTTGTCAATCTTCGAACGGCTATGATGTTGTGGACTTTTCTTTCTCCTTTGTTGTCGAATTTCTTATTGTCACTTGGGTGGTTGACCACTTGACCATTCACCCATAAGGTGGTAGAACCGCCTCCATCCAGATTAAGTGCGCAATGTGCCTTCAGAATTCGCAAAAGATAGGCAAGTTCTGCAATGGACATTCCATCTGCGTGCCCTTCTGCCCTTCCATCTACCGCTACCAGCATTATGTCACCTTCTTTTGTGAGTGCAATGGCACTTCTGGGATGTCTGGTCTCTGAGAATTCCCGATCTATCGTCGTGAAGTCACACGTCTTGCCGTCCTGCATCAAGAGCGGTCCGGACGCAAGTATATCCCCATCCAGCGGGAACCCTTTCTTCTCATTTTCGTCGTTCCATGGTATGATCCGGATATTGTTATCCACCATGTGTACGGCACCATTGACACGCAAATGCCTTTCTTCGGTAGTTGTCGTATCTATTACCGCTTCATTTTTACGGAGGTAACAGGTAGAGAAGCCTTCCTTGATACTGAAGTACGACCCGTTTATGGCTGCAGAAGAACGGCTTTGTTCAGCCAATTGGCTAGTGGTGGTCAGCGAGTCCGTCGTAGCAATAAAGGCTGTATAGCCTTCCGCTCTTCCAATGGTCAGGATGCTGATGGATTGCTTGCCTCCAAACAGGCCTTCTATCGAAGCTTGTTTCAACTGGATGCCTTGCAGTGAAGATGTTCTCTCCCATTTGGCCGATACGATGGCCAGGGAATCCGATGGATTGCTGGCTTTGGAAAGCTGTACGCCCGTGAGTGTGAGCACTGAAGCAAAGATGAAACTGAGATATTTATTCATGGTTTTCAGATGATTTGATGACAATGAACGAGGTTACTCTGCGTTGTCCCGCATGGTCGAATTTCTTGTTGTCAGTCGGATGGTTCACGACCCCTCCTACTCGCTGCTCTGAAGAGGCAATCCACATGGTAGTGGACCCTCCACCATCCAGGTTCAAGGCTGATTGGGGGCAGAAGTAAGTAAGTAGAAATCGGGTCAGTTCGTTTGCAGACATTCCTGCCGCCTGGGTACTTCTTCCGTCAACGGTTATCAAAAGCAGTTTCTTATGCTCTGTAAGTGCTACCGCTGTCCGCGGGTGTCTCACTCCCTGGTGCCTTCTGAAGTCTTCGTAATCAAGCTTGTTCAGGTCCATTCCTTCTACGTTTCCGGTAAAATTCAGCCCTACAGGATCGTTGTTGTCTATCAACATGGGAGCACCGGATAAAATGTTTGCTGCGGGGTGTGAAAGAAAAGTCGAGTCGCTGGCAAATCGGATGTCGATGTTCTTGTTGTCGTCATCGAACAGGAAGGCACCTTCGTGTTTCCAGTATCGAATGTGTGTGCTGTCCAAACGGTTTTGGGCAAGGAGTCTACCTCCGATTTTGATGAACGATGCTTCGGCCTCGTAGGTTCCGTTGATGGCGGCAGCCGCATTGTTGCGTTCCGCTACAGAAGATAGGGAATCCCCATGCTCTTCGTAAACAAGCTGTATATCATAACTTGGGGAGGTCAGGTCGACCTCGAGAACGTCTACATTTTGGTGCGCTTGGCTGATGGAGTCATATCCGGCGAATCGGTAATGTATCAGTGCCGGCGCAATGGTGTCTGCCACCCACCCGTCCGAAATACGCAGTACCGGGTTTGAAGCTGATCCCTTGTTGGATATTGTCATGCAAGACAAGCACAGTAGGGAAATAAAGGCGGTTTTCAGTTTTTTCATGAGAATCCATTAAAAGTTGGGCGTTGGGGTATTCCCAACGCCCGATAGTGACTATTTCCGTTGCCCTTCACATTCCAATCGAAACAGAGGTTGGCAGGCTGTCCCAACAGAAACCAACAGTATCCCGACCGAGCAGGGCAACGATGAATAACAGGGATTGGTTTATCAGTTATATTCGTTGAGGTTGGGATTGTATTGCACCTCTGATTCCGGCAAGGGAAGATAAAGGTTTGTCTTTCCGTTCATGGACACTACCTCTTCGGAAATCTTGTTGGTACGAATCAGGTCAAAAAACAGGAAGCCCTCACAGTAAAGTTCCTTTCTGCGTTCCAGGGCTACTTTCTTCTGGTAGTCTTCCTCCGAAGCAATATCCGAGTTGTTGTACGGATTCAATCCTCTTGAACGGCGCAGCTCGTTCAGTCTATTCAGTCCGTTCCGTCCTTGTGCTTCCGCACTAATCAGGTACATTTCTGCAATACGTGAAACGATGAGCGGCGTAAAATCTCTGAACTTGTTCATGATGATATAGGTTTCGGAAACGCTCTCCAGCGTAGTGATGCAGGTGTTGTTGCGCGTATCAGCCGGATCCTCGAACAGTTTCTCCGATTCGGGAGACGGGCAGAGAAACCAGCTTCCTTTCATCGGTGAGTTGTAGGTGGTGAACAGGGCGTACAAGTTCTGGCCTCCTTCGCTAGTGTTGTTGCGGAAACTGAAGATTATCTCGCTGTTGTTGGTTGTCGTGAAGATGTTGTCGTAGTTTTCGCTGAGTTTGAATTTGGGATTTGCGATCAGCGTTTCAGCCATATTTTTGGCCGTTTCCATATCTCCGGTTGTCAGGGCCAAGCGTGCCATCAGAGCTTGGGCTGCTTCGAGGCTTACCGTGAAGGGTGCGCCCGAAGTTTCACCAAAAGGTTTCAAATGTCCTTCATCGATACAAAAACTTAACTCTTCCTTGATGAAGTTGAACACAGCGGACTGTTTGTCACGCTTTACGTTCTCCAGGGTATTGTCCTTGATGATGGGAACACCATCCCAGCGTGTGGCCAGACAGTAATAGGCGTATGCCCGGAGGAAACGAGCCTGTGCCTCTATATGGGTGTTCTTTTCACTGGGCTCCAAATTGGAAAGGATGGAAAGGGTGGTATTGGCATTGTAAATGGCCTTGTAGTAACCACGCCACATCGTAAGCAGCGTACCGTTATTGGAGGGTATCTCGTTGTTTACAAAGTCATTGGAACCGCTCAGGTAGGTATTGATCAGATTCTCGCCCCGCATGTCAAAGAGTACCCAGGTGTCGCGACCCGGGTCGTTCTGTAACGAGCGGTAGGTACCGGTTAGCAGTTGTTCCACTTCACCTTGTCCGAGAATGGAGGGTGAGACGGCCGTTGCAGGTTCCAGATCCAACCAGGAGCAGGAACTGGTACCCAACGCGGTGCCCAGCATTAATGTATATATCAGATGATTTAGTTTCATGATGAATATCGATTATAAATGAATTATATTTAGAAAGTAAGATTGAAGCCGCAGACAAACGTACGCAACTGAGGAACGGTCATGGCATCCTCGCCCATTGTCTTGGAATTGTTGACTGAGTAGCTGACTTCAGGGTCATATCCAGGATAAGAGCTGATGGTCCACAGATTCTGTGCGGACAGGTACACACGCATATTGCTGATGTTCAGCTTCTGGGTCAGGTTTGACGGAAGGGTATACCCCAGTGTCACATCCTTGAATTTGAAGTATGAGCCATCATGAAGCAGGTAGGTAGATGCCTGTGTGTTGTGCGTGCTGATCATGGCACGAGGTATCGAGTTGTTTGTGCCGGGGCCGGTCCATCGGTTGGCAGCAATGTCCTTACGCATGCCGTAGTTGTTGTGTCCAACGGCATCAATACCACCCATACCGGTAGCATAGACATCGTTGCCAACGGAGAAAGTGTTGAAGATGGTCAGGTCGAAATTGCCGTATCTGAACCGGTTGGTGAGACCACCGAAGAAATCCGGAAGGGGCTTTCCGACGATTTCCTTGTCGGCGGGTGTCAAATCACCATCATTGTCCTTGTCTGCATACTTGATGTCACCGGCACGAACCCCCTTGGCATAAAGTTTTTCAGGAACCTCTTGATTATCTTGATAGATACCATCCATTTTATACATGTAGAAGGATCCGATGGGTTGTCCCACCTGAAGGACATGGTTGCCTACAGGAATGGGCTTTTCATCAATCAGTGAGGTCAGCTTGTTCTTGATCGTTGAGATGTTGAACTGTGTATCCCAGCTGAACCGGTCGTTCATGATGTTGTGACTCTCTACATTGAATTCGAAACCGGTGTTTCGCATGCTGCCGATGTTTTGGGTAATGGATGAGAATCCAGTTGTAGTATGCAGCGGGCGGTCATAAAGCAAGTCTTTCGTGTTCTTGATGAAATAGTCCATACCGACAGTGACTCTGTCATTGAACAGCGACAGGTCCAGACCGATGTTTGTCTGGTCGGACTTTTCCCATTTCAAGTCCGGATTGGCCAGGGTGGTGATAGCAATGCCGTCCTGGCCGTTGTAGTTGTGTCCGCCATTTGCCAGTGAACGGGAGTCATAGTTTCCAATTCCTTCCTGGTTACCGGTCATACCCCAGCTGGCACGCAGCTTCAGGTCCGAGATGATTCCGTCTTTTGGAAAAAAGGATTCGTTGCTGATGCGCCAAGCACCTGACACCGATGGGAAGGTACCCCATTGGTTACCGTCAGCGAACTTGGATGAACCGTCTGCACGGATAGAGAAGGTGAAAAGGTATCTGTCCGCATAACCCATGTTCAATCGGAAGAAGGTAGAGATGAGTCGATTCTTTCCTCCGGTGGTAGAAGCGCTGTTGATTCTACCTGCCGCGTTGATGTAGTCAAATTGTGAAGACGGGAAGTCCTTGCCGACAATAGAACTGGCATCTGTGTTGATTTCTTGCATGGAGTACCCTCCCAATGCCGTGAAATTGAAGTCCTTGATCTGTTTGGTATAAGTCAATGTATTATCGATCAGATAATTCTGCATCATCGAACGATAGTCTGTAATCTCACCTTTCGGACTGCCGTAGGGATGGTCCTTAGTCAGCTTCAGATAGTCGTTTGAATAGCGGATGTCTCCGCTCAGGCTGAGCTTGTATTCCAGTCCTTCCAACAGTTTGATGGTCAGGTAGGCGTTGGCCAGCACTCTGTACCATTCGTTTTTGGACTTTTGTTCATTTAGGACCTGGATCCCGTTGTGTCGTGGAATATCCACGCCTCCAATCATGTATCTTCCATCTTCTTTGAACGGCACATCAAACGGCCGCTGCTCGATGGAGCGTGTAAAGATGCCGTTGCCGACGTTGTCATTGGGAACGCGGTTGTTAATGGTTTTGCTGAGTGCAATGGACACCCCAGTCTGGAAGGCGTTGGAGATGTCGTGGTCGACATTGGTGCGGAGTGAATATCTCCGGAATCGGTTCGTAAGGATAATACCTTCCTGGTCGAAGTATCCCAAAGAAGAGTAGAAACGCGTCTTTTCGCTACCGCTGGAAACCGAAACCTCGTAGTTTTGTACGGCTGCTTGGTCGTGAGTAATGAGATCGATCCAGTCTGTATCGGGTTGTCCCGGACGGGGGTTGACTTCCAGAGTCTTGTAGAGGTTGTCTCCCGGTTTCAGGTTGTTTTGGGTATTGTAGTTGTTGACGGCTTCGTTACGAACAGTAAGGTAAAGATCCGAGTCAGCCATTTCGATTTCCTTGGGAAGTGACTGCAAACCGTATGAAGCACTAAGATTTACGATTGTCCGTTGGCCTTTCTTTCCTCTCTTGGTGGTGACCATCACAACACCGTTGGTAGCTCTCGAACCATAGATGGCCGTTGCCGCTGCATCCTTCAGTACGTCTATTGACTCGATGTCGTTGGGATTGAGCATGGACAGCGGATTCTGCACGCTACCACCAAAGCGTCCGTTGACGCCTGAATTGTCCGAGTTGCTTACAGGTATACCGTCAATGACGAACAATGGTTCGTTTGAGCCGTTGATAGACCCTACACCACGGATGCTGACACGGACAGCTCCACCGGGCATACCTGATGCGTTCGTAATGTTTACACCGCTCAGGTTACCTTGCATCATCTGGTCCAAGCTGGTTGTTACCGAAAGCTTTTTGTCGCTGGCCTTGAGTGAGGAGGTTGAACCGGTCAGTTCTTTCTTTTTCTGGACGGCGTATCCGACAACGACCAACTCATCCAGCGCAACTGCATCTTCTTCGAGCACAATTTTCTCGACCAGCTGGTCTCCTTTCAGTTCCTGTGTCTTGTATCCAACGTAGGAGATGACAATGACAGCATCCCGATTGGATAGCGAGAGCTGGTATTGGCCGTTGAAATCTGTGATACATCCGTTGTCTGTACCTTTCTCAAAGATGGTTACTCCAATCAGTGGATTTCCATCCTTGTCAACAATGGTACCGTTGACATTCTTCTTTGTCACAACATACTCTTTGGTCAACATCTTGCTGTAAGTCTGTGATGCAAGAGCAGGATGAGACATCCCTAAGTGACAGCATGTAATACAGATAGACGATGCAATCTGTAAGTAACGTAATTTCATATAACAATATTTAATAACTAAAAATCCTTTGTTGACAAGTAGTCAATAACTCTTAAAAACGGTCGCAAAGTAAGGCATATCCGTATTACAGGGAAAGCGAAACTGGTTAAGTTCCAAATTCGAAAGCGTTAAGAAAATGTTACATAAAAAAACCGGTAAGTCAAAGATGACCGCTCGTATATATTAAGGTATCGTTGCCAAGTATGAGGAGTTCGGGGAGAGGTTCCGGGTAGGTGGATTGTAATCGATTAATGTAAAAAAACGTACTTTATTTTGTCATTGAAACGTTTCTGCCACTTAACTGCTATGTAATATGATGCCGGTATTTTTGCCACCATATCAATAACAGGCATATATCATCAAATACATGAATCATAGAGCAAAAGTCCTTTCCGGCATGGGTAGTGTGCCACTTTTATCCGTCGCTGCGCCAATGTCTTTTTGGAGAGGATGTGGATTGATGGAGCATTCAGTAATCAGCCAAATGGAACTTTGTCGGTATGCGGATAATCCTGCTTTATTGCCTCTAAACCCTGCTTGGAAATAGTAAATTCATCATTTAAATTAATAGATTATATGGAAGTAAAGAAAGTATTGGTGAGTGCATTCCTTTTGACCACTTGCTTGATGAGTGGACAGGCGCAACGCCGGAATGAAATTCAGGTTCCTGATTTGGACGGATATACCACGTTGAAGTGTGACTTTCACATGCACTCTGTGTTCTCCGATGGTCTGGTTTGGCCTACCGTGCGTGTAGATGAAGCCTACCGGGATGGACTGGATGCCATTTCACTGACAGAACATATTGAGTACCGCCCTCACAAACAGGATGTTGTTTCGGATCATAACCGTTCGTTCGACCTTTGTCGGGAACAAGCTGAGAAGTTGGGGATACTTTTGATTAAGGGCAGTGAGATTACGCGAGCCATGGCACCCGGACACTTTAATGCCATCTTCTTGTCTGATTCCAATCCATTGGAACAAAAAGACTACAAGGATGCTTTTCGTGAAGCCAAAAAGCAGGGCGCTTTTATGTTTTGGAACCATCCCGGATGGGATAGTCAACAACCGGATACGACCAAGTGGTGGCCAGAACATACAGCACTCTATCAAGAAGGCTGTATGCACGGTATCGAAGTGGCAAACGGTCATTTGTATATGCCTGAAGCCATTCAGTGGTGTTTGGATAAAAACCTTACGATGATCGGTACTTCCGATATTCATCAGCCGATTCAGACTGATTACGACTTTGAGAAAGGAGAACACCGTACCATGACGTTTGTCTTTGCGAAGGAACGCTCTTTGCAAGGTATCCGCGAAGCTTTAGACAATCGCCGTACTGCTGCTTATTTTCATGAGTTGCTGATAGGACGAGAAGACTTGCTTCGTCCCTTTTTTGAAAAGTGCGTGAAGATTGAAGAGGTAAGTCGTAATGAGCAAGGAGTGACGCTCTCTATCACCAATGTGACGGATCTTGTTTTGAAACTGAAAAAGACAGCGCATGACACTTTATTGGTGTATTTCCGGGATATGACCTTAAAGCCACATACGCGTTACACTGTCCGTATCGGGTTTAAACAGGGTATCAAAGGTGGCGATGTAAATTTCGAGGTAACGAACTTTATTGTGGCTCCCGATAAAGGACTGAAATATACCATTTCTCTGTGAGATGCTATCGATAGTAATTCATGGACTGATCTTTTGCCTGCACGCTGTTCCTACTCTTTTGAAGAGTTAGAATAAGCAATAACGGTGGCATGAATAGCCAAATAGATTGTGATGGCCATGAGTCAATTTATTGAATTTGAGGATTCATCAGACTTGTTCTTTATATTTTATCTACATTCAATCAAATTGATATCAAAAGTTTGAATATCTAATTTAAATTATAGGTTTATATAGATATAAATCAACAAGAAGGTGTGTCGTAATGCACGATGCACCTCTTTTTTGTTCATCACTATACAAATCTGTTCATTTTCTTTAAGCTGCGATCTTTTGAAGATTTCTTTGATTTATGCAGCGGGTGGAGAGAATAAGACTTTTATCGGTTCGGCGGACTGGATGCCGCGCAACTTGGATAACAGGGTGGAAGTAATCACTCCCGTTTATGATTCTCGAATCAAGGAGGATTTATGGAAAGTCATTGATTTTGGACTCCGGGGTAATTGTCAGGGTAGCGTTGTCGACGGAAGCGGTAAGAACTGCCTTTGGACAACGGATACCGAAGAATCTTTTCGCTCGCAAGAAGAACTATATAAGTATTACAAATCACATATAACGAATGACTGATAGTAAATGTTACGCAGCTATTGACATCGGCTCTAACGCAGTGCGGTTGTTAATCAAAAAGGTGAAGAATAATGAGAATCTAGCCAATAAGCGCCTTTCCAAAGTGATGCTCCTGCGTGTACCTCTACGTTTAGGCTTTGATGTTTTTTCCTTGGGAGAAGTGTCGGATGCAAAGGTGATGAAATTGCGCAGGTTGATGAAGGCTTTCCGACAATTGATGAAAATTTATGAAGTGACAAACTATAGGGCTTGTGCCACTTCTGCCATGCGTGATGCCCAAAATGGCAAGTCTGTAATCAAAAAGGTATGGAAAGATACGGGAATCAACATTGAAGTGATTAACGGTCAAGAGGAAGCACGTATGATTTATAACAATCATATCGAGTGTTTGGAAGACCGTGCCGGAAACTATATATATGTAGACGTCGGTGGGGGAAGTACGGAAATAAATTTTCTCATCAACGGAGAGTTGGTACAGTCTCTATCATATAATATAGGTACCGTCCGAATGTTGAGCAATTCTGTAAGAGAAGGTAGTTGGGAACAGATGAAAAGTGACTTGACTCGTTTAACTGCTGATTTTCAAGGTGTCAATATTATAGGTTCGGGTGGAAATATTAATAAACTTTATCGTCTTGCTGATAAAAAGGATAAGAAACAATCACGTTTGCCAATCACTTCTTTGCAGGAGCTGTATGATAAGTTAAAAGTTCTAACTCTTGAACAGCGCATGGAAGAATTTAATCTGAAAACTGACCGTGCAGATGTTATTGTTCCCGCCGCTGGGATATTTCTGATAATTGCAGGTATTGTCAAAGCTGAGTATATCCATGTTCCGGTCATTGGCTTAGCAGATGGTATTATTGACAATTTGTATGCCATAGACCTGAAAACGGAATAAAAGGAATTGTGCATAGCTGTTTTAACTAGGGATATTCAGTAAATCCTATAAAATTAGCCAACTAATTCATACTAAAAGTATTGCGAATTAGTTGGCTTTTTTGTATCTTTAGGTATTTCCCCTAAAATTTTGAAGAACGATTGACAAATGCTTCAGCGGAGTCGTTCAATGCTAAAATCAAAGCTCTTCGAAGCCAGTTAAGAGGGGTGGCTGATCTGAAATTCTTCATGTTCAGACTGGCTAGGCTATACGCTTAAAGGAAAGCTTGCCAACCGGAAAAATCCGCTGCCAAGCAGCATAGCCAAAAGAAAATATAACAGAACTGTAAAATATAAAAGAGGTTGTGCCAACGTTTTGACACAACCTTAGCAGATTACTATTCAGCTGATACCTATTCTGAAAGATGTAAACAACTTGTTTCTTAGATAGCCTTATAAATATTCTACTACTTATTACAGTTCATTTAGAAATGTTATTCTCACTTTTATTCCTCCGCTTTTTCACTTGCTCCACTGCTTCAGATATGATTCCCTTGTTTTCAAAACGCTGCGTGTAATTGGTGTAATCCGGGTGAATACGTTCGTAAGTTGGGTCAGTGAATAAGGGACTCGTAATAATGTGGTCCGCAGTCGAACGGTTACAGCAGAAAACAATATTTTCAACTCCAGCCAGTCTGGTCAATGCTTTCACATCCGTATCATGCGGCTGTAGTGTCATCGGATCTGTAAAAAAGAACAGATAGTCTATTTCTCCTTCTACGATCCGCGAACCAATTTGCTGGTCACCTCCTAAAGGACCAGATTTCAGGATTGTGATATCCCATTTGATTTCAGGATGTTTTTCTTCAAGGGCTTTTTTAATTAGTGTACCGGTTGTACCCGTACAATAGAATTTATGTCCTATCAGACGTTCCGAGTTCCAGAGAACCCACTCTATCATGTCTTTTTTCATTGCATCGTGTGCAACAAGTCCAATTCTACGAACAATTGTTTCCATAAAGCTAAATTATTTTATTTTTATATGATAATTATAATAACAAAAAAACTAATTCTATTGAAGGCCGGAGGATGACCGGATAAATCTGAGCAATTCTTTGTTTTGTATCCATGACGGTTTCCCGTTTTCTTCAAAAGATTGAGTGTTGTGGAGCATTCCCCACAGATGTCAATGCCACTACCTGTTCTTTCTGAAGAATAACAGCCAGCAGTTTCTCCAATTCCCATAAGCTGAGAGAACCTTGATCCCAGTTTGTTGCTGCCGAAGCCGGCTTCAAGACATCCTTGTCTATGGAAATGTAAACCGGTCCGTTGATATGTCCGGAAGAAAAGTTCTGCCAACCCTCTTCGTGCATGAGCGTAGTTTCACTGTAAAACCGAACTTGTCTTTCATATCCTTTCGGCACAGCCTGTATCAGTTTGTCTGAAGCACCTACGATAATTACTTTCTTGCAGTTGTTGTTATGGTCCAATATATCCTTTACCCAACTTCCGCAAGAAAGTATGTTGATCAAACAACGGTGGCATATCGGGATGGTGGTCGAACACAATCAGCGAAACGTTTCAAGTTTGTCTGTCAGAATTTAGTCAATGATAATTGCCTGAATCGATTAAATGGACTCCCTCCGCCGGATAATCAGCAATCATCCCCTTCAAAGCCAAAGCCCCCTCCCTATCACAGTAGCCATCTGTACCATAAAGATGACGACAATCCAGCCATATAAATTTATTGTTCCGGCAAACGCCTGTAGTCATACACTCCCGTGAAGTTCATGATGATGATCGGCCATGCTAATCCTATCTGTTTTTGATTTTGCCCGCTCATACGTTGTTTTGCATATCCTTTTACTGTTCATTAAAACCATCGTACATAACAGAAATCTTGTCGGTGAGGTAAAAAGCATTCAGATACATAC
>SCPP01000240.1_pt1 | contig 29379 bp, 29 predicted proteins | sample 6106811 | NCBI WGS metagenome assembly SCPP01 (sample SAMN10720449, study PRJNA508395) | human gut metagenome | isolation source: Participant 2 stool, 15 month | host: Homo sapiens | collected 2018
GGAATAAAGGCCTGCCAACAGGACTTTACTCGTATTGTTTACTTCAGTGCCGGTCCTGCTTACCCAGATATAAGGGAGGCTAAATCAGCAAAGACACTGAGGACGCTACAATTAAGGTTTGAAAAATACGATCTGGTCATCTGTGATGAGTTCGGATATGTCAGTTGTGACAAGGAAGGAGGAGAACTGCTTTTTAACCACCTGTCGTTAAGAGCCGGAAAAAAGGCTACAATCATTACTACTAATTTGGCTTTTAACAGATGGAATGAAATCATAAAGGACAAGGTGCTTGTGGCGGCAATGGTTGACAGGCTTACACATAAAGCTTATCTGGTTAATATGACCGGACTGTCTTATAGGCTTAAGGAAACACAAAAAATGAGACAAGATAAATGAATATTTTAAACTTATAGTAATTTTGTAACAAGTTATGGATGGAGCTCTTTTCAATTAGAATACAGCGCACTTTTCAATTAGTATCTACATCTCAAGACGTGCTTTTGGCTGTTCTACCGGTAAAAATGCGTCATACGAGAATCTACTGTCAAGATGACTATCATCCTGTTTTGTTTCAAGGAATTCGTACAATTCAGCTAAAGTTGCCATAATAATTTTACATCTATCCGTTAGACCTCAGATATTACCTGGCCATTTTTTAACAAACTATTGAATATATTATTAATACATTTTTGCGGAATCTTCTCTTGCTCTAGACGTAGGTTGTGAAACTTGACATGATCGTACAGTGCGGCTTCCGCAGGGGTAAGATGGAGAGGCTTTGATACATTGCTTGGTGTGCCTTTGTCGCCTTCAAAATATGTGTCAAAGGTAGTGCGATCCATCAGAAGGCTTTGTGTCTGGGGAAAATAACTGCGGAACTGCGAAAGAATTTCGAAGCCCTGTGCATCAATGTCGCCCCAATAATATAGTGAAGCGTGCCGCATGAACGGAACAGACTTGAGGATGCCAATGGTGAATCCATGCCCCCAAATCAGCAGACTTCCTGCCAACTTGGGAAAAGTCAGGAAGTTGATTTTATTCTCCACCACAAACACCTTTTGCACAGGCAACGACAACGCACAGAACTGACTCTGAGGCATCGTAAGATCGTCTACACCAGAAAAGTATTCATTCGCAATCGATGCTTCCAGCACACGAATCCGCACCCATGACTCATCGTATCGCAATCCAAAGCGCTTCTCGAACACCTTCTCATCCGAACAAACATGCTCTACAATGACAATATCCAGCAACTCACGAAGCACTCCCTTGTTACGTTCAATAAACTTGGTATGCACCTCAATGGGCAATTCACGAATGTACAACCTAGGACAAGGGTTTGCCACAAAATAGCGCAAAACTTTCAGCAAATCAGACCAAAAGGAAGCATTTTCCACCACCTTCAGCGGATAGCGTTCCACCCATGAACGAAGCTGCGGAAACTCATCAAGCAACATTGCCACATCCTTACGAAACTGTGATACTTCACCACACTTCTGCAAGAAGCGCTCAATGTCCGATGCACTCTCGAATAACACGCGCTCAGGCAGATCCTGTTCGCCCAATGCTTTCGTTTTCACTGTTTTCCACTCAATCGTGTAACCAAAGCCCTTCACCTCTTTCGATTGCGAACGGATGTCCGTCAGTTCACGTTGATACTCGTCCATCGATGCGCTAGCCTTCTTGTCGCAAGGGATCACAATTGGCTCAAACTCAGAGCCAGCTACCACCGAACGCAAATAATCTACATACTTGCGTTCAGTCTTCTTACGTATTTCTACTGCCGTTATCATACTTCCATACTCCTTTCACGTTCTGCCTTAAACTCACTGATAGGCATATTATAGAGCACAGAACAGTTGCCCTTGCGCTCCACATAATGCACATACGAAATATCGTTCTCCACGATGTGAATATTGTCGCTCGGAGTCACCACGAGCAACTGCAGATGGAGTTGTTTGCAGAGCGAAATCAGATAGCGTGCCTTGTCCTCGTCCTGTGCGCGAAAAGCTTCATCTATTGCAATGAAGCGGAACGAAGAATCTAATCCACTCTTGGTTAATCCGAACTGGTAAGCGATAGCCGATCCCAGAATCGTGTATGTTAATTGTGCTTTCTCGCCACCAGACAGCTGCCCCATCGCCTCATAGGTGTTACGCTTCTGCCCATCGTCTTGGTAAAACTCCTCCGACTTATATGTGTACCATCCACGCACATCCATCACCGACTTTCGCCATGATTCGACCTGTAAGCGAGACATCAGCGGTTCAATATGCTGTTCGAAATGAATCTTGCTTCCATCGATTGTTGAATTCATCTCATGAATATTAGGTATTGCACTGCTCAGCAGGTTTTGAAACTCCTTCACATCCACATTCAATCGTTTGGTTGCTACCAACTGGATATAAGTCTTTGGAGCATCTTTGAAATCAATGCCTATAAGATACGAATTCAATTGGTCGATGGTCTTGGTGATAGACTGACACCAGTTTTGGAAGAATACATTGAATGCACTGACTTTGTTGATGATATTCTCCTGCAAATACTTGTTGAAGCGCGATTCAAACCCTGGTAAATCTTCGTCAAGCAATCGTTGGTAATAGGCCTGATATTCGCCCATAAACTCCACGGCTTCGGGCAAACGGCTCACATCCGAACGCCAATCGTGATACTTCATGGTAATTTCCTCTGCGGGATTCTTGAAGCGATAAATCAGGTTCTTCAAATCGCTATTCTTGCGACTCTTCGTTTCACGCTGTTTCTGCAAAGCTAAATCGATCTCATGTTGTAACGTGTCACGCTTTCCGTTCAAATCCTCCAATGCCACATTCAGTAAATCTGTGTGTTGCGACTCAAAAGTATCCGTATCAACTACGCCTATTTGAGCCAAAGCTGAATTACTTTCGTTTCTCCTTTCTTTGAGCTTATTCTCACGATTCTCCGATAATGTTTTCTTTTTGATAGCTTCATTGTTCTCATCATCAAGTAAACCGATTTCTTTTCTCACCCCCGCCAATTGCTCCTGTAAAATCTTCACCCGATTATTGGCTTCCTCCAGTTGTCGTTTCTGTTCTTGCTTTTGCTGAATGACTAGTACACACGACTGCCAGTCGATATCATCAAATTTATCGTATTTACTAAACAGCGTCAAATAGGTTTCCCGCTTCTTCTGAGCATTCTTTATGTCTTCCTCTAGCTTACGGACTTTAGCTGCTGTCATCTTTTCTTCCTGCTGCAACTGACGCACCTCTGCCTGTAACACGGCAATTTTCTCCTTGTTATCCCAGCCAAGCACATAGTGTTCCTTGCCTCGTATCTCTGGTCGGTCGTCTTTCTCATGCTTACCACCTCTCGCCTTTATCAGCCCCTCTTTTGTTACTGCTTTCTCTTGCAGATGGTTGAAGTCCGCAAGCGAATCAACACAACTATAGTTGAACTCAGCAAATAACCTGTCCTCAAGCCAATCCAAATACAAACACATTGGCTTGTATTCAAGCTTACGGAGCAACGAATCCGCTTTCAATGTCCTATCCTCAAACTCACGAATAGTCTCTGCGCCCTGGTATCGCTGATACACGATACGACCTCGCAGATTATGACCATTCACATACTCATTTACCTGCTTGTAATACTTCTCCGGCACTACCAACCGCAATGCAAAATTGTGAAGAATACGCTCAATGGAATATTCCCAATCACGCTCATCATCCTTCACACATATCAGTTCACCAATGAATGGAATCTCTTCGGTAGTTGCACCAACAGCTTCCAGTATCTCATCACGAATCTCAGCCACACGACCGGATATATTGTTCTTATGCTGCTGCAGATAGCGTATGGTGGCCATTCGTTCTTCTATGTTGCTACTGATTTCATCCTGACGGTTTTGTGCCTGACGCTTCTCTTCCATAAGTTGCCTGTCAATCGTCACTTGCAGAGCATCTTTCTCGCGTTTGGCGGTCGCACGATTAATTTCGAATACCTCTACATCAGGACTTTGTTCCATCTTCACCAGCTTTGCCAACTTATCGTATTCTTCGGCTTTGGCCTTGCGGTTATCACGTATCCTCACTCTCTGATTGATTTCCTTTTCAATTTCATGTATCTGCTGACCCACCTCGTCCTTCTCAATAGCCACCGTCAAGCGCATTTGCTCTTGTTCCAGCTCACCCTTCTGCACCTTCAACTCCTTCAACCTATCTTCCAGTTTCCTCAAGTCGCTCTTGCAGCACACCAACTCCTTGTCGCACAAATCCACCGTTCGCGCAGCAAACCAATAGGCTGCCACACTCTTCTCCTGCTCCATTTGTAAGCATTCGGCCTCGTGCGTGTTTTTTTCCCCTCTTTTCCTTCCTACCTTTGTGGCTTCATTATAATCTTAATCCATTATGTGTTCAGTATTAGAATTTTCTAGCGAAAGTGATAAACTACGTACTCTCTTTTCCGAGTCTAACCATTTTGATTCTGTTCTTTTCATATTTGATGGCGGCCGTCGTTATAAAGTTTCGTCTTCCAGCCTTGGTATCCATTCCCCTCAGGACCTACTTCTCCCTTTAGGTCTTGGCCTTTTCCGCAGCAGTCCTTTTTGGTCTTATTACCTTTATCCTCAAGGTTGTAATTTCCATAAAGGTATTGACGGTCTTTGTGGCGAGGTCATCCGACACACAGGTTCCTGCGTGTCAGAGCAGAGCTGTCATATTTTTCCCGACCGCTCCGTAGCAGGTTGCATATCCTTTATCGGTGCGACGACGAATACCGTCTGGAATGCCGTCGTCTGAATCGCGGTTCTTTCCTCTTGAAAAAGGAGGAACGGAAGAAGGATTTTCTTCAAATTTCCTGGAATCGCCTGAATGAGCTGCTTACTGTTAAAAAGTATCGGAAAACAGTTGAAAAGTAATTCCCCATTCTATAAGCCGTGCAGTTTTATTTTGATAACTTTGCCACATAATAAAAAGTGGATGTACAGTGAAAGAACCGGTTATTACCCTTACTTTGAAGAGTACGAAGAGTTGCGCAAGGAACATGAATGCCTTGAAAAGGAGCATGCGGAACTTCAGAGAAAATACGAAGCCTCTTTGCAGGAGTATTCCCGCCAGGTCGAAGAAATCTCGGCCTGTACAGCCGTCATTGCCGATCTGAGATGGAAATTGGCTGACTTGACACGCCGTTTATGGGGTAAATCCAGTGAAAACGTCATCTTCCCGAAGATGCCGGCCAGCTGAGCATCTGTTTCGAGTCTCCGTCCGATGTCAATGACCCGGTAGCGGAAGAACAGAAACCGCTGGGAAATCCGTCACATCGGAGAATGGCTACAATCGTTTCCGTAAAAGCTTCACGAAAAGATCACTCCCACGCCCGTAAGCCCATCGACCCGTCCCTTCCCCGTGAGGAGATTATCATTCCCATGCCGGAAGGCCTTTCGTTGGAGGGAGCGACGAAGCTGGGAGAGGAAGTGAGCGAACAGTATGCTGTCAGTCCCGCCCGATTCTATGTGAAACGCATCATCCGTCCTAAATACCGGCTCGCCGACGGTCGTATCATAACCGCTCCCATGCCCGTAATGGCACATCCCCACAGCAATGCCTCGGAAAGTGTACTGGCCCACATTGCTACCGCCAAATATTACGACCACCTGCCTCTGCACAGACAGCTGGATATCTTTGAGCGTGAAGGAATCCATCTGAGTCCTTCCACCGTAAGTAACTGGATGATGGCTGCCGCACAGCGTCTGGAACCAATCTATAATGAACTTCGTGAACTGGTCAAGGACAGCTATTACGTCATGGCCGATGAGACACCCCATCCCGTACTTGAAAGCGACCGGCCCGGTGCTCTTCACCGCGGGTATATGTGGAACTTCTATCTGCCCCGGTTCCATACCCCCTTCTTTGAATATCACAAGGGCCGTGGCAGCAGCGGAATAGACACACTGCTGGCAGGACAGGTCCGGGTGGTACAGAGTGACGGCTTTGCAGTATATGACAAGTTCGACACGCTACCCGGAAAGTTGCATCTGTGCTGCTGGGCACACGTCAGGCGCAACTTTGTGGAAGCGGAAGGAAATGACCCTCCCAGAGCAAGGCATGCACTTGGACAAATAGGCGGACTGTATGCCGTGGAGGAGAAAATCAGAATGGAACATCTGGAAGGGGAGGCGGTGGTAAAGCTTCGCCGGGAAAAATCGTACCATATTATCAAAGAACTGGAAAAATGGTGCAAGGAGGAATATGGACATACGGTCGATAAATCGCCTATTGCCAAGGCCATGTTCTATATGTACACACGCTTTGAACAACTGTCCGGATATGTCAATGACGCACAGTTCTGCATTGACAATAATCCGGTGGAGCGTTCTATAAGGCCGTTGACTTTAAACAGAAAAAATACGCTCTTCTCCGGATCACATGAGGCAGCACATGCAGCGGCAATTTTCTTTTCACTGATGGGATGCTGTAGGGAAAATAAGGTGAACCCAAAACTATGGATGCAGGACGTGCTGATTAGGGTACAGGAGAAAGAAAGAGAAGAGAAAAACGATTACACCGATTTACTGCCATTTAATTGGAAAGGATAAACAGGAAAGCTATAATAAAGTCAAAAGCCAGACATGCTTCGTCTGGCTTTTGACTTTATTATAACTTGGAGAGAAACACGCACGAGGCCGAATGCTTACCTCCATTTCAACTATGCGTATGTCTATCTCCTTCAGTTCCTCTGTCAATGCATTGATAGGTTCCAGTTGGGCAATCTGCTCCTTCACCTTATCGATATTAGTCTTAGCCTCCATCAGATTTTGGAAGTTGTCCTTCAGTTCCTGATACTTCTCCTCAGCCGGCAGTTCCTCGAGCATATTCGTACGAATAAAACTGTCCAGATCGTCCAACACTTTCACACCCACTATCTGATTGAAGAGTGTAAGCGCCTTGTCCGAACGCATACCGAAGAGGGTTATCATCTTTTCGCCATATGCCACCGGACCATCAAAAAACTCTATCGTGCGTTTTGTTTCATTCGTATTGTATTTTTTCGTCAGTCGCTTGCGCCAATCGCCATGCAAGTCAAACTCTGAAAAGTCACGCTCTATAGTCAACGACTCTCGGGCTACACCAAACAGTACCTTTAGTTCCTCGCCAGTGTAGTAGCGCACCTGAAACAGCGTCACCACGCGCTTGTCCACATTGCAGAACGATGCAAGCAATACCGAACGAGCCCCTTTGTCGCGCAATCTCAGCGTGGTTGTGCTCGCTGCACCCTCCTGCTGCTGATTGCCATAGTTGCCAAAGAAGTACGATTCCTCTGTACGGTTGCCCTTCTTCTCCACACCCGATGATTGATTGTAAAATCGTTGGCGCTTCAGTGGCACCATCAGCGTGAGCAGAGCATCTATCAGCGTACTCTTGCCCGAGGCGTTTGCTCCGGTCAATAGCGAGTTGTTACCATGCAAATTCATATGGTACACTTTTTTGTCAAAGGTTCCCCAATTCCACACTTCCAAATAGTCAAGCTTAAAGCCTGCCACTTCCGAACTGGTATTAAATAGGTTCATCTGCTGCATTATAGTCATTAAGTTTGTTTTTAAATTCTAATATATCGTCCAGTGTCACCTTATCCTTGATGATGCGATGTATCTTATAGCGCTTCTCACCCTCAATATGCTTTGCTTCCACCAGGAAACCAAAGCCTGCTATGCTGTCTATATAGCGGTCAAGATCTTTCTCAAACTTGGCACGATTGAATGTGGCGGGAAGAAACAATTCTGCCTCTTCCTTTATTTCAGTAGCAGTTACATACTTGTCCGAAGCCTGCGACTCTGTTGGATTGCTGTCGAAGTCTTCGAGTATCTGCCTCAACACGATGAGTATCACCGAAACCTCAAAACCATACGACCTTCTCGACACCATGTTCAATGTTTTGTCTTCGTCCAATTTCATTTGCTTGACAAAGGCAAAACCTTCATCCTTTTTCACGATGAGTTCCAGTCCCATCACACTGATATAGTCCTGAATCTCGCTTTGGTAGTCGAGTAAATCATTCCAAACTACATCGTCTTTCTCTACGATGCCTTTCAACAGTTTCACTACAGCCCTGCTGTATGGTTGTATATTTGCTGCGTTCATCTTGTTATTATAATTTCGGGAATTGATATGGTTTTATTTTCTGTAAAAATAATATGTTGCTGGCGTTCTTCGCTTACCACCGTCTTATATTCCTTCAGCACGCCAATGTATCCAAACACTTCCGACAGACCTTTCTCCACGCCTTCGTTCCGCTCTATCACCTCTGCCAGGGTCGTCTGCTGTCTGTCGTTCAACACCTCGTTGATGCGGTCTCTCAGCACCTTTCGGTCGATGTGATACGGATTGTAGAGTTTACCAATACTCTCCAAATCAGCCAGACTCAGTCCGGCTATGTCAGGCTTATCCTTATACACAGTTTCTTTTACAGGTGTGAGGGTAAGAGGGCGCTCCAGCGGCAGATTGATGTCAATGGTTTCGTATTCAAGCGAAGCATCTGGCTTTTCTTTCCGTCTGCTGGCTTCGATGAGTAGTTTCTTTATATCGTTGATTACTTGCTTTGTCGCCTCAGCATTCATATGTCCGTTCTGGCGAATGATTCGACTCAGTTTCTCGCTCATGCGGTCGTTGGTTTTCGCAACCTTCTCACCAGCGTCAAACAGATGCTTTTTCATTTCCTTGAGAAACATGTCATGTGCATCAATGCCTCTATTTTCCAGCGTTTTGTAGAGTGCACCAGTCAACTCGTCCCATTCTTTCTGCAGATCGGCCGAGAGCAGAAACTCCCAAAATGCATAGAAACTTTTGCCTTGTTGCGATTGTTTTAGTTCGCCATATGCATCAAAGATGTAGTTCAACAAAGCTTTCTTCTCTGCATTTTCTGTCTGACGTTCGTATATCTCTTTGATAATCCCCTTAAAGTTGTCATCCACCTCTTTGAAATCGCTCAGCAGTTCCTTCGCCAGTTTGTTCAAACTGTTGTATCGTGGTTCTATCTGGTAGTCCTCGTAAACCTCGACCTCTTCGCCCATCTCCAGCCGCTGAATCTGATGCTCTATCTCCATTTTTTTGGTTCGAAGCAATTCTAGTCGCTTCTCACGGTCCTCGTTCGAGTATTCCACCAATTCCTTCAGTTGGGAAAACAGTGTCTTGAACTTTGATTCAGTACCGATGTAATCTTCTTTTTTCAAGCTCACCACCCAATCTATCAATTTGCTTGTGTGTGACGAAATCTCGTATATCACCTCTCCCTCTTCGTTCTGATAATTGGTCAAGAATCCCTTGTCTGTCCAGTCTTTGATGAGCCGTTTCGCTTTCTGTTCGTTAGACTCTACTAGTCTCGTCATTTCAGAATCATCCTCCACCAACGTATTTTCCTGCTCATCCAGTCGGTTCTCCAGTAGCATGTGCAAGCGTTCCTGCATTATAGCCGCCTGTCCTTCAAACGCTTCAATGACAAAAGACAAGAAGAAATCCACACTTCTTGATTTTATGAGTCGTACGCTTGGTGACTCTCGTAATATTTGTGTTATTTCTTCTACTTGCATAAATGTTATTCGAAATTATTTTGTTTAAAATCCATCAGTGTCTTAAATATTACATTCAAACACTTTTAAGGTGTTATTTATCTTTACACACAAAACACCACCATTGAATCATTGAAGTTCTATAATTCATTTTCCCCAATCCTTGCGATCAGTTCAGCATTCAGTTTCTCATCTCGTCCCAACAATTGCCGTACAAGCTGATAAATCGTAGTGCAAGGATTTTGATTTGCATAACGTGAATCTGCATATTCTAAATGCTTCGCTTCCGCATACCGCAAGGCGGACTCCATTGAGCCGTAAGTAGTCATTATCTTATAATTGTTAGGATCTTTCTTGGCGTATCTGTACTTTTTCTTCGATTTATATTTCGGAGAAGCATTTACAGCTGTTGAAATCTTCTCTTCATAATCCTTTCGAGACACTCCTGTTATTACATTCTGAAAATGATATAGATACCACAATTCGAATGCTTCATTACTCCAGGCTACCTCAATGCTATTTTTTTGTCCCATCGCAATGGCTTCGTTGAAATCCTTTGCAGGAAATTCATCCCTATCGAAAACAGCCCAAACACGGTCATAGTTATTCTTATTTTTAAGATCAATGGCCTTCTCCACAACATCTTTTGTTCCACGCCCAAGCCCTTTAACCTCGATGTCATATACAATTACCCCCTGTTGCTTTTCGGCAAAAGCTTCAAAGTAATTAGGTTCAGTCTTTGTCCCTTCGCACACAATTAACACAGAGCAACGTATGACTTTCTGTTCTCTCTTTTGCGATTGCCTCCTAAATTTTGAAGAAGCATTATCTATCTTTATTCTCTTTGCTGCCATAGCCTTACATTATTAATCATTCAATATATAAGGAATGGCACCATAACGACCGGCGATATAGTTTTTCTCATAATTTGCATCATTACGAGGTTTGGTCCCGTCTGGGAGTACGATATCAATCAGACTATACAAATCCGTCTGCTCTTTAGAATCTTTCTCCGTGAACCATATCTGGTCTCGTCTTAAAATTTTCTGAGAAAGTAAGTGCGTATCGTGGGTAGTGAATATCAATTGGGCATTCTTTGGATTTGTTTCCGGATTATTGAATAATTCAATAATATACTGAGAAATCAGAGGGTGCATTTTTGCATCCAGCTCATCGATGACAAGCACGCTCCCAGAATAAAGCGTTTCGAATATCGGTCCCGAAAGATCAAATAACTTATTTGTACCGGAAGATTCCCTATCTTCAAACGAGAAGTTAATTGTACCTACTATATTACCTTTATCTGAATATACGTTATGTATAGAATCCAACTCAATACTCTTCTTGCCTTGCGTTTCTCTTTGGAAGAGTGCTCGTAATTCCATAGGCAAGTCCTGAGGAATATTGGGTTCTTCCTCATGAGTAAGAATGTTGTTAAATCCAAGTCTCAATTTCTGGAAGAAGTTGAGAGCATCAACACTCAAAGATTCTTTTTTGTGAAAAAATAATTTTGAATATGCTCTATATTGTTGATTATTCAATCCAGAAATCACATTAAAGTCCGATTGAAACCAAGAAATAACCTGACGAGATATTTCACCGCCTAACTGTTGGCATAATGACAGGAACAAACGGTTGTCATTGGTCTTTTCTTCATATCCGACTCCTTCCGGGAAATTATTCTCATCTACACAAATCCCATCTTCGTTTCTTACGAACATCATCTGCTCTTTAGAACGAGGTGTTGTTTTCCGGAATAACCATTCTTCAACGATACGCTCCAGATTATACCTGAATCCATATCTGTAACAATACTCTCCTTTCAAAAATATAATCTCAAACATAGAGGGATGGTGATTGTCCTTCAAAAGAAGAAATGGGTCATATTCCAATTGCTCATTGTCATTTAACTTCACCGACAACAACACGCAACTCGCCATTGCGTGCATCGCACTGACAAGATTGGATTTCCCACTTGAATTGGCACCATACAGCGCAAGCGAACGAAGCAGAGTATATTTATTGCAGTCAAACAAGTTCGTTTCAGTACATTCTTTCAAAGCTTTATCGGCCTCCAATACTAAGGTCTTTTTCCTATAAAACGACCTGTAATTCTCAACTGTAAATTCAAGTAACATATATCTGACTTTTAAGTGTTTCAATTATTTTTCATAACTGTTTTCGAGTACAAAGGTACAAAATTCAATTCATATAATGCATATTTTTGAGATATTTTCTCAAAAATATGCATACAGCATCTATTACATTTGCTGATTCAAAAAAATAACATGCTGAAAATCAGCAGATAATCGTTATCTATACACATAATCATATCCGCATGATTGTGTGCAAAATTATGTAGAAATGAAATATTGTTGAAATTTCTTTTATGCTGACTAAAGGTACTGAACCATTTCATGCATTTGTGTCGCATACAAGACAGTTATTCTGTTATCATCCTCAGCATAGTAAGCAATACAGTGTTCTATTCCATTCAACATATTTTCAAATGCCAAACAAGGGTTCAACCCTCCACTGACTAATGTGTTACCCAAGGCCTTCATTTTTTTGCTCCGAGTAGTAATAGGTTCTGTTTTCAAGCATCCAAGAACTTTTTCTGGACTATCCAAATAACAATAATACAACCAAATCTCAAAACAAGGATTGCTCACGACCCATCTACCTTGTACATCGGTTTGATTACCTTTAAATATTTTCTCCAACTGATCATAGAATTCATCTACATCCGAAAGGAGAAATACTTTGTCCATAGTATCCAGTTGGAAAAAGCTGCGATTCTATTTTTATTTCTCCTGTCAACTGTATTTATTCCCACTTCTCTTGCATCTGATATGGCTGTAATCCTTGTCCTTTTTCAGACATAAATACAACTCTTAAAGAGTTAAGCTCACGCTGTTTAATCAATTCCAGAAGAAAATCCTTTCCCCCCAGAGAGTACGAATATAAGACTGGTGGAAAGAATCCCTTCAGGCTTTTGGTAAGCAGAAGACACTCCTGATGTTTCATATACCTGACAATTCTCCTTATTTTGGGTTATAGACTGATGTACAAGCTATTTAGGAGTTAATCTTGAGTATTTTTTTTGAATATGTAAATTTAGATAAATCCATAACAATATTAACATTTTACATATTCAATTCACCAATAAAAGGAATAGCGCCATAACGCCCCTCCATATATCCGTTCTCAATATTAATTGTGTTGTGAATCTTAAAATCGTTTAATGAATACATATGACTCCCACCATCCTTCTTTTCAACCATCCAAGCTTCATCGGTGCGCAAAAAATCCTGATTTAGCAAACAGGTCTGATGCGTTGTAAAAATAAGTTGTCCATTGGTGTCCTGTGAGGAAAAATAACGGACAAGTTCCCTGACCAAATGTGAATGTATGCTATGATCGAGTTCATCTATGATTACCGTCTTGGCGGATTTCATTGCATCATATAATGCCGGAACAAGCGACAGTAATCTAACCGTACCGTCAGACTGTGCCTGGATATCCATATCCTTTGAAAATCCGTTTTTACCAAATTGCTGGAATAGCATTTGACTTATCTTCTGCACTCCATCTTCTACACTAATAGATCTTGTATTTCTGAAATCAACGACCTCCGACAACACTCCGGAACGCATTTCTTTAAGTTTGTCCATAGGTAGATTACTGATGTCATGGGTACTCATCCAATCTTCAAAATTTTCTGTTTCGACATTAACTCTGTTAATACCAAGACCAAGTACCTTAAATATATCCGAAGCAAATTGATTGATTTCTTTGTTGCTCTTGAATATTCCAATCAGTGCAGGATTGAAAGAATGCAAGCCAATTATTGTAAGTTCGTCCTCAAACCATTTTTGTGCAATACTAATATTTTCATCCGTCAATACCGGCATATCATTGTTTATAGTCAAAAGACTGGAAAATGGATTTTTTTCTATCCATCCCAAAACCATATTGCCTACTTCCTCTGAAGGCGTAACTGCATATTCGATTTTGCCCTCTTTGCGAGTGAAAACATTATGGTTTTCTTCCGAACCCAAACCGGAAATCTGTAGTATTTCGGAAACAATCCCAGTATTCATAATTTCCACAGAGTATATATATGGAATTCCTGTTTTTGTCTCAAACTCTATTGTCAGTTCCATAGGTTCTGTTCCTGTATTTTCTTTTAACGCAAAGATGTACTTACCAAAGGTATCCTTGTCGAGAAAACTTTTGTTCAAAGCTATTGCTTTCAAGAAATTGATACCCTTTAACAAATTGGATTTTCCAGCGCCATTGGCTCCATATATAGCAGCCATTTTCAATACAGGCAGTTTCTCATTAAGCATAGTAATATGGTTAGACAAGGTTGTCCTTTTCATATTAGGAAACATATCAAACTGAACCTCATCATTGAATGACAGAAAATTCTTCAATATAACACGCAGTATCATAAAATAGTATTTAATAAAATAATCAAACAGTAATATCAATGAGACATTAACCTATCTCAATGCAAAGATAATTAAAACAACCAGAAATGTGAAAATTTCACGTGAAAATTTCACGCATTAAAAATAAAGAAAGGCATCAAGATAAATAATATTGCTGGCGAAAAGAGAAAATACAAGATTCTATTAACCAATATCAGTCATTATGAAGTTGTATAATGTTTGGTTTAGAACCTTTTTAAATATACAAGATACTAGACTAAACCTATAATTTCTTTTCTCTAATAAACGGCACTCTATGCATCTTGAATCTGGGTTAGAATTAATACTACTAGGTATCAGATTATGATAACTATGCAGAGAATTCTTCCTTTTTCTTTTGGTTAGCATACGATTTTGAGAATTATTTAGTTCCAAAAAATTATGTTTTCTTTTTTTAGTGTTATTTTTGTATAAATTTTGTCCCCAGTTTGTCCCTCTTCATATAAATAATAGGGAAAAGCATACTAAATATCAATATATTACAAATCAATTTATATTTTCTGCATCGGGAAGTAACCTAACTATCATATAGTTACAATTACAAACAATCTAAAATACTGACTAAAAACGACTTAAATATGGCAAAATAATAGTTTTAGGAAAGGTATTTTCTTTTGTTATGCCTATTTTTCAATATTTTTGTCCCCCGTTTGTCCCCCAAGCCACATACGGGGGGACAAATTTACGCCCCTCTATGTAATTTGGGAACTTTTCACTATAAAATCTATCTAAATCATAGATAATTATTGCTTTATACAGATACCCTCAATCTTTTAGTTTCTAAAATATCAAATACTATAACCACTGATAAACAAATACATACATATAAAAAATACGGAATTGGAGTAAGCGTCTCCGCGATTCTATCTTGTCGCCCATTTTTCATTCTTATATTTTTGCCATGTATAAAAATGAATCATTATGGATTTAGCAGAAAATCGATTTGGAAAAACTTGGAAACATTTCCTTGAAGTATTGAAAGTAGACTACAATTGTTCTTTAGCCGATGTTTGCCGCGATCAGCATACCACTTTTGGAAGTATGAGTTCCTGGATGTCCAGACGGGACTATAGCGTTAAACAAGTCAAGGCAGATGCGGTCTGTGATTATTATGGCGGCGTTGAACCCTCCCGACCGACAACTTCCTCTCCTTCGTTCACTCAAATAGCCCCCGCCATGTTGTCGGAAGAAGAGTTTAGTCTTTCCGGGATCACAATCACCTTTAACAGTGGAACCACCATTTTGGTCAAACGGACCACTCCCGGGGGTATTATTAAAAATGTTACGCGATTACGAAAGAAAGGAGGGAGATCCATGTATTCTCTAACATCAGCCAATCGCTACTATCTGTACCAGGGCTTTGTCCGTATGAACCTTGGCATTGACGGTTTATTCAAAATCATACGCTCTCAAATGAAGGAGTTGTCCCCCATTTCCGGAGATGTATTTTTATTCTTTGGCAAAAACCGGCAGAGTGTAAAAATACTGCGTTGGGATGGTGATGGCTTTCTCCTGTACTACAAGCGTCTGGAAGGTGGAAGTTTTGAGTTGCCGACATTTAACCCCCATATAGGCAATTATGAGATCTCTTATCAGATTTTGTCTTTTATCTTAAATGGAGTGTCATTGAAGTCAGTACGGTTGCGAAAATGTTTTATGATTTAATGTAATATACTGTATATTAGCTATTTGATTTCAAATTACCATCCGATTATTTTGGCCGACTCATTGATTTTTTGTACTTTTATGCCATGAAAAAGGATGAGGTCATAGAGTTATTGAAGGAGCGAATCAAGGAGTTGCGGGATGATAACAACAGACTCCTGGACCAGATAGATGATTTGATAAAGGAGGTTTCTTCCCTTAAAGGGCACTCCTTCAAAAGGCGAATCTCTTAGCAAGCAACAGCGTCTTACTAAGGGGAGATCGCCAAACTTGTATCAAACACATCCGAACAGCCCTCAACCTGCATTGCCGGAGGAAGGCGGCAGAAGAGAGAAGCAGATAAGCGTAAAGCCAGAAAGAACAATGGGGCCAAACGTGGCATGCATTATGAGATGGAGCAGGAGGAACATGACGTTTATCCCGACGATCCTGATTTTGACATCAATAACGCCCGGCTGGTTACCATCGCTACCTGAATATGTGTCCGCTATGAATGTGTACCCATGCGCTTCATCAAGCACGTCTACAAGATACACACCTACGCGCAAGACGGTCGTCTCTTTGAGGGAAAAACACCGGTCTCGGCTTTCTTGAATTCCAGCTATGACGGCTCATTCATTGCCAGGCTGATGGAATTACGTTATATATAATCGCTACCAGTTGAAAGAATCATCAACTACTTCGAAAGTCATGGCTTTACGCTGAAGAAACCTACGGCTCATAAGTTGATGGAAAAAGCCTCAAGCCTCTTTGAAAATCTTTATAAGTGTATCCGGCAGACAGCTTTGAGTGATCCTTATAAGGCAGCCGACGAAACCTATTACAAAATACTCGTCCCGGAAAAGAACAGCAAGGGAAAAGGATTCCGCAAGGAATACCTCTGGGTGGTTGTGGGCATAAACACCAAGATGATATACCTGCTCTATAATGACGGCTCCCAGTCTGAACTGGAAAAATCTAAATCAATTTATGAATATGGATCATATGTTTATTATGAGACTGGCAGCCCTGCTTTTTGGCGGCGGCATTGCCAGCTGTCTGTTTCCGGGAAAATCCCGGATGTCACATGTCCTGTTCCTGCTGTTGGTACTTGCAGAAACAGCTGTCGCACATGCCACCATTCCGGATGGGTGGTGGTTCCTGCTTCCGGGTGTCGTTTCCGTACTTCTTCGTCTTTCTTTTAAAGGAGGGACAGAAAGCGGAAAGGGTGGAAAAGCCCTGCTCTCCCTTCACGCCACGGACGGGACAATTATCAGATATTATTACTGGTTCTCCAATTTCCTTGTCTATGGAGGAGCCGGTTCCGGCAAGACCAAATCCATAGGCAAACCGCTGATGGAACAGTACATCAGGTCCGGATTCGCCGGTTTCATCTATGACTTCAAGGATTTTGACTATACCCGGACTGCATACAACCTGATCAGGAAACACGGATACCCCCATGAGTTCTATTATGTAAATTTCACGGACATGAACCGGACTTACCGCTTCAATCCGCTGGACAGGAGGAATATAAAGGACAGGACGATGCTCATGCAGCTGATGGAGGACGTACTGGGCGCGTTGATGCCGCCCACATCCAAACAGGACGAATGGTATACGGGCGCGCTTGGCATCCTGAACGGCGTGGCGTACAGGCTTTGGGATGAGTTCCCGGAATGTTGCACGCTGCCGCATATCGTCACTTCGTGATGAAGGCCGATACGGGACAGCTTCAGGAATTCCTGAAGCTGAACGATATCAGCGCCATGGTAATGAGTATCGCATCGCGCTCGTTTTCCATGGAGAACAGGGTCCCCTTTGTATTTATCCTGGACGAGATGACCACCTTCAAGGTGCGTGACTTCGAGAAGCTGCCTTCCGTCCTGCGCGAGTACGGGGCGGCGTTCCTGCTGCTCACCCAGTCCGAAGGCAAGCTGGAGAAACTGTACAGCAAACTGGACAGGTCGTCCATTGTCGCTTCATTGGAACCGGGGGAATTTATCGGAATGGGAAACCGTTCCAATATCAAAGGGCATTTCAGGAAGAAGTTCAGGCTCTTCGAACTGAAGGAGGAACCGCTGCCGGTAGTCGCGTTCAGGACGGAGAAGGAAATATCTGACAATTATACCAGAATACTGAAAGATATCGAGAGGGTGCTTGGGATGGAAGACGCAGAAGTGGATGTAAATTCTTTGTTCATCGGTAAGTGAATATATATTTGGCAATAAAAAAAATACACTAAAAATAAAAGTGAGAAAATGTGTTTTGCTATATTTGCAGCATATTTAGGAAGTATAAAGCATATTCTGTTCAGAAAATATACGATATGACAATGAAAAAAGACATTCAACCAAAGAAGAAGCCGGGAAAGATAATTATTTCAATAGATGGAGATACTTTCCAGCAACTTGAAATATATTGCTAGGTAAACGGCATATTTTGTAATGACTTCGTTTCGTTCGCCTTGGAATACTTTGAATGCACAGAATTTAATCTGAAGAGCAAGCGATGAGAGAACAGAAGCCATTCGTCAACTATTATAGGAAGTCCGGGAACAGACAGCAAAATAGCTTCCGGCTACAGAAGCAAAAGGCAAAGCAGAAAGCGTGGCAACAGAACAGGCAAAACCCTTCAGTTACTTTAAGAAGAAAACGACTGATTGCATAACGAAATCAAAGTTCTTCAGATGTATAAGGAGAAAGCACACACCGGGAACTTTGCCGGGAACGTGACAAACTGAAAGTAATAGGAAAAATAAAAATTATAGTTCAAAGTAAATAATGAAAATGAAAACAAGATTTCTATTAGGTGTATTACTCCTTTTTAGCATTACCATGCAGGGGCAACAAGTGAAAGTGAATTATGAAAATATAACAAATTCCCTTCCTGTTATTTTACAAGAATATTTCCGGATGCAAGGTGTACAACATCTGAATCTGACTATCAAGGGTGAATTCAATGGGAAACGAGCCAAGCTAAAAAAAATATCTTGCAACAATGGTATGTTTACAGAAAGAGAACTTTTACCTGATTTCGTACATTTTATATTGGTCGATAGTGTAGAAACACTTGATTTTATGGTAGCACCATACAAAGAAGATAGCATACGTTTAACTTGTTTTTATCCACCAGTAGACAATATGCCATTGTTCACAGATACGGTACGCTTGGATAGACATAAGATTCTAATGGAAACGTATACACCTGGTGATGGTTTTGATATTCCTATTATAAGTTATACCTCTGGTATTTCGGTGCAAGGTGGAATCTGGTTTTGTGGATTACGTGATTCAAAAGTAGAGCCACGAAAATGGTATGAGAAGTATGGTATTGATGATTATGTCTATTATACAATTCGTTTGGAGGAGGATAAACCTTCAAGTAAAGGAACTGTTTACGTCAAAATATCGAAGTAATTTTGGGGCCTAATGCTCCTGTATCAGAAATACAGAGAACAAGCTACCCTAACGCAAGCCTATAAGGCTCCGGCGTTTCCGCTGGGGCTTTCTAACTTTTGTACTTATAGAATATCAAAAAGAAAGCGATAGTGGAGTGTTACCCTCCCTAAAAAAACACTTTTCAGTGTCTAACTGCATTTTTTGATAATTAAATACGTTGTATAATTAGTTTTCCCATCATTGTATGGGTAAAATTCAACATATTCTTTAGACGTAGTTGGATCGTTCAGTTCTCCTGTTCTATCGTAGAATGAAAAGATTGTCTTATCCAGTTCTTTAATATCCCAATAATGACTACCACCAAAATATAATGTGCTAAAGTTAGAGTGGCGAAAGACCATCTTCCACGAATCTCACCTTCTTTTTTGTTCCCATCCTTATCAATCTCTACATTGGCTCGTGTATATATTCCATCTTTATCGAAATTCCAAATAGATTCCCAAGAGCTTCCGTCTTCATACTCTTTTTTTCCGCCAGTCCAGGTTATATCACATATTAGTGCGATAATGCTTTCTTCTCCATCGTTATAATATCCTTGTTTCTCAACACAATTGGAAAGAAGCACCATCTGTACAATCACTGCAAAAAACGATTATTCTTTTCATAATTAATATATTAAACTACACAAATGTATACAAACTTTTGTAGATTTGACAATCTGAACTTTTAATTTAGGAAAATTAAGGGAAATACAGAACTATAAACCTTAAACTGAGAATGATTTGCCTACTTTTGCGATATAAAAATTAGTAACATGAAAAACCTAAAAAAATATATCATAATAGCTATTTTAGCCAGTGTTGTTATATATTTATCAGGATGTGCAAGTCTTACTTATAATCCGCACAGCCAAACAGAAAAAGTAAAAGTGACTTTAAAGAATAAATAACTGTATCATATCAGTTTATGCAACTTGTAAAAGTCATATATATAACATTGATGCTCTGCCTGTTTATATTTGGTGCTAACGGGCAAGAAAACATCAGAGAGAACCATATCAAACTTAAAAATGACAGTTCAAGAATTCTCTCTGATAAAGTACGTATACCGTTCAATAAAACAGATTTATTATTGCCCAATCCCAATGCGAAAGACGTAGAAACAGCCATTGACAACACAAATTTTAAAGCGGATAGACCTTTCTATATACCACTATATTACATTAATCCTACTCCAATGTTTTATGGGGACTATAGTACAAGCGGACATATTTTCTCTCATTTCTATGGCAGTGGCTCACAAACCACGTTGCCGAGAATAGGACGGATAAACGAGGCTTCAATAATGTTTCATCATCAATTCAACAATGATTTTGAAACCCGACTGGGCATTAATGCCACCAAATATAACTTTCCCAAAAGTACCGGACAGGCTTTTGGCATCTATGGCGCAATGATTTATCACCCAAATGAAAGATTAAGACTAAAAGTGTTTGGAGCATATACACCGACTTACCAGTATGGCTTTTATAGAAATACATATGGCATTACTGCCGGGTATGATTTTACAGACCGGTTGGAAATGGAAGTCGGCATACAAAATTATTACAATCCGGAGAAAGGTTGGAATGTGGTTCCAATAGTCATACCACGCTACAAGTTTAAGAAGTTTGATATTGGAATAGACGTAGGCGGGCTGCTTTATGAAACAATACGGAAATAGGAAAGGAAAAGCTGTCCTTCCATATCTCTGACGTTTTTTTGTCATATCCTTAGTCTTTTTCCTTACCGTTTCTTTCATAGCCTCTTGCTGTACTGATCATTCCTTTACAAATGTAGCGTGCGGATCTTTCTGGGCCGCACACAGGATGTGGAGGCATTGAAATATTACCCTCTCTTTTTCGGGAAATACGAGAAGGAGAAGAAATCCACCAGTTCCGGCAGCAGCAGTGGCGGCCGTAATTCCAGCGTGACCATTAGCACACAGAAGGAAGGGATATATGAATCAAAGGACTTCGCCTCACTGGAACCAGTGGAATTTATCGGAATGGGAAACCGTTCCAATATCAAAGGACATTTCAGGAAGAAGTTCAGGCTGTTCGAACTGGAGGAGGAACCGCTGCCGGTAGTCGCGTTCAGGACGGAGAAGGAAATATCTGACAATTATACCAAAATACTGAAAGATATCAAGAGGATGCTTGGGATGGAAGACCAGAAGTAGATATAAATTCTTTGTTCATCGGTAAGTGAATATATATTTGGCAAATAAAAAAATACACTAAAAATAAAAGTGAGAAAATGTGTTTTGCTATATTTGCAGCATGTTTCGGAAGTATAAAGCATATTCTGTTCAGAAAATTACGATATGACAATGAAAGAAGATATTCAACCAAAGAAGAGGTCTGAAAAGATAATAATTTCAATAAGTGACGAAACCTCCGAATGGCTGGAGTTATATTGCAAAACAAACGGAATATTCCGTAAAGACTTCGTTTCACTCCCGCTGGATTATTTCGAGCGTACCGGGTTTGACCTGCAATATAGCGTTCTTGATTATTTCCCATTGGAGAAGATTATCGGAGAATTGTGCTGGGTACATAATGAACAAAAGACTTTCGGAAAAATACATGTAAAAACTGAGTTGTAATCAAATCTATTGAAAATACAATGAAAAAGCAATCTATATATTTTTTAGTAATCATCATTTTGTTAGTACAGACATCTTGCCAGCAAAATAATAATGAAGAGGACTTGTTTAACAATAAAATAACACTTTTAGAAAATAATCCTCAATTATATCTTTCTAAAGTTGATTCAATCCAAGTGACTAATCTTAATGACGAGAAAGAAGCAACTCATTTCTTATTGGTTTCATTAGCAAATCACTATATAAATAATTATTACCCACATAAAGAGTTATTACAAAAAAGTATTCATATTTTCACAAAAAAGAAACTAATTCAACAACAACTTGAATCCCTTTTGTTTCTTGCCAAAACATACAAAAAAGAAAAAAACTTAAAAATGGAGGTGCAAGCTATAGAAAAAGCTATAGATATAGCAAGCCAAATAGAGGATAAAGAATGGCTATGTTGTTTATATGGCTATCTAGGAGATATGTATATCCGCAAATACAATATATCAAAATTTATTAAATATCAAACATTAGCTAACCAGTGTATTGAAGATATTGCATTTAGGGATATGGATATATCAACTCAAGTACAAATGGCAAAAAGCTTTTTATATATAGGAAATCATAAAAAAGCCTATGAGTTATTGAAATTAATAGAAATTTCCATTGATAAAAACAATATTTATTATAATGAAATCAAATGCCTACAAGGTATTGCGTTATATAAGACTAAACAATGGACATTATGTATTGATAAATTACAGGAAGCTATAACATTAAAACAAACAGATGATTTTTTGTTTGTCTGCCATTCTATACTAACTTATTGCTATTACTCCATAAATGATTTAGCAAATGCTAATAAACATAGAAAATTAGCTATACAATATGACACAGACCCGGAAACTAATTTTGCTGAAATAGAATTTTATAAACTGTGTGCAGAATTTGCTAGAGAGAATAATAATACAGATAATCAAATTGATTGCCTGTATAAGGCAATAGAACGATATGAAATTCTTCTAAGAAATTTGAATGGAAGTTCTTTAGATGAAGCTATTCAAGCATATACCCACTTTTGTGATAAAAAAAATTATGAAAAGAAATTATCTACATACAAATATGCTGCTTTAAGTTCTCTTTTTATAGCAAGTATAGGGCTATTAATCTACATCAATAAAAAAAGAAAACAAGCTTACCAAATTGTGGCTCTTCACCAACAAATAGAAACATTGGAGGGATTAAATAATATAAAAGATGAAGCAAAGATGTTCATTTTACGTGATTTTGAAGTAGCCAAACAAATTGCGATGTTGAGATATACGCAAAAAGAACAAAGTGCTAAATTTATAAAAGAATTAAATAGATTCAATATTACACAAAATAATTCTTTACTAACTACGCAATGGGACAATTTTTATAAACACATTGATTTATCTTTTGATAATTTTTATACACTGCTGAAAGATAACTTTTCAGATCTAAATGAGAAAGCACTACAACTTTGCTGTATGATGGTTGCAGGGTTCAAGACAGAAGAAATTGCAGCTATATGGATGCAAAGTATTTTTTCTGTACACAAATATAAAACCAATATCCGAAAGAAACTTAAAACTCCTGAAGGTGCTAATATCATAGCTTTTTTAATGTCTGCTCCTCCATTCCAATGACAGTTTATACTTTTACAATCTTTTTTTGTGATATACCCTAAATATCAAATAGTTATATATTAAGTTTACAAGTTAACAAAAAGGCTTACAAATGGCGATTTGAAGTATTAAGTCTAACTTTGCAACGTTCAAAATCAATAAATTATATGATAAAAAAAGGTTTTTTACTTGCATCGTTTGCCATAGGTGTTTTTGCAAATATATTCGCACAGGACACCTTATCTTTCAAAAAGACAAGAGATAAAAATATCTATGTAGAGTTTTTAGGATCTTCTAACCTTATTGGAGTTTCTTTCGATTCAAGATTTACTCCTATATCCCCATGGGGATATAGGCTTGGTGTTTCTTATTTTCAAGGAGGGGATTCTTTTATTAAAGCATCTAACTCTAATAGAGGGCTATTTTTCCCTATCGAAGTCAACTTTCTCACCTCTGGAAATAAGCACAAATTAGAACTTGGATTAGGTTCTAATCTTGGAATATATAACGAACATATTTCTTTTAGAGAAAAATCAAAGGATCAATATGAAACAATAAATTTCACTTCCAATACAACATTTGGATATTATTTCTTTTCTAATATAGGTTACCGTTACATATCAACTAAAGGTTTTCTATTTAGAATAGGATTAAGCCCTTCTTTTAGTTTTAATGATAAACACGGTGTAACAAAAGAACCATTTATTTACCCTTATATTAGTTTTGGATATTCATTTTAATAAATTACACATATATGAAAAAAAGAACAAAGTGCTAAACTTTTAAAGGAAATAGAAAAATTTAACTTCATAAAATATAATGACCTATTAACAATACAATGAAACAGTTTTTATAAACATATAGATTTATCTTTTGACAATTTTTACTCCATGTTAAAGGAAAACTATTCATGCTTAAATGAAAAAGAAATGCAGCTATGTTGTATGATGATTGCAGGTTTTAAAACAGAAGAAATAGCTGCTATTTGGATGCAAAGCATATTTTCATAGATACAAGACCAATATTCGAAAGAAAATTAAAGCACCTGATGGAGCCAATATTATTACCTTTCTTTCTCAAAAAAATGAAATAAATAAAAAAGATAAATATTACAAGCCTTTTTCTATATTCACTACTGACAATCAATTGATTAAATCAAATCATTACAATAAAATAAATTCTATTATAAATGGATTTTACATATATATTGCATAAATTCGCACATTGTTAAAGCCATATTATGGCAATATAAATAGATAAAATGTAAACTAAAAAAGCATGGTATAAAATGAAAAAAAAATTATTTTATTTGTTATATATCATAACTACTTCTTTCTTTATGGCTTGTGAGAAAGAAGAACATTTAGTAAATAAAAACAATGAACAGTTACCACAAAACCCTAAAGATACGGTTCAAAATAAATTTATTTTTCAATGGGACACCCTTATTGATGATAGTAAAAATGATGACGAATTTTTTATTGGTAACCAATATATAGGAGTACAAAGATGGGAATGTTTAGCAACTCCACCTCACATATATGTAGGAGCAACATTTCCTAAAAATTCTTTCGCTACAACTTTCGATAGAGAAAATATAGATAAGAAACATCCAATAGATTTAACTTTTAATTTTCCCATTCCATACATAACTTGCATGGAAGATGTTAAGGGAAGTGAATATCTACAAAAGATAAAAGAAGCTCTGAAATCCAAAGAATTCCAGAGCTATACTTCACCTCAAAGACCATATATTATAAAATTTGCAGAATTAAAATCTCTATCAAATATAGAGAACTGTTTCCCATATAATAAAGAGTTTGGCAATGCACTAAAAAAAATAGCACAACAAGAATTTAATATGAAAAACATAAAAAGCCTATGTATTAGTGAAGTTATATTCAAAGGATTCACAATCTCAATGGATGTACCCTCAGATGGGTTATTCATTGCCCCTCCCTCTTCCCTTGAAGAATTAGTTTATATACGAACACTAACATATGGTGTTACTGCTTATTTTGTAATAGCAAGTAATAATTCATACCAAAATGTTTTAGAAACTTTTAAAAACTCATTTATGGATGAATATTATAATCCCAATGGTACATTACACGAATCCCAAATTATTTTATTAACGATATCCGATATAAACCAAGAAGCATCTATAAAATTAACATTCAACGACTTAAATAGATTTTTAAAAAATCCATTTATAAACGGTAATACATATGGATATCCTATATATTGTGAAGCTTTTTCTATCAAAAATAACAAAGTCTTCACAAGAGAAAACTAAAAACTATTACTAATCAACTCATTTAACTATGAACTCAAAATTATTTATTTTATTCTTAAGTTTCTGTTTGTTTTCGTCATGCTCAACGATGCTTGAGATAATAACAGGAGATTATAAATGCGCATACCCTAATTGTAATGAACGGGCGACAACAAATTCAGTATATTGCCCATACCATAAGCCCTACTATCTTAAATAGCATCATCACATACATACCTTCTCCTGTTTTCCCGCCTCTCTCTTTTTCTCCATATCCTTTTCAACCAGGGTTGTGATCACCCTGGAAGGGGAGGAATTATGGATATACATGAACAATCCCGGATTTTCGGGTTAGCGGAAATTTCTGGTTGGTAATTTTTAAAATTCGCTATCTTTGCTTACCTTTGTTTTATGAAACCCGGACAACTCCTTCGTGCCATCCTTCCGGATGTGCTTATAGACAACTTTAATATTGTCAATTTCGACAAAAGTGCTGACCGTTTTGATATTTATCTTGATGAAAAAAAGTTCAGCTAAAAGAAGATAAGACCAACCCGGATATCATATCCTATGGTTTTGGTGAGTATCGTACAATCCAAGACTATCCTATTCGTGGTCGCGCCACTTATCTCCATGTTCGTAAACGTAAATGGCTTGACAGATCTTCCAATGAAATCTTCAGTTATGACTGGGATTTATCCGAGTTTGACGGTACACGGCTGAATTCTGAGTTCGTTTCTTTTTTAAAAGAAGGAGATTGAATCTACTCCTGTGAGCATTTGTGTGCTTGCGGAACGTTATGGCGTAAAAGGGCAGACTCCTCGTAAACAATACAAGGAGAAAATCAGTGATTACCGGAACTGGGATCAGCTCGAACATGCGCATGACTACCTCCTTTATCCTGAAAACATTGGAGAAAACCTTTCTTTGGATGAAACTTGCCTGAGCAATGGAGATGTTTATACGATTCTGACCAATAAAGCAGCTAAAGGCCGTAAGGGGGCTTTAGTTGCAATGGTTCGTGGAGTGGCCACAGATGCGGTAAGCGGAATCTTGCGCAGGCTTCCGCACCGGAAACGGCTGTCTGTCAAGACTGTCACTACAGATTTATCTTCAGCCATGATGCTGACAGTCAGAAAGGTGTTTCCTGCCGCAAAGCTGATCAATGACCGTTTTCATATACAGCAGCTCATGTCTGAAGCTGTTGACCAGTTAAGAATACGCTATCGGTGGAAAGTACTTGATGCGGAAAATCAGGCTATCAGGGAGCACCGTCAAAGAAGAAAGAAGCAAAGAGTAAGGCGGAAAGGGAGAGAATAGGGAAATGGGAGCCTGAAAGAATGGAGAACGGAGAAACCCTGCCACAGATAGTAAGCAGAAGCAAGCATATTATACTGAAACACTGGAGCAAATGGAATGAACAGCAAAAGACCAGGGCTGCCATTCTCTTTGATAAATTCCCCAAGCTTCTGGAAGGATACAGCCTTAGCATGAAACTGACAGACATCTTCAACAAGAAGTCAGGTCCCGATGAAGCAAGGCTAAATCTCGCAAAATGGTACAATGAAGTGGAAAAGTTTGACTATATGGAGTTCAACAAGGTACTTGATACCTTTTCAAACCATAGTACGACCATCATAAATTATTTTGAAGAACGATTGACAAATGCTTCAGCGGAGTCGTTCAATGCTAAAATCAAAGCTTTTCGAAGCCGGTTAAGAGGGGTGGCTGACGTGAAATTCTTCATGTTCAGACTGGCTATGCTATATGCTTAAAAGAAAGCTTGCCAACCGGGAAAATCCGCTGACGAGACGCTTACTGATATACAAAATTTGAATGAAGAAAGGCTGTACAAATAAAATCAACAAAAAGCTGAAAAACAAAGGTTTACACTTGTACATAGAAAATGAATTCTTTGTCAAATATTTATTTGTACCGATTAAAATGCTAAAACGCTGATAATTAAACATGTTTCGATGTTGCATCATAGATAAGTGGTAATTACCAACGATTAGCATTTGGAAAATCCATCGCAATCTGCCCTTGAAAACCAAGCGATTTTGCTCCCTTTCGTCAAAATAGACATTTCCTTTAAAAACAATATAAAAACACCCCTGCCAAACATTGTCTGACAGGGGTGTTTTTCGTAGATTTGATTCCCGTCTTGACCGTTGGGGTAAAATCATTTCTACTATGACAACAAAGATAGCAAATATTCTCCAATGCTATGCATTGGGGATGAAGATAAAGCAAATAAGCAGGAGCTTTGAGCTATCCCGCAACACAGTGCGCAGATATGTGCGTCTGTTCCAAGAGTGTGGCATTCCGATAAAGGAATTGGCATCAATGCCTTCTTCCCGCATCCAAGAAATGTTCTCCGAAGGGGTTAGCCGTAGTCAGATTCCATCACAACGCCAACTTGAGCAGGAGGCACTTCTATCCAAGTACTCCGCCCGTCTTAGCCGCCGAGGGGTAACGGTCAAATCCCTGTACAAAGAGTATCACAAAACACGCCCTAATGGATACAAACATGCCAGTTTCGGTAATTATCTCATGCGTTACCGGATGGTGACTCATGTCGTGGGGCATATTGAGCATTATGCCGGTGACCAAATATACATTGACTTTGCCAGTGACAAGCTTGAGATCATTGACAATGAAAACGGTGAATGCCGTAGCGTTGAAATGTTTGTGTCCATACTCCCCTGTAGCCACTATACCTATTGTGAGGCGGTCTGGTCCCAGTCAAAACAAGATCTGATCAAGGCATGTGAAAACGCACTTCATTTTTACGGCGATATTCCGATGGCAATCGTACCTGACAACCTCAAAGCAGCAGTAGCCCGCAGCAACCACAACGGTCTGGTAATCAACGAGGAGTTTGCAGCATTTTCCGAGCATTATGGATGTACCGTATACCCCGCACGGGTACGCCATCCCAAGGACAAGGCGTTGGTTGAAAATGCCGTGTAACTGCTTTACCGGCAGTATATGCAGATGTCGAAGAGCTTGTGTTCAACTCTCTGGAATCTTTGAATGTGGCCATTTTCGAATCGCTCTCAGCCTTTAACGGGCGCAGGATGAACGGACGTTCCCTGTCCAGACGCGAACAGTTTGAACAGATTGAAGCCGAGTACCTCCGCCCACTTCCCGCCATACGCCACCAGATGAAGGAGCGGCGCTCTGCAACGGTAATGCGGAACTGCTATGTAACTTTCAAGCTTCACCATTACAGCATGCCGAAAGAGTATATAGGCAAACGTGTCGAAATTGTCTATGATGCTGACACGCTGAAGATATACCATGGTCTGCGCCTAGTGACCACACATCAGCGTGATGATACGCTTTATGCCTATACAACTAAGGACGTCCACAGACTGCCCGGACGCCATGGGAGCTATGAAAATAAAATAAACTTAATCATATATTAATCTTTTCAAAGGTCTGTAATCCGGAGTTGCCAAAAGGCAACAGCAGCTGCTGCAGCCACATTGAGCGAATCCACTCCATGCGCCATAGGGATACGGACTACATAATCAGCTTCAGCAATTGTCTTGTAAGGAAGCCCATCCCCTTCTGTTCCCATCACAATAGCCAACCGAGGTTCAGCCGCCAATATGGGATGATCTATAGAGATAGAATCATCAGTCAACGCCATGGCAGCAGAACGGAAACCAAACTTGTTCAAATCGCCAATCGTACCATTCAACCATGTCCATGGAACCAAGAACACCGAACC
>SCPP01000496.1_pt1 | contig 29310 bp, 46 predicted proteins | sample 6106811 | NCBI WGS metagenome assembly SCPP01 (sample SAMN10720449, study PRJNA508395) | human gut metagenome | isolation source: Participant 2 stool, 15 month | host: Homo sapiens | collected 2018
ATTCAAGTTTGGGTCGATTAAAGCGTTTTTCGCAACGTTTACCATCTTTAACTGTATAAACTCTTGCGCAGTTTTTCCCGGTTTCCGACTTTACCAAATCACCCAAATAATTAGATGAAAGGCAAATCTTGTCAGCAAAATATCTCACCGTAGGTATTCCATGCTGTGAAGCCTTACCTGAATCCATGTATTCATTAAGCAACTGTTCAAAACGAACAAGGACATCGTTATTTATTTCTTCACGGGTAATGAATTGACGTTCATAGAAACGCATACAATAGTTGAGTAATACCTCAATGTTCGAGATAATCAACGATTTAGAAAATTTGTCAATAGGATGTTGTAGTTCACGTTCAATCTTCTCCATGTAGTCTTGTAGAATGATGCGTTCCTCTACTGATAAGTGTAATGCCTCGTTGGAAGCGTATGAGAAAAAAGAGTATTGTTTGATTTTCTGCCCCAATTCCGTTCGATGCAGAAAGTCGGGATGAAACAACAAGCCGATAGCTTCGGGAACAACGCCGTCCTCCAAACGGTGAATACCTACAGTCTGCCCCGGAGCAAAACTCACCACTGTTTCATCGTCAAAGTCATAGACAGTCTTACCGTAATTAATAATGCAGCCTGTTGTCTTTTAAAAAGCGCATAAAACCAAGTGTCATTTTATGCGTGGGTTGGGGCACGGACTGGTCAAAATGAACAATGCTTACTAATGGGTGGCGCGTTTCAAAGCCAAAGAACTTATTGTACTGCTCAATGCTATCTGCTTTTATAATATCAAGGTTATCTTTCATCTTATCAGAATATTTATAGTACGCAAATTAATCTTTGTAATGCAAAGGAAACATTTTTGTATCACGAAAAGGCAGGCAGGTAAAACCGTAATTCAGATACCTTAATCCGTAATTTAGGTACTTTATTGATTATTAGATACTATCAAAAGATTTATCTTCCGTAATCGAGGTACTTTACCCCGTAAGAAAGGTAGCTGCTCTATGAATAGAACACCCTAATTTTGCATCGAACAAATAAATTAATTCAAAACTGACAGAATATGAAACGTACAGTAATGACAATGATTGCAGGGCTGGCATGTATAACTGCCGCTTTTGCACAGATAAGTGAAGAACGTGTCCCGGCAAAAGGATTTGCCCTATTTTCAGTCCAAGACACTTTCCGACCTTACGAATTTGCCCGTCATGCCATTGGAGAAAATGACATTCAAAAGGAAACACAGGAAATGCAGGACTATTCTGTTGCACATGGCATTTATCCCGAAGTGGAAATTATTAAAGCTGATGCCGCAGAAATAGACAAGGCTTGGCGTAACGTATCGGACGGAAAAGTAAAGTTCCGCTATGTGATTGACATGAATACGTTAAGGAAATAAACAGGATGAATAAAATTATCGAAAGAATGCGGAATGGGGAACGGATTACAGAAACGGATGCCGATTTTCCTCTGCTCTACCCGAAATAGAGAACACAAAGAAACTTGTTTGTGAACTGAACACCAATACCATTCTCCTGATGAAATCAGGGCGTTACTCGAACGTATTTGGGGCAACAGTTGGACGCTTCGGTACGAATGTTTCCACCGTTCTATACTGCTTTCGGCAAACTGACCCGTGTGGGAGAAGAAGTGTTTATCAATTTCGGTTGCACTTTTCGACCAAGGTGGTATCACATTAGAGGACGGGGTATTTATCGGACCGGGAGCAAAAATTGTAACCGAGAACCACCCCGAAGAACCAGTTTTGCGACATAGGTTATTAGTAAAAACAATAGTTATACGTCGTAATGCATGGATTGGCGCAGGAGCAATCATTCTGCCCGAGTAACCGTAGGAGAAAATGCCATTGTAGCCGCCGGAGCAGTAGTGACAAAAGATGTACCGGACAATGTCATAGTAGCCGGTGCACCCGCTAAAACCATTAGAAATATTAAACAGTAATTATATGAAAATGTTGTTGTCATCACTTATTCTTTTGTCGGGATTATCTTTTGTTACGGCTGCTTGCAGCCCTACGGAAGACCCAGTCAATACAGAAGAACCGACACCCACACCGGAACCGGAGCCTACCCCGAACCGCAACCGGGTAGCGGACGCACATTAGTGGTATATTTTTCTTGTACGAATACAACGAAAGGTATTGCAGAAAAATTGCAGAAAGTACCGATGGAACACTTCATCACATCATTCCTGAAACGCCCTACACGGATGAAGACTTGAATTATAACAATTCCTCGTCCCGTGCCAACCGTGAGCAGAACGATCCGGCAGCACGTCCGGCTATAAGTAGTAAAATCGAGAATCTTTCAGACTATGATGTTATTTTTCTCGGTTATCCCATTTGGCACGGTAAAGCTCCGAAGATAATCTATACATTCCTTGAAAGCCAAAATCTATCGGTAAAACCATTGTGCCGTTCTGCACTTCACATTCCAGCAGTATCGGTTCAAGCGATACAGATTTACACGAATCGGGCAAGCCGCATGGAAACAAGGAAAACGTTTTAATGGAAATGAATCAACAGAAACAATTAAAGATTGATTGAAAGTATGAACTTGAATTTGAATCAAAACAGCAATGTAGGTGTATTCAATCTCTCGAAAAGGGAAAATGGAAAGCACCTACCATAAGACTTAGCAGTGGATATGATATGCCCATCGTTGGGTTGGGCACATACAGTCTACATGGTGATGTCTGTAAATTCCGTCAAGGCAGCTCTTGCTTCCGGCTTCCGCAAAATTGATACGGCACATATGTATGACAATGAAGAAGAGTGGGACAAGGCGTTCGTGAATCGGGCGTGCCACGTGAAGAAATCTTCGTGGCAACCAAACTTTATCCCAATCAATTCAGCAATCCCGAAGAAGCAATAGAAGAATGCTTGCGTAAGCTCGACATCGGTTATATTGACCTGATGCTGCTGCACCATCCGGAACTGACGATGTAAAAGCATACAAAGCAATGGAAAATATGTGGCGCAAGGCAAGATTCGCTCCATCGGATTATCGAACTACTACATAAAGGAAATGACGGAGTTCCTGCCGCAAGTAAGCTCCAAGCCCGTATTGGTTCAGAATGAGATACATCCTTATTACCAGGAAAAAGGAATCGTAGAATATATGCACAGCCAAGGTATCGTAGTGGAAGCATGGTATCCGCTCGGCGGCAGAGGTCATACGGCTGCATTGTTAGGAAATGAAACCATTAGTCGGATTGCAGCCGCCCACGGCAAGTCTTCGGCGCAAGTCATTCTACGTTGGGATTTACAAAGGGGTGGTTGTCATTCCCGGTTCAAGCAACCCCGACCATATCAAAGAAAATATATCCATTTTCGATTTTGAACTGACGAATGAAGAGATGTCGCAAATTGCCGCACTAGACCGGAACGAGAAGCATGACTGGTATTAATAACAAAGGATTAAATAAATGATAAGACAATGGAAACGAATATGAATTAAAATCAGTACATCCCCACCCACATCCTTTTCGGTGCGGGACAGTTGAACAATCTTCACACACAAACAATGCCGGGCAAAAGGCATTGATAATTATATCAATGGTAAATCCACCCGTGCCAATGGTTATTTGGCACGCACAGAGGAACAACTTCACCAAGTCGGAGTGGAAACCGAAGTATTCGATGGAGTTGCCCCAATCCCACGGTTGCCAACTCCGAAGCCGGAGCGGAAGCCGCCCGTGAATTTGGTGCGGATTTTCTTGTAGCATTGGGCGGTGGCAGCGTTATGGACTGTTCAAAAGCCATTGCCTGTTAGCGACAAACAACGGTAAGTTATGGGATTATGTACCTATCGGCACAGGCAAGGGACAACCGATTTCAAATAAACCGCTACCTATTATCGCCATAACAACTACCGCCGGAACCGGTTCAGAAACGGACGGTTGCGGCGTGATAACCAAAGAAGACACCAATGAAAAGGCATTCATTATGCACCCGGCATTATTTCCATATCTTGCTGTAGTCGATGCAGAACTGATGCTTTCCGTACCGCCATTGTTTACCGCTTTTCAGGATTTGATGCATTGTTTCATAGCGTAGAGGGCTTCATTGCCGCCAGTGCAAACCTTGCCAGCGATATGAACGCACGTGAAGCCATCCGCAACATTGCCGAATATTTGCCCCGTGCCGTTAAGGACGGCTCCGATTTGGAAGCACGTACCCGTGTAGCTTTCGCTAATACATTATCGGGAGTAGTAATGACATTACCTTACTTACCAGCGAACACGGGTTAGAACACGCATTATCAGCCTATCATCCGAATTTACCTCACGGAGCCGGACTGATTATGATAAGCAAGGCGTATTTCAGTTATTTCGTGAACCGTCACGCTTGTGATGACCGTTTTGTAGAACTTGCCCGCCTGTTAGGTATGTCCGAAGCCAATAAACCCGAAGATTTTATCGCTGCACTTGTCCGCTTGCAAGAAGCCCGGCGTAGCCGATCTGAAAATGTCTGATTACGGCATAATACCCGATGAGTTCGAGAAGTTCATGCACAACACCCGTGAAGTAATGGGCATCATGTTCACAGCAGACCGTGTACAAATGTCAGATGAAGATATTGTGCGAATTTTTGCAGAATCATATAGATAAGAATTTTGTATGAGTAATGAAAACAATATGTCCCGGCGTAAAGTTCTCAAAACCATGGGAGTTTTCGCTGCCAGTACAGCATTGAGTGCAAGCGAACTTACTGCTGCAGATAGCCTCAATTTGAAAAGTGATAAGAAAATGAAAGTAGTGGCAATTAACGGAAGTTCACGAAAAGACGGGAACACGGCAGATATGCTGAATTTAGTATTGGGAGAAATTAAGAAGAGGGGCATGAAACAGAATTAATTCAATTAGCGGGACATACAATAGATCCCTGTAAGGCGTGTTTTGCTTGTGCGGAAAGGGTAATTGTGTCTTCGACAATGATATTTTCCGGAAACTCTATACTAAAATGACTGAAGCTGATGCTATAGTGTTAGGTTCCTCTACCTATTCTGCCGATGTTTCCTCCACATTAAAAGCGGTAATCGAAAGAGCAAGTGTAGTGAGTGATACCAATCCGAATGTTCCGCCACAAAGTGGCAGGAGCAGTGGCAGTGGCACGGCGTGCAGGAGCAATGAACACCATCGACACAATCAATCATTTCTTTCTAAACAAGGAAATGTATCTTGTCGGCTCTACTTATTGGAACATTGCCTACGGTCGCCTGCCCGGAGAAGCTCTAAAAGATGAAGAAGCGGTTGCCAATATGAAAATCTCGGACAGAATATTACATGGATATTAAACCATTTGAAATAAAACACCTGCCCATTCCTTGAAAATCCGCTGTTGCTGAAACGGACGTATATTGACCGCTTCAGCAACAGTCTCCAATCGGGTTGTTCCTTGCGGTTATCCCGTATGAACCGGGAGCTTCACTGCGGTTCTTGTCGGTGTACTCACGTACAATTTCGCCTACCGAGATGCGGTAATGGTCGAATAGCGTGTCGCACCCTCTCTTTGGCTGGCACGGTGGTTCACTTGATGCGCCAACCTGCCACCACTTCCTCGCTCTCCCAGAACCAATGTATGTTTTGTTTCAACAATGCAAAGTTACAACAAGCCTTTTTCTCTAACGACCCGAAAATTGCTATTTCCAACTGAATAAAAACCACTCGGAAAGTTTTACAGGATAATCAGCGAGATGTATCGCACCATACTCAGGTTACCAGTGATTATGATGGATTCTGTCCTCTATCCGAATTTCTTTCTGTTTACAGATATGTGCGTTTTCGGCCGGATAACCGATAGCAAGATAACAGGTAAACTCATATCCATCGGGGCTTTTAACCAGTTGTTTTACATGTTCCGGTTCGTTGCCGATGGGAATACGGAAAGCACATGCCAACCCTTCTGCTGTTGCTGCCAACAGGATATTTTCAACGGCAGCCCACGCCGAAGCGAAATAGTTGAGCGAACTTTGGTCGGCAGGTTGACACAGAGGATAATCCTTTTGCCGGAAAGAACGGCAGGACGAGGCAATTGCTTTGCATGAGCATCCGTTGCTGCTTGGGCAACGCATCGGTAAACATGGCGTGCTCATCTTTGTCCATCACACCGGCAGCAGCGTTAAGTCCTGTCTGCTGAATATTTTTAGTGTTTTGTGCCACAGGCGATACGAGTCGGGCAATATTCTCTTGTCCTCTCACCACAACAAATTCAAACTGACGCAAATGGTCATTGGTAGGAGCTTTAAATGCAGCCGACAATACCTTCTTCAATACTTCGTCCGTAACTTCTTTATCAGAAAAGTCCCGGATGGTTCTTCTTTTCTCCAATACCTGATAGAAATCCATAACAATACATTTTATTGGTTATACTTATCGTTTCCGGCAGCAAAGTTATCCGGCTTTCTTGTTACATATTTGTGATATTGTTTCGTATACTTGTCGTATATTTGCATTCGGATCATTTTAAGCATACCTTTATGGAAGATACTGCTATTCCTTACGAATTGCCCGAGGTGGAAAATCATTCGTTTTTCTTTATAGACCAACGGGTAGAAACGGGTCTCGAGGCCAAATTGCATCAGCACGATGCATGGGAATTGTATTATGTTGTCCACGGGTATGGTAACCGGATGGCAGGCGACACTTTACAACCCTTTGAAGCTGGCGATGTGGCATTGATACCTCCGTCCATACTCCACCGCTGGGAGTATACGCCGGATTCAGCGGACGAAGAAGGCCATGTCCGTTATCTGATGGTAGCTTTCAGTCATTCACTGGTAGAACGGTGCATGCAGGTATTTCCGAACTGCGCAACCATCTGAAAACATTACATTTCCAGTCAATGCACTGAAGTTCGGTTCCGAAAGTTCACGAACCATCCGCCGGATATTATCACGGATGAACAACCTGGACGAGTTGTGACGCTTGTGCGAAATGTTCCGTCTGCTTCCGGTCATTTTCAAATCGTCCGACCATACGTTTGTAGGTAGGCCGATGCGCATCGAACGGGATGTACGTCGTATGCAGCAAATATGTAGCTATGTGATGGCTCACTACGTCCACACTATTTCGTTGGATGATATTGCCGCCGAAGTAGGTATGAACCGCTCTGCTTTCTGTTCTTACTTTAAGCGTTGTAAAGGAATAACTTTTTCGCAGTATGTAACTCAATACCGTTTAAATACAGCCTGCAAACTTCTGAAACATTCACAGAAGCAAGTATCCGAAATATGTTTCACGGTAGGATTCAATGATTTACCTCACTTTGTCCGGGTTTTCACAAATAATATAGGAGTCTCTCCAGCAGGTACAGAAAACAATTTCAATAATTATCTTATATCGTTTTCCCTCTTGTCTGTTATCTTCATTTGTCTTCACAACTGATTGGACTTGCTTGTGCCGAAGCATTTGCGGGGGAGACAAAAACGAAGGCTGCGGAATTCATATCCGACAGCCTTCCACATTAACTTTAACCAATAAATTACCAGAAGATTCGTTCCGGTAGTTTCAACATAATGATACGTTAGTAACCGGAATTCTGTTTCAAATTCGGATTCTTATCCATGCTGTCCTGCGGAATCGGCAAATAACGGTTCTTGGCAGCAAACTCACGGTTTTCAATCAGGTCTTGCCTGTTACGACGGCACGTTTATAAGGATCTGTCTCGTTGTAATCGATTGTACCGACGATACGGTTTAACGGCCGTTCAATAATGTTTCGGCCAACATCTTTCCTGCGGCATCTTTCCAACGCAGAATATCTGCACGACGCAAGCCTTCACCCGCCAATTCAATGCAGCGCTCACGACGAATCAGCTCACGCAATGTTTCTTTCGTGCTGTATCTGGCTCTGTCCACAACAGGCATGCCGGCACGGGTACGGATCTGATCAGATAATCATATACCTGGGCGGAAGGCCATTCAATTCATTCTCCGCTTCGGCATACGACAACAAAACTTCGGCATACCGGAACACGATCACACAAGTTCCGGTGCTCCATATTGGGATACTGGTCGATGGGGTCCAGATATTTCCCCAAGTGAGACTGGATTTCGAAGCATTGTCGGTGTAGGTGGGATAGTTCTTATTATCCGACTTATCCGCCAGTGTTTTATCCAGCGTGTTCAGCACCGAACCTCTCCAGTCCTGTCCCGGATAAAGAATACTCATCGCCATACGGGGATCGCGGTTGGCAAACGGATGGGCCGCATCATACAGGTTCGACTCTTCCTTCGTTTTACCGTCTGTCATTTCATACATATCCACCAGGTTCTGGGTGGGGACGATAGAGGACCAACCGCCGTCTACATTATTATACATCTGGCCGATAACTCCCAAACCGAATGTATTAGGGATACGCTGGTCGGCAATAATCACCTCTTTCGAATCTGTGCCAGTGAGCTTGAACAAATTGGAATAATCGGGTTCCAGTTCATATTGCTTCAGGTCGATGATGGCCTGGGCAGCCTCTTTTGCCTTTTGCCAATCACCATAATACAAAGCCTCACGCATTTTATTGCCAGTACACCGCCTTTGCCGATGCGTCCGCGGGCAGCCGGTGTCGTATTAATACCCGTCAAAGCTTCTTCCAGGTCTTTGGCTATCTGCTGACGAACTTCTTCTTCGGTATTACGGGCACCTGGGCTTCTTCAGCTGACTGATAAGAGCCGATGATAGGCACACCGCCATACCACCAGTTCATCTGGAAGTATTTATAAGCACGAATCGCTTTCGCCTGTGCACCAGGTCATTCTTCGTTGCTTCCGACTTGAATGTTACATTGTCGATATTCTCCAGCACGGTGTTGCAACGGCGAATAGTCGTGAAGCTATAAAATGAACTACCGGGGTTGGAGCTTGACAAAGAACCGTCACCCCAGGGGCGCCAACCTTCCCACGGAAAGTTGTTGTAAGCAATATCTGAACCACAATCGAGATAGAGAATGGCGGTCGGATCCACAGACCGTTATAACATCCACCACGAAACTTTCAGCATCCGTTTCGGTCTTCCAGGTGGTGGAAGGAGACAATGCATCATGTGGAGCCGTATCCAGAAGTCCGAGCAGGATGTAGATAAAACGCTGCTCCGGCCATTAAATATATTGATAATCGTTTCATAAAATTCAACTTATATTAGATAGTCATTAATAGTTTAGAACGTAACATTTACTCCGAATGAATGGGTAGTAGACAAAGGATAGCTTGACAAACGGGTGCTGACTGTCTCTGGGTCTACATTCAACGGCATAGAATCGAATGTCAGCAGGTTCTCAGCCGAATAATAAATCCTCAGGCTTTGAATACCGGCTTTTTCTATCAGGCTTTTCGGGAAGGTGTAGCCTAACTGTGCAGTCTTCAGACGCAGATAGCTCGTATTCATGATCCAGAAGTCAGACATGACAACAGATGCTTCACTCGGTGACTTACGGGCTTCTACACGGGGCATACTTGCTCCTTTATTTTCGGGTGTCCATGAGTCCAGCCAGGCTGTTGAAGGGTGGCCGGCGCTGCCGGAAAATTCACCGAAGGCTTCTTTGGTATAAGCGAAACCGACGTTTGCCGCACCGGTAAAGTTCAGCGTCAGGTCGAAGTTCTTATAAGCACCGTTCAGATTCAGACCGAATGTCATCACCGGATCTTTTGTCTTATAGAGTTCACGGTCTTCGGCAGTGATCTTACCGTCATTGTTGGTATCGACATACTTCAGGTCGCCCCCTTTAAATTTCAGGCCGAACGGATATCCGTCCTGACCGGCATATTTATCCATCCAGGCTTGTGCCTCTTCGTCCGACTGGAAGAAACCGTCTGTTCTGTACGAACCAGGAATTGATAGGAGAACCGACCTGACGCATGAAGTCGCCGTCAGACATACGGTTAACACCTCCCAGGTTTTCTATCTTATTCTTGTTATAGGCAAAGTTGCCGACAACGCCGAACTTCCAGTCACCCCATTGGTTACTGTAGCCCAACTGCATTTCGACACCTCGGTTACGCATGGCCCCTACATTATCTTTATAAGCACCCAGCGCAAATTCCGTCGGTACCGGAACTTCCATGATAATATCGGTTGTCTTGCGATCGTAGTAATCGAAAGTAAAGCTGATCTTATTATTGATCATTGCATCTATCCGATACCCCATGTCGTTGACTTTTCCACGAAGGTCTGCTATTTTATAATGACTCTGATAATAACCGGTCGTCAACGCACTTCCGAAAGGATAGTTGGCCCAGGTTATACGTATTCAACCAGGGATAAAGTCACCGCCTGTCGGTGTCCCGTCGCTCAAAGCATCCTGGTTACCAAGCATACCCCATGATCCGCGAAGTTTCAGGCTATTCAACCAGCCTCTTGTATTTTCCATGAAGCTCTCTTCGCTGATACGCCATGCTGCGGAGAAGGAAGGGAAATATCCCCAACGATGTCGGGGGCGAAACGGGAAGAAGCATCGAACGGAAGTTTGCTTCCAGCAGGTATTTACCGGCATAGTCGTAGTTTACGACCGAAATAAGAAAGCATATTCAATTTGCGGGTAAAACCTTCGTTGGTTTGGGTAGCCGTAGCACCGGCATTCATATCATCCAGTTCGTTATTCGGGAAGTTTTCGCGGTATTCCTTGTTGTAACGCATCATATTTCTCGGCATGATATCCCAACATCCTTTCAAACCGTTTACCTGTCATCGAAAGCATTGTAACGTGACCAGTTGGTGAAACGTTCTTCCAGGCTGTTCGGACGACTGGCCTGTGCCGGGTCTGTATCAATTTCATAACGAATGCCTTGAAGTGCTGGTCGTCATTTACACTGAACCGGACACTGTTGCCTTCAGTCCGTCTATGATCTGGTAGTCGACTGCAAGAGAACCGGTAAAGTTCTGGTTGTATTTGTCCACAGTCTGTCCGGAGTCCAGCCAGGCGATAGGGTTACCGTCATTTGTTGCACCATATGTTCCATCCTCATTATAAATCGGAATCATCGGGCTCAGAATATTCAGCTGGCGGATAATCTGGTGGAAACCAACCGCCGCCATAATTGGGTTGGGGTCTTTATAGTCGTTCTTTATATATGACATATTCAAGCGAACCGTCAGTTTCTTCGTGATATTCATATCCAGGTTCGTACAGCCGTTGAATTGTTTACGTTCGAGTTAGGAAGAATACCGGTTTGTCCCAGATAACCGACAGAAGCCATATATTTCGTATTCTCGGTACCTCCGCTGATATTTACATTGTGTTTATGCAATACCGGTTTGGTAAGCGGCATCATTCCAGTCTGTGTTCGGATGTCCGTATGGGTCGGGCCATCCTGAAACAGGCGGATGTCTTCATCACTATAGCGGTGGGCTGTCCGTTATCATCGTCGATCCGGTTATACAGCATCGCATATTCGGCCGAACTGACGCGGTCTATTACAGCAGTCGGACTTGAGACCCCGATATATCCGTTGTAAGTAATACGCGGAGCACCGGTCTTACCACGTTTGGTCGTTATCAGAATAACTCCGTTGGAGGCTTTCGAACCGTAGATGGCGGCAGAGGAGGCATCCTTCAGGACAGAGATACTTTCGATGTCGTTCGGGTCGATACTGTCCATCGAACCGCTCTCGATCCCGTCGATCAGGATGTAGGGAGATGCGTTATTCAACGTTCCGACACCACGGATACGGATATTACTTCCATCTTCACCGGGACGGCCTTCACCGGCTGTGATCGTCACACCGGCATCAATCCTGCAAACCGGAGGATACATTCGAGATCGGTCGGCTTGTCAGTTCTTCGCTTACCACAGAGGCTACGGCTCCGGACAGGTTGGCTTTCTGCTGGGTTCCGTATCCTACCACCACAACTTCGTCCAGCTTTTGCGTATCTTCAGCCAGAGTAATTTTAAGAGTCGATTGTCCTGTGTACTTAATTTCTTGTGTCAGATAGCCGATGAAAGAGATCTGGATCACATCCCGGCTTTACATCCAGTACGAAATTACCATTCATGTCGGTTACAGTACCATTCGTAGTACCTTTTACGACAATAGAGGCACCGGCAACAGGCGAAATCGTCGTTAACTGTTCCTTTTAAACTCTTTTGTTGCTGAAATGTCAACTTTGGATGTTGCCGTACTGTCGGAAGCATGTGCTGTCCCTCGGAGCACAATGTGGCTGACAACAACAAAGGCTGACTGGTCTTACGATTTTCAACATAACAATTGCTTTTTGTTTAATAATACTAGTAACTTTATAAATAAGATTTAAGGAGATTAACTCACTTTACTTATAGATTCACCTTATTCATGGTATTAACATTTACTCTTTCTGTAAAATCTTATCCCTATGAAACCACAGTTCTTACAGAACTATGGCTTTTCTTATTTCACAAATAGCATGGTTTCAACATATTAACTCTAAAGAGACAATCATCTACCTTTATAATGGATTAACTTTAGTTTAAACGTTATTATTATTAAACGATCTCCAACGACTTGACTATTACTGAATAATCTGCACAATTTAATGTTTTATTATAAAATTAATATTACATTTGCAGGGTCGGTATTAAATTAGTTCTGTAAGAACTCAATACAAAACGCCACATATCTTATTTTAAAAAGGCAAAGCAAATGATCAATACAGATACCGCCATCCACCATGCTAATAATCTTTTATATAAATAACCAATTATAACAAATCCGGCGACAATCACCATATATAGTAAGTCCATTATAAGAATACCTTTTACAAAGCCGGATAGAATTATATAAAAACTTATCTGTAACTTTATCGCCATATCTATTATAACCTTAGATAACATGACAAATAAAACTCTATTAAGTACCGTGGTTCTTGCCTCTATGGCACAATTCGCGGCAGCCGGTAATGCCGGTGAACAATCGCATCAACATTATTCTGATCCTATGCGACGATATGGGATTTTCAGATTTGGGATGTTACGGAGGAAAGTTAAGACTCGAACATTGATTTTTGGCAGAGAACGGAGTGCGTTTCAGCCAGTTCAAAACACCGGACGCAGTTGCCCCAGCCGTGCCGCCCTCCTGACCGGACGTTACCAGCATGAAGCGGGAATGGGATGGATGACGGCTGTCGACGAGCACCGGCCCGGATACCGCGGACGATATCTGCCGATTACCCGACTATCGCCGAAGTCCTCAAAGCAAACGGATATGCGACCTATATGAGTGGAAATGGCATCTGACAGTACAGGGCGCATTCGATAAACCGAACGGTAGTTATCCACAACGAGGGTTCGATAAATATTACGGTTGCCTGAGCGGCGGCGGAAGCTATTACCCGACTCCGTCTATTCGAATACGGATCCGTATCACGACATTCCCCGACGACTTTTATTATACAACATTACGGATTCGGCCGTCAGTTTCATCCGTAGCCATCCGGCTGATGTCCCGATGTTCATGTATCTGGCGCATTATGCCTCACAGGCCGTTGCAGGCACCCAAAGAACGGGTGGAAGCATGCCGGCAACGGTATAAAGTAGGATATGACGTCCTGCGCCAACAACGTTTCGACCGCCAGAAAAGATGGGATTGATGAATACCGGAGATACCCTCCCCATCCATCAGAAAGAATTTGAAGGAGGACGCCCGGCCTGGACAAGTCTCACTCCCGAACAACAGGAAGCATGGATAACCGAAATGGCTACCTATGCCGCCATGATTGAAATAATGGACGACGGTATCGGGGAAGTTATTGCTGCTACCAAAGAAGGACTCTATGAAAACACCGTCTTCCTCTTCCTGGTGATAACGGTTCAACCAATGAAGGGGTTTTATTGCCCAATTACTGGCCGACCTGAACAATACGCCTTACAGAAGTTACAAACAATGGTGTTTCCAGGGAGGAACCAGTACGCCTTTTATCGTTATGTACGGCGATCCGCAAAAGAATGTTCTCAAAGGGAGTTCAATCGCGAATTCAGTCATATTATAGATATAATGCCGACCTGTCTGGATATGGCTTCGGTTGAATATCCCGGACAATTCAATGATAAAAGTTGAGTACCACCGAAGGCAGAAGCCTGATACCCGCCGTCAAAACAAGACGTTGGAACCACGCGACCTGTTTTCGAACATCAGACCTCATGTGCAATCATTTCGGATGGCTGGAAACTGGTTCGTAACAACGGCAAACAGTCCTGGGAGTTGATCGACCTGATGAACGATCCGTTTGAAGAAAACGATCAGGCAGCCTTATACCCGGAAAAGTAAAGGCATTAGAGTAAATGGAACCGATGGCCGAAGAAAACATGTCTTTCCTTTTGAATACCGTCCCTGGGGAGAACGTATCAATTACTATAAATCGCTCCATCCGGAGCAAAGCGGAAAGGATTAAATGTTACAAAAGTCTCACTATGGCACACAGATGACACAGATTAAGCAGATGAACACGGATAAATTATTGCCATAGTGAGACCTTTTACTACTTATCAAATCCCTTTTTTTTTTTTTTATGGCTGGCAAAGCAAACGAGATCAATCCGATCATTCCCACCAGTCCCCCACCGATTATAAATGTATTTCCAATACCGATCGTATCCGCCAGAAATCCGGTACTCAACAATCCGATCATCGAAGGCAACAGACTGACACTCATATAAAACGAGAACACACGTCCCATCACCACCGGATTGATACGTGTCTGTACCACCGTCGTAAACGAGGCCATATAAAGAGAACCGGATATACCGCCGACCGCCGTCAATACGACAAACAACGGGTAACCTGAAACCGGCAGAATACCGGACAGTCCGAACGTAACTCCCCACAGGATATACATCCAGTTTATCAATGAAATCTCATTCAGCTTAAACTTCTTCATCCCCAGAAAGCACCGCCCAGCAAGGCGCCTATTCCCCAGGCTGCTTCAACCAGACTGATCTGAAAAGCATTCCCTGAATAATGGTCCAACGTCATCAACGGAAACAAAACACTGACCGGCATAATAAAGAAGGTAGCAATGATAGAAAGGATAAACAACCACGACAATCCGTTTTGTGCACTTGGACCTCTGTCAAGGCTTCCTTCGCTTCTTTCAAGAGATGTACTTTCTGCGTTTTTCCGTATTATCCGGATCGGGGATTTTCACAAACAAGAGTGAAGCACATGCCAGAGCCGCACCAATCACATCCAGCAGCAAGATATTCGTCATCTCCATAAAAGAGATGAAAAGTGCAGCCAGTGCCGGCCCGGCAATATTACAGGCAGACTGGATAATCTGGTTGATGCCGGCAATACGAATCAGTTCCGACTTCGGAGCCAGCAAAGGCCGATGCCTGCATGGCCGGCATATGAAAAGCCGAACCTACCGAACGTAAAGCCAACAAAATATAAATATGTTCGATCTTCGCTATATCCAGGTAGAACAGGACAGCCAGGATCAATGTACAGAAAGCGATAAAACTATCTGCCAGTATCATCACCCGCTTCCTTTTCCAACGGTCGATAAAGATACCGGTAAACAGTCCCAATACTGATTGCGGAAGCATGGCTGCTATGGCAGCAAAGCCAACTTCTGCCGATTTCGTTTCAAAACTAAGCCATAAGATGATTGCAAAATTAACGATTGAACTGGTCAGGATAGAGAAGAACTGACCGGTCATATAATGGCGAATACTTTTTCCAGTTATTCATAACTTCTTTTATAATATAACAATAATAGATACAGGATTCCCCCACGGTTCCGGGAAATCGACAATATAAACTCAGAAGACAAAAGGATCTTATCCGTTTATCACACAAATAAATGATGCACTAAAGATTATTTTATTTTCTGCAAGTATACGAATAAAATATGAATTACCAAACGATGATTAATAACGATGCTGTTTTTCATTTCCACCAGCGGTTGGCGCAGATATATACAATATACTGGCGTACCTGTTAATTGGGGAATTTCCGGCGGGTATCATCGGCGTACTTCTTCACCTGCTCCACATCTTCAGGTCGGGGATCTGAAAATTCCAACATCTTTTCGGCATCTTTAGCCTTGAAGTATTTGAACTCTACGACACGGTCGTCGGTATAATAATCCGTGCCGGGAATACCGGTCATCCGAAATCGGAACGCCCCACCGAATTGTTTTGCTCAATGGCAAAGGTGTAACAATTACTCAGATAACGGGAAACCAGTTCATAGAATGAGCAACGGATGAAGTTTTCGTTTATCTTGTCGAAAACCTGGGCGGAAACTGTCGAGGTATTGTTCGAAATAATTCTGCACGAGCGGTTCAGGCGGCGGTCGCCGTCATATTTCCGGTAGGTAGGCACATAACGTTGTGCATTTCCTTCTATACGGTTCAAATCGTTATAATAATCCATATAGACACTGCGCATAGTCATATTCGGAAGCGATGTCACATAGTTATCTCTGATCGTAGTCATACCCAGATAGAACAGGCTGATCGGATAAAACTCTTTGTTGAAGAACTTTTGCTTATTGAATTTGCTGGACAGGTCGGCTACGTTATAGGCCAGTTCATCATCGATAACCAGCGCGTCGAGCATCGCTTTCGCATTGTCGAGCGACATGGTCAAACGACGGATCCAGTTGATATCCGTACGGAGGTTCTCATCAACCATTTCTTCGGGAATACCGCCATTGACAGCAAATTTCTTAAAGAAATAGGACAGGATAGTGGCATTAAACAACCGTTCGGCTTTCGGTTTAAAGCGATAGCCATCGTAGTTGTTTACGATAAGTTACCATATCTCGTCATAACGGCTGCCCACATACTTATCGAGCACATAACGAAAATTCGTTTCCGTTTCCGCATACGTAAAACCAAGCATATTCAAGAATGAAGGTTCCAGGGTCAATATTTCGGCTATATTGTAACCACTGGTCAAGTCGTCCATTGTGACAGGCAATACGCCGGTACAGAAACAGGTACGGATGCTTCCTTCACCGATACCAGCCTTTATCACTTTAAAGAAGGTGCGAAGGAAACTGTCTTTAGTAGTCACCTGTTCATACAGCGGATCGTTGTAAGCTGTAAGCAGCTGGTTGGTGAAATTATCGTATTCGTCTATCAGCACGTAGACTTTAGGCAAGCCATGTTCACGGGCATATCCTAAAGCTTCTTCCAACATTTTTTGAGGCATTACCTTAGTAGTAAACTGAAAGTCGCCGAACAAATCCCGGTTATGTGTCACCATAATCTCGACCGGAATACAATTCAAATCATTGAAGTTCCGTTCCAATCCGTCCATATCGTTCGCCATTACCATCTTTGAGAAGTCATAGCGCACAATCATATATTGGATATGTTCCGGGTAGGATGGCTACCGATCCAGGTTCCACCGAAAGTTCATCAAAGCATGCCGCCCTGGTACGATCATAATAACAGGCCAGCGTAGAGATAAGCAGACTCTTGCCAAAACGGCGCGGGCGGAGGAAAACAGGGGCATTATAATATTCCAGTTTACTGATATAGTTGGTCTTATCCACATAATAAAACCACGTTCGCGTAAATCGACGAAATCGGCAACTGCATAAGGTATCGTCATTGTAGCCATACTCGCTTTGTTTTATATTCAACAAGAGCAAAGGTACGAAAGTTTTCGGTACAACAAAACGAAGGCTGCGGGATTCACATCCGACAGCCTTCTACACTAACCTTAACTTTAACCAATGAAAACAATAATCTACTTAATTAGTTTTTAGCGAAGCGATTGCGGCTTCGTAATTCGGTTCGTTGGTAATTTCAGGAACCAGTTCCTCATATACCCCCTTGCCTGCTTCGTCGACTACTATCACGCCACGGCAGTAACCCTTTCAGCGGACCGTCAACCATCAGCATCCCGTACTTATCTTCAAAGCACGAACAGCGGAATGCAGAAAGTGTAATCACTTTATCAATACCTTCCGTAGTACAGAAGCGTCCGTGCGCAAAAGGCAAATCTTTCGATACAGCCAACACCACAGTATTTGGCAAAGAAGCAGCTTCTTTGTTGAAACGTCTCACCGAAGCAGCACATACGGCTGTATCAAACTCGGAAAAACATTGATTACAACGTTCTTTCCTTTCAGTTCTTTCAGTGATAATTCAGATAAGTCACTTTTTACTCCTTTGAAATCGGGAGCCTCTGCTCCGACTGCCGGTAATGTTCCGTTTGTATTTACTTCCATATTACCTTTAAATGTTATCTTTGCCATCTTTGTAGTATTTTATGTTTTGTTACTACAAAGCGACGTACAAATATAGGCCGCTTTGTATGACTAAAACAAACGTTAATGAAGAATGTTTTTCCTTTTAACTCTTTTAATCACTTGCCCTAAGAACTGTTTTTCTATCTTTGCCGCAAAATAGAACGACATGAACTGGTTAATTATTTGCGGACTTCTTATTATCATTGTTTTACAAATCTTATTCCGCCCGAAAGAGGATAAATCCGATACACAAAACGAACTGAAACGCTTGCTCGATGAAATGCAACGTTCTTTCGAACGCATTGAAAAAAACTTCCGGGAAGACTTCCGGCTGAACCGCGAAGAGGGCGTATCGTTGCCCGCGACAACCGGGAAGAACTGACCCGCTCCATGAACGAATTCAGGGAGGCTTTCGACCGGGGCATCGCTTCTTTCAACAACCTCCAACGGGAAAAGTTCGCCAACCTCGACGAACAGCAGCGCCTGCTGGTTGCCAACACCGAAAAGCGCCTGGATGAAATCCGCGTCACGGTAGACGAAAAATTACAGAAGACACTGAACGACCGCATCGGCCAGTCTTTCCGCCTCGTTACCGAACAACTGGAAAGCGTGCAGAAAGGTTTAGGGAAATGCAGACACTGGCGCAGGACGTTGGCGGTCTGAAACGGGTACTGAGCAATGTTAAGACACGAGGAAACATCGGAGAAATACAACTGAGCATGTTGCTGGAACAAATACTGGCACCGGAACAATACGAAGCGAACGTACACACCCGCAAAGGTTCGGATGCTGTCGTTGAATTCGCTGTCAAGCTCCCGGGGCGCGACGATATCCGCGAATACGTTTACCTCCCCATCGACGCCAAATTTCCCAAAGATATTTACGAACAATTGCTGGACGCTTACGACAATGCCGACCCGCAGGCTATCGAAACGGCAGGCAAGCTGCTCGAAACAACCATCAAAAGATGGCTAAAGACATTTCCGACAAATACCTGGCTCCCCGCCACGACCGATTTCGGCATTATGTTCCTGCCGTTCGAGGGCATTTATGCAGAAGTAGTGCGCCGCTCCGCCCTGTTGGATGAGTTGCAACGGACCTATAAGGTCGTCGTAACCGGGCCTACCACCCTTGCCGCTATCCTGAACAGCCTGCAAATGGGTTTCCGCACGCTGGCCATCCAGAAACATTCCGGCGAAGTATGGACATACTCGGTGCGGTAAAGAAAGAGTTCGAAGGTAGGTGGTATGCTGGAAAAAGCGCAGAAGAACCTGCAAACGGCCAGCTGCCAGATAGAAGAAGTACTCGGAACCCGTACCCGTGCCATCCAACGTAAACTCAAAGACGTAGACACCCTGAGCGGCCGCGAAGCCCGTGCAATCATACCGGAATTGGGACGTTGACGGAGGAAGAGGAAGAATCATAAAAAATACCTATCTTTGCCACCTCAACAGAATGGATATATGAAGAATGATGGCTTTACTTTCCGCAAGCGGCTACGGAGTTTCCGGTATGCGTTCAACGGGATACGTTTGTTGATCACGAAGAACATAATGCCTGGATACATTGTTTTGCAGCTGTATGCGTGGTGATTGCCGGTGTTCTTCTGGGGTTGTCGCGCATGGAATGGGTTGCTGTCGTAATCGTGATCGGTGCCGTGCTGGCAGCCGAAGCCGTCAACTCAGCCCTGGAAGCTATTGCCGACTTTGTATCGCCCGAATATAGCGAAGCAATCAAACGGCCAAAGACCTGGCAGCCGGAGCCGTATTGTTAATGGCGATTGCCGCCGCAATAGTAGGCGGAATCATCTTTTTCCAAGCTGATTGCTTTATGTTGAATCCGTACGTTTTAAACAAATCAGAACATTTTAAACAAAACAGAACAAACAATAGTTATTTCAAATATTCACTATTAATTTTAATTACACATAACAATGAAACTTCCCGAAGACCCGACGATGCTTTTCAGCGTAGTTAACATGAAACTGCGCGACAAATATGCATCCCTTGATGAATTATGCCGTAAGATGGACGTAGACAAGGACATGCTTGTCCATAAACTTGCCGTTGCCGGCTTTGAATACAGTGCTGAAAACAATAAGTTCTGGTAACTTCCGTTTCTACTTTGCATCAACAAAGAAAATATGAAACGAACAACCTATCTTTTACCTTTCTTCTGGCATTCATGGTCTGCTTCAACAGCCATGCACAAGAAGTCAAACTAAGCGGTAGCCGTAATGCCGTCCGTAAATCGGGCGACGTGCTGGCCTGCCTTACTCCTGCGGCGAGCCTGGCAACCGTGCTGATCCTTCAGGACTGGCAGGATTGAAACAGGGTGCACTGGCCGGTGTAAGTACGGTCGGCATGACCTATGCACTGAAGTATCTGGTAAAGAAAGAACGTCCCGACGGTAGCGACAACCATTCGTTTCCTTCCATGCATACCTCCGTATCGTTTACAGGCGCTGCTTTATCCAGCGCCGTTACGGTTGGAAATGGGTATCCGGCGTATGCCGTAGCAACCTATGTAGGATGGAGCCGTACGTATGCCAAGAAGCACGACTGGTGGGATGTGGCCGCCGGAGCCGCCATGGGTATCGGCAGTGCCTATATCTTCACCCGTCCGTTTGCCCAAAAGCACAACCTGACCCTCAGTCCACTGGCCGGTGACAAACATTTCGGCATTTATGCTTCCATGACCTTCTGAGCATAACTGATATAACGGAATAGAAAAACAGCCCGGACGTGTACTCGCTACAGATCCGGGCTTAATTACAAGTCTATATGTGACTAACTCTATATTCTTTGAGGTTTTAATCATTCGTAATGTAAAGCATCGGCCGGTTGCAGCTGTGCCGCTTCGTTGGCCGGATACCAGATACCGGCAATAATCATCCCGGCGATCAGCAGGAAAGTGACCAGCATCCCTCCCGCAAAACGCAGGAGGCTGTTATCCATCAGGTTCGAATCGATCAGATTGGCAAAGCAATATTCAGACAGATGACAACGGCCGGAATAAACGCAAGTGTCAGCAACACGAGTCCTCGCCCAACACCGTCATCCTCAACTGCCCCGTGTAGCCCCCTAATGCCATCCGAAGTCCCATTTCCCCTGCCGCTGACGGGTACGGAACCAGAAAGTACCGACAATCCCCAGAAAGATATTCACCAGCAGGAAGAGCAGGATGGACAAACGCGTTTTCATCTCCCCTTTCCGTCCCGCAAAGCATCTTCCCTTATATTGGAAAGCGGGATAATATTCTGAAGATAGAGGTTACCGATCTCCACCTGGTCACTCTTCTCCTTCATGAATACATCGGCAAAGTTCCTGTCGGCTTCCGGTTTAACCCGCACGGATACCTCCATCCAGGGTAACATCTCTGCCGAGACGGTCTTTACCTGCGCCTCACTCTGATTAATATAAATTTTGATCCCACCTTGCTAAATTCCGACCGGCCCTCCTGGCTAATTCCGCCGATGGTCATCGTTCGGAATTATTATTTGTATAAACAGTCTGTTTTACTGCGTCCTTTTTTCTCCGGAAAAACCTCTCTGCCGCATCCCGGGTTATAATAACCTTCATACCGCCTATCCCTTCTTTCAGTTCTTCAGGTTTCCGGAAATAGCGGAACCAATACGATATACATCGAAATACTCGGAGTAACAAACTGGATACGGCAGGAAACAGCATCCGAAAGCGTATCCCGGCGAAGAGGCTGGTAATTATCCATGCTATTATAAGGAACGCCAAACCTGGATAAAGCCACTTCTTCCACGCCCGGCATCCTGCGTATGCGCTCCATCGCCTCCCACAAATCTTCACCGGCTTTGGCGGGGTGTTCCCCAGGTGTCAAATACCCCTTCTCTTCCCGGGCGTTAAACTCAAACTTATAGGTATGGTCGAGGTCGAAACCGACCGGTGCACTGAACGTATATAATACGACCAGCAAATAATCTACAATATACCACAGGCAAACCGTCACAAGCAACAATTCCCCAACAACCAGCTATTACTTTTCCGCTGGTTCCATATTAATTTAATGATATGTTTGATCATCTTCGTACTATTTTAACGGTTTAGTTTTCATTCAAAGCTTCTACCACCTCTTTGCGCGACATCCGGTAAGCAGGTATTCCGGCAGACAGCAGGTTCAGTATCAGGCAGAACAGGAATGCATAGAGGAATATCACCGGATTAAGCAACTCAGAAACAGACAGCATCGGTGTCCTCCGAACACGGAAGAGATGGAGCCGAAGCTATTACTCAGCAACCAGGTTCGCAACAAAAGATGGCGATGTAAGAGAAGAGCAGTCCGACCACCCCACGCAGCAAGGTCAGAAACATATTCTCCGACAGTATCTGCACCAGCAGACGGCCTTTGGTCGCTCCGAACGCCTTGCGTATGCCAATCTCCGGCAGACGGCTGCGCATCCGTGACAAGGTCATGCCGGAAAGATTGATTGCAGGCACCAACAGCAGAATCACGATAATCAGCAAATACTGCACGATCGTCCTTGTCTTGTCAGGTCCGATAGCCCTCACTCCTTTAATCTCAATTCAAGCTGCGTATCTGGTTGATCGTATAACACGAGCTTAAATCCTTCAACGAACTGTTATATTGCGCTTGCAGGTTGCTTATTTCTTTCCTGATTGTATCGAAATCGGATGCCGAACGGGCCAGGATAATCACCTGGAACCATCCCGTTATATTCTCCGCCCAGGAATCATCGCTCAAATCGGCAGCCGAAGCCGTATAAGGAATCCACGCCTCCGCATATGCCGCTTTGGCAATTGTGGAAATATCCTTTACCACCCGCCAACCGTGTAAGGCTTATAAGCGATCATAATCGTTTTGCCGGCAGCATCGGCCGTGCCATATAACCGGCGGGCGGTCGACTCGCTGATGACTCCCTTCTTTATACCCGAAGACACTTCCTCTTTCGTATAAGGACTGCCGGATATAAACTCGAAGTTGAAGACTTCCAGAACACATCGTCGGTAAACATCATCAGGCAATCTTTCTTCTCCTTCCCGCCCGGCAAAGAAGCCAGCAAGCTGCGGCAGGGAGATAAACGACACAGCCTCGGGTGTTTTCAACGGTAGGAAACACGCTTTGACCGTACGCAAGGAAAGATAACCGTTCCCGTACTGCTCCCCTTTATAGGTCCGATCCGCCCCCGCACATACATCGTCCGGTCGCGGTTGTCCTCGGGAGAATAGTTTTCGACACGTACCTGATACGTGATCACCATCACCATGATCAGGCAGATAGCCAATGCCGTCCCCAGGATAGAGATCAGAGTGGGAGTTTGTTCTCCTTCAGCATGGCTAGTGCTTGTTTTAAATAGATCTCATACATAATGTCAGTATTTGTTTATTCGTAATGCAAGGCTTCCGCCGGTTCGAGACGGGCGCCTTACGGGACGGATACCAGATAGCCAGTGTGATGATAACGGCCAGTAATAGCTACGTCAGCAGGCTGACCAGCAACAGGCGGCCGGCAGTTACCTCCATCACCTCCGTACTCAGCAGGCCGGCAAAGGCCACGTTCACACAGATCAGCAAGGCGGGTACGGCGGTTATGGTCAGTATCATCAATCCTTCGCCGATAAGCAACTGTTGCAGGCGGCGGCGACTGGAACCGACGGCCATGCGGAGCCCTAACTCGTTACGGCGGCGGTTCACACGGAACCAGAACGTCCCGATCACAGCCAGGAAGACATTGATCAGCAGGAATATATTGATCGCAATGTCCAGCTTTCCCCACTCGTATTCATCGAAGTCTCCAGATAGTTCGTACGTACATCGGGGTAATATTGCACGTTAGCCAACCAGAAGTTGCCTGCCGCCAGCCGGTGCTTCATCTCTTTCTTAAAACGGACGGCATATTCGGAAGCACTCTCCGCCGCCGCACCCGGACGGACACGGAAACAGATCTGCATCTTCCCCAGCTCCTGTTCACTCATCCGCAGGATACTCGCTCTTTCATCTCTTTAAAGACAATCGAAGGCGGCTGGCTGAACTCTTCCCGCTTAACGGCTTCCGTCACTCCTTCACACGGTAACGCAAGGTGGCATCCTGAAGGATTAGCAACTCCGGCCGCCCACCTGGGTCGAGCTGAAACATTTCATTGCCATCAGTTCACTGAGCAGGATACCTTCCTGAATAGCGGAAGCCAACTCGTCCGGCGAACCGCCATCGGCCGCATGTATATCGAAGACACGGAAGTAACCGGGCGTAACACTGGTCGAGCATTCCGGTAAAATAGAATCCGTCTCCTGAAAATAAGTATCCGAGTTGGACATATAGGTATAAGGCATCGAAGCCTCGTTCGCCAGGCCACCACCACCTGCACGTCGGGATGCGCCTCCAACTGGCGGATGATACGCATGAAATCCTCTCCCCCCCTGGCTTCCCGGTTCGTAGGCAATATAGGAAGTGCTGGTGGAAGGACGCACGGACAGCGTCACCTTATAGACATCCTCAAACGAGTATCCCATCGGTTGCGCCTGTGATCCGGCTCATCGTCATCCGGTCGACGGCGTACCAGAGCAGTACGAAGACGACAAGCAGTTCTATAAACACCCAGGTATTGCTGCGGCGTTGTGTCTTGATCAGTTTCAGTATATGTAACAGCATATCTATTCCTTTTAATAGTGGTTTAACGACTCAGTAATATTCACACGGATCGCACGCCAGGCAGGGATCATCGACGACATCAGGTTCAGCAGGAAGCAGACCCGAAAGCATAGCCGAACACCGCCGGACTCAGCAGCATCCCCTGTCAGCTCCGTCTGCACTGCCCTGCACCATCGCAATTACCCGGCGTAAGCAGCAGCTGCTGAAGAGCGCCACCATCCCATGATACCAGCAGCCCGACCAATCCGCCCGGCAGCATCAGCAACAGTTCTCGATCAGTATCTGCGTCAGCAGCCCGGTTCTTACGCGCCCCGAAGCCTTCCGCACCCCAGTTCGGAGATGCGGTCCTGCATCCGCGAAGCATTCAGGCCGGACAGGCTCAGCGCCGGAATCAGCAGGAAAAGGAGGATCAGGAACAGGGCATCAGGTAAACCGCCGTCACGGAACCGCCCATCACGAACTGGCGGATCCACATGCGTCAGATGCGTCTCCACCCCGTTCATCATACTGAGCTTTCCGTCGGCCAGGGTATTATAGCGGCCGATCATCTCTTCCAGTTCACGGCTCACCTCGTCGACTCCCATCCCGTCGGCGAGGCAGGATACAGACCGTCAGCAAGCCGACCGATACATCGCGCTCGTCGGAAGCCCCATGACCAACGGCATCGAGGTATAAAGGCACCCACATATCGGCATACGGAGGAGTCACGGCGGAGACATCCTTCACCCCGCTGACGGAATATTCCGTATCGTCCAGCAGGATGCTTTTCCCCGTCACGCCGGTCGCCGTCGAAAAGATACGGCGTGCCAGCGATTCGGAAACGACCACCCGAAACCCGACTGGAACTCCTCCTCACTGAACGGTTCCCTTCGACGAAGAAGAGGCGCCAGAAGCTATTGTTCGTACCCATCACCTGCACCTTCTGGGGTCGTCTCCCGGGAATCTGCACATAGGTGTCGCCATAAAGCAGGCTGGTGATGGCCGTATTGGTCATAAGCGCCACCTCCTTTGCCGACTTCAACGGCATCAGGCATTCTTTGGCCGAACGGACGCCCAGAAAAAGTTACTGTTTCCTTTCCCCGTTCATATTTCATCTGGTCGATATACAGGTATTTGCCGCGGTGCACTTCGGGTGTGATGTCGGCTGTACGGATATGGTACGATCGCTATCACCATCACCATCGAGGCAAGTCCGTCCCGATGATATACACCCCGCTGTAGAAGCGGTTTTGCCTCATCAGGTTCCAGGCTTGTTTGAGTATTGTTTATACATGATACGGTTTTATTTGTTATGCCAGACTAAAAGCAAATGCCGTGCCACAAATATAACCCGTTGATAATAAGCAAAGTCTACAAACAGACAGTGTTCGATACCGAACAGTCATCACGGTATCGAACACTACCTATATCCGGCAAACAAGCGGCCGATTCCTATCCCCTATTCATATGCAGCGCCTCAGCCTCGATCTTTGCCGAGCGGCGTGCCGGATACCAGGTACCTAGGCAGACGACAACAGCCAGCAGGGTAAACGTTATCACCGTATTCAGCAAGATGCGCAAAGGTGTTACATCCATATATTCTTCCGGCAGTAAAATCCACCTGTACCAAATTCAGGCAAACAAGCAAAGACGGGATAAAGCGATGACCAGCAACACCAGTCCCTCGCCTATCATCTGCCACAACACCATACGCCGGGAAGAGCCGACCGCCATGCGCAATCGATCTCCGACCGCCGCTTGTTGATGCGCAGCCAGAAAGTCCCGATTATTCCCAGGAAGATATTGGTCAGGAAGAAGATAGAAAGCCGATCCGGAAACGCAGCGGACTATATACCCTCCAACTGCTCCTCGCGAAATCGCTGAGAGGCGTGATCTCCGACAAATAGAAGTTACCCACCTGCAACTGCGGACGCATCACGGGCAAAACGTTCGGCAAAGTCGACCGTAGCCGCCGTCTCTTTCACCCGGAAACAGATATCGGTAGAACTCCATAAATCATTCTCCCCGAAGCACCCTGTCCGATTCGTCCAAAGGCATAAAGAAAACATGCCGGACGACTAAACTCCATCCGCTTCATCAGCGTGGTGACTCCTGCCACACGCATATTCAGGCTGTCGTCGCGGTCGAAGATAAAACCTCCGATGGCGGAAGAGCCGGGAAAGAGCCGTTCCTCGACGGCCGGAGTAATTATATAATCACTCCCCATCGCCTGTGCCAATGTCTCGACCACCACCGTCGGCAGAAGATACGCGGAAGACACGAAAGTAGTCGGGTGTAACGGTCAGTATCTCGGTATTCACCCGCAAGGTATCCCTCCAGTAGCTATTGTTCGAGTTGCTACGGCAATAAGGATAATGCCATTCGCCCCTCACCTTCGATATCGGGATGCCGGCGCAGGCGTTCGATGCGTTTCATGTTCTGGTAAGGTTCCGGGCTGCCTTCCTCGTAGGTGACATACCCGTTTTCGTTCGCCTGCTTCAGCGCAAGGTTCAGCTTATAGGTATTCTCGATATTGAAGCCTGTCGGGGTACTGGCGGTGATGGCCAGGACGCTCAGGTAATCGACAATGTACCACATCAGTGTGGATACGACAAACAACTCCAGCACGATCCAGACGTTAAAACGCCGCTGTGTCCATATTAGTTTAAACAGATGTCTTATCATAATGTATCCTTATTTATCGTTGATTGAATCTACTATCGGACGGCGTGTCGCTTTCCATACCGGCAGCAGCGACGAGAGCAGGTTGAGCACGACGCACAACCCGAAAGCCGAAAGAAAGCGGCAGGTTAAACAGCATGTCGAACGTCAGTTGTACATTCCCTCATTCATAAACCCGAAACTGCTCAACAGGTAATTACGCAACACGACCACCAGCAGCCACGACACCAGCAAACCGACCACTCCCCGATACAGGTCAACAGCAGGTTCTCGGTCAGCACCTGCGTCACCAGGGAATGCGAACGGAAGGCTTTCCGTAACCCCATCTCTTCGGTACTCTCCTGCATCCTCGACGAGATAAGTCCCGTCAGGTTGATAGCCGGGACGAGCAGGAAAACCAACGCGATCAGCAGATAACGACGGATAATATCGGCATAAGACATTCTAAAGTTGAGACTGCCTATCTGTGTCTGCTGCGGCGTGGAATACTGAAAGCATCCACATACCGCTCCTGCAAAGTCGTATTATATTGGAGACGGCGGCGATTCACCTCATCGCGGATTGCCTCAAAGTCGGCTGTGCTCTTTGCCAGCATATAAGCGCAGACAGGGCCTGCCGATCGTTCGGCTCCCCCCGCCTCCACCAGGGCAGGCACAGAGGAAACAGGTACCCAGGCATCGGCACAGGTCATCGTCATGACGGACGAAACATCCTCCACCACCCCGGCCACCCGGTACTCCACCTGATTAATCATAACCCTTTGCCAATCACATCAGCCGAACCGAACAGTTTGCAGGCATACGATTCGCTCAACACGATCCGTTTCATGCCGCTCTCATATTCTTCATCGGTATAAGGTTTTGCCATGCAGCAGCCGAAAACTGAAGATACGCCAGAAGGCTGCATCGGTAGCCATCAAACGGGTTTTATAGCGGTCGGTGCTTCGCTGTGAATAGACAGTCCCCATCAACTGCCCCGTACTACCCGGATCGATACGTAGGCACGCCTCCTCCACTTCGGACAGCCCGTCCAGGATCTGCCGTGCCGCATGGTACGAAAGCATCCAGTTGTAGGTCCCCTTTTCCTAATCCTTCGACTTCACGGAGGCACGGTTCAACTGCAACAGCCTGCTCCGACAGTCTTCGGGAGCGATATCCGCGGTACGGATATAATATACGATCGCCATGACCATCACCATCGAGATGGCAGCCCGTCCCAGAATATAGACGAAGCTGAAGAAGCGGTTCTGCTTCATCAGTTGCAGGCTTGTTTGAGATACTGTTTGTACATATATATTACCTTTCTTAATTTATGTGATTCTGTTTCATCAGATTCAAAGCTTGTATGAGATATTGTCTGAACATATTACTTATCTTTGTCGTTTAACATTAATCTATGTGTTATGGATAAAGAGCTACCTAAATCAAAATGACCGTTAAACCCGGCAAACTATTCGTCAAACTGAGTAAAAGCCAGTTGCCCGGACAAAAGCCGTTCTATAAAGAACGTTGCCCAACCATCCGACGCTCACTATCGAAGATATCGCCGCCCGTAGGTTAAAGCCCGCTCTTCCTACCGCCACGGAACGTTCGTCGAAGTGTTCCGTACGATGATCGAAGAGATGTACGGTGCCATCCACGACGGCTTCAACGTCGACTTCGGCCTGGGACGCACGGAACTGACCGTCACCGGCCGTTTCAACGCCCCTACCGACAAGTTCGACCGCGCAGCACGCCATCCGTGCCAACTTCCGCCCTCCCCGTCTGAACCAGCGCTGATCGACTCGTTTCCGGCCGAGGTAAGCAACTTCAATGCGAACGCCCCGCTGCCA
>SCPP01000273.1_pt1 | contig 29281 bp, 24 predicted proteins | sample 6106811 | NCBI WGS metagenome assembly SCPP01 (sample SAMN10720449, study PRJNA508395) | human gut metagenome | isolation source: Participant 2 stool, 15 month | host: Homo sapiens | collected 2018
ACAACACTCGTTTCCTTCAGATGATTGGCAATGGGCACGATACTCTTCTCATTGAAGGCGGATCCTTTTTGCAGGGCCAGGGTCGTATAGGTCGGTAGGTTGATATAGCCAATGAGTGTATCCATCCGGCTTGGCTTTGGAGAGTTCTGTCCAGCCAATTTTTCCGTCTGCTCCTGGTTTATTATCAACAATTAGGGTCTTTCCAATATGTTTTTCTGCATCCTTGCAAAGAATACGGGCACCAGTATCCGTACCGGACCCTGCTTTGTAAGCAACAATGACATGGATGTCCTTTTCTGGCTTCCAAGCTCCGCCTGATTTAGCCGCTTCCTTTTTACCGCCGCAAGCCGCAAGAGCAAGGGTCATGGCACAAAGAGCGGAAGCTGCGAGCAATCTTTTCATTTTCATCGTAAAACTCCTCCTTTATGGAAAATGTAAAATCTATGTAAACTAATTGTAACATATTGTGCAGGGAAAAAAGAGAATTGCCTGATTTTTTCAGTCAACTTAGAAAAGAGACGCTTTTTTCAGTATAGCTTTTGAAGATTCTGCAAAATGACGGGAACTATGGTAAAATAGGGGGAACCTTGGATGATTTCCAGATTCCATTATAAGAAAGCACCGGTAGAATCCCATGCAGAATAAACAAGATAAACGCACTGAAAAATTCCACGAGATGCTGGAAGCACCCGTGGATCGACTCATTTTAAAACTTGCCATTCCTTCCATTTTAAGTATGCTGACCACTAGCTTTTACAACATGGCCGATACGTTTTTTGTGAGCAAGCTGGACACTAGTTCCACCGCCGCGGTGGGTGTGACCTTTGCCAGCATGTCCATCATCCAGGCTCTTGGTTTTTTCTTTGGCCAGGGATCGGGAACCTACATGGCCCGAGAACTGGGAGCTCAGCGAATCCAAAATGCACGCACCATGGCAAGTACGAGCTTCTTTTATGCTTTTATTTGCGGTCTCTTTCTTTTGCTCATTGGGCATTTCAATGCGCGGGACATTGCCCAGTTGACAGGGTCCACGCCAACCATCCTGCCTCATGCTGCTTCTTATCTAGCCATCATCATGTGCGGAGCGCCTGTCATGATGTGTTCCCTTCTTATGAATAACCATCTGCGGTTTCAAGGAAACAGTGCCTTTGGGATGGTGGGCATCATGGCCGGAGGGGTCCTTAATATGCTCCTTGATCCTCTATTTATCTTTTTCTTTGGCCTTGGGGTATCAGGGGCTGCATACGCGACGGTCATCAGCCAATGCTTTAGTTTCTTTATCCTTCTTGTCATGACCCACAAAGGCGGCAATATTCCTATAAGGTTCCGCGATTTCCATCCGTCGGCCGCCCTTTTCAAGGAAATTACGGCCGGCGGTCTGCCCTCTTTATTTAGGCAGGGGACGGCAAGTCTTGCAACGATCAGTCTTAATGTGGCAGCTGGGGCCTTTGGGGACGCCGCTATCGCGGCCATGAGCATTGTCACGCGGCTTGCTTTTATTGGTGCGTCTGCCATCATTGGTATTGGGCAAGGGTTCCAGCCTGTCTGCGGTTTTAGTTATGGCGCAAGGTCCTACCAACGGCTGCGGGACGGATTTGCCTTTTCTCTTCGCCTGAATACAGCGGTTGGACTTACGGCAAGCCTTGCAGGCTTTTTCTTTGCCGATCCCATCCTCCGTTTGTTCCGAGACGATCCCCTCGTCATTTCCATAGGGACTCAGGCGCTCCGGGCCCAATGCGTTACATTTACCACACTGGCTCTCGTAATCATTGCCAATATGCTTTTGCAGGTCACAAGACGCACAACTGGGGCTGTCCTTATTTCCATCGGACGGACAGGGCTTTTCCTGATTCCTTTTGTTCTCATTGTGCCTCGCATCTTTGGCCTTACGGGGTTGATCTGGTGCCAATCCCTATCCGATTTATGTGCTTTTTGTCTATCCTTGTACCTGACACGGAAATTTTTCCGATTCCTTCCCCATAAGGATGGACAGGCGCCCCAATAAGCCCAAAAAAACAGCTGCTCGAAAGGGCAGCTGTTTTTTGATTAAAGACGATGGGAGGAATTAAGGACGTCCCGCATTTTGTGGGAGACCATATCCTTGATGGCCTGTCGTCCAGCCCCTAAGTAGGAGCGGGGATCGAAGTCTTCTGGATGTTCTGCCAGGTACTTGCGAATGGATGCGGTCATGGCAAGACGCAGGTCCGTATCGATATTAATCTTACAGACACCGTATTTGCCTGCTTTAAGGAGCATGTCTTCCGGTACCCCTTGAGCTCCGTCAAGCTTGCCGCCATAACGGTTGCATTCTTCTACGAAGGCGGGAATGACCGTGGAGGCTCCGTGAAGGACCAAGGGGAAGTTTGGCAGCAGGTTGGAGATTTTTTCAAGACGGGCGAAGTCAAGTTCCGGCTTTCCTTTGAATTTGTAGGCACCATGGCTTGTCCCGATGGCAATGGCCAGGGAATCGACACCCGTTCTTTCCACAAATTCAACAGCTTGATCAGGATCGGTGTAGGTTGCATCCTTCGTATTGACCTTAACGGCGTCCTCCACACCGGCTAGTTTTCCCAATTCGGCTTCCACGACAACCCCTTTGCTGTGGGCATAGTCGACAACACGCGTTTTGTCAATTCGATATTTTCCTCGAAGGGATATTTGGAACCATCAATCATGACGGACGTAAAACCGCCATCAACACAGGCTTTGCAGATTTCGAAATCAGCACCATGGTCAAGATGGAGGGCAATGGGCAGATCCGTATCTTCAAGGGCCGCCTGGACGAGGTGAAGCAAATAAGCGTGCTTGGCATATTTACGGGCACCAGCGGAAACCTGAAGAATCAGCGGGGATTCTTCTTCTTTGGCGGCATCGACAATCCCTTGGACAATTTCCATATTATTGACGTTGAAAGCCCCAACCGCATAGTGACCTTCATAAGCTTTCTTGAACATGTCTTTCGTAGTTACAAGTGGCATAATACATCCTCCTATCAATAAAAGTCGTCCTCATTATATCATATTCCCTTCATCTTTCGTCCTTTTTTTTGGAAATACAGGGGGCAAAAGCCTTATTGGCAGGTAAGAAAAAAGGAAGGGACGGGTCCGTAATCTTCACGTCCTTTCCTGATAAGGGATGGCGGAACTGGAGCCGCATCGCGTGCAGGGCATGGGCTTTTTGGGACCCCTTTGCGCCATAGAGAGTATCGCCCAGGAGAGGATGCCCCATGAATGCCGCATGTACGCGAATCTGATGGGTGCGTCCGGTATAAAGATGGAAAGCAACCACGCTTTTCGCTGCATCCTGCCACAGCACGCGGTAGCGTGTACGAGCCGGCTTGCCCTGGGGCGCGACACAGCGCTCGATAAGGGAGCCATCCTTGCGGGCTATGGGCTGAGCGATGACCCCGGAGAATTTTTCCCAAGGGCCATGCGAGAGGGCAAGGTAGAGCTTTTTCATGGGGGCCTTAGTGAGCATATGATGGAGTGCGGCGTTTTTGGCAAATAGGACAATGCCGCTTGTTTCACGGTCGAGCCGCGAAACCGGATGAAGGGCGGCTTTAATGCCATGTTCCCTGTAATAGAAGAGAACACGGCGGGATAGGGAAGACTCTTGGGTAAGGCCGCTGTTGTGGACAAGCAGTCCTTGCTCCTTATGAACGGCAAGGAGAACCTCATCTTCATATAAAATCGTGAGGGGGCCTTCTTCCGGGACAAGGTCCGTTTCTTCTGGTAAAAAAGGAAAACTGACTCGATCATTGGCTGAAAGCGGTATATCCCATACTGTGACGAGGCCATTGACAAAAAGAGCCCGTGCTTTTTTTAGGGCTTTCCAGTAGGAAGCCGACAGCCCCCACTGCATGAGAAATGTCTTTAAATGAATCCCTGATTGGTTCTTCGGGACAAGCAGCTGGTTCATGGGAACCCTCCTTGGTATTGACTGGCACGCCTTCCGCCCTGAAGCATCCCCTTCAAGCAGTTGACTATCTTACCCACATTGAGTAAGATGAAGGGTAGGAAAATTAAAAGAAAATAAGATCCATAAGTTGTTGCTTAGAAGATGAGAAATGAGGAAAAGGTCATGAAAAAGGAGCTCTTGGTTCTGCTCGCATCAGTTTTGACATTCTATACAGGAAAAACCGTCTCCGCAAAGGAAACCTACCAGCTCCTTGGAGTCAATCCTGCTGGTGAGTACTATGTGGAGCAAGAGTCTCTTGAAAAGGCGCTTCAAAAGGAAAAAGGGGGCCTTCTTGAACAGGTTAAAACAAAAGCCGTTTTGAAGGATCAGAACTTTATCCGTCTTTTAGGGGAAACCTACGAGAAAAAACTCGAAGATAACGATCGACCTGGTTCGTGCGAACTTATTGTATCATTAAACTTAGAAAATCACACCTATAAAGTCGATCAGGTCGCCCTCCTGTCTAAGAAGGGAAAAGTCATAGAAAAGAAACATTTGAAGGAAGCCTTCATTCCCATTCCCAAGATGACATTCATTGAAGCCCTATCACGCTCTGCCCAGGCAGGTGTGGAACTAAGACATGAGAATCCGGTACTTCCCTCTGGAATCAGTGTGAAGACCCTAGAAAGCACAAAAAAGAGAGGTTATAACGAAAAATGAGAAAACGTGGTTTTGAAAAGATTGCCGCTTATGCAGATCGGTCATTTCCCATGCCGACAAGACAGACAAAATATTCCGCTGGCTATGACATTTATTTACCGGAATCTGTGACAATTCCTGCCCATTCCCAGAAAATGATTTCTACGGGGATCAAGGCCTATATGCAGGATGATGAATTCTTAGGTATCCATATCCGCTCCAGTATGGCCATTAAACGTCATTTACGTCTTGTCAACAATGAAGGAATTGTTGATGCTGATTATTACAACAATCCTGATAATGAGGGCCATCTAATGATTGCACTCGCCAATGATACCGATAAAGACATTGTCCTTCAAGCTCATGAGCGGATTGCCCAGGGAATCTTTTATCGTTATCTTACGACGGATGATGATGCAAGCAAGGAAAAGTCGGTTCGCAGTGGAGGGTTTGGCAGCACCACCAGCAAGGAGGCAGACAAATGAAATCAATGAATGATCTTGTAAATGCTTGTGCCACGATAGGTGATTGGGGCGGCTATAAGATCTATGAGTGGTATAAACTCTTTCCAGAAGAACGGGAAAGGGCCCTGCGGGAGTATATGTATCTTAAGACCCATATGATCCAGGACTGTGCGCACCAGGTTGGCCTTCATCCGTCCCTAGAGGTATGGAATGATTTTTTTGATCAGGTTGGCACTGCCTTTGAATTGGATCCTGCCAATCTTTGCCATGCCACCTACGATGGACTTGTGGAGGCCCTGCATGCCTATGAAGGCGAAAAGTTCAACGCCATTTTAAAAACTTTTGAGACCCGTAGCGGGATAGGGAGCACGGCTTATTCGCAGCAATTTGTGCCGGAACTGACTGATCTTGTGACGCGGACAGCTTCCAGCCTGCGCAAGCTTCTCCAAGAGTAGGCTTTTGGGAATCAAAAAAACAAAATACCTTTTTTTCTAAAAAACGATTGACATAATATACTGAAATGCCTATACTATACCCATAAACTTAACAGTTGATAGAGGCGCGGGAACGATAAGTACTTTTCAGAGGGACACCGTTGAAGGAAAGGAAAGGCCAACCGCCGAAGTGGTCCGCTGGGTACAGGGGGCTGCTGGGATGCCGGCTAACAGCGGGTATACTGTCGCCATTATTTGGTGGAGCGCTATCGGTAATAAATAAACAAGGCCTGCTGATGTGGGCTTTATTGTTGCGGTTATTGGGAGCGTTCTCAATGACCGTATTTTTGTAAATAGAGAAAGGATGGAGCCAATGATTAAAGTATTGGTCAATGGAGCCCTTGGCAAGATGGGTTCCACTGTCGTTCGAACGGTTCTTCAGCAAGAGGACATGGAACTGATTTCCGCTGTCGATGTCCATGGTGCTGGTAAGACCGTAGAAGGCGTTCCCGTGGATGCGAGTTTGGAGGAAGCCCTCATAAGAAGTAAACCGGATGTTGTGGTTGACTTTACGCGTCCCGATGTTGTCATGGACAGCCTGCGGATCATTACTAGCCATGGTGTCAATGCGGTTGTCGGCACGACGGGATTTTCTCCGGAAGATCTTGAGGAAGTCAAGGGGCTTGCTGAAAAAAATGGTGTCGGCGTCCTCATTTGTCCAAACTTTGCCATTGGTGCCGTTTTGATGATGAAAGCGGCGGAAGAAATTGCCAAATACTTGCCCCAAGTGGAGATCATCGAACTTCATCATGATCAAAAACTTGATGCACCATCAGGAACCGCCATGCTTACGGCCCAGAAGCTCGCCAAGGCCCGCGGCGGTTATGTGGCGCAGGGCAGGGAAGACGAAACAGAGAAGCTGGCGCATGTACGGGGTGGCAATTATGAAGGCATGCACATCCATAGCGTGCGGCTGCCTGGTTTTGTCGCCAGTCAGGAAATCATTTTCGGAAGCATGGGTGAACGCCTCGTCATCCGCAATGATTCCATCAACCGTGACTGCTACATGCCTGGTGTTATGCTGGGATGTCGGACCATGGTTAAACGCAGGGGCCTTGTGTATGGGCTGGATGCAATTTTGTAAGGAAGCGTTTCTAATTTGAAAGAGGGGGAACAATCATGAAGGAGTATAATCTAGCAATCTTAGGTGCAACGGGTGCAGTGGGGCAGGAATTCATCAATCTGCTCAATGAACGAGATTTCCCTTTTAAGAACCTGAAACTCCTGGCTTCTGCACGCAGTGCAGGCAAAGAACTGACGGTTCGGGGCAAGACCTATAAGGTCGAAGAAGCAAAGGCTGATTCCTTTAACGGAGTTGATGTTGCCCTATTTGCCGGCGGCTCGATCAGCAAGACGTTTGCACCAATTGCTGTCAAGGCAGGAGCCGTCGTCATTGATAATTCAAGTACCTATCGCATGGATCCTGAGGTTCCTCTGATTGTTCCGGAAGTCAATCCTCAGGATATTAAAAAGCATAAAGGCATCATTGCCAACCCGAATTGCTCAACCATCATCATGGTCATGGCCCTGAAGCCGATTTATGATCTTGCACGCATCAAAAGAATCATCGTATCCACTTATCAGGCGGCCTCTGGTGCCGGTAAGGACGGTCTTGATGAACTGGAACGCCAGATTAAGGAAGCTGCTGCCGGCAAGGAAATGACTGCTCATATCTTCCCCAGCGCAAGTGCTGCCAAACATTTCCCGTTGGCCCTGAATCTTGTGCCGCAGATTGATGTCTTCCTTGATAACCTTTATACAAAGGAAGAAATGAAGATGGTCAATGAAACCAAGAAGATTTTCTCTGATCCGGAAATGCGTATCACGGCGACAACGGTTCGTGTTCCTGTGTACCGCAGTCACAGTGAATCTGTCAATGTGGAACTTGAACATGATGTGGAACTTGCTGACATCCGCAAGGCACTCAGCCAGTTCCCCGGTGTTGTTCTTCAAGATGATCCTTCCCAGCAAATCTATCCGATGCCGCTTTACACATCGGGCCTCAATGATGTTTATGTCGGCCGCCTGAGACGGGATGAATCGGCCGACAGAAGCTTCAATTTTTGGTGTGTTGGGGATCAAATCCGCAAAGGGGCTGCACTCAACACGCTCCAGATTGCGGAAACCATGGTCAAGAATAACTGGCTCTAAGAGGAGGCCCTACGCAGATGAAAATCATCGTACAAAAATTCGGCGGAACGAGTGTGGCTACACCCCAGACCCGTCAACTCGTTGTCAAGAAAGTAAAGGAAGCCGTCGATGGAGGCTATGCGCCCATTGTCGTTGTTTCTGCCATGGGCCGCAGGGGAGACCCTTATGCAACAGACACGCTGATTGAAATGCTCCGTTCCGTCAATCCTGACCCGGATGTGCATGAATTGGACCTTATGATGGCCTGTGGGGAAATCATTTCTTCAACGGTTATGGCTTCCACCCTGCAGAAGGAAGGCTTCAAGGCCAAAGCCTTGACAGGTGGACAGGCTGGTATGGTGACAGATGGAAATTTTGGCAATGCCAAGATCAAGACAGTCCGTCCCAAGACACTGAAAACCCTTGTCGAACAAGGGATCATTCCTGTCATCTGTGGATTCCAAGGTGTCACTGATATGGATGGCAGCATTACGACCTTGGGACGCGGCGGCAGTGACACGTCAGCCGCGGCTTTTGGGGTTGCCGTAGATGCTGAAAAAGTAGAAATTTATACCGATGTCGATGGCGTCATGACGGCCGACCCCCGCATTGTTTCCGATGCCAAGATCATCAAGCAGATTTCCTATGACGAAATCCGTGAAATGGCGCATCAAGGTGCCAAGGTCATCCATCCCCGCGCCGTTGAGATTGTCATGCGATATGGGGTACCCATGGTCGTTAAAAGCACCTTTTCTGATGCACCGGGTACCCTTATCACGACGGATGACAAGATTGATACCCTGGAAAGTCAGGATGATGTTGAAAGCAATCATGCCAGTGGAGTTGCCAGCCTCAAGGATCTTTCCTTCTTCCAAGTGGACCTGTCGCAGGATACGTCCAATAATGGCAGCAGGGTCTTTAAAGATTTGGCTTCTCACGGTGTCAGCATTGGGAGTTTGAGTTTCCAGCCTCAGTCCCTTATGTTTGCGGTCTATACGGTCAATGCCCCGAAAGCGGAGGAAGTCCTCAAAGCCGAGGGATACCATTATACCCTCACTAAGGAATGTGCCAAGGTGACGGTCGTGGGTTCCCATATGGGCGGTACGCCCGGGGTCATGGCTCGCTTTGTTGGGGCCCTCACGGCAGCTGGGGTAAAAATCCTGCAGACAACCGATTCTGACAACCTCGTTTCCGCTATTATCGAAGAACGCGACGTGAAGACCGCGGTTTGCGCCCTTCACAGCGCATTTGCAACCCAGGAAGGAGAATAGTCTCATGAAGCCCTATTTTGGACGCCTTATTACTGCAATGATTACGTTTTTCCACGAAGATGGATCCCTCAATGCTGAAGGAACTGCCGAATTTGCTTCCTGGCTTGTCGATCATGGTTCTGACGCCATTCTCGTCGCTGGTACAAGCGGTGAAGCGCCAACCCTGACCTATGATGAGAAAAAGGAACTGTTTACGGCTGTTATCAAGAAGCTTGACGGAAGAGCTCCTGTCATCGTTGGGACTGGATCCAATGATACGGCCCAGACCCTCAACATGAACAAACTTGCTGAAGAAGTCGGCGCCGACGGCGTTCTTGTTGTTGGTCCTTTTTATAACAAGCCTTCCCAGGAAGGATTCTATCAGCATTTCAAGACGGTTGCTGAACAAACCAAATTACCTATCTTGGTCTACAATGTTCCTGGCCGCACAGGAACCAATATCAAACCGCTTACCATGGCCCGGCTTGTCAAAAATTGTCCCAATATCGTGGGTATCAAGGAAGCTTCCGGAAACGTATCCCAAGTAGCGGAGCTTTATCGCATCATGCCGGAAGATTTCTCCATCTATAGTGGAGATGACGGTCTGACCCTGCCCTTTTTTGCGGTCGGCGCCTGCGGCCTCATTTCTGTCCGCAGCAATGTAGGCGGTGAACTTCTTCAGGATTTGATGCAAAGCTTTGAAAAAGGGGATGTAGTCCGGGCACGTGAACTCAATAAGGTCATGGTTCCTCAAGCTGATTCTATGTTCCTTGTCAGCAATCCAATTCCCATCAAGGAAGCTGTCGGATTGATGACACCTTTTACTCCGGGACCTTACCGCCTGCCGCTTTGCCCTATGACGGCAGAAGAACGCCAAAAGGTCCATCAGGCTTGGAAAGAAACAGGATTACTAAAGTGAGGAACTGGCGCTGTCGTGATTGACAGCGTCATTTTTTGTTTTATAGGGAGTTTATGAGTCCGTTCTCCGTTTTAGCGTCAATTATGGTATAATGACCATATATAAGAATGGAGGAACGGCACTTATGTTAGCGGACCTGCATATGCATACGACCTTTTCAGATGGGGTCAATACACCAGAGGAACTTGTACGGGAAGCAGAAAAAGCTCACCTATGCGCCATGGCCATTACCGACCATGATAATACCCTTGCCTATGATGAAGCAAAAAAGGTCATCGATGCGCGCCAGGATGGCATCCATCTGATCCGGGGTGTTGAGATGGATACGGATTATAAAGGAAAGGATGTCCATGTTCTAGGGTTCCACTTTGATCCTGCCGTCCCAATTTTCCAGCAGGCCCTTGCCTGGAACCGCAGCGGAAGGGTGGAACGGGTCATGAAGATCATTGAAAAAATCCAATCCCTGGGATATGAGCTTTCCTTTCAGGAAGTAAAGAGGGAAGCAGCAGGCGCCCATAGCCTTGGGCGTCCCCATATTGCCCGCGTTCTCGTCAAAAAGGGGTATTTTCCAACCGTAAAGGACGTTTTTGATACGCTCATCGCGGCAGGAAAACCAGCTTATCTCCGTCAGGTCAAGATGAGTCCCTTCGAGGCTGCCCGGATCATCCACAAAGCCGGTGGAATTGCCGTCCTTGCTCATCCGGCAGAGATTGAAAATCTTTCCTATGTAGAGGAAATCCTTCATAGCGGGGTCATGGATGGGATGGAAGTCTTCCACCCGTCCGTTCTGCAGGAAAAAAACAAACATGATTGGCTTGCCATCGCGAAAAAGTATCATCTCATGGTCAGCGGCGGAAGCGACCTACATGGCAATCCGGGGCGGTTTCCCATGCACTTAGGGGAATTTTCGATTCCGTATGATGCAGTATCGGAGATTGTCACATACCCTCAAAACAGGGGGAATGCAAAATGAAAGTGATTACTTTTACAGGCCCAAGTGGAACCGGCAAAAGTTTTCGTGCCATCAGTGTGGCGCACCAGCATGGCTGTGATGGCATCATCGATGATGGATTGCTTATTGAAGGCACAAAGATTTTAGCAGGAAAATCGGCCAAGACCGAACAGAATAAAGTGCAGGCGGTCAAACGGGCTATTTTTATGGAAAAGGACCACTGCGATGAGGTCAAGGAAGCTATTCAGCATAGCCGGATTAGCTGTCTGCTTGTCATTGGAACCAGTGACAAAATGGCGGTAACCATTTGCAAACGACTTGCATTGCCGGTGCCTTCGGAATTTGTCCATATCCAGGATATTGCCACGACTCGGGAAATGAAAAAAGCTCGTGATACGCGCATAAAGGAAGGAAAACATATCGTTCCTGTTCCGACTATCGAACTGAAGCCGCATCTATCGGGTGTTCTTGTGGATTTACCCCATCGTCTTTTTGGCCGCAATAAGAAACACAAGGATCTGCCTGAAAAATCCATTGTCAGACCTGCCTTTAGTTACTATGGAAAGATTTCTGTGACCGATTATGTCGTCAGTGATATCGTTCGTATTGTGGTCCAGAAAAACAAGGATGTGGACCGGATTTCCGCCATCAAGGTCCGGCGTCCGGCAGATACCAATAAAGGGATGACCATTTACCTGGATTTGGTCCTGTTCTTTGGTGCCCAGATCTTTGAGGTCGTAAGGCAGTTGCAGGCCAAAATCAAGGTTAAGGTCGAAGGCATGACCAGTATGCCCGTTCGGGATATCAATGTTTCAATCAAAAGCTTGACTGTGCGCAGTGAAAAGAAAGAAGAAACCATTGCCGCCATACCTCACGAATCATAAGAGGGGGAGGGGAAGCCCTCCTTTTCTCTTTTCTCTAAGGAGTCTCACGTAACCATGAAGTCCAAAAAACTTCCAGAATCCGTCTTTTTGGAGCGAATCCACGCTCTTCAAAGGGACCTTTGCACTTTGGCGTCCCAGCCTGTTGAACAAAAAAATGTGAACTTTGGCGTCCAGCTCATCGTGGTCAATGGTAGGGAGCGCGCTGTTGTCACGATTTATAATGGAAAAGATGGATGGCGTCCTGTGCTTTCACAGAAAGAGGGGCCCTTCTTTGACCGAGTGAGGAATGTTGTCTTTGGCATGGACGCAGCTTCTTCAACCCCATCTGGGGAAAAAGGTGTAGGGCCTCTTTTGACCCTTTTAGGAGCGGTCAAGAAGCCTGGTGAGTTATGGGCGGGCAGCGACGAATCGGGAAAAGGTGACTATCTTGGCCCTTTGTGCGTAGCCGCCGTCATTCTTGATGAAATTGGTGCCAAAAAACTTCTTGCCCTTGGGGTTAGAGATAGTAAGACTCTCTCAGACGCGAAGATTAGGAGGCTTGCGCCGCAAGTCTATGCCATAGCCAAAGCAAGTGCCGCGGCCGCCCTTATGCCCCAGCAGTACAACGAGGAATATGAGAAGGCGCAGAACCTGAATCCGCTTTTGAGTACTTATCACATTGGGGCCATTATGACTGTCCTTAAAAAAGTTCCGGAATGTCATTTTGCCCTGGTTGACCAATTTACCCGGTCTCCTTACATCAAAAATGAGCTGGAAAGAGCGGTTCCTGGTCTTTCTGTTTATTCTCATACGAAGGGAGAAGCGGATATGGCCGTGGCGGCAGCCTCAATTCTAGCTCGTTCCCTGTTTCTCAAGAAGATGGAGGAGTTATCCCAGGAGGCTGGTTTTGAACTTCCTTTTGGAGGCGGCGCCCAGGCAACACGAGCTGCAGAAAAAATCATCCAGCAGGAAGGGCGAGAACGCCTTGGCCATTACGCCAAACTGCATTTTGCCAATACAAAGAATCTCAAGGGATAGCTCCTTGTCTGTTTTCTTGTTCTCTAACCTATGATATAATAAGAGGGTTATGTAGCACTCATCACTTTCGTGAAATTTTGATGGGAAGGTCTTTCCATGAATAAACAAATTTTTCGCATGCTTCTCGTCCTCTTTTTTGTCGTTGTCTGTGTCTCCGCCGGCGTCATCTATTTTACCTTTGATCGCAGGGCCTTGGATTATCTGACGACATTTCGTCCGCAGTACGCCCTGCTGGCCCTTTTCCTTCTCGGTGTAGGTCTTTTCTTTGACGGGACACGACTTATTACGCTGACTCATCTTTCTGATGAAAAGATGGACTATAAGCACGTGTTCAATGTTGTCTTCAGCAACTATTTTCTGGCCCTTTGACCCCGGGCCAAGGAGGCGGCGGGATTGCCCAGCTGATGTTCATGAAAAAAGCGGGCGTTTCAGTTGCTAAATCAACCTTGATCATCATTGTCAGGACCGTTATGTCCATTTTGTTTCTTTTCCTCACTGTGCCAGTTGTCTTTTATTTTGATCCGAGTCTTGTGAGCTGGATGCCGCCCAGCGTCATTGCCCTCGTTTGTGCCTTCTTTATTTTTGCACCTGGCATGCTGATTTACTGTATCGTTACAGGACGCTTTGAAAAATGGCTGGTTCGGTTCTGCCGCCGCTTTTCCCCAAAGGTTCAGGAAGCGGTCTTTCTTTGGTACCGTGATTTCCAGCAGGCCCTGCTCCTGCTTTTCAAGAATCCCAAGCAAGTTCTTCGAGCATTTATTGAATCCGGTCTCAGCCTGCTTTTTATTTATTCGGTTGTGCCCGTTTTTATTTACGCCTTTGGCATTACCAATATTCCACTTCATATCATTATGGGACGGATGTGTCTCATCAACCTTGTTTTATACTTTACGCCGACTCCCGGCGGTACTGGGGTTGCGGAAGGGGGATTTCTGGTCCTTTTCAACTCCTTGCTTCCAGCGGGTGTGGCCGGTGTAGTGGCCGTTATGTGGCGCTTTTCTGTGAATATATTCCCTTTACGATTGGGGCCATCGTCACAATCAAAAGTTTTGGCCTTGATGTGTTGACGCAGATTCGGAGGAGGAACATCGACTGATGAAAAAAATCCTAGTGACCGGTGGGGCAGGTTTCATTGGATCCCACATCTTGGAAAAATGCAGTGAAGTTCCTGGACTTTCCGTAACTGTCCTGGATAATCTCTCTTCAGGATTCAAGGAATATGTCCCTCTTTCGATGAATTTGGTGCAAATGGACGTGCGGGATAAAGCATTGATTGATTTCCTGCTACAGGAAAAGTTTGATACAGTCATCCACCTAGCTGCCCAAACCTTGGTGCCTTTTTCCATGGAATATCCTTTGGTTGATGCGGACATCAACATCAAAGGGCTAATTAATCTATTGGAAGGCTGCCGCAAGAGCGGTGTCAAGCGAATCATCTTTTCATCGAGTGCGGCCGTCTATGGGGATAATCAGCATCTTCCCCTTACGGAAAAGGAAATCCCAGCGCCGACTTCTTTCTACGGTCTATCCAAGGTGACGGCAGAATCCTACATTCGTCTCTACTGCTTACTTTACGGGATGCATGGAATCATCCTGCGATTTGCCAATGTCTATGGCGAGCGGCAGGGAGAAACGGGTGAGGGCGGTGTCATCAGTATTTTTGCCCGTCTTCTTCACGAACATAAGCCCCTTACCGTTTTTGGCGACGGTCAGCAGACCCGGGACTTTATTTATGTAGGTGATATTGCGGAAACAATGGTTCGTTCCCTTAGTTATGAAGGACTTGCCACGCTGAACGTTTCGACAGGATGCAAGGTTTCCCTCAATGCGCTTTTATCCGTTATGGAAAAGCTCACGGGACAGATTCCTTCAGTACAATATGGACCGAGGAGGAAAGGGGATATCCGTGATTCGGTTTTATCCCATGAAGCCCTTCAAAAAGAACTCGGACCTATGACATTTACTTCACTTCAGGATGGCCTTTCCCGTACGCTTGCGTATTTTTCTACCCATCCGTAAGGAGGGATTTTCTTGAAAAAGATTATCATGGTCCTATTGGCGGTCAGTCTCTTTTTGGTCAGCGCCTGTCATAAAAAAGAGACGGCGCCTCAACCGGCTGCAGCACCGATGCCTCAGCTGCGCCTGGCAGCTGATGAAGGACCAAATACCAATGCCCGTGCAGCGGTTGCCATCAGCCGCTTGTTGAGTCTTCATTTTGATGGCCTTGATACAAGTACCCTTTCTACGGCGGGCTCGCTGGCTTCTTTGGATCTTATGAAGCAAGGAAAAGCTGATTTGGCCATTGTTCAGCAGGACGTTGCCGAAGCAGTTTTTTCAGGAAAGGCACTCTACGAAGGAAAACCTTACCAGGATTTTCGTGAACTGTGTTATCTGGGGTCCCGCACACTGTATTTTCTGGTGCCTCGACTTTCCACCCTCTCTGATATAAGGGAGCTCAAGGATTGTAAAGTCGCAGTAGGCGCTCCTGGATCGGGCATGGAAGTTACAGTTCGTGCCTTGTTGCGTGCTGCCCATATGAAACGTCAGGATATGGTCTTTCAGTATCTTTCCGATCAAGAAGCTTTATCTGCTGTAGCTTCCGGTCGAGTCGACGCAGCTTTGGTTATGGGGGGCTTACCGGATAAGGAAATCAATGAAGCTCTCGCGGGCGGAGCCCTTCGCTTGATTCCTCTTGAGGGAGCCGCTTTTGAGGAGCTAGCTGAACGGACGGGACTGTATTTGCCAACAACAATCAAATTAGGGACATATCCTTATATGGAGGGCCCTGTTTCCACCCTTTCTGTTCCAGTCCTACTTGTAGGAACAAGCTCGCTCCCGAAGGAGAGGACCCTGGCGCTGCGAAGCTTACTCCAAAATGGGGTGGGGGAGATCAAAAAAAGCGATGTTTCCCTCCTTTCTTTTCCAAATCAGACACTTTTTACGCCCTCAGGAATTCCGTTTCCTGAAAGTTGGGAGAGCTCGGAGAAGAAGAATCCGGGCGAATCTTCTCAATAAAGAGGAGAATGGCTGATTTTCTGCGCCAATCCGTTGCAAATCTAGACGCTACAAGTTATAATGAAATACTAGGGATTAGGGGAAGGATGGTCCATATCCTTCCCTTATTCTTAACGTGATTCTGTGTTAGCAGAGTAAAACAGGAATTTTCCACGGACTGTCATCGTCCCGTGGTTGATGGGTTTTAGGATCTAAAACCCCATAATTCATAGATTATCGTACTTTTGGAAGCCTTTCAGTCTCTTTTTTGTGTTAAAGGTGAGCTGCGAGCTTTCGCTAAAAAAATTGAGGAGGTGTCCCTTTTGGCAAAAGGACAACAGAAAAAAATAAGCATCATCCCTTTGGGTGGTCTTGGTGAAATTGGTAAAATATGACCGCGTTCCGTTACGGAGAGGAAATCATCCTGGTTGATGCCGGTCTTGCTTTCCCGGATGATGAAATGCTCGGGATCGATCTTGTCATTCCAAATTTTTCCTACCTTGTTGAAAACAAGGATAAGGTCAAGGCAATCTTCCTGACCCACGGTCATGAAGATCATATCGGTGCCATGCCCTATGTGATGAAGGAACTGAACTGCCCCGTTTATGGCTGCCCACTGACGCTAGGAATCCTGTCGGGCCGTCTTCGTGAAAATGGCGTTTCAGATCAAAAGTGCAAAGCGGTCAAGGCTGGGGCCACTGTTCGTGCTGGATCTTTTCGGGTCGAATTCATCCATGTGAACCATAGCATCCCCGATGCGGTATCTCTTGCAATCCATACGCCTGTGGGTACAATTGTCCATACGGGTGACTATAAATTCGATCAGACCCCTGTTGACGGCCAGCCTACGGACTTTGCACGGCTTGCCGAAATTGGAGATAAAGGCGTCCTGCTTCTGCTGGCTGATTCAACAAATATTGAACGGCCTGGATTTACGCCCAGTGAAAAGAATGTAGGAAAAACGCTCGATGAACAGTTCAGGGCTGCCAAGAACCGGATCATCGTGGCCACCTTTTCCTCCAACGTCCATCGCCTGCAGCAGGTCATTGACGCAGCTGTCATGACGCGCCGCAAGGTTGCCGTCATTGGACGCAGCATGGTCAATGTCGTCAATATTGCCAGCGAGATGGGATATCTCAAGATTCCTAAAGGTGTACTCATTGATATTGATGAAACACGCAACTATTCACCGCGTCAAATTGCCATCATTACGACGGGCAGTCAGGGGGAACCCATGAGCGCCCTTACCCGTATGAGCAATAGTGAGCATAAAAAAGTGTCCATCATGCCCGGCGATACGGTCATCATTTCCGCTACTCCGATTCCAGGAAATGAGCGCGGCGTGGGGCACACCATAGACAACCTCTATAAGCTCGGAGCGGAGGTCGTCTATGGACGGGCGGGGCATTCACGTTTCCGGTCACGCCAGTCAGTAAGAAATCAAGATGATGCATCGACTGATCCGTCCAAAATTTTTTATGCCGGTCCACGGTGAATACCGTCACCTCGTGCTTCATAAGAAGCTCGCTATGCAGCTTGGCATGAATAAGGATAATGTCGTCATTGCTGAAAATGGATCTGTTGTGGATGTAACTCCGAACTCCATTGGAATCAGCGGCCACGTAACAGCCGGCAAGACCCTCATCGACGGACTTGGCGTAGGCGATGTCGGCAATGTCGTTCTTCGCGACCGCCGCCAGCTCTCACAAGATGGGATTCTCATCGTTGTGGTAACTATTGATCACAGTAATTATTCCATTGCTGCTGGTCCTGATATTGTCTCCCGCGGATTTGTCTATGTCCGTGAATCGGAAGAACTCATGGAAGGCGCACGTGACCGGGTTCTCTCCACTCTTGATAAATGCCGGGAAAGCCATGTGACGGAATGGTCCAGCTTGAAGTCCGCCGTACGGGATTCCTTGGGGCGTTATCTCTTTGAAAAAACGAGACGCCGTCCCATGATTTTACCGTTGATCATGGAAGTTTAACTGTCTGATAAAATAAGGAAGGATTGCCGTGAAGAAAAAAACGCAGCCAAAGAATACAAAGAAGAGGACAAAGGCCGGGGAAAATGGTTTTTCCTACAAGCTTGAGGCCCTTGGGATCGTATATGCTGCTCTTGGCCTCTTCATGGCTGTAAGCCTTTGGTATCCCGAAGTCGGTTTTTTGGGAGATTCTGCCCATTATTTCCTGACCATGGGTCTGGGAAGGGGCGCTTTGCTTCTTCCTATCTATTTGGTGATTTTGGGGTTAGGCTATGTTGTGAATCATAAGCGTCTCCAGTTCTCCAAAAGATTCTTTTCCATCCTGCTTTTTTTGGTGTCCCTTCTTTCCCTCTGGCATGCCAGTGTGATCCCGGAAGGGGCTGAAATCCTGCCAGAATCATTACCTATCGGTGGCGGCCTCCTTGGAGGCGCCATCGTGTTTGTTTTCACAAAGATTGCAGGCCGTATTGGGACCTTTATTCTGCTCATTGCCCTGACCTTGATTTCCTTGGTCCTGACAAATCGCTTCTCCCTCAGCAAACCCTTGAAGGCAGCTGGGGAAGAGATGAAGAACGGAGCCATGACAGCCGCTCAGAAATGGAATGATTACCAAGATGCTCGCAGAAAGCGGAAACGGGAAATTTATGATCAGGAGCGGCAGGAAGAAGCACAAATAGATCAAGAGGCCCAAACCGAGGACCCTAAGCATCAGAGCATCAGTGAGATCATCAAGGGAGCCCTATCGAGTACAAAACCACTTGTTAAATTTGATAAGGATGAAATTGAGGGCACTTTGGCAGCCCAGTCACCGGCTGTGGAAAAGGAACCAGAATATGTGCCCTATGAACCTGTCATCCCACCGAATATTCCCGATGAGCCGGCAGGAACGGAGAAAGAAAAAACACAGACAGCCGTATCCAAAGCTCAGGCAGAGGGTACTGCCCTTAGCACAGTTGAACAAGCCGATGCGTCCAGCTATGAATTTCCTCCCTTGACGCTTCTTAACCCACCGCGACCTGTCAATCGAAACCATTCTCGCCAGGAAATGGAAACCCAGGGGCACATCATTGAAAAGACGCTGACCGATTTTGGTGTTAAGGCGGCCCTTGTCAATGTCACCAAAGGGCCTTCTGTTACGCGGTATGAACTGGAACCGGCTCCCGGTGTCAAGGTGAACAAGATCCAGAATCTAGCTGAAGATATTGCCTTGAAGCTTGCCGTGACGAGCGTCCGTATTGAGCCAATCCCAGGCAAGGCTGCCATTGGGATTGAGGTACCGAGCCGCTACAGTGAGGCTGTGACATTCCGTTCCATCGTGGACTGTGATGAAATCCGTAACGCCAAAGGAAAACTTTGCGTCGGTCTCGGCAAGGATATCTCCGGCCGTGTTATTGTGGCCGATCTCAGCAAGATGCCTCATTTGCTGATTGCCGGTTCTACCGGGTCTGGTAAATCCGTTTGCATCAATACCATCATTGCCAGTCTTCTTTATCGGGCAAAACCGAACGAGGTCAAACTTATCCTTGTTGACCCAAAGGTCGTAGAACTGACAAATTACAATGGCATTCCCCATCTTTTGACCCCCGTTGTTACAGGGCCTAAACAGGCCGCCTCGGCCCTTCATTGGGCTGTTGTTGAGATGGAACGGCGCTACAGCCTTTTTGCAAAAACGCAAGTGAGAAAGATTGACGACTATAACGCCGTTGTTCCTGCTGATGAAGCCCTGCCCTTTATTGTTGTCATCATCGACGAATTAAGTGACCTCATGATGGTTGCCGCCGTCGATGTAGAAGACGCAATCCTGCGTCTTGCCCAAAAGGCCCGTGCTGCTGGAATCCATTTGATCCTTGCGACACAGCGTCCGAGTGTCGACGTCCTTACGGGGACCATCAAGGCCAATATCCCTTCGCGGATTGCCTTTGCTGTATCCTCCAATACGGATAGCCGGACCATCCTTGATATGAGCGGGGCTGAAAACCTTTTGGGCCGTGGGGATATGCTTTATTTCCCGACAGGTGCCAATAAGCCAACCCGTGTCCAAGGCGCCTTCATCACCGACGAGGAATTGGGACGGATTGTTGACTTCATCAAATCTGAATCCATTCCGACCGCGTATGAGGAAGAAGTAACGACCCAAGCCCTATCAGAAGATAAGAAAAAGCATGCTGCTGGGGAAGGGGAGGACGAGGCTGAGGACGACTTATTTGAAGATGCCTTGCGTCTTGTTGTTTCTACCCACCAGGCATCCAGTTCCATGCTCCAGCGAAAGTTCCGTATCGGCTATACCCGTGCCGCCCGGCTTGTAGATATGATGGAAGAAAAGGGAATTGTAGGTCCCAGTGAAGGGAGCAAGCCCCGCAGTCTCATAATGAGTGAGACTGCCATTGCGGAACGTTTCTTTACCAAGAACCCAAAGAAAGAGGCTGACTTTTCATGAAGCATATTGGAGAATACCTAAAGCAGCGGAGATGCGAAAAAAATATAACTCTGGAGGAAGTGGCATCCCAGACTGGCATCCGGGAGCAATATCTTACCGCTCTCGAATCCGGTGATTTTGAGAAGATTCCTGGAGATGTGTTTATCAAAGGGTTTATCCGGAATTACGGCAACTTCCTTGAAGAAAATGGCAATGATCTTGTCGAAGCTTACACAAAGGGCCTTGCCACACCAGAAGCCCTGCATGAACCCTTGAAGGCAGCTCCTTCGGATGTAAAAGAACAGCCCGAAGTCCTGCAGGAGCCCGCTTCTTCCCCTGCTTCCACAGCAGATGCCACGCCCGAAAACGACGAAGAGCGCACCATGGTTGTGACCCCTTCCATGATGGAAGAGGCGAGACGCTCGTGGGAAGAAGAGGAAGCATTCGAAGAAGAACAAGAAAAGACTACCCCGAAAGTGCAGGCCGTCATCAAGGAAATCGATGATGAACCGGAACCCGATGAAAATCAAAAAGAGGAATCTGGTATCGTTAAGAAACTGCGCCATTTCATTGAAAGCATCCTGTATGAAGAAGTCGACGAGGATGATGACGAAGATGACGACGCTGACGATGAGGCGTTAGAAAACGGCGAGGATAGACAGGAAAGCCCGCTTTATGCCTATCAAAAAAAGGAACGTCAAGACAATCGGAAGGGTGTCAGTGCCTATCTAAATATTCGGATCTTCGGCATTGTATTTGCCATTTTCTTTGGGATCTTCTGTGTGGTCATGGCTTATTTCCTGTTTGGCGGCAAGACCATGCCGGAAATCCCTGCTACGACGAGTCTATCTGACAGTGTAAAGAGTGAAAATTCTTCAACCAGGAAGGCGGAAGAAGCAAAAAAAGAAGAGAAACAGCCGGAGACAAAGGAAGAAAAAAAGGGGGACACCAAAGCCTTTGGAAAAGAACAGAAAAATGGGGTCACGGTAACAGTTACGTATAATAAACCCGTCTGGACGGAAGCCGATATTGACGGTAAACGTGTGGAAACGGCTACGGTCAGTGCTGGGTCGACAAGAACGTACAATGGAAAATCCACTGTTAAACTGAGTTTCGGCAGTATTCGAGACGTATCCATCAAGGTCAACGGAAAAGACTATAAATTGAAGGATACAGAGTGGGGGACCATGAGCAAGACTTTCCGTGCCCAGTAAATAAAGAGAGGAGTCCAAGTTGAAAATAGGAGTTGTAAGCCTAGGATGCCCTAAGAACCTCGTTGATTCTGAGGTCATGATGGGACTTATCCGTGACCGTAAATGGGAACTGACTAATGATCCATCCCATGCCGACATCATTATCGTCAATACCTGCGGTTTCATCGAAAGTGCCAAAACCGAATCCATCAATACCATCCTGCAGATGGCAGAATATAAGAAAATAGATTCCCATCGTAAACTCATTATGACGGGCTGCTTGGGTCAGCGTTATGCCCACGAACTTTTTGAACAGATGCCCGAAGTGGATGCAATTATCGGAACAGAATGTTATGATGCCATTGGGTCGGTCATTGATCGCGTGGAAAAGGGAGAGCGTTTTGTGCTGCTTGAAGCGCCTAAGCAATACTCCCAGCCTAAGAGCCGCGTCCTTTCCACTCCGCAATATACAGCTTATGTGAAGATTGCCGAAGGCTGCAGCAATCGCTGCTCCTATTGTGCTATTCCAAAAATACGGGGACCATATCGCAGCCGACCCTATGAGGAAATTGTAGAAGAAGTAAAATCCTTGGTTCAGCAGGGTACGCGGGAAGTTATCCTTGTTGCGCAAGATACGACGCAGTACGGGATTGATTTATACCACAAACTGCGTCTTTCCGAGCTTTTGCGTGATCTGAATGAGATCCCTGCCTTAACATGGATCCGCATCCTATACTGTTATCCCGAATCCTTTTCTGATGAACTCATAGAGACCATGGCCCAATGCAAGAAGGTTTGCCACTATGTTGACCTTCCGCTGCAGCACGCCAGCAATTCTCTTTTAAAGACCATGCGCCGTAGGGATACGCGGGAACAGGTTGAAATGCTCCTTGCTAAACTTCGCAACAGGATGCCTGACATCTGCCTGCGGACGACTTTTATTGTCGGCTTTCCAGGAGAAACTGAAGCGCAATTCGAGGAACTCCTTGATTTTGCTCAAAAAGAACACTTCCAATGCGCAGGTGTCTTTACCTATTCACAGGAAGAGGAAACCGAGGCAGGTGCCATGAAAAACCAGATCGATGAAGCAACCAAGCAGGAACGCTATCATCGCTTGATGGCACTGCAAGCCAAGATTTCTGAGGAAATCCAACAGGAACGGGAAGGAAAGGTCCTGACAGTTCTTGTGGAGGGACATGATGAAAAAAATCCGGACCTTGCTGTGGCGCGGTCCTATGCGGAAGCTCCTGATATTGACGGTAAGATCTTTATTGAAGGTGCTAAGGGACTTCGGGTAGGGGACTTTGTCAACGTCCAGATCGATCAAGGCTTTACGTATGAGGCTGTTTCTCACCTCGTAAAGGAGTGAATGTTCTGTGGATGTAGAAATCATCAGTACGGGAACGGAACTTTTATTGGGGGATATCCTTAATACGAGTTTCCAGCTCCTGTCAAGAACCCTGAATGACGCCGGTTTCAGTGTCCTTTATCAATCAACGGTGGGAGATAATCAAAAGCGCCTTTTAGCTGCCCTTTCCATTGCGCAAACGCGTGCCCAGATCATCATCCTTACGGGCGGCTTAGGCCCCACAAGAGGCGATATTACAGCTCAGACCGTTGCCGATTTTCTTGGTCGTCCCCTTGTGCTGAGTGAGGAATGGCTGAAAAAGATGGAGGCTTATTTTGCCTCTCGCGGACTTGTCATGAGCCCCAATAACCGGAAACAGGCCTATGTACCGGAAGGGGCGGTCATTTTCAATAATGATGTGGGAACCGCACCGGGTATGGCGATTGAAACAAATGGCGGCAAGGTTTTAATCCTGCTGCCAGGACCGCCTGAAGAAACCAAGTTCGTCCTTGAAAATGAGATGATGCCTTACCTTCGCCAGAAATTCCAAAGTCAAGGGATCATCCATTCCCGCATTCTTCATCTAAAAGGGTTGACCGAATCCATGACAGCCGAAAAACTTGATGACATTATCATGGCACAGACCAATCCGACAGTGGCACTATACGCGCGCCGCGGTGAAATCCTTGTACGGATCACAGCAAAAGCTGCAAGCCTGGAAGATTGTATGGCACTCATTCACAACGAGGAGACCAAGATCCGTGCCAAAGTTGGAGAATATATTTACGGAACTGACTATGAGACTTTGGGGGAAGCACTGGGAAAGTTGCTGCGTGCTAAGGGCATGACCATCGCTTTTGCAGAATCCTGCACGGGAGGGCTTGCCTCAAGTCTGGTGACCGATGTACCGGGAAGTTCGGAATACCTCATTGGTTCCGTTGTTTCCTATACCAATCAGGTCAAACATGAGATCCTGGGCGTTCCCCAGGAAACGCTCGATACGTATACGGCGGTATCCAAGGAAACGGCGATTGCTATGGCTGAAGGGGTGCGCCGTTTAATGCGCAGCGATATTGGTGTCAGTATTACAGGGATTGCAGGTCCTACAGGCGGTTCACCGGACAAACCGGTAGGACTGGTTTATGAAGCCTGTGCAACAAAGCATGGCACGGTTGTACAGGAACTTCGCTATCGGGCTTCGCGCACGACCGTCAAACTCCGTGCAGCAATGAACGCCATGGCCCTTGCCATGGATGAAGCTAAGAAATGAATCGTGCCAAACAAGTATGTTAGGAGAACCTATGACAGAACCAACAATTACGACCTTTGAAGACCTGAACCTTGACAAAAGATTCTCTGCCCTGAAAGACATGGGCTTTGAGGAACCGTCACCCATCCAGAAAGGGGCCATTCCCCTTGCACTTGAAGGGGATGATATCATCGGACAGGCTCAAACCGGTACGGGCAAGACAGCGGCTTTCGGCATTCCCATCATCCAATCCATTGATGAAAAGAATCGCCATGTCCAGGCCTTGGTCATGTCCCCAACACGGGAACTATGCATCCAGGTGGCAGAAGAAATCAGCAAAATTGGCCGGCTGAAGCGTGTCCATGTCCTGCCTGTATATGGCGGACAGCCGATTGAACGCCAGATTCGGAGCCTGAAACATGGCGTCCAGGTCGTTATTGGGACCCCGGGCCGCCTTTTGGATCATTTGCGCCGCGGCACCATCAGTTTGGACCATATCCACTTCCTCGTCCTTGATGAAGCGGATGAAATGCTTGATATGGGGTTCATTGAAGATATTGAGACCATCATCAAGGAAGTTCCGCCAGAACGGCAGACCATGCTTTTTTCAGCGACGATGCCCCGTCCAATCTTGAGCATCAGTAAAAAGTACATGCGGACACCAAAGGTGGTAGCCATCCACAAGGAAATTGTGACGGCTCCGACCATTGATCAATATTATTATGAAACGCGCGATAAAGTGGATGGTCTGTGCCGAATCCTTGATACGACAGATGACTGCAAGATGATCATTTTCTGCCGCACCAAGAAAGGCGTGGATGAACTGGTCATTGCCCTTGCCACCCGTGGCTATGAGGCGGAAGGCCTCCATGGGGACCTGAGCCAGACGCAGCGTGATCGGGTAATGAAGAAATTCCGTCAAGATCAGGTTGATATCCTCGTTGCAACAGATGTAGCGGCCCGCGGTATTGATATTGACAATATCACCCACGTGGTGAATTTCGATGTTCCCCAGGATCCGGAAAGCTACGTCCACCGCATTGGCCGTACTGGTCGCGCCGGCAATACCGGCGTCGCCTTGACCTTTATCACTCCTCGTGAATTCCGTCAGTTAAAGCTCATTGAACGAAGCGTAAAGACGAAAATTATCCGCGGCCAGCTTCCGACCGATGCCAATGTCCTTGAAAAACAGCGGGAACAAATCATTTCCAAAATGCAGAGCATTCTTGAACAAAATCAATATCATGATTATCTGCCTATTGCAGAAGCCCTGGAAAATGATTATGACATTCATGATATTGCGGCGGCCGCTATCAAATTCATGCAGGAAGGAAATAAAGCTTTGGAAGAGCCCCAGACTGCGGATGCGCTGCCTGAAGCTCTTGCCAACACGGGGGCTCGCCCCGGCATGGTTAGACTATTTATCAACATCGGCCGCAGTGCCAAAGTCACGGTACGGGATATCATCCAAAGCATTGCCATCGAAGCCGAGATTCCAGCAAAATCGATTGGCCGCATCAGCATCTATGACAAATTCAGTTTTGTTGAAGTTCCTGCCGACTCAGCAGAAAAAGTCATGGCCGTGATGCATAAAAATACCATTCGCGGATTCCGCGTCAACATGGAGCCCGCTAAAGCACGGAGATAAGCACCATGGATAACATCGTCTACGGGAAGACGGAGGGAATTAAAAAACGGGTCTTGGAGCAGCTTCAATCGCTCTACGACCTGCATCTTGATCAGGGCCAGCTCATTTCGGAGGAACTGGCCCTCCTTCTGCGTGATATTTCGGAATCCATTGGACGCGAAGTCTCTGTCTATGTGGACCGCAAAGGAATAATTTCCAGTGTTTCAGTTGGCAGTGATCATGCAGTTTCCCTTCAGGATACGGGAAGCCGGCGTTCTCTGTGGCGTTTGTCAGGAATCACTGCAATCCATACTCATCCGTCCGGCACATCTCGCTTAAGTGGGGTAGATATTTCCACACTTAAAAATTTGCGTCTTGACGGCATGGCGGCTCTTGCTTGGAAAGATGCGGAAGCGATGCCCCTTCTTTCTTTAGGCCTGATTACAGACCTTACTGATGATGGAGTGCCAGTTGCCGAGGAATTTGGACCTTATTCTGCCAAAGAAGCTGCCCGTATTCCTTATGGAACGCTCTTGCAGACGATTGAACGAATTTTAGGAAAAAAGACACGCAGCGAAAAAACGGGAAAAGAAGTAGAACGAGCCATGCTGGTTTCCCTTCATTGGGGAGAGGATTGTTCTCGCTATTGTGTTGAAGATTCCGTTGAAGAATTGGCACAGCTAGCAGAAACGGCAGGGGCCATTGTCGCAGCTAAATTTGTCCAGTCCCGTCCCAAACCAGATCCAGTATTTTTTATTGGAAAGGGGAAAGTTGAGGAAATGGCCCTTTTTGCTCAACAGGAAGATATTGATTTATGCCTTGTTGACGATGACCTCTCTCCGGCCCAGCAACGCAACCTGGAACAAGCGTTAGGTGTCCGGATCATTGATCGAACAGGCCTTATCCTTGACATCTTTGCCAAACGGGCCAGAACCAGTGAAGGTAAGCTTCAAGTGGAACTGGCTCAACTGCAGTATCTTCTGCCCCGCATCATGGGGCAGGGCGCCAGTTTGTCTCGCTTGGGCGGCGGCATCGGAACAAGGGGCCCTGGCGAAACTAAACTTGAAGTGGACCGCCGGCGGATCCGTGACCGTATCGGATTTTTAGAAGCCCAGATTGAAAAGATGAAGGGGGCACGCCGGACGCAGCAGAAAGCCCGGGAAAAAAGCAGGATCAAACAAGTCTGCCTTGTGGGCTATACAAACGCAGGTAAATCTTCCCTGCTGAATGCCCTTACCCATTCAGAAATCTATGCAGAAAATCAACTTTTTGCAACGCTTGATCCAACAACGCGGCAACTCAGCCTGCCCAATAAGGAAGTTTGTACCTTGACAGATACGGTCGGCTTCATTCAACGCCTGCCGCATCAATTAGTGGCCGCTTTTCGTTCGACGCTCGAAGTCGTAAAAGGGGCAGATCTCCTGCTCCATGTGATCGATGTGAGCCATGAACTTCACGAGAAACAGGAGGAAGCGGTGCTAAGCGTCTTAAAGGAACTTGGTGTAACAGATACACCAATCCTGACCGTCTACAATAAGATCGATAAGCTGCCGGATCATGAGGGGCTAAAAAAGCGGCTTGATCGAGAGGAATCCCTCGCCATTTCTGCCCGCTCTGGAGAAGGAATCCCCGCCCTTATTAAAAAGATTGCAAGCTTTCTCAATGAAGGAAAGACGGAAGTGACCCTGCTGATTCCTTATACAGAAACAAAGCTCTCGGCTCAGCTTCACGAAAAAGCGACGGTCCTATCCGAAAGTTACGGGGAAAAGGGAGCCCTTATGAAAGTCCGTTTGGATAAACATGATGTAAAGCACTATGCCCCTTATCTAAAGGAGGAAACATAAAACATGATCAATTGGGATGAAATCGAAGAGAAAGCCTTGCTTGAGGTGCAAAAGACGAGCTTTATCCATGAAAAGACTGCCCTTCTCAACACTCGTAAGGTCCTTAAAGCATTCCGTAATCATCAAGTAGCCGATTATTACCTGAAACCAAGCACGGGCTACGCCTATTCTGATACGGGAAGGGATGAACTGGATGGAATCTATGCGGAACTCTTCGGCACGGAAGCAGCCCTTGTAAGAAGTCAATTCGTTTCTGGTACCCATGCTCTTGCCGTTGCTTTATTAGGTGTTTTAAAGCCGGGAGATGAGCTGATTGGAGCTACGGGAGAGCCCTATGATACGATGCAGACCATCATTGGTTCCCCCATCAAGACCCCGGGCTCCCTAGTCAATCAGGGTATTAGCTATCACGAAATCCCCATGATTGCCAATCATCCCAACATCGACGCCATTGTGGCCGCAATTACCGACAAGACCCGGATGGTCCACGTACAGCGTTCCTGCGGCTACAGCAGCGTCCGCAAAACACTGACTGTCGATGAAATCGGAGAAATCTTCAGTGCAGTCAAACGGGTTAAGCCTGATATCATCTGCTTTGTCGATAACTGCTATGGCGAATTTATCGAAGATAAAGAACCAACCCAAGTCGGTGCTGACCTCATGGCCGGTTCCCTCATCAAGAACCTAGGCGGCGGTATTGCTCCGACCGGCGGTTATATCGTGGGACGCAAGGATCTTGTCGAACTTGCTTCCTATCGTCTCACGGCGCCAGGATTAGGCGGAGAAATGGGAGCAACGCTTGGGGATACGGCCCGTGAATTTTATGAAGGCCTGTTTTTTGCGCCTCATGTAGTCCTTCAGGCCATCAAGACTTCGATTTTTGCGGCTTCCGTATTCCAGAATCTCGGATTCGAAGTGTCTCCGCTACCAGAAGAACGCCGCAGCGATATCATCCAAACGATTACCCTAAAAACCAAGGAAAATCTCTGCCGCTTTTGTGAGGCCATTCAGGCAAGTTCTCCCGTTGATGCCCATGTAACACCTGTACCCAGCCATTTGCCGGGCTATCAGGATGAAGTCATCATGGCTGCCGGCACCTTCGTCCAAGGGGCTTCCATAGAACTGAGTGCTGATGCCCCTGTGCGCGAACCCTTTACGGTATACCTTCAAGGGGCCTGACTTTTGAACACGGTCACATTGCCATTATGGAAGCAGCAAGAAAAATCATGGATAAATAATCGTGCAGCGGCAATTGATTCATAGATTGTGGATAAAAGTAAAATAGGAGAGGGGAGGGATAGAAAAATCCCTCCCCTCTCCTATTTTACTTAAGTTTCCAAGACAAGGCCGTCACTTGATGATTTCTCGCTCACAGCATCCCAGACAGGATTCTTTTAAAGGACCAAAGGGAATTGTTCCTGTATAGCAAAAGAGCTGCTGTCTCTAAGCTGCGGATCCCCTCTGATCGGATTTTACTCACCTTGCTGTTTATTTGGCAATCTACGTATTTTCTTTATGCCCATTTTGCCTCCTGTCCAATCTTCTTGTTCCAATAAATCAAGATTGACTGCTCCATTTGACCTTTGCTGGGTGCTGGATCGTTATGGATAAATAAGCACATATGTCACCATATTTCTCTTCTAAGACGATTTTAGAAAATGATAGACACCTCTTATGAGAAAACATGCTCTAAATGCAGATTTGAGCTTATAAGCCAGATTTCCATATCTGTAGGGCCATTATAAGAAAGACAGTCAGTTCGTCTTATGAAGAAATGAACAGTAGTCTTAGAAAAATGAAAATAATAAACAGCTGATCATGAGAAAAGTAGGAGCAAGTGGGAGCCATAGGAAAAAGCATCCTATATAACATCAAAATAGTAGTAAGAGGTAAAATGTGAAAAAGTGCTTTTCGAAACC
>SCPP01000331.1_pt1 | contig 28877 bp, 49 predicted proteins | sample 6106811 | NCBI WGS metagenome assembly SCPP01 (sample SAMN10720449, study PRJNA508395) | human gut metagenome | isolation source: Participant 2 stool, 15 month | host: Homo sapiens | collected 2018
CTCGACCTGCAGGCTTGTGCCGTCCACGATGTTCAGCGGCTTTGCCGGTGTTGGCGTTTTAACCGTTTTGTATACATTTACAAGCTGTATGCTTATGCCGCTCTGGTGGGCATGATGGTGGAGCATCCCGCCCGTGAAGGCAAAACCTGCGCAGGCACGTTGATGACCGCGCCGTTGCGCAGCACCGTGCGAGGTCACACGCACGCCGTCCACATAGGTGCCGTTGGTCGAGCCGAGGTCGTGCAGTTCGTAGTGGCCGTCTTTGTACAAAATCTCGCAGTGGTGGCGGGAGACGCGGTCGCTGACGAGCGATGTCGCAGTCATCGCCGCGGCCGATGAGTACGCGGCGCTTGCGGCGGATGTCTGTCTCGCGCAGGACGGCGTCGGTGGTCTGCTCCTTTTCGGGGCCATGCCGTCGCCCTGCACGCTGGTGATCTCCTCGACGCGGAAGGTGATCTCCTGCGTGTCGGCGTCGCCGTCGGTGTTCAAACCGATGACATCGCCGCTCTGCAGGACGCTCGTCTCGCCGGAGTCCAAATAGCGATTGTTGTACCAGGTGCGGTGGTCGCTGCCGTCGTCGGTGACGCCCACCGGCCGTTCTCGAAGGAGACGGTGAACTGGTTATCGCCCACACTGTTGCGGCGCAGCACGTACTCGCACTGGGCGCTGCGGCCAAAGCGGTAGCTGCCCGCAGGCAGTGTGATGCGCTGCTTATTGCGCAACTCGGTGATCAAAATTACGATCTCGCTCGTCATGGCGCCCCTTACCAGTGGAACTCCGCGCCGCAGAACGGCAACAAATTTCATCGCTGCACCGCCCATGCGCAGCGTCTCGCCGCCGGTGAGCGGCTGAGGCGTACACCGCGTCCCCGCCCAGATAGCACAACTCCTGCGACGAGCCGGGCAGCAGGGTGAAGGCAGACTTTCCTCATCGTAGACCAGCACCGCACGGCGGGCGCTCAGCGGGGCGTCGGCGCTCAGGGTCACAGGCGTGCCGTCGGCGTCCAGTCCCAGGCTGCGGCCCACCCAGACGCAGATCGCGCCCCTTCGCCGGGCCGTCCAGCACAACGAAACCACCCGTAACCGGCCTGCCGGGCGCTGTCTCCACCGCAGCGGGCTGCTCGGCCTCGCCCGTGCGGACGATGGAACGATCCTGAGCAGGTCGGTGTTGCAGTAGGGGCATTCGGGTATTTGTCACTGTCGTAGAAGTGACCGTTTCGCATTTGTCAGTTTCATGGTGAAGTGGCTCCTTTGGGAGGGATTGAACGGGTGGTTGGTGTGAGGCGGCACGTTGGCGGCAGTCGGCCGGAGGTGGCGGAGGGTCAAGACCCCTCCTACGATGCAAAGATACATGGGCTGTAATGGCGAGGTGGAGGGCCGGGCATGCCCGGCCCCTACGGACTGCTGTTTCCGGCAACGGGGTTCGGGGAACTCCCGAGTTTAAGGTGGAGGAAGGGGCGGGGCGTTAAGAACGAAAAGTAATACTGCTTTCGTTTGGCCCCGCTCCTTCCGACTTTGGGTTCTTAGGGGCGTGCAGCCTAAGGCGAGATCCCGCTGCATCCGCAACAGCGGGACTTTTCTTTGCTACTTTCTTTTGGTCACAAAGTAGGGAGGGAGGCTGCCGTTCATCTCACAGCACCAGCCTGACCGTAGTCTTGCCGATCCGCAGCGTATCATTATTCTGCAAACGGTGCTCGCCGTCGATGCGCTCACCGTTGACGTAGACCTTGGCCCGGTCAGAGAGCGGCTGCACGGCAGCGCGTCCCCTGTGCGGCCAACACACTGCGAGACCTTGCGGTCCGGCAGACAGAGGTCACACTGCGCGGCGTCGCTGCCGATGATAAGGCTGCTCTCCACCATGCCGGCCCAGCGGCTCTCGGCGATGGAGGGCCGCTGGCTCCAGAACAGCGTGACCCAGCGGCGGGCAAGGCGTTCGGTTCCCCGCACCGGCCAGCAGATGCTCAGCCTCGGCCTCCTGCTCGGCGGCGCGGTCCGGCGGCGCACACCGTACCAGCTGCCGAACAGCGCCAGCAGCAGCACAGCGGCCAGCAGCAGCGGCACCCGGAACCGCGCAAAATAAAGGCTCTGTCCGCGGCCAGACGACCACTTTAAACGTCGCCGTCTGCCGGTTGCTGCTGACGTTGGCCGCGCTCATCTTGCCGGACACCCGGTTCAGCGCTACCGTGTAGTCGCCTTTGTAGAGCGGCTCGATTTCCAGCTCCGCCGTGCGGGCATCCTCGCTGATCGTCACGGATTTGACCTGCACGCGCCAGTTCCAGATATCTTTGCTCCGCACCTCATAAAGCTGCGGTTTGTTCGCGTTCTCGTGGATGGGCTGGTTGAAGGTCAGGCGCAGCTTGTCGCGCCGCAGCGTCTCCACGTTCGTGACCTGGGGCTTGGCCAGACGGTAGCCCATGTAGACGGTCTGGCTGCTCTGATAGCGCTGCCCAGCTGCGGCATGGCCAGCGTCAGTGTCTCAAGGCGCTCACCGTAGAGGCTTTCGGGCACCTCGGTCTTGATTTCCAGCGCTGTGGCGAAGTATTCCTGCTTTTCTTCAGCTCGTCGCCCAGTGTCGAGGCTTCGCACAAAACCAGCCTGCCGTCGGCGGCGCTTCCAGCGTCTCAAACGCGCCCGGCCTGTCGGTCATCAGGTAGATGTACGCCGCCATACCGATCTGGTCGCCGACATCGCTGGCCAGCGTGCCGAACAGCGCCATATTGGACAGCACCTGCCCGGCATCGGTCACGATCATGGCCGCCTTGCGGGGCCAGCGCCTGATAGTCGCTTTGCAGCTCACTGTAGACCGCCGAAATCAGCCGGGCCGTGTCCATGCTGCCCTCGACCTGCTTGATGCTGCCCAGCGTCTTGTACATCAGGTTTTGTCCGACGTTGCCGGCAGCACGCACTCGGTACTGCCTGCCGTCGTGTACAGCATCAGCTGGTCATCGTCGCCCATCGCGTTGATGAGCTTGCGCACCCGCCGAGCATCGTATAAAACCCGATGGTGCGATGCTTTGCTGTTATCCAGCGCCAGAATGTAGCAGATCGGGTCGCTGGCCGCCGCCACAGAGCGGACCTCCAGCCTGCGGTCCCCGAGCGTCAGCTCCGGGCTGCCGCCTGCACCTTGATGGGTGAGTAGGAGTTGCCGTCCCCGTCCAATGCGTAAAAGTAGACGTCCAGCTCCGGCACATTGACATAGACCTGCTCCATCTTGAAGCTGCCCGCGCCCGACATGCCAACGGTGGTTTCGCCGCCGCGCCGAATGCGCCCAGCGCGGCCAGCAGCAGCACCAGCAGCGTGCAGAGCCAGAGTTTATGCTGTCTCATGGGGTCCTCCCTCGTGGTCAATCACCGATTTTTTCTGTGCAGAGCGCGCAGCGCCATTAACCTGCGGCGGCGCTTCGTTTGGGCCTTTGCGGTTTTGCGGGCGGGGCCGCCGGGACCGTCGGGCGGGTCATCGGCGCGGGGACCACACTGCCGCTCTCCTCGTCGTCCTCATCGGCCAGCGTGATGCTGGGCATCGAGCGGTGCGGGTGGGCGGGGCGGTGTGCCTCGTCCAAAATCGGCTCTCCTGCTGGCGCAGGATCGGGTAGGAGAAGATCGCGCCGGGAATCTCCACTTCCTCGTGGGTGTCGCCGGGCTGGGGTTTGGGGTGGTGTCAAAATAATCCGGCGACGGCGTGACGACCGTGTTCGTCCGCGGCTCCTCGTCGTCCAGGCCGGGCGCTACAACGCGGTTCGCGTCCGGGGCGGGCGGCTTCTCCGCGGGGCTTCCTCGCTGCCGCGCAGCGCAGATGCCGCTGCATCGACCTTGTTGGCCGACAGATCCAGACGCGGTTCGGCATCCGCCTCGGCCAGCTCCTCCTTATGGGGACCAGCGGGGCGTTCTGGCTGGCGTACTCCTGCGTTTTTGCAGTTCCTCGATCATTTTGCCAGATAGTCCATCATCTCGCCGCGGGTCTTTTCCATCTCCGAGATGCGGCTCTTTAGATCCTGCAGCCGCAGGCGGTGGGCGTTCTGTATCTCCCGCGTTTCATCGGTGGCAGACTGCACCATCTGGCGCGCCTGGGCAATGGCCTGTTCCCGGGCCAGCTGGTCGATGGCCTCGGCTTTCAGGTTCGTGTCCTTCAAAATCTGGTCCGCGTCGTCCCGGGCCTGCTGGCGGATGCGCGCAGCCTCGGCCTCGGCGTCGGCAATGACCTTATCACGGTCCGCGATGACCTGCTGGCGGGCCTGGTCATGGGCGCGGCCCTTGACGCGCAGCGCGGAGTTTCCTCCTCGCAGCGCTCGGTCAGTTCCTTATTTTCCCGCACAAGGTCGCTGTTTTCAGCCGCAGCATATCCACCTGATTTGTCAGCGAGTGGTTGCGCTCTTTGACAGTGGAAAACTGGGTTTCCAGGTTGGCGCGGTAGCTTTGCAGCTTGTCTACCTCGCCCGGCCAGCGTCGCGTTCTGGGTCGAGAGGGTCTGGTTCTGCATGACCAGTCCCTGGGCGTGGCGGCGCAGGGCGTCGTTCTCCTGCTGGAGCGTGCGCAGCTCGACGTCATGGCGGTCAGGTGCTGCTCATAATCGGCGCAGAGGTCCTCCATGGCCTGATGCACGTCCTCCGGCTCATAGCCGCCGAACCGCGCCTTGCGCATACCGCTCTGTTCTATGTAGTTGTCGATGTCAATTTTGGGCATTGGTAACTACTCCCAACTAAAATTTACACATACTCGATTTTATTATAGAGCAAGATGTGACGTAAAGCAAGGGAAAAGGCAAAAGGCGCTGCTTTGCCGCACAAAAAACCGCCCGCTCCATGGCGGAGCGGGCGGCGAATAATGGTTCAGTTCAAATCAAGCGTTGACCTGGAAGCAGCAACAGCAGGCAACGGTCATGCCGACCATCGGGTTGTTGCCGGCACCGATCAGACCCATCATCTCGACGTGAGCCGGGACGGAGGAACCAGCGAACTGGGCATCACCGTGCATACGGCCCATGGAGTCGGTCAGACCGTAGGAAGCGGGGCCTGCAGCGACGTTGTCCGGATGCAGGGTACGGCCCGTACCGCCGCCGGAAGCGACGGAGAAATACTTCTTGCCGTTCTCGATAGCCCACTTCTTGTAGGTACCGGCGACCAGATGCTGGAAGCGGGTGGGGTTGGTGGAGTTACCGGTGATGGAAACCTCAACGCCCTCAGCCTTCATGATGGCAACGCCTTCGAGGACGTCGTTGGCACCGTAGCAGTTGACGGCAGCGCGCTGACCGTCGGAGTAAGGGATGGTCTCGACGACCTTAGCTCGCCGGTGGCGAAGTCGTAGTCAGTCTTGACGTAGGTGAAGCCGTTGATACGGCTGATGATCTGGGCGGCGTCCTTGCCGAGGCCGTTCAGGATGACGCGCAGGGGCTCTTTGCGGACCTTGTTGGCGGTACGGGCAATGCCGATAGCGCCCTCAGCGGCGGCGAAGGACTCGTGGCCAGCCAGGAAAGCGAAGCAGTGGGTGTCCTCAGCAGCATGGCACCCAGGTTGCCGTGGCCCAGACCGACCTTTGCGCTGCTCAGCGACAGAGCCGGGGATGGTGAAAGCCTCGAGGCCCTCGCCGATGGCGGCGGCGCAGTCAGCAGCGCTCTTCAGGCCGCGCTTGACGGCGATAGCGGTGCCCAGGGTGTAAGCCCAGACGGCGTTGTCGAAGCAGATGGGCTGGATGCCGCGGATGATCTTATCGCAGTCGATGCCCTTGGCCAGCAGCATTTCGTTGCAGGCGTCAAGGCTCTCCAGGCCGTTGGCCTTGAGGCAAGCCTCGATCTTGGGCATACGGCGATTCTGGATTCAAAAGTTGCCATAATCTATGTTCCTCCCTCTCTTATTCTTCACGCGGGTCGATGTACTTGACAGCGCCCTGCTCGGCAGAGAAGCGGCCGTAGGTGCCGATGTTCTTCTCGTAGGCTTCCTTCGGGTCCTTGCCGTGACGGATGTCCTCCATCATCTTGCCCAGACGGACGAACTGATAGCCGATGACCTGGTTGTCCTTGTCCAGAGCGGTCTTGAGGATGTAGCCCTCGGTCAGCTCCAGATAACGGACGCCCTTGGCCTTGGTGGAGAAAATGGTACCGGTCATGGAACGCAGGCCCTTGCCCAGATCGTCCAGGCCAGCGCCGACAGGCAGGCCGTTCTCAGAGAAGCGGTCTGGCTGCGGCCGTAGACGATCTGCAGGAAGAGCTCACGCATAGCAACGTTGATAGCGTCGCAGACGAGGTCGGTGTTCAGAGCCTCCAGGATGGTCTTGCCGGGCAGGATCCGCCTGCCATAGCGGCGGAGTGGGTCATGCCGGAGCAGCCGATGGTCTCAACAAGGGCTTCCTCGATGATGCCGTTCTTGATGTTCAGGCTCAGCTTGCAGGTGCCCTGCTGGGGGGCACACCAGCCCACACCATGGGTGTAGCCGCTGATATCCTCAATTTTATACGCCTTGACCCACTGGCCCTCCTCGGGGATGGGCGCGGGACCGTGCTTGGGTCCTTTGTGATCGGGCACATTGCGTTGACCTGTGCGGAGTATTCGATCATAATTTTCTCTCCTTTGCATATTGTTAGGCTTTTCACAGCTATCTTTATTATAAAGGGTCGAATCCTGTTTTTCAAGATGTTAGTTTAGGCTAACCTTTGGTTTTCGCATTTTGTGCCCCCGGGCGGCATAGCGGGCGGCGAAACCGCATGGCGCAGTTGGGAGAGGCATGCGGAGGGGCCGATGCTCGCATCGGCCCGCGGCATACGGAATGTGCCGGGTCGTGATAAAACGGCAAAGCCCCTCCGGCCTCGCCACACAAAAGCGCCGCCCTTTTCCCCAAGAGCGGCACTTCCCTATTCAAAACCGTTCAGTACAAAACCCAAAATCACCCGCGACGCTGCGCCGCAAACTGCCATCATCACAACGGCGGCAAGGATGGGCGGCAGCCATTGCCGGGCCAGACCGGGGTGATCCGCCGACGTCGGGCTTCGCCTTTTGCCATGCTTTGCCGGGGCCTTTTCTGCCGCGTTATCCCTTGCTCCGGCAGACAAAACACCTGCAAAAGCGCGAAAAGAAGCATAATTTCCGGAAGATCATCGACACGCGTATCGAGATGACCGCATGGGCCAGGTAGCTGATCAGCGCCAGCGTGACGGGCGCTACGCCGGGGCGCAGACAGTTCTGCGCGGCCCGGCGCAGGTGCTAATGACAAACCACAGCCACGCGGCCAGCCCCGCCACGCCGGTGGTCAGCAGCAGTTCCAGGTACTCGTTGTGGGCGGCATAGAACGTTTTCATCCGGTCCGTGATGTCCGCGCCCGCCCACTGGGCCACAGCCGTGTGCATCATGCCGGGGCCGACGCCGAACAGCTTGCGCCACACGGGCTGCGCCAGCCAGCTTTCGGCGGTGATGCGCCAGGCCGTGCCGCGGTAGGTGCCCCAATTGTCGTTGAAGATCAGCACATCGTCCAGGCGGCCCAGACTCGGAGCCCGGCACACATTGGCCAGCAGCGTCAGCACCGCCGCACCGGCGACGATGCCCCGCCAGCACGCGGCCCGGCCTGTACAGCGGCTCCCGCCCGCGCAGGCCAAAATACAGCGCGGCCCAGACCACAAGGCAGACCACAAACCCGAGCTGCGCCACATGACCCAGCGCCGCCAGCATTGGCTTACCGCCCTGGGTGTAGACATGGGTGCGCATATACTGCATCCATCCGGCGTGGAAGAAGAAGAACGCCCGATGACCGCCAGCCGCCGCAGCGTGCGGGTCGTAAAATTTTCTGGCAGATCAGCACGAGCGCCGCCACGCCGACGCCGAGCATCAGCCCTCGGCATCCACCACGGCCAGCGCCAGCCCGCCGAAAAATGCCGGAATACCGTAAAATACCGTGTGCCGCGGCGCGCGCAACGAGGAACGCATAGAACACAAGCGGCAGCGCAAACGCCATGAACCCGGAGCAGAAGTTTTCTGTCCCAGCGTCGAGAAAACTGCGCGCGCTCCACGACCGCCGTGTCCGCATAGGTACCGATGAGGTCGATATTAAATATGTTGAGGACGCACAGCACCGTGACCAGCGCCGTCGTGACGCCGACGCAGAACGTCAGCCCGTTCAGAATTTTCTGCGGCGCAAACGCGCGGACAGCCAGATACCCCACCGCCGTGAACAGCACCATCATACAGCCGCCGTAGTAGCCGCCAAGCCCCCAGAACGAGGCCCCGGCGAGAGGAGAGCACGGTGGACACCACGCCCGACGCTGTGACCGCGCCCAGCGCCCAAAGTGGGGTCGGCTTCCACGGCAGGCGGCCCGGGTCCGGCCTTGCGCCGACACAGACCAGCGCGCCGAGCCAGAGCGCAAACGCCCAACTGACCGTGCAGATGCCGGTGAATTTGACAACACCGAGGTTGGAGAATTTATCGATATACAGCGGGAACACGCAGGCGCGGCCAGCAGAAACGCCGTGGCCGAGCGTGCGGCCAGCTTGCGCAGTTGTTGGGATTGGGTCATAGAAAGCCTCTTGAAATACATACTTTGTTATCGGAGCCGCCGCACATATGCGGCCCGCAACGCAACGGAAATCGACCGTCTGCGGGAAGGCCGCGGGCCGGGCATGCCCCTACATGTCTCCCGGCAACACCATATTTTACCCGTGCCACGCAAAATTTCAACCATTCTCCACAGGTTTTACAAGACTGACACAAATCAGCCCCGCTGCGGCACAGATCCCGGCCAGCCAATGACGGGCGGCCAGGGCAGGACCTGCGCCCCGATATAGCTCAAAATACTGCCGCCGCTCATGCCCAAGGCGATGAATCCATAGTTTACCCCAGCGTGGGGCAAACCGAACAGATCCGTGTTGAAGGACGGCTGCACGGCCACGCCGCCCGAGTAGAAAAACGTGAGCACCGCGTAGGCCGCCAGCACCCACCACTGCCCCGCAAAGGCAAACCATGCGCTGCCCGCCGCAAGACCCAGGTACACGGCGTACAAAACCGGCTTGCGGCCCAGCCTGTCACTGACAGCAGGCAGCAGCATCCGCCCGCCGCGCTGGCAGCCGACCCCAGCACGATACTGTACGGCGCGGCACTCTCGGGCAGGCCGCGCTCGGTGGCAATTTTGAAAATTTCCGGGCTGAACAGCAGCACCGCCGGGGCGGACAGCGCTACCGCCGCCACACACAGCTTGTACTGCGGCGTGCGGAGCATCTGCTTGTAATCAAGTCCCGGCTGCGGCGGGCCGCTCTGGGGTTTAGGCGGCGGGTCCTGCAAAATCAGCGCCCCCGCACCGCAGACGACGAGCATGACCACCCCCAGCGCCGCAAAGCAAACGCGGATGCCCCACACCCCGTCGACACCCCTGACGAACACCGTAAAAACGCGCCGGACAGCCCCATGGCCACCCCTGCCACGCCGGTGGCCCAGCCCTTTTGTCCTGATACCACTTCTGCGCACACGCCAGCACTGCCGGGGCCAAAACGCACTGCCCAGCCCGCGGGCACGCTGTAGACGACGAGAAAAGCGCGGCGTTGGCGGGCGGCACGAACGCCGCCGCGAAGAACCCGCCCGCCAATAGGGCCGTGCCCCACAACCCGGCGAAACGCGGACCGCGGGCGTCCTGCAAAGCCCGCCCACCGCGCAGCCCACACCATAGGCCGCGACCAGCACCGCAAACCCCAGCATAGCCTGCCCGCGGAAAAGCCGTACCCCTGCATGACCGGCTGCTGGAACACGCCCCACGCCGCAGGGATGAGCAGCTGTGCCGCCGCCCTGCCGCCAGGATATACGGCCCGCGATTTTGTTTTGGCACACGCATCCCCTTTCGGGATAGTATGCCCGGTTTGGATTGACAAAATGCAGCGCAAAGGTATCATTATAAAGTATATAAAGCAAAGAGCCTTCCCCGAGGCCATTATACAGTATAAGGAGAATACCATGAAAACTCAGCCTTTAAAAGGTATGCGCGATCTGCTCCCGCGGAACAGGCGCTGCGTGATTATATCCAGGGCCAGATCCTGGCCACCTACCGCGCCGCAGGCTTCCAGCGCATCTCCACCCCATTTTGGAGGATATGGAGAACCTGGACAAGAGCGACGGCGGCGATAATCTGAACCCTGATTTTCAAGGTTCTCAAGCGCGGCGACAAGCTGGAGCACGCGCTGGCAAGCGGCAACGAGAAGCAGCTGTCCGACATGGGCCTGCGCTATGACCTGACGTTGCCGCTGTCCCGCTACTACGCGGCCAACCGCAACGAGCTGCCCAACCCCTTCAAGGTCATCCAGACTGACCGCGTCTACCGCGCCGAGCGCCCGCAGAAGGGCCGCCTGCGCGAATTCGTCCAGTGCGACATTGACATTCTGGGCGATTCTTCCCCAACGCCGAGGTCGAGCTGATCGACGTGACGGCCCGCGCCCTGCTGAAGATTGGCTTTACCGGGTTCACCGTCAACATCAATGACCGCCGCATCCTGCGCGCCATGCTCGAGAAGATGGGCTTTGCCGCTGACCAGCTGGACTCCGTCTGCATCAGCTTTGACAAGATGGACAAAATCGGCGCGGACGGCGTCAAGGCCGAGCTGACCGAGAAGGGCTTTGCCCCCGAGGCCGTGCAGGCGCTGGACGACTTCCTGCGTGCAGGGGATTTCAGCCTGGACACCGTCGCCGCCAAGGTGGACGACGAGGCACTGACCGCCGACCTGCGCTATGTCATTGCCGCCAGCGAGAAGGTCGCAAACGGCCGCTACGGCATTGCCTATGCCCCCAGCCTGGTGCGCGGCCAGGGCTACTACACCGGTATGGTGTTTGAGGTCACCTGCCCGCAGTTCAGCGGTGCCGTGGCCGGCGGCGGCCGCTATGACAACATGGTCGGTAAGTTCATCGGCCAGCAGGTCCCGGCCGTGGGCTTCTCCATCGGGTTTGAGCGCGTCTGCGGCATTTTGCTGGAGCAGGGCTATCAGATCCCCGGCGCAAAGCCGAAGATGGCGCTGCTGTATTTGAAGGACGCCGACTTTGCCGCCGTGCTGGCCAAGGCTGAAGCCTTGCGCTCCGACTACGATGTGACCGTGCTGCCCCAGGCCAAAAAGCTGGGCAACAGTTCGGCACGCTGGAGGCCGCGGGCTACAACGCCGTTGCCTTGCCGACAACGACGATGTCAAGCTGCTTGGGCAGAAAGCCGAATAAGCAACCAAAATTTGTGGGATGTGCCAAAATTGCGGCACATCCCACTTTTTGTATTTGGTTTGTAACACACAGGGCGCGTTTTCCGTGTTATATTGGTGAAAAGGAAATACAGGATGCCTTCCCTGGGGAAGGTGGCCGAGGCCGTCCGAGGCCGGATGAGAACGAGCTTACCGCTATTGCCCACAAACGATCAGTCAGTGGTCGGGGCCACTGACAGCTTTCCCCGAGGTGCCTTTACAAAGGAAGGCATCCAACCATGAAAAAGCGCATCACCCGTATCACCGCTGCGCTGGCCGCCGCCGCACTGCTGGCGGGCTGCGGGAGCAGCATCAGCAGCAACGACGGCGGGTACTACGCCACCGAGGCCGCCGCGCAGGAGAGCTACGCCAATTACGACAGCGCCGCGGGCAGTGTGGACAGCGGCCTTGTGCCGGAGAACGCCGCCGAGGCCGCCACCGACGAGACCGCACAGAAGATCATCTACAACGCCAGTCTTTCGATGGAGTCCACCGACTTTGACACGACCCGCGAGGCCCTGATGACCGCCGTCGAGGCCAACGGCGCATGGCTGGAATCCACAAGCCTGTACGGCACCGAGAAGGACCATGACCATACCGCCGACTACACCGTGCGGGTGCCGGTGGACAACTACCGCGCGTTTCTGGCCGCCGTGGGCGACGCGGGCAGCGTGCTCAACATCAGCGAGCGCCGAGAACATCACGAGCAGCTACATAGACGTGCAGGCGCGGCTGTCCGCGCTGGAGACCCAGCGGGACCGCCTGAATGAGCTGGCAGACCAGGCCGAGACGACGGCGGATTTATTGGAGATCGAGAGCCAGCTCTCCGACGTGCAGTACCAGCTGGAAAACTACACCGCCAGCTGCGCAGCATGGACCAGCAGGTCAGTTACTCCACCGTGGACATCTACCTGCGGAGGTCGCCACCCTGACCCCCACCGGCGTGACCTTCGGTGAGCGGATCGCCGATGCGTTCGGCGGCGGCTGGACGCCTTCGTTGGGTTTGTGCAGGGGCTGGTCATTGCGCTGGTCTACCTGTGGCCGGTGCTGCTGATCGCAGTGGCCGTGGTGTTCATCCTGCGCAAGGTCTGGAAGCGGCCCAAGAAGGAAAAGCTGCCCAAGCCCGCGCAGACACCCTCGCCCGCCGAGTACCCGGTGAAGCCGGGCGACGAGCCAAAGCCGAAATATTGACAGAAAACACAAAACCGCCCAGCCGCGTGATATGGTTGGGCAGGTTTTATTTTAGGTGCGGTAGGGCGAGGCATGCCCCCTGCACCTACCCGCAAAGGGAATCCTGCGGGCATGCGGGCCGGACATGTCCGGCCCCTACAGCGCAATTACTTTGACTTAGTCCTTCAGCGTCAGCGCGATGCTCAAATCCTTGAGCTGCTGCTCGTCCACCACGTCGGTGCACCGCTCATCGGCTCACCGGCGTTCTGCACTTTCGGGAAGGCGATGACGTCACGGATGGAATCCTTCTTCAGCATCAGCATGACCATACGGTCCAGGCCAGGCCATACCGCGCGGGGGTGCGCCGAACTTGTAGGCGTCCATCAGGTGCCTCGAAGCCTCGCGGGCTTCTCCTCGGTAAAGCCGAGGGCATGGAACATACGATCCTGCAAAGCGGGGTCGTTGATACGCATGGAGCCGCCGCCCATCTCAACGCCGTTCAGCACAATATCGTATGCCACAGCGTGGCAGGCACCGGGGTCGCTCTCGATCTTGTCCACGTCCTCGGCCTTGGCAGGGTGAACGGATGATGCATGGCCATCCAGCGGCCCTCCTGCTCGGAGTACTCGAACAGCGGGAAGTCAACCACCCACAGGAAGTTGAACTTGTCGGGGTCGATCAGGCCGTGCTTGCGGGCAATGTCCAGGCGGACCTGGCCCAGCGCGGTGCATGCCTTGACCCAATCGGTATCGCTGACCAGCAGCAGCACGTCGCCGGTCTCGGCGTTCAGTGCGGCATACTGCGCAGCTTTCTCGGCGTCGGTCAGGAATTTCTCAAAGCTGGAGGAAGTACCGTCGGCAGTCAGGCGGCTGTACGCCAGGCCCTTGGTGCCGTAGGTCTTGGCGACCTCGCCCAGCTTATCGATGTTCTTGCGGGACAGCTTATCGGCCAAACCTTTGGCATTGATGGCGCGGATGGTGCCGCCTGCTTCCAGCACGGCGGCGAAGGGCTTGAACTCGGTGCCCTTGAACACCTCCGTCACGTCCTGGATTTCCAGACCAAAGCGGGTGTCGGGCTTATCGGAGCCGAAACGGCCCATAGCCTCATCCCAGGGCATACGGTAGAACGGCGTCTGCACATCGACATTGAGCATTTCCTTCCACAGGCGCTTGATCAGGCCCTCGTTCAGGGTCATGATATCGTCCTCGGAGACAAAGCTCATCTCCTCGTCCACCTGGGTGAACTCGGGCTGACGGTCGGCGCGCAGATCCTCGTCGCGCTAGCAGTGAGCCAGCTGGAAATAGCGGTCAAAGCCGGACAGCATCAGAATCTGCTTATAGAGCTGCGGGCTCTGGGGCAGGGCGTAGAAGTGGCCCGGCTGCACACGGCTGGGCACCAGATAGTCACGCGCACCCTCGGGCGTGGACTTGATGAGGGTAGGCGTTTCGATCCGGTGAAGTGGTTCTCGCAGAAATAGTTGCGGATGATCTGCATGATCTTGCTGCGCAGCACGATCGGCTCGTGCATGGACGGGCGGCGCAGGTCAAGGTAACGGTAGCGCAGGCGCAGGTCGTCGTTGACGTTGATCTCGTCGCGCAGCTCAAACGGCGTGGTCTGGGCCTCGCTCAGGATGCGCAGCTCGGTAACGTAGAGCTCCACGTCACCGGTTGAAATCTTGTCGGTCTTGGCGGCGCGCTCGCGCAGCTTGCCGCGGCAGATGATGACGTACCCGCTTTTCAGGCTCTCGGCCTTGGCGAAAACGTCCTTGGGGGTATCCTCATCGAACACCAGCTGCAAAATGCCGGTGGTATCGCGCAGGTCGGCAAAGATGATGCCGCCCTTATCGCGGGCGCGGGCGATGGAGCCGCAGACGGTCATTTCCGACCCGCCATGGCAAAGCGTGACTTCGCCGCAATAGTTTGCAGACCGCCAAAAGTTTCCATATTCCTGCCCTACGGTTTTATCTTTACTAAAGTATTATTATAACGCCAATTCATGGCAAAGGGCGGCGGGCAAACGCGATTTTGCCGATTCCGGCTAATTTGTTTTGCAAAGCGTATTGACAATTTTCTTTTGCCTGCTATAATAGTAAGCTGTGAGCACCACAGTGTATACGTGCCTGTAGCTCAGTTGGTAGAGCAACTGACTTGTAATCAGAGGGCCCAGGATTCGAGTTCCTGCAGGCGCACCAAGACCGGTTGAAACCGCAAGGTTTCAACCGGTTTTGCGTTGCTGCGGGCGTAGGGGAGGTATGGCGGGCGGCTGCTTACGGGCAGCCGCGGGCCGCACATGTGCGGCCTACTGGCAGCAATGGTTTTGAATATCTCCGCTCCGCAAAAGGCATGTACGACCCATCAATCGTACATGCCTTTTATTTTGTATTCATTTCCACAGCAGGAACAGCACGGCCAGCAGCACACCTAAACCCACTAGATACACCCCGGCAATGGCCAGGGTGGCCTTCAGCACACCATGACGGCCCAAAATTTTCTTTGGCGTCCAGTCGGGGCCTGCTCCCAGGACGGTCGTTCGCCGGCTCGGGCGTCCGTCTTGGCGGTGGGGCGCAGCATCGGCGCAGGGCCGATATCACTCATATCGGCGATGGTGCGGCCATCGTCCTCGAAGTCGTCGCGCCTCATTTCGTACAGATGGCAGACCACGTAATGGCCCGGCTCGGCCTCACGCTGCTTCGGCGCTTCGGTCTTGCAGCGCTCCGTGGCATAGGGCAGCGGGTGGAACTTGCAGCCGGACGGCGGGTTGGCCGGGGACGGGATCGAGCCTTGCAGCACGATACGCTCGCGTTTGACCGTCGGGTCCGGGATGGGGATGGCCGAGAACAGCCTTGGTGTAGGTGCAGCGGGTGGGCGAAGATATCGTCGGTCTCGCCGTACTCCACCAGATTGCCCAGGTACATAACACCCACCGTGTCCGAGATATGCTCGACGACGGACAGGTCGTGGGAGATAAAGAGATAGGTCAGGTTGCGCTTTTCCTGCAGGCTCTTGAGCAGGTTGATGATCTGCGCCTGAATCGAAACGTCCAGCGCGGAGACCGGCTCGTCGCAGACGACGAACTCAGGGTTCAGCGCCAGGGCGCGGCAATGCAGATACGCTGGCGCTGGCCGCCGGAAAATTCGTGCGGGTAGCGGGTCTTGTGGTAGGGCTGCAGACCGCAGTCGTCCATGACCTGGTCGATATAATCGTTAAATTCGTTTTTCGGCACCAGGTTGTGCTCGCGCACAGCTTCGCCGATAATTTCACCGACCGGCAGGCGCGGGGACAGGCTGGAGAACGGATCCTGGAAGATGATCTGCATTTGGGTACGCAGCGCACGCATTTCGGCGGGGTCATGTCGTAGACTTCCTTGCCGTTGAAGAGCACCTGGCCGCCGGTCTTTCACCGCCCAGACGCAGAATGGTACGGCCAGTCGTGGATTTTCCGCAGCCGGACTCACCGACCAGGCCCATCGTGCAGCCGCGGCGCAGGTTGAAGGTAACGCCGTCCACAGCCTTAACATAGCCCACAGTCTGGGACAGCAGGCCGCCCTTGATGGGGAAATACTTTTTGAGGTGGTTGACCATCAGAATATATTGAGGGTCGTAGGTGACGGGGGTGTAGTCGTTTTCAATCAGGTGCTTACCCTTGTTTGCCATACGTCACTCACCCGCCTTTCTGTTTTCTTCATAGTAGCGGTAACAGCTGACCTTGTGCGTGGGGGACAGGCTGATCTCGCAGGGGTACTCGCCGCTGCAGCAGGGCAGCTGCATTTCGCAGCGGTCCCTTTGAAGTAGCAGTAATCCGGCATATGACCGGGTTAGGCACCTTGCCGGGATGGAGTACAGGCGGTCCACTTTTGCCGACGACCGGCTTGGATGCCATCAGGCCAATGGTGTAGGGGTGGCTGGGTAAAAGATCCTCGACAGTGCCCCTCGACGACACGACCCGCATACATGACAACGACATAGTCGGCCATTTCGGCGATAACGCCCAGGTCGTGGGTGATCAGCATAATGGACGAGTTGATGCGATCCTTCCAGGTTGCGCAGCAGGTCCAGGATCGGGCTTGGATCGTCACGTCCAGCGCGGTGGTCGGCTCGTCGGCGATGATAACTTTGGGGTTGCAGGCCAGTGCCATGGCGATCATGACGCGCTGGCGCATACCGCCGGACAGCTCGTGGGGGTACATCGCGTAAACACCCTCACTGGGCAATGCCGACCATCTCCAGCATTTCAATGGTGCGCTTCTTGATGTCCTCTTTTGTCTTGCCCTCGCCCTCGTGCAGGGCAATGACCTCTTCGATCTGTGCGCCAATGCGGAACACCGGGTTCAGGCTCGTCATGGCCCTGGAAGATCATCGAGATATAGTTGCCGCGCAGGCCCTGCATCTTGTCGGTCGGGGTCTTGGCAATGTCGTAGGCCTTGTCATTACCGAGGTTCAGCCGAATGGCACCCTCGACGATCTGGCCCTGAGGGCGCTGCAAAGCTGCATCAGGGACAGGCTGGTAACGGACTTGCCGCAGCCGGACTCACCGACGACGCCGACGGTCTTGCCGATGGGCACTTCAAACGAGACGCCGTCGACGCTCTTGACGACGCCGGTGTCAGTGAAGAAATAGGTGTGCAGGTTATCGAACTCCACCGCGTTGGCGGGTCCTTCATCTGTGGTGTACTCGACTCGGGCACGTTGCGGCGCTTGCGGCGCTTTCGTACTGGTCGGTGATGCGGCGGTTTTCCTTGGAGATACGCCGCGACTCTTTGGCGGAAAGATATCCGTCCTGATTTTTAGCCATCGTGTGTTTCTCCTTCCAATCAGCGTTTCATCTTGGGGTCAAACGCATCGCGCAGACCGTCGCCCACAAAGTTGAAGCCCAGAACGGTGAGCAGCAGGCAGACACCGGCAGGGATCCAGATGAACAGGTAGTTCGTCATAACGTAGGCGTTGTTGACATCGTTGATGATGTTGCCCCAGGAGGCGAACGGATACTTGACGCCCAGGCCCAGGAAGGACAGGGTGGCCTCGGTCAGGATGGTGGAGCCCAGGCCCATCGTGCAGGTAACGATGAGCTGCGGGATAACGTTGGGGATCAGGTGGCGGAAAATGCGGTGCCAGACCTTGATGCCGCAGGCCTCAGTGGCCAGCATGAACTCCTGCTCACGCAGGGAGAGGATCTGGCCGCGTACCAGGCGGGCAATGCTGGGCCAGCCCAGGAAGCCGAGAATCAGCATCAGGTACAGCATACGTTTCCAGGAATCCACACGCATGGCGTCCATGGCCGCGCCGATGATGATGATGACCGGCATCGAAGGGATGCAGTAGAAAACATCGACGACACGCATAATGATGTTATCGACCCAGCCGCCGAAGTAGCCGGAGATACCGCCCATCAGAATACCCAGGGATGCCTCGATGACGACGACGATGAAGCCGATGATCAGCGAGACGCGGCCGCCGTACATCAGGCGGGTCAGCATATCCATACCGTTGGTGTCGGTGCCCAGCCAATGCGCCTTGCTGGGGCGGCGTAGCGGTCGTAGACGTAAGTCTCGGTCATCTGCTTGACGGACCAAACTTTGGTGGAGGCATCGTAGACGATATCGTACTCGGCCTCGTTCCCCTCGGCGTCGGTGTAGTTGAACTTATCGGCGTTCTCGTTGATGGCCTCTTCCAGGCGATCCTTGAAGTCGCGGGTAACGACGACGCTGGAATCGGCGGCGGAGACGACAAAGCGGCTGACATAACCCAGCTCCTCACCGCCTGCGAGGATGTTGCCGTCCGCGTCGAGGGTGTAGTCCACGCCGTCGGCGGTGAAGTCGCTCTCCCCTGCCGTCATGGCAGTCAGGGCGGCCAGCTTGACGTCAAAGCTGAACTTCGGCGCACCGTCGGTCTCGTTGACGAGGTCGCGGCTGGCATAGCCCATGACGTCGCTCCCTGGTAGACGACATAGAAGTCGTCGCTCTGGATATCGACGGTGTAGTCAGTATCCTTATAGTTAAACTCGGTGCTGCCCTTCTTCACGGCTTCGAGGGCCTTGCTCTGGGCGATGGAACCGAAGTTCTGGCCGTCGGCCACGACAAAACGCATCGTGTCGTTGCGGGTGACGCCGACGAACTCCTTGGACATCTGGGTGTAGGTGAAGAACTGCTCGTCCTGGCCGTAGGGGCTGACAAGGCCGCCGACGAAGGAGAACAGGAACATTGCAATCAGGATGGACAGACCGACGACGGCCAGACGGTTACGGAAGAACCGCTTGGCGACCAGTGCGCCGGGGACAAAACCTTGACGCGGCGGTCATCGTTCAGGGAGTACTGCTCCTGCTTCGGGTTCTGGTTCTGCGTGTTTTCGCTCATGGGTGTGCAGTCTCCTTTCTTTAAGAAATGCGCACGCGCGGGTCAACCACGCCGTACAGAATATCAGTCAGCAGGTTGCTGGCCAGCGTCAGCACCGCCATGAAGGACAGGTAGAACATCGTGAACGGGATGTCGCCCGCGACCATGGACTGGTAAGAGATGTAGCCGATGCCCGGATGGAGAACAGTGTCTCGGTGATGAGGGCGCCGCTGAACAGGCCGGGCAGGCTGCCGCCGATGATCGTGACCAGCGGGATCAGCGTGTTGCGGAAGGCGTGCTTGTAGATGACCGTATGCTCCGACAGGCCCTTGGCGCGGGCGGTGCGGATGTAGTCCGCGTTCAGCACTTCCAGCATGTTCGTGCGGGTATAGCGCATGTAACCGCCGATGGAGACAATGACCAGCGTGACGATGGGCAGGACCAGATGGTTGGCCTTGTCCAGGAACTGGCCCATCGAATCCAGCTGGGCGTAATCGCGTCCGACGAGGCCGTACAGATCGAACCAGCCGAGCTTGACCGAGAACAGCAGCTTGAGCAGCGTAGCAAAGAAGAAGGTGGGCAGCGAAATACCGACCAGCGCCGCAGCCGTGATGACGTAGTCCGTACGGCTGTACTGCTTGGTGGCAGCCAGCACGCCGAGGGGCACGGCGATCACGATGGACAGCACAAAGGAGATGCCGCCCATGATGACAGACAGGCCGATGACCTCGGTAAACTTCTGTGGCAGGCACGTTCCACTTCCAGCTGTCGCCGAAGTTGCCGACGATGGCCTTGCTCAGCCAGGTGAAGAAGCCGGGGACGATGTCCAGGTCAAGGCCGTAGGACCGCATTGAGCTGGGCCAGCCATTCCTCATAGGGTTTGGCACCAGGGGCCTGGGCCAGCTGCATTGCCATCGTCTCGGCAAAGGAGCTGGGCAGGCTGCGGATCAGCGCGTAGATAATGAACATGACACAGAACAGGATCAATACCGACTGCGCGATACGCTTGATGATGTAATTTCGCAAGAGTTTTCGTTCCTTCCTTGCACGGTTAGACCGCGTTTATTTTGCAGGAAATGCCGTAATGGTGATCCCATCCCACGCAGGGACGACGCCCTGCGTGGAGTGGGACGACCATATTAGTGGTATAGGGGAAGAATGGCGATTACCACCGGGCAGAGGGCCGGGCATGCCCGGCCCTACAGGGCAGCGCATTCGTAGGGGCGCATTCTATATGCGCCCGCACAGGCTGCCCGCCCCTTTCCTCGGTTCGTCCAATACAGCAACCGCCCTTGGCGGGCGGTCACCTGCGTTTCACAACGGTAAGTTGAACTTAGTTCAGCTCTAGGTTGTTCAGCTCAGACTTGTAGGTCCAGTACGGGGTCTGATCCTTCGCGATGGTGTCGATGTTGACACGCTCGGTGGAGAAGATGGTAGCCTCGCTGCGCTGGTAGACGGGCAGCCTCGACACCCCAATCCAGGATGATCTCCATAGCCTCCTTGTACATGGCCTTACGGGCCTCCTGGTCGGTGGTCTGGCGGGCAGCCATGATCAGCCTCCTCCAGGTCGGCATCGTTGATGGCGTAGTAGTTGGTAGCGCCCTGGCTGTGGTACAGCTGGAACATATCGGGGTCATTGGTGGACTGCCAGGCAGCGACCCAGCCCTCGGCACTGATAGGAAAGCGAACAGGTCAGAAGCGTTTGCCAGGTCGTTGACGGTCAGGGTGAAGCCGATGGTCTTGAGGGCGGCAGCAGCGTTGGTCAGGGTCTGGAAGGAGGTGGTCACCATTGCCGGAAGCACCGATGTTGATCTGATACTCCATCTTGGCACCGGCGGGGGCAGCCGTGATCTGGCCGTTCGCGACGGTGTAACCGGCAGCCTCGAAGTAGCCAGGGCAGCCTGCAGAGCGGCGGCGTACTTGTCCTCGCTCTTCATGTCGGAGGTGTAGATCTCGTTGCCGTCCACGTCGGTGGAGTAGGCGATCTGGTAGCCGTCGTCGGTGACGGACGGGGCAGCCCAGGAGGTGTTGGAGATCGGGTAGTTGATGACGGTGGCGGTGTCGCCGTAGTAGAGTCGATGCCCTCATCGCGGTAAGCGGCGATGACGGTCATGATGGCCTTGCGCAGGTCCTTGGAGGCCTGGGAGGAGGGGTCGCCGCCGACGTTGACGTTCTTGGCGCTCAGGGCGATGTAGCCGTAGCCGCGGTAGTCCTTCAGGCGGGTGGTGATGACGGGGCCGTCCTCACCCTCGACGCCGTTGATGTCGGCGATCTGGTCAGCAACCTCCAGCGAGTAGGAAGGATCGGAGATGTCGATGGTGCCGGCCTGAACGCCGGTGATCTTATCGGCCTCCTGGGTCTCCTTCATGTTGACGTGGGCGACCTTGGGTGCGCCGTCATAGTAGGAGGGTTGGCATCAGATAGACAACGCCGTCGCTGTACTTGGAGAAGGTGAACATACCGGCACCCATGGGGCGCTGGTCTTGGCGCGGACGCTGCTCAGGTCGCCCTTGGCAAAGCGGAAGGAGTTGTTGTCGTAGTCGTACAGGCTCTCATCGCCGTAGTAGTGCAGCGGGGCGATGGGCATCTGCAGCTGGTAGATCATGGTGGTGGACAGCTCGGTGGTGGTCAGCGTCATGCTGTAGTCACCGGTCTTGACGATACCGGCCACAGAAGCAACGGCGTCACCGACGTTGACACCGGTGGTGGAGTAGGCGTAGACGTCCTCGGGGATCAGGTCAGACAGGGCGGTACCGGCAGTCTCGGCCTCCATGGCAGAGAAACTCCAGTCGTAGTTCGCGCCGATCAGCTCGAACATATCCTTCGCGGTTGCGCCTGCAGGCAGCTCGCCAAGGTTCCAAGCGGCGGCGGCACCGGCAGCATCGTTAGCGTCGGCGGCAGCGCCGTTCTCAACGCACTTGTCGATGATCTCCTGGGCAAACTTCACACCGCCGTCGTTGACAGCGTCCCAGAAAGCCTTCTGCTGCTCGGCAGTGAATTTCGTGTTGTCGGTGTTGTCCTCGCCGGCCTCAGCGATCAGCTTGGACAGCGTGGTCATGGAGCTGCGGTACTCGTCCAGACCAACGATGGGGGTAGAGTACATGGTTACAGAACCATCATACGTAGGATCGAGGAAAACATACATCGAGAAGATGACGTCGTCGATGGTGACAGGCTCACCGTCGGAGAACTTCAGGTCCTCGCGCAGCTTGATGTCATAGGTAACGGTGCCGTCGGCGTTCTCGGTGACAACGCAGTCGGCAGGACCGTGGTAGGTGTAGTCAGTGCCGTTGTACTCGCGGGTCTCCCCCTCTATGCCGTTCAGGACCATCTCACCCTTACGGTCAGCGCCCAGCAGGGCGATCTGGGTCAGGTCGATGACATCCTGGTCAGCGGCAGAAGCGGCGAAGAAGGGCTGAACTTACCCTCAAAGCCGGTCTCTGCCAGGACGAGCGTACCGTCGGAAGCGGCAGTGGTGGATGCCTCGGCAGTGGCCGTGCTGTTGCTCACTGGACGCAGTCGCAGCGGAAGAAGCAGCACCGCCGCAGCCTGCCAGCATGCCGACGCTGAGAGCGGCAGCAGATGCCAGCGCAATGGCTTGCTTTGCGTTTTTCATGTGGAAAAACCTCCTATAAATTTGCCCTCACCCACAAATCAATATTGTGCTCCCCAAAGCGCAACACGAGAAAGGGGGACCCTCTCCGCACCCTGTATCTCTTTACAGTGTACACTTGTCGATAATGACTTAGCTTATAAGATACCTTAAAATTGACAAAAAGTCAACCATAAAATCACACTTTTGCTGTTTTTGTACCTTTACCAAATTTGAGGAAAATTTTGTAACCCCAAAGTCTTTTTCCCCTGTGGGAAGACTTTTCCTGCTCATCAAAAAAGCGTGCCCTGCGTTTTCTGCGGAGCACGCTCTATTATGATAATGTATAATTATTCTTCTTTTCCCACGGCATCCGCTTGAGGAACAACGCAGCAGCGGCAAAAGCAGCGCAGGAGAGCAGTTCAAAAAGTATAAAACACCTTGCATTCCCCAAAGCATCTGTGCGTCCGCTGCAAACACAGCCACCCCTGCCCGCGGAGGCAGCAGCGCAGAGTACCGCTGTCGCCCTGCACAAAGAGGGCAATTTTGTGCGGTCTGTTCATGGATATAAGCCCGCACACGCGCACCGCCCCGGGTCAGCCGCACCAGCAGCACCACCGCATACAGCGCCAGCACCAGTGCCGCCATGTAGGGCAGCAGCAGGTACACAGGTGCGTGGGCCGTGGCTGGCAGTGCGCCCGCGCCGACGGTCAGCGCAGCCCCGCCGCCGCAAAACAGCCACAGCAAAGCCAGCACCCTGGTGTGAGGGTGCTCGCCCGCATAGCGGTAATGCGCGCCGCGATACTGATAATTGCCGTTCAGGTCCTTCTCAAAGTCGTCGAGATAGGCGCGCTTCTTCTTCTCGCGCTCGCGGTCCGCCATCAGAGGATCCCCGTCAGATCGTAACTGTCCAGCCACGCCTTGGCCGCCTCGCTGACGCCGCGCAGACAGCTTTCCTCAAATGGCGTGGACAGGCCGGCGTTTTTCAGCAGTTCGGTGAAGGTGCGGCTGCCGCCCTGCTTCGTGTAGGCCATGTAGTGGCTCCACGCATCGGCGCGGTCCTTTTGCAGCATCGCCCAGAACTGCAGGCTGACGGTCTGTGCCAGGCAGTAGTCAATATAATAGAAGGGGCTTTCGTAAATATGCTTCTGGCGCTGCCAGTACTCGCCCGCGCCGTAGAAGGGAATTTCGCCGTCCAGGCGCATCCAGGGCTGGTAGATGGCGGCCAGCTTTCCATTCCTCGTGGCGCTGGGCCGGGGTCAGCTCGGGATGCTCGTAGACGATGTGCTGGAAGTGATCCACCATCGTGCCGTAGGGGATGAAGGTCAGCGCACCCGCCAGATGGCTGTAGCGGAACTTGCGGGCGTCCGCACCGAAGAAGCCCTCGGCCCAGGGCCAGGCGAAGAACTCCATCGACATGGAGTGGACCTCGCAGGCTTCCATACTGTGCCAGACGTAGGAGTACGGGATGCGGTCGCGGTTCATGTAGGCAGCAAAGGCGTGGCCTGCCTCGTGGGTCACGACCTCGACGTCATGCTGCGTGCCGTTGAAGTTGGCAAAATAAACGGCATTTCGTAATCACCCAGGCCCGTGCAGTAGCCACCGCCCGCCTTGCCGGGGTGGACAGCACATCCAGCAGCTCGTCATCCAGCATTTTGTTGAAGAACACACAGCTCTCGGGGAAAGTTCCTCATAGAACTTTTGCCCTGCTTGAGGATGGCGTCGGCGTCGCCCGCCGGGCGGGTTGCCGCTGCGGAACATCAAGGCGTTGTCGGCGGCGTTCATCGGGTACTGCTTGCCCAGACGCCTGGCCTGCTCGCGGTAGATGCTGTCGGCCAGCGGCACAATATACTGACCACGGCGGCGCGGAACTTTCTACGTCAGCCTTCGTGTAGCAGTTGCGGCCCATGCGGTAGTAGCCCAGGGTGGTGTAACCCTCATAGCCAAGCTTTGCCCATCGTGTCGCGCAGGTGGACGAGCTTGTCATAGATGCCGTCAAACTCGGCCTCATGCTCTCTTGTACCACGCGCCCTCGGCCTTCCAGGCGGCCAGGCGGCGGGCATCGTCGGGGTCGTTCTTGAAGGGCGAGAGCTGGCTCAAGGTATAGACGCCGCCCTCAAAGGGGATCTGCGCCGACGCGATGAGTTTGCCGTACTCGGTGGTCAGCTTGTTTTCCTGGGCCATCTCGTCCAGGATGGCGGGCGAGAACGCCTTGTCGGCGATCTCGGCGTTGACGAACATCAGGCCGCCGTACTCGGCGGTGAAGTCGGCGCGGAACGGCGAATCGAGCATCGCGCGGCTCCAGGCGTTCTGGCACTCCTGCAGCTGGGGGATGGCCTCGTTCCAGAAGTTCATTTCCTCGTCGTAGAATTTGTCGCGGGTGTCAATGCTGTTGCGCACGCTGGCCAGCTGGGCGAGCGTGTCCACATGCTTGTTGAGCTTTCCTCCTCCAGAAAACGGCGTGGCCTCGGCGTAGGTGGCAGCCGCCTTGAAGCGGGCCAGCAGGTCAGCAAACTGCTGCTTGACCGCATCCAGATCCGGGCGGGCATAGGGCATTCCGAAAATTTCATAGTGTAGCCCTTTACGGACAGTTTTGTCTGTATTATAGCACAGCGGCGGGCAAAAAAAGAAGCGGAATTTGCATTTCTGTATAAAAATCCTGCGTTTTCATCTTGCAAATTTGGCGCATGTTGAGTATAATAGGGCTAGTAATATCATAATGAAGGGGAGAATTGAAATGCCGATCTCTGAACCTACCGCCGTTTTTCCATCCGTGATGACCGTGATATGGAGATCAAGCAGGCGGTGCTGCAGGTGTACCGTGCGCTGGAGGAGAAGGGCTACAACCCCATCAATCAGCTCGTCGGCTACATCCTGTCGGAGGACCCGACCTACATCACGACCTACAAGAACGCCCGCGCCATCATCCGCCGCATTGACCGCGACGACCTTCTGCAGGCGCTGGTTCGCGATTTTGTGAAGCACTAAAACAGTAGAATAAAACCTCCGCGTATCGGTTAGGATACGCGGGAGATTTTTGCTTCAAAGGAAGGTGGCCGCAGGCCGGATGAGGGGCGAGTTTGCCGCGGCTCCGTTTATGGGTTATAATGGCAAACCTGCCCCTCATCAGTCAGCGGGCGGGGCCGCTGACAGCCTCGAGGGGAGCCTTTTACTCTGCAAAACGCATTCTGCACGGCGTTCAGGACGGCGGCCCGGCCGGCGTAAAGTTGACGCCGCCCTGCAGGTAGCAGGTGTAGGGGGCGCGCAGCGGGCCGTCGCAGCTGATTTCGATCGTACTGCCCTCGGTAAAGCTGCCGCTGGCCATGACGACCTTGTCCGTATAGCCCGGCTCGTCGGCAGGCTCAGGGCTGGCAAAGCTGTCCACCGGGCTGTTGTGCTGGATGCCCGCGCAGAAGCCAGTCAACGCGGCGGCACTGCCCGAGTCAAAGCAGGTCACAATATCGTTGTGGTCAGCCGTATAGCGCGGTACCGGGTTGACGCCCGCCAGCTCCAGCAGGCACTGGGCATAAATCGCGGTTTCAGCGCCTCGCAGACAACACCGGGCGCGTAGTAGAAGCCCAGGAAGGTATCCCGCAGGCTGTCCTGGGTGCAGCCCAGGTCGCCGCCGATGCCGGGAGCCGTGAAGCGGTGGCTGCACTTTCGACAAGGTCCTTACGGCCCGCAATGTAGCCGCCCGTAGGGGTGATGCCGCCGCCGGGTTCTTGATGAAGCTGCCCGCCATGATGTCCGCGCCGAAGGCGACGGGCTCGGCGGTCTGGGTGAACTCGCCGTAGCAGTTGTCCACAAAGATCACAGCGTTGGGGTTGGCCCTGCGGGCGGTGTCGGCCACCTTTGAATCGTGCCAGGTCAAAGGCGTTGCGCTGGGTGTAGCCGCGGCTGCGCTGAATGTGCACCACTGTCGCGGTCTTGGCCTTCTCGGCAATCAGGTCATAGTCGGGAAAGTCCGGCAACAGCGGGCACTCGTCGTAGTTTACACCGAACTCCCGCAGCGTACCGCAGCCCCTTGCCCGCATTACCGATGCCGATGACGCCTTCCAGCGTGTCATAAGGGCGGCCCGTGGCGGCCAGCAGGGTGTTGCCGGTGCGCAGCAGACCGAACAGCGCGACGGTCAGCGTGTGGGTGCCGCTCATAAACTGCGGGCGCACGAGGGCGGCCTCGGCCCCATGCAGCGGGCAAAGACCTCTTCCAGCTTGTTGCGGCTGTCGTCCACACACCATAACCGCTGGACCCCAGAAATGCCGCGCCTCGACGCCGCAGTCGGTGAAGGCGCGCAGCATTTTCAGCTGGTTGTAGTCGCGAATCTCCTCCACATGGGCAAACTGCGCACGGCAGAGGTCGAGGGCCTTGCGGTCCAGCGCCAGCACTTCGGGGCGCAGGTCGTAAAATTGTTCGATCATGTAGTATTCCAATCTGTAGTATAATGTTGAATTTTGCCGATTTGTAAAATCCGAGCTGCGCATAAAGCCGCACAGCGCCGGGAACAGGCGAACCGCACCGCGCGTTCGGCGCCAGCTCATTCGCCAGCCCGACAATCAAATACCGTGCCAGCCCCTGCCCTGCCACGCGGGGTCGGTCACGCCGCGGCCATGTAGCTCTCGGTATCCAGCCTGCTCGTAGCAGCCCACCGTGCAGACGGGTACCGTTGTGCTAGCAGCGCGCGGCGGTGCCCACCGCGGGGCCAGCGCCGATGCAGACCGCGAGTAGAACTCGTCGGCCTCGGCGTCGCTCTCGGCAAAGCAAGGCGGCTGACCGGCAGCATCGACGGCGCTTTGTCCGGGACAAGCTCCGCCAGGGCGCGAGGCGGCAGCAACAGGGCACGGCCCCTGGCAGCTCCACAGCAGCGCAGCGGCGCAGCAGGTGCCAGCCGGGCAAGTCAGCGGGTGCTCGGTGCGCTGGGTGTCGGCGTGCAGAAAGCGGAGAAAGCCCATCAATTCCTCGCGGGCGTCCTCCCAGCTCCCCGCCGGGCAGCGCACCGCAAGAGCACCGCCGACCCGCCGCGCAGCTCCAGCACCGCGGAGCCAGGCAGCAGGTAGAACGCCCACCCGCTGGCAGGGTGGTTGCCAGTGGAATGCAGGTGCGTGCCGAGGACAAGCCTCAAAAAGGGCTTGCCGGACAGGCGGCAGATTTGGTTTGGCTCGGGGTGGGAAGCGGATTGAATCATAGGGGTCCTTTTCGGGTCAAGTTGCGGGTGGCGGGCAGACGGCAGAGCCCTTCAGCCGCTTAGCAAATTCTTCACGATATTCTTATAATCCCGTCCTCTGACCTCAATTCGAATTCAAGTCCAAAACTGACGCGGAGGCGGGCGAGAGACTGACGACATCGCCCGGTTTGGCAGCACCGCGCGCCAGCTCAACAGCGTGCTGCATATTGTCGGCGTGCAGGATGGTCGGCCGCTCCCGGCAAAACCATCACTCGCGGACAGCCTTCTCGATACGGGGCCGGTCGCGCCACATCAACACCAGCGTCTTGACGTGGGCCAGAACCTCCGGGGCCAGCGGCCTAGGGGATCTTTTGTCGTAGCCGCCCGCGATCAGGATGATCTTCTGGTCAAAGCTGCGCAGACCCGCGATCGTGCGCGTCGGGCTGGACGCGATGGAGTCATTGTAGTAGGTCACCGTCCAGCGTGCGCACCGGCTCAATGCGGTGTTCGACGCCGGTGAAGGTCGAGCCGACCTGACGCATGCCTCGATGGGCACGGCCCGGCGGCACAGGCGGCCAGCAGGTTTTCCACATTGTGCAGGCCGCGCAGTTTAATCCTTGCGGGGCAGAATCGGCGTTACCACGCCGTTCTCGGCATAGCAGAGCGTGTCGTCGCTTTCCCGCAGGAACGCACCTTGTCCGTCTCGTGCAGGCGGGTGAACCAGACCTCACACCGCAGTCCTTCTCCATGCCGCGGGTGATGTCGTTCTCATAGCCCAGCACGGCGCGGCAGGGCGGAGTCTGCCACAGCAGAAGATATTCCGCTTGGCGTCGATATACTCCCGCATATCCTTGTGTGATGGTCCAGGTGGTTGGGGTGACGTTGGTCACGACCGCCACCTTCGGGCTGCGGCGCATACTGATGAGCTGGAAGCTGGACAGCTCGACGACAGCCACAGCGTCGGAGGTCACGTCGGCCAGCTGGGGCAGCAGTGCCGCACCGATGTTGCCGCCAAAAGACGCGGCCCGCAGCCTCGAACATCTTGGAGGATCAGCGTCGTCGTCGTGGTCTTGCCATCAGACCAGTCACGGCCACGACTCGCAGGGGCAAAACTCAAAGCTCCACCTCGCTCGTGACCATTGCGCCGGCTTTCAGCGCAGCCTGCAGCTCGGGCTTGTAGTACTCGTAGCCCGTGCGCATGATGATGATATCCTGTCCGGCAAAGCCGTCGGTGTAATGCTCGCCCAGACTCAAATTCACCTTCAGGGCGGCGCAGCGTGTCAGCGTAGTCACCAGAAGTCGTCAAGCTCTTTTCTGGTCGCAGGCGTGACCTGCGCGCCAGCTCGACAAACTGCTCAATGCAGCGCTTGTGGCTGACGCCCGCACCGATAAAGGCAACCTTTTGCCCTGAATAAGCTCTTGCAGCTGTTGGATCGGCAGCATAAATATC
>SCPP01000295.1_pt1 | contig 28817 bp, 41 predicted proteins | sample 6106811 | NCBI WGS metagenome assembly SCPP01 (sample SAMN10720449, study PRJNA508395) | human gut metagenome | isolation source: Participant 2 stool, 15 month | host: Homo sapiens | collected 2018
CACTGTTGATAATTATATGAACTCTTTAGTGAAAGAGGCATATGAAAAACGGAAATGTTACAAATGAAAATTAGAAATGCTTGATAAAAGGTATGCAAGTGGGCGACAAATATGTTCACGGCATTTTGCAGGTGTTGACGGTGATGAAAAGATTATCATAAGCCATACAGCGCAGAGGATAGAGCAAAACTTATGCACTTTTCGGGTAAGTATGGTTACTATTAATATTGCCAAAAGAGGGACTGATAATTTAAAACAGAACCCGAACGAAGAACAATCAGATTCAGACGAAAGAAGAATATCTAAATCAACAAAGTCGATATGTCGGAATACAGAACAATACAGATGTATCGAATAATGCCAAAAGCGAAAAATCAACAGTCAAGCACCTAATACAGATAAAAATACGAATACTACGCAGACTGATAATGCAATAAAAGTATTGAAATTTCAGAAGAAGATAAGATACCGGGTTTATTACAGGACGAATACTCTGACCTTTGCCTTTAGAGGACGGAACAGCGTTAGATACTCTTGGCAGTGCTATTGGTGCCTATAAAGATTGTACCAACGATAAGTAATGACGCAAACGGTTGTTATTACAAGGGCGTGATTTATATTTCATTGTCTGCCGATGACAAGGTTATGACTGTTTTTCACATGAATTAACTCATTATCTTGAAGATACGCTCGATTATACAGAATACAAAAATGTGTACTCGGCTTTATTCAAAACACCGATAAAAGTATTGATGAACTTGTAAAAAGGTTGATACTTACGCTAAATCGTCAATAAATTTAACATACGAAGAGGCTACAAGAGAATTGTAGCCGACTATACTCAAAAATATTCTTAAAGACGCTGACGCAGTTATGGAGTTCGTTGATAGTATAGAAATAAAAGCAAGACGAGTGTTATACGCAGATTGCTTGACGCTATCAAGGGAACTTATAAATAAGATAAAGGCAAAAATTCAGCAGTAAACATTCTCAAATGCAAGACTTACAAAAACACATGATTTACTTGAAATATGCTAAAAGGAGACGACAGAAAATACGGAGCGACACTGGAAGTGAAACAAGATATTCGTTTGGCGGTAATAAAGGCAGAAACCGCAAATATTACTCAACTTTCTCGTGCAAAGAAATGGAACTCAACGGCGAAAAACAGAAACAATACGACCAAAACAGGTTGGAGCAGAGGTCTTGACGGAAAATGGCGATTTGAATTGACGACTCTAAAATGGAATTTGATAAAGGTGGAATTACAAAACAATCCTGACGTGGCAAAAAAAAGGAACTTGAAATGAAATTTATAAATGGCACAATCACCGAGCAAGAACAATCAGAACTTAACGGTCTTATAAATACTACAAAGAGGTAAGAAAACCGTCTGTACTTCAAGATTATATAAAGCACGATGAATTGTTTCGAGCTTATCCATTTTTGAAAACGGTAGATGTTGAATTTGATACATCAATGCAAAAGGTGAACACGGAAAATATACTCCAAGTTTAAATACAATAACATTAAACGCATACGACAGTTCAAATCAGGATAAGAGTACACTTATACATGAAATTCAACATGCAATACAGCATTATGAAGGCTTTGCGACAGGGGCAAACGTTGAATATTGTAAAGTAAAAACGGTCAAGATATAGAAAGTCTTGAGCGAGAAATAAGAAAAATTCAAGGGTTTTGGAATTTTATCAAGACGCGGCGAATAATGTTTTTGACAAGTTAGTAGATTTTGATGATTTTGAGAATAAGACAGGGCTTGATTTTATAAACCTATTTGACGAGGATAATATGAAAAAATCGAAAGCATACTTAAAAGAAAAACTGCCGGAAGGTCTTTATGAGGTAAGTGAGGAATACATTGACGAAGGAAAAGAATATGCAGAAAAATATATAAGTTTAATGAAAAGTTAAGAACTCTTAAGGAGCAAACTGCGATGGACTTATATAAAACACAGCAGGTGAAATCGAGGCACGAGATGTACAAAACCGCATGAATATGACTGAGGAAGAACGCAAGAACACTTTCCTGAGAGTATGAAAAAGAATGGTGATGTTGTGTTTGCCAATAAAAACAGGTAATTATAACATTTCAATCAATGAAGATGTAATTGGCAGTTTCGGTATAAAAAGTATTCAAGACTATGTCAATGTACAACGCAGTGTAAAAATACGCTACTTAACGAAGGTTTCTTTAGTGATGAAGGAGCTAACTATATAAAAATCAAGTATTTTTGAAAAAAATAAAATTTAGTTAGCTGAGAATGAACATTGAAAACATATAAATAATTGTGAATTTTGTGGCACGCTAAATAAACCCTCTGTGGAAGGTAATTCGCAAAAGGTAATTTATGTTAGGTTATACCAAAAGTTCTGATTAAATGGTTGTCCTGTGCTTAAGATATGATAGATAACTCTTAAGAGTTTCTGATACAGTGACCTTGAGCACATCTGTGACCTTTGCCTTCATTTAACTTTTGGTGTAATAGGCATGGAAAACTTCGTTGTTACTGATAACAGGTAAAATAATCTGATACAAAGTTTTTCTAAGATATTTAGAGCCTTTCTTTGTAATGGCTGTATGCTGTGCCGTAAATTGACTGGATTCGTAGTGATATGGAGCAACACCTGCAAATTTGATGATTTGAGATGCCTTTGTATAATTGCAAAATCTCTCTAATTCTGATATAATAGAAGTACCGGAAAAATGTGATATTCCCGGTATGGTGAGGATAGGAGAGTTGTTTTTGAGGGAAAACTCTTCTATCCTTTGTCTATCTCAGAAATTTGTTTTTCAATAATTCAATTTGGCTTACAAGATGTCTGATTTGAATTTCTTCAGCGACAGAAGGTATGCCAATAGAAGACTTGGCAATAAGTTTTAGTTGCTCAGCAGATAGGGAAATTCGTTTTCCTTTTCCTTTGAATTCAAAAACATTTACGGATACTTCGTATATCAGCATTTGCAATTGCTTTGGCAGAAGAGAATATTTTTAAAATATTCATATATACAATCCCATATTTAGAATGAAACAGAGAGTTGAATTCGGAAATACAATATCAATGCATTTTGAAGACGATTTTGTATGTGTTTAACTCTTCTTCAGATTATGATGATGGCGGGTTAATTGTTTCTGCTCGTAGAGGTCAAAACGATTTAACTTTGTAACACGATAAGGTTTATTGCGGTGATTAGAGGAAATCACATCCCAGATGGTGAGAGAATCAAGATGGTCGTTTTAGTAATACCGCCTTGTAATTTTCTTGTAAGATCAGTGGTTGTAGGATTAATCAGGGCAACGGTATATCGTCTGTCAAGAAGATACTTAAGTAAGGCAAAGTGATAATGACCTGTATCTTCCATGCCGATAAGAAGTTCTGATTTAGTATAGTTGTTTAATTTTTGATGAGAAACAAGAAACCTTCCAGATTATTAGAAAAATCAGAAGGAGATAAAAAGTATTTCACCTGAGCTTTTATTAATTATGGAAAAGTGTGTTTGTTTTTACCAATGTCAATTCCGACTAAAATCATGATAATACATTCCTTTCAAAAAATATGTAATGTGTTTATCCACAACACTTGTTCCGTAAAACCTGGTACAAGATACGAATTCAAAGACTCATCTAACTAATCATTACTAAGAAACAAGGCGTGGTAAGAACCTCCTTCAAGTAGTCAAAGCCACAGACAGAAATACAAATCCACATCACATGTTTATATAATACCAATGTATCAAACCGTAATCAACCACGGATTAAAAGGTTGATAGAGAAAGGTATAATGTAAATGACCGTTAGATGAGTCTTTTACATTATACCAGGAAGAAGTCGTACAGTTATAAACAGAGATAGCGGCATGGTTATACAAATAACCCCAAGAGGTATAAAGGAAACATTTGGCGAGAAAAATTTTATAAGTTTGACGAAAATCAAAATCGCAAAGTTGGCAGTGGTAAGGGATTTGCCGGATATAATTAAAAGAGGCAAATTATTAACAGATAATGTGGAAAATGTGCATAACCCGAATAGCGCTGTAAAATATGCTTATACAGAATCAACTGCAATTATAGACGGTCATCCGATAACAATAAACATAGATGTAAGAAAGTCGCCAGACAAAATATTTTGGGTACATAAAGTAGATTTTGCGCAAAAATAACGGAGTTCCCAGCCAAGAAAAATCACTTGACATGGGGTTCAGTTACTCCGTTAGTGATAGTATACCCCAAAATAATTCAAATGTCAAGTATTCTTTTGGCGGTAAAAATTCTAAAATCGCAGATATAGGGTTATTGCAAAAAGCTGAAACCTTAGAGAAAGACGGGGCAAGTGCAGAAGAAATCAGAAAAGTAACAGGTTGGAGTAGAGGATTAGATAACAAGTGGAAGTTTGAAATTGACGATAGCAAAGCTAAATATAAGGAAGAAAAATACGTTTAGGCAAAGCTGTAAACTTAAATGAAGTTCTTGAACACGAGGACTTATTCAAAGCATATCCCGATTTGAAAAAGTAAAGGTCAAGGAAATATCGGATTTAGACGCAAGAGGGTTTATTCGCCTAATTTCGATTGTATATTCATAAGCGAAAATTTGCCAACACAAGAAAAATTAAAATCGCTCATACACGAAGTACAACACGCAATACAAGTGAGAGAGGGATTTGCAGTCGGCGAAAGTCCTGATAACGAAAAACAGAAACCGAAGCGCAGGAGAAATCGAGGCTGACGACGTTAAGTCAAGACAAAGTATGAGTAAAGAAGAACGGCTTAATACATTTCCTGAAAGTATGAAACCTACTCAAAATGCGGACGTTGTATTTTGGGAGAATGGGAAAGGTACAAACAAAACAAAGTTTTCGTTAAAGGGCAATTCAGACAATGAGAACTCTAATATAGGCGAAAAAGATGTTGAGGCGATACAGTCAATAGCTCGAAAAAGTATATACGATTTTTCTGATGAAGATATGAAAAAAACAAAAATAGCGGAAAGATATTATTCGAAATGAAAGAAAAGTCACCATTTTTTAGAGCTTGGTTTGGCGATTGAGAGCAAAATGATAAACGCCAGTACATGTGGTAACTGAAAAGATAATTCACGAGGTGTACGCAAAAATATAGATACAGGTTGGGATATAAATGTGTCTGGCAAAGTGTTTAATGAAACGAAAGGGCATAAAGGTCCTAAAAATGTTAGTGCTGTATCACATCTTGATTACATAAACAGCATTGTAGAGAGTGCTATATTATTTGATAGCTATACGATACCAAACACAAATGCAAAATCAAATAATTCAATGATGATGCACAGTCTTTATGCCATTTCAAATATAGGAAATGAAAATGAGTTGGTAAAGCTGTATGTTGAGGAATTAAATAATATAAATAGTAACGGAACGATAAAACGGGCATATCAATTACAGAATATAAATAAAATTCCGTTGGAAAGTAAAAGGTTCAGCAATAATAGCTTAGCCTCATCAGACCAACGGAATAACTATACTATATCAGAATTACATGCACTTGTCAAGCAACATGACAAAAATTTCAAACCTACAGAGGCAAGCAAGGTTGTAAATGAGGACGGAACTCCGAAAGTGGTATATCACGGAACAGATAAGGGGCTTTTATGTGTTTGACCCTAAAATGTCTGACGATAGAATTTCTTTGTTTTTTCTGATAGCAAAGTGACATCAAATAGCTATGCTCAATCTGATAATCAGCAATTATACGAGGTTTACCTTGCAATAAAAAGCCATATGTTATAGACGCAAAAGGACATATGTGGAATGAGTTAGACGACAAATTAGGAAATACAACACGTGAAATAGCTGAAAAGCTAAAAGTCAAGGCTATGACGGCGTGATAATAGAAAATGTTCGTGATATGGGGCAATCGTTATAAATAATACGACAGAGGAGTTTTACAATGATTTCATATCAACAGTAACAGGCGGCAACGAATCAGCGGTCGTGTAAGGCAATATATGTCGTGATATTATACCACAATATTTTTGACTGACTAATAAAAAGTATAACATTTTATCACTTTTATCACGTTGATTTTTTCGTAGCACTAAAACCGCATAAACACTTGATATTCAAGCATTTATACGGTTTTGTGATTTTAAAATTTGGTGACTCGTGAGGAATCGAACCCTCGTTGCCGGCGTGAGAGGCCGGAGTCTTAACCGCTTGACCAACGAGCCATTAACAGATACTATAATACCACATTAATTTATATTTGTCAATAGAAAATAGCGGATTTTGAAAAATATCAAAATCCGCATAATAATCTTTTGAGCTGTCGATATTTTTGTGACAGGCTCGATAGGTTTATCTGTAAAGTGGGTATTTATCGCAAAGAGCCTTAACTCTTGTCTTAACTTCTTCTTTATTATTTTCAAAGTCTTTGATTGTCATAGCGATAAGTTTACCGACTTCGACCATATCTTCTTCTTTAAACCTCTTGAAGTTGAGGCAGGAGTACCGATTCTGATACCACTTGTAACGAACGGACTCTTTGTATCAAACGGAATTGCGTTTTTATTTACTGTAATACCGACTTCGTCAAGCATTTTTCAGCTTCTTTACCTGTAACGCCTGTATCTGTAAGGTTTACAAGCATAAGGTGGTTATCAGTACCGCCGCTTACAAGTTTAAAACCTTCTGCCATAAGTGTATCTGCAAGAACTGATGCATTTTTAACAACCTGTTCTGCGTATGTCTTAAAGCTTGGGTCAAGTGCTTCTTTAAAGCATACTGCCTTAGCTGCGATTGTGTGCATTAGAGGACCGCCTTGAATACCCGGAAGATAGCCTTATTAATCTTAACAGCGATTTCTTCGTTATTTGTAAGAATAAGACCGCCACGAGGACCTCTTAGAGTCTTGTGAGTTGTTGTAGTAACAACGTCTGCATACGGCATTGGTGACGGATGGCAACCTGCTGCAACAAGTCCTGCGATATGTGCCATATCAACCATAAAGTATGCACCGACTTCGCTTGCAATATCGGCAAATTTCTTGAAATCAATAATTTTGGATAAGCTGACGCACCTGCAAGGATAAGTTTTGGCTTACATTCAAGTGCTATACGTCTTACTTCGTCATAATCTATTGTGTTAGTATCTTCTGTAACACCGTAAGGTACAATGTTAAAATACTTACCGGACATATTAACAGGACTTCCGTTACTAAGGTGACCGCCATGAGCAAGGCTCATTTAAAGAACTGTGTCGCCCGGTGTAAGAAGTGCAAAGAATACTGCCATATTAGCCTGAGCACCTGAGTGTGCCTGAACATTTGCATAGTCTGCACCGAATAATTCTTTTGCTCTTTCGATAGCAAGTGTTTCTACAACGTCAACGTGTTCGCAACCGCCGTAGTAACGTTTTCCGGATAACCCTCTGCATATTTGTTTGTAAGCGGTGAGCCGTTAGCCTCCATAATTCTTTCCGATACAAAGTTTTCAGACGCAATAAGTTCAATTTTATTGTTCTGACGATTTGTTTCATCTTGAATTGCCGCATAAATTTCCGGATCAAAAGATTTCATCTTTTCGTATTTTTCCATTTTCCCATTTCCTTTCGTATAAAAGTGTTGAGTTGAAAACAACTTTATGTAATATTATATATGTTATTTAATAAAAGTGCAAGTCTTTGTTGCAAATTTTACGAAAAATTATATAATGTACTTATCAGAAAAATTGAATTGAGGTGATTTCTTTGACGAAGAAAGAACGAGTTTTGAAATTGCGAGAGCTTTTGGACAAGGCATATCCCGATGTCAAATGTTCGCTTAATTACACAACACCGCTTGAAATGCTTATTGCCTCTCAAATGTCGGCACAATGTACCGACGCAAGAGTTAATATAATTACCGAAACACTTTTAAAAGTATAGGAATGCAGAAGATTTTGCAAATGCGGATTATGACGAGCTTTGTGAAGATATAAAATCGGCGGGATTTTACCGCAACAAGGCGAAAATATAATCTTGTGCTGTCAAAGGCTTATTGACGTTTACGGCGGGAAGTACCCGATACAATGGAGGACTTGACAAGTCTTGCCGGAACGGGCAGAAAACAGCAAACCTTGTATTTGGCGATATATTCGGTAAGCCTGCTGTTGTGGTTGATACACACTGTAAGCGGATTGCAAAGCGTATAGGTCTTACAACGAACGACGATCCTACAAAGTCGAAATGGACTTGAAAAGATTGTACCGTCCGATTATCAGCTTAGAATGTGCCATCAGTTTGGCACACGGTCGTGCGGTATGTACGGCAAGAAACCCTAAATGTGCGGTATGTCCTATTAAGGAAGTTTGCAAAAGTGCGGGAAAATGCTGAATTGTTAAAAATAAAGCAGACAAAATCATAAACGATTTTGTCTGCTTTTGCATTTATTTCACTTTATATATCTGTATTGAATTTTCATCATATATTTTTTCAAACTGTGAAAGTGAATTGTAATTTATATTGAAATCTTGTTTTTCGTTGTTTCCTACATAGATATATGAAATGTTGTTTTCATCTGCAAATGACTTTAACTGTTGAGAAGAACCCTCATATGCTGTTTTTAATTCTTCGCTCCTCTCAGTGTATTCTTCTCGAACCCGTGGAAATGCACATACAACGAAGAACCTACATATATTGTTCTTCCGGCAAGTGAAACTACAGGGTTAATGTGATTTGTACTTGTCATAAACACACCGTTTGCGTCGGTGTTGTCTTTGATATATTCAGCAACTTCAATATCAGCGGCGCTATATGTCTGATACATTGCACCTGAGTGATATTCGCGGATGATTGTCATAACTCCTGACAGCGTAGCGGAAATAATAACCAATGCCGCAAGGAAACCGCGTAAGTTGATACCTTTAAGTTTATTATAAATAAGTACAAGATATTCCGAAACAATGATTACCGCAATCATATATGCTATGTAGAACAGTTTGTTGTTATCATAATCGTTAGGCTGGAACAAGATAAGTTCGGCGATTAAGAACAACAATCCGCAGCTAAGCACTAATTTTTATTATCCTTTGATGTATTGAAAACGCAGGGATAATGAACAAGAAAGGAATTCCCAATTCTTGATATAGAACCATAAATACGGATCAGCCTCATTTACCCAGTTAAATGAATATCTTAGGAATGAATTGTTTCCCGAAGTTTGTGAGAATGTCCAGAAGAAAAGCTGTGGCATAGCAAGTACAAGTGTAATGCCTCCGAAGTATATCCAACGCATAATATAGCTTTTCTTGTCTTTTCATCGTAAAGATAAAGGAAGAACATTCCGGCACTTATAATTCCGAGTGCAAGTAATGAATGTGTGTATCATCGGCATACAGCCGGCGATAACTCGAGAATAATGAAATAAGATGTCTTTTTATTCTTTACCGCATTTACAAGCATTTCAAGTTCAAACAGGATTACGCACCAACCTGCCATTGTTGTTCTTTGTGGTATAATCATATCGCAAATGACATTTGACCAACGTATATTGTGTTCATTATAGTTTGTCGGTGTTTGGTAGTATTCCGTAAAGAACTTTGTAAAGTTTGACGGTCTTCTTTGCACTCTCAAAGAAATACGCAAAACCAAATCCGCCGTTTAAGAAAAAGAACAATGTTGCAATGACAGATACGGTTGTACTCTTGGTAAGGGAGAATGAAAGAATGTAAAATCCCATTACTATACAAAGTGCAAATATAAAGCTTGGAATAAGTACGGCAATTCTAAGCGGACAACCGAACATATACAGGCTTGAAGAAAGCGAATCAATAAGGAACGGATAGTTTAATCTTGTTCCCGAAAGGAAACAGTATTCCGGCGGAAATGTTTTTGTTCGGCTATTGATGTGACAAATCAAGGTGCATTTGTAAGTCACCGTATGTAGACTGTCCCGAACTTACAGCGCCGTTGGCATAAGGTGCAAGGATATGGTTTACCATAAGCAAGCATATTAACAGTGTGACAGGCATAATCAAAACAGAAAAATCTTATTTGATATAACCACGTTTTCTTTGCATACAAGATGTTTCTTTAAATATACTGTTTTCTCAGAAAAATACTTTGCACAACGTCTTTGTGCTTAATTCCCAATACAACTATCGGTATAATCGCCGTAATAAAGTAAAAGTATGTGGCTTATGTATTTGAATTTAAAAATCAAGGCAAACGGAATAATTCCTGCCATAAGTATTATATTTCCGAAAACAAGTCCCGACCATAGTTTGTAATAAATATCTTTTCTTTGAAGAACATCGAACTGTAAATAAATCCGATGATAAGAAAAAGCAAATAATAAATAACTCCTAACAATTAAATCACCTCTGTTTAATAATTATTGTACAAAAACATAATTGAGCCGACTAAATTAATCGCAAGACCGATAAAGAATAGGGGATAATTGAAACTTTCCCAATCATTATCCTTCGGCAGTAACATAACTGTTCCTATAAATATAATAGGAAGAACGTCATTTGTGTACCTGTTACCGAAATGCACCGCCCATTGTTTTGTGCACAGTTATTGAAAGAAGTTCGATTATTGCGATTGTCAAAACAAGAATCATAAACTTCATATCAAATTTTTCGTGCTTTATAATTGAACGTGCAATATATACCAAGTAAGATATAAATATCGGGCTCACCAAGAATATGCACATTCCGTTGGCATAAGGGTATTGCCAAATTCCGTTCTGTGTTTCGGGAACGGAAAACATATTTTTCAGATTTTCAGCCATATATCCGATATTGAATTGACCGAGTTCCGAACGTGTAAATTCGGGCAGATAGTTGTGACCGAATTCCGTAATATGGCCGAAACGAGCGAAGTTTAAAATCATATACGATAATGCAATGACCGCCATAGGAACAAGGGTGAGATAACGCTTTTTATAATATCGATGATTTTATCTTCTGGGTTGACTGCTTTGTGTGCGTTGTATATCAGATATAGAAGTGCAGGCAGATATAATATCTGGAACGGTCTGCAACCTACCGCACATGCCCAAAATGCAAGTGAAAGACCTATTTTGTTTTCAAAGCATAGTATATTGCCATAAGACTTAATGTAAAAGCCATATTTTGAGCGATAAACCATACCCAAGCATTTTGTGCAGTCATAAGCCAGTTTGAACCGACTGTAAGAAGTAATGTGAAAAATATTGCGGTTTTACTTTCAATATCAAAATGCTTTAATATCTTAAATGCGTATACCGCTCCCAAAAGCGATACCGCAAATGCAATCATACTGTCACAACTGTTCCAGCCGATAAGCACAAACGGCAGCATAGCATAAGACGGAAACGGCGGAAAGCTTACATAATATTTATTATTGAAAATCGCAAGCTCAAGATACGGATAGTCACGCCCTAAATCAAGTCTGCCCTCAAGCCAAGACTGAGCTTGAAGTATGTACGAATTATATGGCTGTGATTTCCAAGGCCATTGTCCCGTAAATGTCCAGGCGACGAAGAAAACGGCTGTAACACAAAGACAAAGTACAAGAATATTTATATAGTCCGTATTTTTTGTTTTTAATGGTTTTACTGTGCTCATATTAATCCTCCGTTATAAAATTTGTTTCCAACACAAGTATCCTGTCAAATAAATGCCTAAACCTATTGCCATTGAGGCTGTGATAATAGGTTCTGTCCATTTGTGTCGTTCCGAAAAATCTGAAAGGAAAAGGAATGCCGGAATTGCACAAGTCATATATCTCGGAACGCTTATAACCCAGTCGAAACTTGTGTTTAAAATCAGATACACAACGAGATATGCAGTGTACATACTTTTGTGCTTTCTGATACCGTAAAATAAATTTGCGGTTACAAAATTATTGCAGCCAAAGACGGAATCCATACAGACGCAAGCATATCTTTGTCAGTACCCAAATTTAATTTTGAAACGATTGAATTGATACCGTTCCGAAATATGCGGAGCCGTGTCCCCAAATTGTTCGTTGATATTCAAGGAATTTAAAGCAGTCGCCTGTGACTTTATAGTTACAGAACAGATAAATTCCTGTTCCAAGTAGCATTAAAATATCCAAAGTCCTTTGGAGTAGAAAAGTTGCCATACTGTTTTATATCCTTGTTTTAAGCTTTTCAAATATTTTGTAATGTTCGCTTCATTCAACTGCCGCAGGTATCGCAAGCAGTATTCCGAGCATTCTCGACAGTGCTGCCGCGGCACCCCATATACCGACAAGGTACCACTTATGTTTCTTATATAATATAAAGTTGCAGCAGATGTGAAAGCAACATACTTTCATTCATAAGTGTTCCGAAAAACAGTGCGTGTGGAAATACCGACATATACACTATTGCACGAACGGCAACAGATTTACTGTAATCTATTGAAAACAGTTTGTATAGGAAACAGCACGCACCCGAATACAGTGCGAATGAAGTCAAAAGTCCGCTTACTCTCAAATCTCTGAAAATAATATTGACAATCCTCATAAGCCAAGGATATAACGGAAAAAATGCAAGAGTTGTAAAATTTTCACCTTCCGTATAGTATGTATATCCGCCTGTAGCAATGCGAACGTAGTTATTTGCGTCCCATTTCATATACTGTTCAAGTATATCGCCAAAACTGTTTATGTTGTCATTGAACATATATATTATCACTACGGAAAACAAAAATACTATAATTCTGAAAGAGAATGCCAAAAGAAATACGCATAGTATATCCTTTTTGTGGTTTTATAATTTGATGAAGTACCTTGTAACAAGTCAATTCAGATATGTATTTGTTGTTTGAAAATTGAATACCTGAATTTGTTACAACTCTTAATGCTATAATAAGTACGGCACTCCAAATGATTATACTTGATAAAATAGAAGTAAACATTTATAAAGCTCCTTATATTAAAGTCCTAAAATAAAAAGCGTATAACCTCTGCAAATGCAATGGTTGAAAACGCTTTTTATAGTTTTATTCATCATACATTAAACCTAAACAAAACAATATCTCCGTCTTTCATAACGTAGTCTTTACCCTCACTTCTTACAAGACCTTTTTCCTTAGCGGCTGTCATACTTCCGCATTCCATAAGGTCGTCATAGTGAACAACTTCCGCACGGATAAATCCACGTTCAAAGTCTGTATGGATCTTACCAGCTGCCTGTGGTGCCTTTGTTCCCTTCTTGATTGTCCATGCACGAACTTCAGGTTCGCCGGCTGTAAGGTAACTGATAAGACCAAGCAATGTGTAGCTTGCTTTGATAAGTCTGTCAAGACCTGATTCGCTCATATTAAGTTCTTCAGGAACATTGCCTTTTCATCACCGTCAAGCTGAAATTTCTTCTTCTATTCTTGCACTTACAGGCATAACCTGTGAGCCTTCTTTGCGGCAAGTTCTTTAACTCTGTTTACAAATTCGTTGTTTTCGATACCTTTTGAGAAATCGTCCTCCGCAACGTTTGCGGCATAGATAACCGGCTTCATTGAAATAAGCGAAATTTCTTTCATTATAGCCATTTCGTCGTCTGTGTATTCAATACTTCTTGCAGGAAGTCCTTCTTCCAAAGTCGCTTTAACTCTTTCCAAAAGTGCCTGTTGCAAGTGACTTGTCGCCCTTCATAGCTTTGTACGGTCAATTCTTCTCTCAATCATTTCAATATCAGAAATAAGTTCAAGACTGATAGTTTCAATATCGCGGATAGGGTCGATTGAACCGTCAACGTGAGTGATGTTTGCATCCTCAAAACAACGTACAACGTGAACAATAGCGTCAACCTCACGAATGTGAGATAAGAACTTGTTTCCAAGACCTCACCCTTTGAAGCACCTTTTACAAGACCCGCTATGTCAACAAATTCGATATAGGCGTGAGTAACTTTCTTTAGGGTGATACATTTCTGCAGTTTGTCAAGACGTTCGTCAGGAACGTCAACTATACCGACATTCGGCTCAATCGTACAGAACGGATAGTTTGCCGATTCTGCACCTGCCTGAGTTATTGCATTAAATAATGTTGATTTACCTACGTTAGGTGCCTACGATCCAAGTTTCATTATGTTTTTCGTCCTTTCGTAGTGCCTGAAAATATATTCGACACCAATTTGTGAAAATTTTATGAATTTATTATATAACATTTAAAACATTTTCGCAATACTCTTTATTATTTTTCGGTTTATGGTATAATAAATGTATCATATTAAGATGAAAAACAGGAGGACAAAATAATGGCTAACAATAAGGTACTTATAGTAGATGACGATGAACATATAGTAGAACTGATAAAACTTTATATGGACAAAGAGGGTTTGATACCGTTGCCGCAAACAACGGTAAAAAGCCGTTGAACTTTTAAGTCAGAGGCACCGGCTATTGTAATTCTTGATGTTATGATGCCTGAAATGGACGGATGGCAGGTGTGCCGTGAAATCAGACGTGTAAGTAATATTCCTATTATAATGCTTACCGCAAAGGCGAAACATTCGATAAGGTGCTTGGTTGGGAACTCGGTGCGGACGATTATATGGTTAAGCCTTTTGAGCCGAAAGAACTTCTTGCAAGAGTTAAGGCTGTGTTGAGAAGAAGTGATACAAAGGAATCAAATGCGGAAGAAATTGTTTTCCTAACCTTACAATAAACCTTTCAAACTACGAACTTAAAATAAACGGAAATATAGTTGAGGTACCGCCGAAAGAACTTGAACTTTTGTATTTCTTTGCGTCAAACCCGAACAGAGTGTTCACGCGTGAACAGCTTTTGGAAGAAGTATGGGGATTTGATTATTTCGGTGATTCGCGTACAGTTGACGTTCATATAAAAGACTTAGAGAAAAAAAACTTGAGGGCGTTGGAGGCAAATTGGCAGCTGAAACCGTATGGGGCGTAGGTTATAAATTCGAGGTAAGATAATGTTTAAGAGTATTTTGGGACGTTTGTTTTGGACGTATGCTATAATACTTTATGCTTGTTTTACGTCGGTTGCGGTTACGGTCGGTATATTTGTAAATCATTTTGCAATAAGCACTCATATGAATAACGTTATAAGCGTATCGCAGAATTTGGAGTACTGGACAGGATCACTGCAAATAGAAGATACCGATTATCGTGCAAGAGCGGCATATAAACAGCTTTTAAGGTCGTGGGGCAGCTTTTGAACTCTGATATTATAGTAACTAATTCAAACGGTGAAGTTTTTGAGTACAACAAGTTCCGCGACCGTTCCGGACGAACTTGTACATATTGTAACAAACGGAAATATCGTAAAGAAATACAGCACATTAAACGGTTCGTATAAAAATAAAAATGATGGTTATAGGTGTACCGATTAAATATCAGGGAGGTATTGTCGGGCGCCATTTTATGTGACAGGCATTTTGATATAAGAAAACTACGCTTGAGTTGTTTATGATGGTTATTATTACATCACTGTTTTCTGTATTGGCAGCATTTGTACTTGTGTATATGCAGTCGAAGAAAATCTCAAAACCGATAGAGGAGATTAATAAGGCTGCAAGGGAATTGCGTCAGGTAAGTTTGACAAACGTGTTGAGGTGACAAGTGCCGATGAAATAGGACAGCTTGCGTCAAGTTTTAACTTTATGGCGGATTCCATAGAGGCATTGGAGGATACAAGAAGTGAGTTTATAAGCGACGTATCGCATGAACTCAGAACTCCTATGACGAGTATTTCTGATTTATCGAGGGTATTTTGGATGGTACAATTCCGCCCGAAAAAGAAAAGGAATACCTTAAAATCGTGCTTGACGAATCAAAACGTCTTACGAAAATGGTTAATGATATGCTTGAAATGTCAAAAATGTCGTCAAGCGAATATAAACTTGATGTGTCTGAATTTGATTTGAACGAGCTTACAAGAATTTGTATAATCGGTTTGTGTAACAGAATTGACGAGAAAAATCTTGAACTTAATGTTGATTTTGAAGATGACATTTTGAAAGTTATAGCAGATAAAGACGCGATAAAACGAGTTGTCATAAACTTGCTTGACAATGCGATAAAATTCAGTTATCCTAATACGACAATCGGTATAAGAACATGGATTGAGGACGGCAGAGCGAGATTTTGCGTAGGTAATTTCGGTGACGGAATAAGCGGTGCGGATTTGAGCAATATTTTCAATCGTTTCTATAAAACCGATAAGTCACGCGTAAATGAAAAGAGCGGTGCGGGACTGGGTTTGTCGTTTGTTAAAAATATTATGACATTGCATAAGCAAAACGTTTGGGTTGAAAGTGTCGATACAAAGGAAGGCTCAACGGTTAAATATACAAAATTCACGTTCACACTTTGAACTTGCGTGATTTTGGTATTGACTGACAATGAAAATAGGTGTAAAATAGTATTATATGAATTTCAAGGAGGAAAAATTTAATGGCTGAATTACGTTGGAACCCACTAATAAAGGATTGGGTAATGATTGTCATCACACCGTCAGAACAGACCTCAGATGCCAAAGGATTGGTGTCCGTTCTGTCCGGGTTCGAAAGGTTCCTGACCACTTTACAGTGTATGAATATGATAATGATTTCCCTGCACTTTCACAAAATCCGCCTGTACCGGATGATGTTGAAACAAGAATTTACAAGACAAAGCCAGCATACGGCAAGTGCGTTATTTTGTACTCACCGGAGCATACTGTAACATTGCCGGAGCTTCCTGTTGACCATATCAGAGAACTTGTTGATTTGTGGACAGAAAGATTTGTTGAAATAAGCGACGAAAAGATTAAGTATGTATTTATTTTTGAAAACAGAGGTGACGTTGTAGGTGTTACAATGCCTCACCCTCACGGTCAGATTTATGGTTATTCTGTAATTCCGAAGAAATTACAGCTTGAAATGGAATCATGTAAGGAACATTTTGACGAAACACATAACTGTCTAATCTGCGATATGCTTGAAGATGAAATGAACTGCGGTGACAGAATTATTATGGAAAACGAAGATTTCGTTACATTCCTGCCATTCTTCAGCGAATATCCTTACGGTATGTACATAGCCGTAAAGCGTCACGTACAGAATTTGTCACAGCTACAGACAGTGAAAAGACAAATCTTGCAAAGATATTAAAGGAAACAACCGGTACATTCGACAGTTTGTTTGATTATAAGTTCCCTTATATGATGTGTATGTATCAAAACCCTGTAAACGGTGAAGATGTATCTGATTATTACCACTTCCATATCGCATTCTATCCGCCGATGAGAAGTGCAGATAAGATTAAGTATAACGCATCTTCTGAAACAGGTGCTTGGGCTCACTGTAACACAACTGCTCCTGAAGCAATGGCTGTTGAACTTAGAGCCGCACACGAAAAATTTCTTAAAAATGAACGGTAAACCGAATGAGTCTGTCGACATTTTATCGACAGACTCATTTTGTTTAAAAGTGTCACATACACAAAAAGTCGGTTTATAGCCGATTGTGTTTTCAAAATCGCTTTTAATCATATTTATTGCATAATCGACCTTATCTTCTTCAACGATTGCCCAAATACCTTTATCCTGACATCTTACGGCGGCTATGCCGTCTGTATTGCGATGTATTTGCAAAGGAATTTATGTTCTGTGCCAATATCCCAAAAACGTTCCATGGATTGTTCCGAATTGTTTATTTCGCGGAAAAGTGTTTTTATATCACATCGTTTTAATGTGGCGGAAACGGTATTAATGCGTGTATTTTCGGTGGATAGGTGATACATATATTTAGCCGCTTTGCTGTTTTAAACGATGATTTTGCGGTGCTCAGTATTTCGGCGCCAAGTCTGATATTGAATTGATGTGAGGGTATAATCTTCGTATTTCGGACATAGCATATTTAATGTGCTTTGAATGGTTGCTTAACGGTTCTGTGCAGTGCGCAGTAAGAATTTTGTAGCCGGAAAGCGGCAACGGCAGTTTTCGGCTCACCACTGTTCATAAGTACAGTAGCCTTTTAGAAAAAAGTACGGCGAGATAAGGCGTTAAATCGTCGCTTAATGCACATATTGCGGCGGTTTCAAGAGGGTGAGTTCTATATCACTTACTGCATAAGTGATTTTATCAGTGCAGCCGAAAAGCGTGTTTTGAGGATATAAAATTCGGTATCGTGTTATTGTACAGTATCTGCACCTTTTAAACCGCTGTTTTCAAGTGCGTGTATTAACTCGGCAAAGAATTTTGTTTTGCCTTTAAAAGGTCTGTGGACGCCGAAAGGGTATTGCAGACATTTGTCTGTGGTGGTGTTTTCGATTTTACATAGTTGCCGCTTTTCGGGCGAACATTTCAACTCGCATTGATAATGTACAACATAACGACGGTGCAGTGGGTATATCTGTGTGTCCGAGAAGTGTGCATAATGCACCGTATGAGGTGTAGTGAAGAAATTTGCCTGATGTTTCGTACCGCTTGTAAAAGTCCCTCTTTAAAGTGAGAAAATTCAAAAAATCACTTCTTTTATTAGCTTGCCCATAATTTTGAATTAAATTCATTGTTGATTTGACGTTGCTTTAATCTCAGATAATGAAAGGCTCCCTTGAGGGGAGCTGTCGACAAAGTCGGCTGAGGGGTGGCTAAAATAAGAACATCACACGAATAGAAAAGCCACCACACCACCGCAGCGGTCCCTCTCCTCAAGGAGAGGCAAGGAACGACGAGGCACCGTCCCGTACAAGTTAGGAAATCCATACTAAAAGGCTCCTCTCGAGTGGAGCTGTCGACAAAGACGATTGAGGGCTAAATATATATTTTTTGGTGAACGATGACTGCCTCTACGAATGTTTTGCTTGAGGGGAGAAATTAGTGTTAAAATCCCAATACAGCTTGACAATTCACTCAAAAAAGTTATAATAGTTAAATCGTAAGTGAAAATAAGAGAGGAATGACATAAAATGGCTGATGAAAAGGAATTTGTTTTAACACGAGAAGGTAAATTGGAACTTGAAAACGAACTTGATACTTTAAAGAATGTCACAAGAAAGAAGTATCTGAAAAATTAAAGAGGCTCGTTCATTTGGTGACCTTCGGAAAATGCCGAATATGATGAAGCAAAAATGAACAGGCAGAAGTAGAGGCAAGAATTAACGAAATCGAATATATGCTTAAATATGCAAGAGTTATTGACGATGAAGAAATCAAGTCAGACGTTGTAACTCCGGGTTCAAAGGTTGTTCTTGCAATATTCGGCGGTGAAGAAAAGTACACAATCGTCGGTTCAACAGAGGCTGATCCTTACAAGAACAAGCTATCATACGAATCACCTATCGGTGCGGCTTGTCTTAACAGAGCGGCAGGCGAAACTGTAAAGGCAAATACCCCGGCGGTGAGATTGAATTTAAAATTCTTTCTATTGAAAAATAATCAAAAAATAATTTAATAAGAAATTTAAGTGCGGTATTTGAATACCGCACTGTTTTTGCATAAATTTTCTTAGGGGTGAGGCTATGAGGAATATACGGAATATTTTAAGCGTCGTATGCGGTTATGCGGCGGCGGTTATCGGTGCAGGTTTTGCGTCGGGACAGGAGATTATAAGCTTTTGTGAAATACGGAAAATACAGTATTATAGGTGTATTGCTTTCGTGTATTATTTTCGGTGTTTGCGTATGCGGTTTTATCGGTGTGTAGAAAAAATATAGAAACTTATTCGGATTATCTGAACAATTTTTTTAGACATAATATAAGAAAAATTGTCGAAATTATAACTTTACTTTTGCAATATCCACAGTATGCGTTATGACGGCGTGTGCAGGGAAATGCTTTTATATTGTTCGGAATTAAAAAATATTCGGCGCAATTATTTTTAATGCAGTATGCGGAATGATATTTTATGAACAATAAAAATTATGGGTATAAATTCGATTTTGGGTGCAATAATAATTTTCGGTATCATTTTTTGTTGTTTCTATATATTGAGATTTCGAGAACATCAAGTTTTTCAAATGAAGTTAAAATGACTGTTTCAAGTATTTCATATGCCGGATACAATCTTATAACAACAGGTGCAATTCTTGCGGGTATGAGCCGTTTTGCAGGACAGGAAAGAGGCGGCAGTGGCAAGCGTTATGTCCGGAGTGGTGCTGTTTGTTATGATGTTACTTATATGGACTGTGCTTGAAATATATTACGGCAAAATAAATCTCGGAGAAATACCTATGCTCACAATGGCTCTCAGACAAAACAAAAAGTGTTTGGGGCGATTTACGGAATAATGCTTTTCTTTGCGGTCATTACCACAGACGTATCAAACGGATTTAACGTACTTGACATAGCAAGCAGAAAATAGGGAAGAATGTTGTTGTATTCTTTATGACTGTAATTGCGGTTGCTATGAGCGGTGCGGGGTTTTCTAAAATTATAAATACAGCTTACAGACTTTGCGGTTACGGCGGATTGGTGCTTGTTTCTATGTTATTTATAATTTTATAAAAATATGAATAAAGTAGAAATGAATGTAAAATGAGAATACAAAAGTAAAATTAGCAAAAACAAACATAATCGACTGTAATCGAGGTTTACAAAACTAAATATCTTTGCTATTATATACAAGTCGTTTGGCGAGAGCAAAACGGCAGAGAACATACGTCGGGATGTAGCGCAGTTTGGTAGCGCATCTGGTTTGGGGACCAGGGGGTCGCAGGTTCAAATCCTGTCTTCCCGACCAAAAGTATGGGAGTTTAGCTCAGCTGGGAGAGCGTCTGCCTTATAAGCAGGATGTCACAGGTTCGAGCCCTGTAACTCCCACCACTTTTAAATAATGTTCTTAAATATGATGCTGGTGTAGCTCAATTGGTAGAGCAGCTGATTTGTAATCAGCAGGTCGCGGGTTCGAGTCCCATCACCAGCTCCACAAACAGGGATAAGCTTTGTTTATCCCTAAACATGGGAGAGTTCCCGAGCGGCCAAAGGGGCAGACTGTAAATCTGTTGTCTTCGACTTCGATGGTTCGAATCCATCCTCCCACCAAAACCACTTCATATAAAGTGGTTTTTACCCCTAAGGGTAGGGATAAAATTTAATATGCTGGTGTAGCTCAATTGGTAGAGCAGCTGATTTGTAATCAGCAGGTCGCGGGTTCGAGTCCCATCACCAGCTCCATAAAAGGGATAAACTTTCGGGTTTATCCCTCATAGTTTGGGAGAGTTCCCGAGCGGCCAAAGGGGCAGACTGTAAATCTGTTGTCTTCGACTTCGATGGTTCGAATCCATCCTCTCATCACATCAGAGCAAGCTGTATACAGTTTGCTCTGATTTTTAATATAATATTGTTTTGAACGTTTTTGAACGGAATATTTGATATTTTCTTTGATTTGGTTTCGCAAATTTGGTGTATTTTTGAATGCAAAATAAAACAAAATTTTTGTAACAATTTGTAACAACTTCTTAAATCATTTAAACAATTTTGTAAGTCTGTTGTTGTTGTAATAAATATTCATACGGCGTATAATAGACTTATAAAGAGAACAGGAAATGAATGAAAGGGAGTGTCAAATATGAAGAAGAAAATGTTAGTTGCGGCGCTTATGCTTATAGTTATGATGACTCAAATCAGTGCATTCGCTTCATCATATGCGACATATGCCGTTCATAATGAGAAAGCTGTTCTGAAAGCTGCGGATAATCTCGGCGAATATGCGGTAATACCAAAGGAACTTGAAGGTGTGACGGTAGAGAATCGGAGCGGATGCCTTTAAAACAACAAAGAGTTGAAAGGTATAGAAATTCCCGAAACAGTGTCATATATCGAATGGGGAGCATTTGAAGGCTGTGATAATCTTACTGATATAAATATACCTCAAAATGTGATGAAGATTGAAGATATGACATTTGCTGACTGCACAAGCCTTGAAAATATCAAGTTACCCGAAAAATTACAGGAAATCGGAGTGAAAGCATTTTCAAATACAGATTTAAAGGAAATCGTAATTCCTGACGGCACGAAGCCATAGATATAAAAGCATTTGAAAATTGCAAAAATCTTAAAACCGTAGTTTTGCCAAAGAGCGTTGAATATATTGCTGTCGGAGCGTTTGACAGCTGTGAAAAGTCAACGTGAAATGCGTAAAAGGCACATATGCCGAAGAATATCTGAAAGCTAACAAAATTTCATATATTGCACATTAGTATAAAAATTTAATACGGGTTAATAATTAAAGGGTGGTATGGAAATATCACCCTTTTGCGTGCTGATGAATTATCTGAAATGCAATTTGACTTTGATATGTATGTAAAGTTTACAAATAGTTTAAAACATAAAGTGTTTTTCTATTGACGAGTAAGTTTGAATGGTATAATTAAAATATATTGTATTTTTTGAAACATAGATGAATATTTTTGGAGGTTAAAGAGTGAAAGTTAAATTTAATGTAAAAAGATATTTTCAAGTGCTTGGAATATCACTCGCAGTGATTATTGCCGTGGCAGCTGTCTGTATGGGAATTGACTTTTCGGGCTCAAACAATGAGGAAGCAGTGGACAACACTTCGACTGTTGAGGCGGCAGACGGAAAGATAAACGTTTTACTTATGGGTGTTGACGGTTGAGAACAGACGCAATAATGCTGGCAAGTTTGATACCGAAACAAAGAGGTGAATATGCTCTCAATTCCTCGTGATACAAAATGTATATAGGAAACCGTTATCAAAAATTAACGCCGCACACGCATTTGTGGATGAAAGCGGAGAAATCGGCGGTGCGACAGCAACTTGTGAGGCGGTAACGAGAATAACGGGTATTCCGATAAATTACTATGTTGATTTCAGCTTTGACGCTGTTGCTCACGTTATAGACGAACTTGGTCCTTGAATTTACAATTCCGGATCTTTACGGCGACGGTGTAGGTATGGTATATGATGACCCTGTACAGAGTCTGCATATAAATCTTCCGCCGGAGATTATCAGATGAACGGTCAGCAGGCTGTATGGCTTATGCGTTACAGACACGGTAATGTCAATCCGTCAACCGGTGTATTTAAAGGTTATGTAAACGGTGACAGTGACAGAGTTGAAATGCAGCAGAAATTCCTGAAAGCTGTTGTAGACCAAAGGTTAATGCATCTTTGATTTTGAAAATTCCTTCAATATTCAAGGATATAAGCTCTGAAATTAAGACAAACTTTACAGTAAGTGAAGTTATTAAGTATTCAAAATATTTGGCTGATTTCTCAAGCTGTGAATATTCATTCGTATTCATTGCCTGGTGAATATAGTTCAGATTCAGCGAACGGCGACGTTTGATACCTATGGACGAAATCAGAACGATGGTACAAGATGTTCGGTTATCCTGCAGATAATATCACAACGGACAATCCTAAAATGCTACAAGAGAGAGCGGTAGTTCTTCATCAAGCGGTATATCTTCAAGCTCGTCAAACACTTCAAATTCATCAAATTCATCAAATTCATCAAACTCAAAAGCAGAAGTTCAAATTCATCATACAGTTCATCGGGAACTTCGGGTTCATCAAGCTCAGGTACCTCAAACAGTTCATCAAGCTCATCATCCGGTTCATCAAACTCATCATCCAGTTCGTCATCAAATCATGAAACGACCGAAGAAAGTACGGAACATCAAGTTCTTCTCACGAGAGTACAGGTGAAAGATATGAATCAAGCGAAGAATCAAGCGGTGAATCTTCGAGTTCTGAATACAGTAGCAGTGAAAGCAATGACGGCAGCGATGAATAATAAAGATAAAATCACAAAAAGTCTTGAAATTGTTGGATTTATGTGATATAATATCTTTTAAAGCGGAATATACTATATTCAGAAAGAGGGTTTACCCACTTTCATATTTATATGAAAAGATTTTTGAAAAGTTACGGAGGTGGCTAACGGAACAGAAACTGAGCACTTGAACTCGGAGAACAAATTGCACAGAAACAAAATGTATATATTGTTGATGTGACATACAAAAACCGATGACACTTATTCGCTATGCTATTATATTGACAAAGAGGGCGGAATTGGTATAGATGAATGTGAATTGTTTTCAAAGGCAGTAGAAGAACTTTGACGCGGAAGATTTTATTGAAGAAAATTATACGCTTGAAGTTTCGTCACCGGGGCAGACAGAAAACTTACAAAGGAACGTGAATTTCTTTATTATATCGGCAGAGAGGTTGACGTAAAAGCTTTACAAAGCAGAAAACGGCGTAAAGGAATTTACAGGCGTTTTAAAGGATTACAAGGATAAAACAGCATTTGTTGAACTTGATGGGAAGGAAAGAAATACCTGTTAAGCAAGCAGTTTATATAAGATTATCATTTAAGTTTTAGAGAGGAAGATTTATAAAATGGAAAAGGGATTATTTGAGGTTCTTACGGAAATCTGTAACGAAAAGGGCATAAGTCAAGAGGTGCTTATAGACGCTCTTGAAGCGGCTCTTGTTGCGGCATATAAGAAAAACTTTTTATTCAGCACAAAACGTTGAGGTTTCCAATAGACAGAGAAAGCGGAACTGTAAAGGTATTTGCAAAGAAAGAAGTTGTTGACCTTGTATATGACGAATTTGAAGAAATTTCACTTGAGGACGCAAGAGCAATCAACGGTAATTATCAAATCGGTGATATGGTAAATATAGAAGTAACACCGAAAGATTTTGGCAGAATCAGTGCAATGACTGCAAAACAAGTTGTTACGCAGAGAATAAGAGAGGCTGAAAGAGGAATAATTTACAGTGAATACACCGAAAGACAAATGACATAGTTTCGGGAACAATCGAGAGAATAGAAAAGGAAACGTATTTATTGACATCGGCAAAATCGAAGCAATGCTGCCTGAAAAGAACAGCCAATCGGCGAAACATATGAAGTAGGTCAAGCGCTTAAATGCTATGTGAGCGAAGTGAAAAGCGGAACAAAGGGTACACAGATTATAGTTTCAAGAACTCATCCGGGACTTGTAAAAGTTGTTTGAGGCAGAAGTACCTGAAATTGCCGAGGGTATTGTTGAGATAAAGAACATTGCGCGAGGGCGGTTCAAGAACAAAGATTGCCGTTTATTCAAAACGATCCTAACGTTGACGCACAAGGTGCTTGTATCGGACCGAAGGGTAAGAGTTCAGAATATCGGCGAAGAATTGAAGAATGAAAAGATTGATATAGTTAAGTGGAGCGAAGACCCTGCCGAATTTATTGCGGCAAGTTTAAGTCCCGCCAAGGTTATTTCAGCTGAAATCAACGAAGAGGAAAAGAGTGCAACACGTTGTTGTACCTGAATATCAGCTTTCGCTTGCAATAGGCAGAGCAGGTCAGAATGTACGTCTTGCGGCAAGACTTACAGGCTGGAAAATAGACATCAGTGCGGAGGACTAATATATATGAAGCACATACCACAAAGGATGTGCGTTGCGTGCAGAAAAAATGTATCCGCAAAATGAACTTATAAGATTGGTTCGTGACAACAAAACAGGTGAGATTAAATTCGACTGTGATAAAAATTATTCGGACGTGGTGCTTATATTTGCGAATATAGACTGTATTCGAAATGCGGAGAAAAAAGAGGGATTGAGCGTCATTTTAAATGCCGTCCCAAAGGAACTATATAAAGCGGCGGAGGAATTGATTTGAACAACAAATTTTAGGTATGCTCGGCTTGAAAAAGAGCCGGTAAGGTGCAGACAGGTGAAGATATATGTTCAAAAGCCGTTAAAAGCGGTGTTTCAAAGCTTATTATAGTAGCGTGACGCATCTGATAATACAAAAATCAATAACCGATTCATGCAAATTTTATAAAACGAAATTTGTTGAGGCGGGAAGTAGGCGGAGCTTGGCAAGTTTACAGGAGCAGACAGCCGTGCGGTAGTTTCCGTAAATGACGACAATTTTGCGAAAGCAATTTTAGATAGATTAAACGACTAACCTCTGGGACATGGAGAAAGGGTGATGCAAATATGGCAGATAAGATAAAATTAGGTGAGATTTCAAAAATCTAAAGATTACAAATAAGGATATAATAGCTAAACTTGCGGAATTCGAGTAGAACTAAAGAGTTCGGCAAGCGTGGTTGACGAAGAAACTATCGGTTTGATTTTCGATATTTATACGGAGATGAACCAAGTTTCAGATGAAGAAATCCGCGAAATGCGTGAGGCGGCTTTGAAGAAGCAAGCGAAGACGGCAATGACGAAGAAAAGCCGGCGAAAAGCCTGCAAAGAAAACTGAAGAAAGGCTGAAAACCTGCTAAGAAAGAAGAAAAGAAAGCAGAAGAAACCTGTTAAAGAAGTTAAAAGACTGAAGAAAAGCAGAGGTAAAAGCCGAAGTTAAGACTGAAACAAAGGCTGAAAAGAAAGAAGAAAAGCAAAAGCAAGAAAAGCATAAGAAAGTTGCAAAGAAAAAGTCGGTCAAAGAATTGACTTCAATATCGACCATACCAATACGGAAGAAGAGTATGTAAAGACGGAGGAAAAGAAACGTTATGTTGATACCCGTCAATCAACTGTTGAACTTATAATAGGAATCCCGTGAACGTATTGAAGATATGGTTCCTGATAATATCAAGATGGATAAAAGGGCGGTAAAGCTAAAAATAAAAAGGGCGGCAAAACCGTCGAAAAGGAAAGAACCAACAGCCTAAAAAGGAAATAAAGGCTTGTTATAACAGAGGTTGAAATCCCTGAAACAATTACAGTCGGTGAATTTGCGTCTAAGATGGGTAAGACATCGGCAGAAGTTGTTAAAAACTTATGATGCTTGAGTTATGGCATCAAACCAAGCTATCGACTTTGAAACAGCACAGCTTATCGGTGACGATTTCGGTATTGAAGTTAAACAGGAAGTTGTTCTTACAAAGAAGATATGCTTATGATTGAAACCGAGGAAGAAGATAAGCCGGAAGATCTTGTTCCGCGTCCTCCTGTAGTTGTTGTAATGGGTCACGTTGACCACGGTAAGACATCACTTGACGCAATCCGTGACACAAGCGTAACAGACACAGAGGCTGGCGGTATTACAGCATATCGGTGCTTACAGCGTTAAACTAAACGACAGACTTATAACATTCCTTGATACACCGGGTCACGAAGCGTTTACAACAATGCGTGCGAGAGGCAGGTAACTGACGTTGCAATACTTGTTGTTGCTGCCGATGACGGTGTTATGCCACAGACAATCGAGGCAATCAACCATGCAAAAGCGGCAGGTGTTACAATCGTTGTTGCAATTAACAAGATTGATAAAGACGGTGCTAACCCTGAAAGAGTTAAGCAAATGCTTGTCGAGTACGATCTTGTACCTGAAGAATGGGGCGGAGATACTCGTCTGCGTTGAAAATTCAGCAAAAAAAGAGAATTAACATTGACGGACTTTTGAAATGGTACTTCTTTGTTGCAGATATGCAGGAGCCAAAGGCTAACCCTAACAGAGATGCGCAAGGTACTGTAATCGAGGCTGAAATCGATAAGGGCAGAGGTCCTGTTGCGACTGTTCTTGTACAGAACGGTACACTTAAAGTCGGTGATTTTGTAATTGCCGGAACAGCTGTCGGCAGAGTTCGTGCGATGGTAAACGATAAGGGCAGACGTGTTAAGACTGCACCGCCGTCAACACCGGTTGAAATTTGGTTTGTCGGAGGCACCGTCGGGTGGCGACACATTTATGGTCGTTGAAAACGAAAACTTCACGTGACGTTGCTGAACAGAGAAAACAGGAACTTCAAGAAAATAAATTTAATCAAGTTGTTAAAGTATCACTTGATAACTTGTTCAGCCAGATTGACGAGGGTAACATGAAAGAGCTTGACGTTATCATCAAGGCTGACGCCAAGGTAGCGTTGAGGCTGTTAAACAGTCACTTGAAAAATTGTCTAACGATGAAGTCAGAGTAAGAGCATTCACGGCGGTGTAGGTGCGATTAACGAATCTGACGTAATGCTTGCAAATGCGTCAAATGCTATCATTGTCGGCTTTAACGCAAGACCTGACGCAGGTGCACTTGCGTCGGCTGAACAGAATGAAGTTGATATAAGACTTTACAGAGTTATTTATCAGGCAATCGAAGAAATTGAGGCTGCTATGAAGGGTATGCTTGACCCTGAATTTAAGGAAGTCGTTATCGGTCATGCGGAAGTACGTCAGACATTCAAGGTGTCAAACGGGTACTATCGCAGGTTGTTATGTAACACAAGGCAAAATTCAGCGTAATGCTGAAATTCGTATCGTTCGTAACGGTATCATAGTTCACGAGGGTACTATAAATTCTCTAAAGAGATTTAAAGATGACGCAAAGAAGTTGGCGAAAAACTTTGAATGTGGTATTGGTGTTGAAAACTTCAACGATATTAAAGAGGGCGATACTATCGAATGTTTTGTTATGGAAGAAATAGAAAGATAGTTATTGGCTGAAATTCAGCCATTCATCGGAGAGGAATAATATGGCAAGAATTGACAAAATCAATGAAGAAGTTAAGCGTGAACTTGCAAATATAATTCGTGAATTAAAAGATACGCGTATTCCGCTTATGACGAGCGTTGTTACTGTAAATGTGACAAACGATTTGAGATATGCAAAGGCATATATTTCCGTTATGGGCGATGAAGAAACGAAGAAAAAGCAGCAGGGCTTAAAGAGTGCCGCCGGCTTTATAAGACGTGAATTGGGTAAACGAATTGATTTAAGATATACGCCGGAATTTGTGTTTGAACTTGATGATTCAATCGAGCATGGTGCAAATATCGAAAGACTTTAATAATATAAACAAGAAATAAAGGGATTAGTTATGCAGGCTGTTATTGATAAGATAATGGAGGCAAAATCCGTAGCAGTGCTTACTCATTTGAATGAGGATCCGATTACAATCGGCTCATGCTTGCATTTGCAAAGGTTATGAGAAA
>SCPP01001582.1_pt1 | contig 28786 bp, 22 predicted proteins | sample 6106811 | NCBI WGS metagenome assembly SCPP01 (sample SAMN10720449, study PRJNA508395) | human gut metagenome | isolation source: Participant 2 stool, 15 month | host: Homo sapiens | collected 2018
AGCATAGCTGTTTTTCATGGTATCTGTTATTTTATTTAAAATCAATCATATTGAAAATCAGCTTTTGGCTGAGGTCCGGCAGCCGAATCATTAATAATGTTCCCATAGATATCCAATGTAGAGAGAACACTACCCTTACCCATGGTACAATCCCATAGCAGTTCCGATAGCCATAGGATAAGTATGATAGGCTCCGACCAGCAATTCTTCACCTTCCATCACTAATCCCATACGCTCCACCCCTGTATGTATCAATGCCTGATAAGGCCAGTTGAGAGCATTTCCGACAGGAAGTTCCTTGAAAATATCATGTGGCTTATTAAACATCACTCCACCCAACCAATTGGTTCCAACAAAGAATTTGTCCTTAAACACCGCTTTACTATTAGCTGCTATAAATTCCGACCATTCATCAGCACTCTGAATAATAAAGATTTTGGTTCCATCATTTGCGGCGTTCCTGTGCATCCGGCATCTTATCATTAGGAACAGCCCAATCCAAACGACAACGCGTTACTACGAGGATGCCTGAAACGGATCTCTATATCGGCAGACTTGCCTCCTTCCAAATAGACTTTTCCATCGCCCAAATGCTCTTTCTTCCGTTATTTCATATATTTTTCTTACCATTGACAAAGACTTCAATCATACTACGATCATTACTCTGAGGAATAATCGTATATTCACTGACAGAAGGAAGTACTTTACCACTCCATTTAATACCATAACCATCAAGCATATACACAAAAGGACTTGGTGTAGCTCCCTCAATAGCACTCAGATTAACCACCTTGGCCACTTCATGATAAACTTCCTTCTGAAATTCCATATCCTCATAATAGACCACATCCAATCCCGGTTTGCCATCGGCAGAGCGTAACGCTTCCATCGGCACCATTGTCAACTGATCTTTCCTAGGAGGACGCACCATAATCCAATCCAACTTTCCTAAATTATCCTCGTAAGCTGCAACCGCTTCTTTCGTTTTTCCCTTCAAGAAATTCTGTAAAGCACTCCCATCTTCCCAAACGGCCTTTACCATCAACATATTGGATGCCAGATTTACAGACAATATATCATCATACCCAGTTGTAACAACAGAATTTTCCTTACACAGTTTTGCTTCAATCCTACAAAGTCCCCCAACTGCAGGAACTGGTATTTTTACATCCTTCACCAACAACTGACCATAAACCTCACCTCCGGCTTCCGTTTCATAAGTCCCTACCTCCATCACTTTTCCTTGAGTCTGTCACCTAGATTTTCAATTGATGGTTTCCCCGGACATTCTTCTCATTAATCAGATAAAAATCAACGGTCACCTTTCCCCCTGCGGCTGCAACCTGTTGCCTGGTCTTTACCGCTACATACAAAGGCTGATTATAACGAGCTATGATAGCCGGATCTGATTTGGGATAACGAAAACAATCGACAATTCCCGAATAATTCTCCGTCAATTCCGATTCCCATCCATTAACAACGTATGCATCCGTCAAATTATTCATTCTGGCCGATTCTATTTTACGTCCCTGATGTTCATAGGATACAGTTCCCATAGCCACACACAAATCATCCACGGTAGGATAAACAGTCCTTAACTGTTTAGCATCCAGAAATTTATTGAATTCATCATACCAACGTAGAAACTCTCTACCATCCCATCCTTTATAGCTATATTTTTCCAAATCTTCTTTATTCTTTTCCAAACGAGGAGGTGATGATAAAGCCCCTTCCTCACCAAAGAATACAATTTCACGCTTATTCTTTGTATCATTATAATAATCTTCAGGGCCTTTGTACAAACCTTCATTCCAAACAGCAGGTCCTCCGGCACGATGATAATCATACCAGCCACTCCAATACACTTTTTCATCGTAAGGACGAATATGAATTTTAGCCTGATCTTCTATATCATCTCCCTTAGCCCAAGCCGAGGTACGAAGAATCAACCGGGAAGGATCCAATACACGCATATCCTTCATCGCTTGAATTTCCAATTCTAACTTTTCAGGAGCAGCATTTCCCGATTCATTCATCATATTATAGATAACCAGACAGGGATGACTGCGATCCCTCTTTACCATACGGATGACCTTTTCATGCAAAACAGCATTCATAAACGGCTGTCTTACGTCCAGACGAAAACCGCCAGGCTCTTCAAAATAGAGCAGTCCCAACTCATCAGCATAATTCATTACGTCAGTATTACCGATAAAACGATGAAAATTCAGCATATTCAATCCTAACTCCTTAGCTATGCGAATTTGCCTTTCAGCCAATTCTTCCGACGGAAAAATACCATTGACTGGCCAAAAACTCCAACTGATGGCCGAGCGAAGCATGATACGTTTTCCGTTTAAACGAAAAACAGCATCATCACCTATACCGGAAGCCTCGAACCAACGGAATCCAAAACGGCGGGAATCTTTATCCACCCAGTTCTGTCCTTCGGACAACTCCACCTCACATACATACAGATTAGGATCATCCACACTCCATAATTTCGCATCCGGAGCTGATACAGGAATCTTCAGCTCATTCATACCTTTATTTAATGAGATACCCTTTATCTCTTTAGAATAAACTATTTTTTCTTTATTTTTCCACTCGTACACCGTTATACGAAGATCCTGCTTCGCAGTCTTTCCTTTTTCATTCTGTAATGTCAGAATAGCGTTGGCGGTAGTTATCTGAGGAGTATTCTGCATATAAATATCTGCCACATAAACAGAATTACATACCTTCATACTAACTTTTCCTGTTATTCCTCCAAAGCCATGACCGGGAGGCAACATTTTATCTCCCCACGGAATAGTTCTGGAGTCACGCCAATCATGGTTACCACCCGCATCCGTTATACGTACAGCCAATTGTACCTGTTCTCCTGATTTTATATAAGGAGTAATATCCGTTTCAAAAGGAACATTGTCCACAATCTGATAATCCACTAATCTCTGATTAATAAAAATCTCCGCCCGTGAACGTATAGAGCCAAAATTCAAAAAGACTTTTTGTCCTTTCTTCAACACCGGAATATCCATTGTACGACTCCACCATGTAACTCCTGTAATATCTCCTTCGGGTCCGGACTGAGTTTGAAGATATTCTTCAGCTGTTCCAGGAACCTGTACCGAAAGAGTCTGGGCAGAAGTCAATATATCCCATCCCGCTGTAGGAACAATTACAGGACTTTTCTGTGCCTCTTCCAATGTCAAATAAATATCCTCTGTCTGCCAAGCTGCATTTTTATCCTGCCATAAATGCCATCCTTTTCCTGACAAATCAAAAAACGGTCTCTCCTGTGCTCTCACCCCATAAAATGGACATAACAACAAAAATGCTATGGCAATAATACTCTTCTTCATAATTATCTATTACTTTCTTTTATTAAATTCAATAATAACTGTTGGCCCACTACATTAGCCCTATTCTCGCTTTTGGTATTAAAAGTATTCATCGACTCGTTCATGCCATCAAGATCAACAGGAACTGTATAAGCTTTGACATCCTTTATACATGCAGGAATATCCAATGTAGTAATAATTATTTTTCCACGACCTGCCGGAATAACAGACAAGGCAGAATAAACTTCTTTTTTATGATCGGAAACACAAGCAACCAATGTTTCCCCATTAAAGCAACGCAACCCTACACGATGACGGTTGTAAGTAGCAAAGCATTGATATTCCCAATTAAAGACACAATTGACAGGCAATCCATCAAAAATAGGATGTTCTCTATTGAAAAAGTTCCCACCATACCAAGCCGTACCTAGTTTCTTTGAACCACGATAATCCAAAACTTCTTTATCCGCTAAGAACTCAGCCCACCTTTCCGCATTATCCACAATAATCAATGTATGTCCCTTGTAAACCCATTCCATAATATCACTCATACCACTTCCCCATTGAGTAGGTTCAAAGGCGCCAACCAACAAATAATCTCCCGAAGGTGTTCCTTCTTTATATTCCGGAATATCAAAACCAACTGTTTTCATAAAATTGCTCAGAACGCCCGTAGTATCAGCAATAGAACCATTAGCTGTAATTCCTTTCGTATTCAAACTTACAGCAAACAAAGAATCGTTTCCAGTTGCAAAAGTTTTTTTGCCTTTGACCAACTTTGCTTCAATACAAACATAGCCTGTTGCCCGAGGAACAAAATTCCAGCCGATCTGTAAACATTGACCATATACATTCCCCCCTTTAACATGTACACTAGATACATGGGTAGCCAATACAGTACCTTCCGCATCTTTCGCGATCAATTGAAGAGAATAATTCCCCTTCAAATTCTTTTCATTTACAATATAAGTATCTACTATAGTCGTATCTCCAACATTCAGCACTTTCCGATTCATTTTTACAGCTAAAAATAACGGTTGGTTATAACGAGCCATTACTTCCACATCTCCTTTAGGATAACGATAATTATCAACAATGCCGGAGTGATTTTCCAGTTTCATACTTTCCCAACCATTTACAGCATAAGCATCCACCGTATTACTGATACGAATATTCTCAATTACCCTACCTTGATAATAGAAAGCCACATTCCCCATGGCACGGGTCAAATCATCCACTGTAGGAAATGCTTTGGCAAATCCATTGTGTTTAAGAAACGAATCATATGCATCATACCACTTCATATAATCCATCGCTTCCCATCCAGAAGTAGTGCCAGATTGCAGGATTTCATCCCGAATGAGCTGAAGACGCGGCGGAGTACCAATAGCCCCGTCTTCCCCCCAATAAATAATCTCATCCTTATGATCTGAAAAACGGTGATAGTTATCTTTACCCAAATATAAATTATCATGATAGCAACCCGGACCACCTGCATGATGCCTGTCATACCATCCATAATCATAAAAAGTAGTATCGTTTGGCATCAAGTGCAATTTAAAACGGGCATTCGCCTCATTTTCCGGATTCTCTCCATTACTGGAATTATAAGTTAAGATACGGGTAGGATCCAACGAATGTGCCATACGCATCTGCGCATAATCCTGTACCTGTGGCCAAGCTCCCCGTTCATTATGCAAATTATAAATAACAAGAGACGGATGGTTACGGTCACGTTTAATCATTCGCGCCAATTTTTCATTCCGGTAAGCAAAATAAAACTTGCTTTGCTTGTTATTATCATTAAAGTGACTGATAGGATACTGATTGCCTCCCGGTTCTTCAAAGTATAATAGTCCCAATTCATCAGCATAATCCAAGACATTGCTATGCCCGATAGTACGGTGAAAATTCAACATGTTAAGTCCTAGCTTTTTAGCACTCTCCACTTGTCTCCTAGCCAACTCATCAGATGGAGTGATCCCATTATCCGGCCAGAAACTCCATGAAATAGCTGTACGTAAAACAATTCTTTTTCCATTCAAGAAAAATTGCTTATCTCCATGAATATCCTTCACTTCAAACCATCTGAATCCAAAACGCTGCGTATAATTATCCGTACCTACTGAAACAGACAAATCATAAAGATGAGGAGAATCCGTACTCCACAATTTTGCCGCTGGCAAATGAATATGAAAAGTTTGTTTATTCTCTCCGACAACAAGATTTTCAACAGGGTATTCTTTTCGGTAAAGTACTTTCTCACCTTTATGTTCTTTTACTGTTAAAAGCATTTTCTGAGCCTTCATCGGGTTCTTTGTTTCATTACAAGCCGTCACTTCAACTTCAATAGAATGAGGGTCCGGTTGGTTTTTAATAAAAACATCTCCAATATATAACTTATCCGTAGCAACCAACTCCACTTTTCCAGTTATACCGCCAAAACCATGAGAAGGATTAGTTCTATACTCTCCCCATGTATAGACTTGGGAATCTTTCCAATTAAAATTACCATTTGGATCAGTAATGCGGAAAGCAATCACATTTTCCTGACCAGGTAGAATAAAAGGTGTCACATCTACAGCAAACGGCGTACTATTCACCAAATCATATCCCACCAATTTTTTATTAACAAAAATCTCAGCTCTAAAACGGACAGAAGCAACATTCATCACTATCCGTTTATTTCTCCAATCAGCAGGTACATTTATTTTTGTATCAAACCATGAAACCCCTACATAATTTCCGGTAACTCCAAATGTTTCTCCATTCCATCCCCATAGGTGTTGCTCTACGGTAGCAGGAAGTGTCACCCCTATCTTATCGGGTGTATCAAGCAAATTCCAGCCTCCGGTAGGTATATGAACAGGGAGGTCATGAATATTGACAGGAGGAACATAAAGAGAATCATTTTGCCATACAGCCGAACGATCAAGAGTGATATTCCATAGAGTTTCTGATAAATTGAGACATGCCCTCTGTGCTCTCATAGATGTTACAAACAATAGTACACAACCCGCTAAAACGAATATTTTTTTTATAGCTGATTTCATTTTACCTCTATTTTTCTTTATGGTATATTATAAAAGGAGTATGTTAAGAAGAAATACTTCAATATACTCCTTTTACAAAATTACTTTATTTTGTATATCCGGGATTTTGAGTGAATTCATCTTTATTAGTCACCGCATCCAATTGATTTTGGGGTATCGGACGTAGCATATGATATTCTTGAATATTATCTTTTGCATCCATATTATGCAACTTAACGTATTCAACTAACTTTTTAGTTCGTTTTAAATCAAACCAACGTATTTGTTCTCCACACAATTCCCTAGCCCTCTCATCTAAAATAAAATCGATAGTCAGTTCCGATTCAGTAATTTTCATGTCATTTTCTTTACCTGGTATTGCACGTTTCATCAAGAATTCATTCATCAAATCCACCGCTTCCTGTTTATTCGTTTGCAGCATCGCTTCGGCTGCAATAAAATACATTTCCGGCAAACGAATGACAAATGCATCCCGTTGACACCAATCCTGATTATAAACCGCCGTAGGATCGGCAAACTTATGCATTTCTACAAATTGCGACCTTAAGATAGCTTTACCTTCCGAAGTGTACACGTCATTAACATCCAGCAAACGATACCGCTTTGACGCCCATACTTTTTGTGAATCAGTAGCAGCCGTTTTCATGATATATATGGCCGTATCTCCTGTAGCCATTAAAGGATAAACTTTTAAATCACTCTCGGATAACGGATTCTTGTTAGCGTACCAGGCATCTTTAAACGTCACTTTATAACGCTGATCTATATTCTCATTATATAATTGCAGCAGATACCTGGACGGCATATATCTTTGGAAAGGACGAGCATTCAAGACATCGCGTTCCATTCCGGCTTCCTTATCATATTTCATCACAAAATCAACAATCCCTTTATTACCCGAATTAGTAGCAGTAGCATCAAAAGCATTATTTTCTAATTCTGAGTTGGTGTAATTTATAGAAAAAATTGCTTCTTTGTTTGTACCTCCATCACAATTGGCAATATCCCACATATCACTATAATCAGTATAGAAAGAATAGCGTTGACTATTGATAATATCCTTTGCCAACACAGCGGCCTCAGCATAAAGCGAAGCCTCGCCCGTTGCACAAGCTCTGGTCAAACAAGCTCTTGCTTTAAAAGCTTTAGCTACATCCTGAGTTATTCTACCATCTGTTGATTTGCCTGGTGCCAGTTGATTGACAGCCACATCTAAATCATCAAAAATAACTTTATAAAAATCTTCTACAGACGAACGGTGTGCTTCAGTAACAGCACCCGTTATAGGTTCTGTGTTCAATACCACGTCTCCCCAAGTTTCTGTTATCAACCACAAATAGAAGGCTCTCCAAAACTTAGCCTGGCCTTCAAATGACTTATTTTCAACTTCGGTCAATACTTCACTTGGCAACAAAGAAATAGTCTGATTACAAGCGCTTAATGACAAATAAAGATTTTTCCAAACATTTCCGATAGTTGATTGGGAGCCATTTAAGTCAATAGTATAATCAGCCAATTGATTTGCTTTATTATCTCCCCCACGCAAAAACAAATCAGTACCAGATTCTGTCATACCAAAACCATCTTCCTGACCATAAAATGTCCTTGCACCCGAATAACAGGAATTCAACGCACTCTCTATTCCAACTTTCGTTTTCATAAATGGATCCGTTGTCAATCCACTTTTATTAGTTTCTTCTAGAAAGTCTTCACAAGAGACATGACATAAACAAAGAAATAATATGCTTATATAATAATAAAATTTTGTTTTCATAATGATCATAATTAAAGATTACAAACTAAGATTGATGCCAAACAACACTTGCTTCGCCAATGGAAAGTCCATACTTCCATTGCTTTCCGGATCATAATTCGGGAAATCCGTGAAGGTAATGAAATTATTCAAAGAACAATAAATACGCAACTTCTGCACCATCATTTTGGATGTCCATTCTTTAGGCAGTGTGTATCCCAATGTAATATCTCGTATTTTCACAAAAGAAGCTTTACGGAATGCCAATGAAGACTGTAACAAATAGCTGTTCGTTGAATAACCACTATTGGGACGAGGATACTCATTGCTAGGATTCTCAGGTGTCCAATAATTTACAGGTGCGCTATTTTCCAACGCACTTGGCTTGTATAGCTGAGTATAGGCATCTTTTACATATTGTCCGATACGACCATAAATAAAGAACATTAAATCAAAATTCTTATAGATGATATTATTAGTTATACCAAACGTATACTTAGGAACTCTTGAAAAAATAACCCGGTCATCCGTAGAGAAAACGCCTTCACCTTCAGAACCTTTAGGTGACATATCTGCCACTTTAATATCCCCTGGCTTAAATCCTCCAAAAGCTTTGGCCTGAACTTCCTCACCTAATTGCCAGATACCAATCTTTTTATAATCATAAAAAACTTGAGTAGGAGAGCCAACAAACCAAAGATTACCTTCATCACGCGTTACACCACTATTTAAAGCTTTAATTTTTTCACGATTCAAACTATATGTCCAATCCGTATTCCAACTAAAATTTTTATTTTGAAACCAAATTGTATTCAATGTCACTTCAATACCTTTATTTTCTGTTTTACCTATATTCTGCATAACAGATGCATATCCAGTAGAACTAGGCAATAAACTTGGAAGTAACAAATCCGAGGTTTGTGAAATATAAGTATCAATTGTACCAGATATGCGATTTCTTAAAATTGAGAAATCCAGTCCAAGATTCCATGTCGATGTTTTTTCCCAAGTCAAATCTTTATTTGCAATCTCGCTAGGATAATATCCATAAACACTACTGCCAAATGTATATACTGATTTTTTAAGTCCTCCTAAAGTAGCATAAGCATCAATTGCACTGTTACCAGCAACTCCCCAACTTAAACGTAATTTCAAATTACTAAAAATATCTTGATCAGCCATAAAGCCTTCTTCTGAAATACGCCACGCAGCGGATGCTGACGGGAAATACCCCCACTTGTGCCCTTTCGCCAAAACGGAAGATCCATCAGCACGCAAAGAAGCTTGGAATAAATAACGTTCATTAAACTTATAATTCAATCGTCCAAAGAAAGAAACCATTTGCGTCTCAATCAATTGACTGGCATTTTCTTTTGAATCAGCATTTGCTCCCAGATCGTGGAATGAAGTCAGAGCAGAAGCTTGGTTAGCTCCACTAGCCAAAACCTTTTCATATCCATAAGCAGTGGTACTACTACCAATCATTGCAGTTAGTCCATGTTTCCCAAATGTTTTGGAGTAATTCAGTATATTCTCCCAAGTATAACGCCAATCGTTATCCGCCTGAACAGAAGAGGTAGATTTTACACCAAGATTAGCTACTGTATTTTTATCTTTATAAATACCTTCCCGACTATCTGTAACATCAATGCCAATAGTGGATTTAAAGAAAAAATCTTTCAGAATATTCACATTCAAATACCCCGAAGCAAACATACGTTTCGTACGAATATTATCCTCGTAAGCACCCGGCTGCTCATCACATAAAGGACTGAATGCAGAACTATTTCCAGGAGCAGGGTTTAATATAAAATTACCATTATCATCATAAGCTCTGCCTATACATGGTATTTTGTTAGCCAAATTCAATGGATTCTGTCTCTTATCCTGATCTTTAAAAGTATATGAAACATTCACACCCACATTGAAAATTTTATTTATCTTATGATCAAGACTAATACGACCATTATAACGTTTCAATACATCATTTTTCAACAATCCTTTATCATCTTGAAAACCAAATGATAATGAATAAGATGTTTTCTCCGTACCACCAGACATACTGATTTCATAATTTTGGGTAATACCGGTACCCAACAATAAATCCTGCCAATCAACCCAATAACCTTTTTCCAAATACTCCAATTCTTCTGCATTGAAAATCAAAGCATCATCCATATATTGATCCGGCGCTGCTGAATTAGTAGTTCTATAGGCCTCTCTCTTTAATTGAGCATATTCTTCTCCATTCATCATACGAGGGTATTTAGCCTTATTTTTAATAGAAACATAAGCATTAAAATCGATTTTCGTCTTTTGTCCCTTGGCTCCGGATTTTGTTGTAATAATAATTACACCATTAGCTCCTTTCGTTCCATAAATAGCTGTAGATGAGATATCTTTCAAGACTTCAATAGACTCAATATCAGTAGGATTAATATCAACAAATGATCCGTAATCTATACCATCGACCAATACTAACGGATTATTGTCAGCTTTAAGAGAACGATTACCACGCATGGTTAATGAAATAGAGGCTCCGGGTTGCCCGCTAGATTGTGTTATATCCAATCCCGCTACTTTACCTTGCAAAGATTTCAACGCATTGGTAGTAGGAGTAGATGTAATATCCGCTGGTTTTATAGAAGATATAGAACCAGTCAAATCACTCTTCTTTTGAACACCATATCCAACCACTACCACTTCATCCAAAGATTGAGTATCATCTTTCATCACAACGTTTATGACAGACTGTTTCCCGACTTTTATCTCCTGAGTAAGATAGCCAATATAGGTCACCATTAATACATCATTCTCGTTTACATCAGCAAGAGAATAATTACCTTCAAAGTCAGTAATGGCACCATTAGTCGTTCCTTTTACCAATACATTTACTCCAATCATAGGCTCACCTGCATTATCTACTATTTTTCCTTTTATCATGGTAGCCTGTCGTGTTTCATCCAAACCGATACTTTTATGAGTAGTTGAAATTAAAATATGATCTCCATCAACTTGATACGTCATATTGGTACCTTGAAAGATTTTATTCAGAATAGCATTTATATTTCCATTCTCTATCTTTATACTTACTTTGTGTTTAGTATTCACCTTATCATTTAACACAAAAAGATAAGATGACTGGCTCTCAATCAAGTGTATCACTTGTTCCAAGCTTTCATTCTTACATGAAATAGTGATACCTTCGTTCCGATCTGATGCTTGTACGTACACTGAACTAAATGACACACATAATAGCAACAAGACTGTTTTCAGTAATCTCACAATAGACCACCGACTTATTGGCCTATCACATACGTTTAAATAAGTTGTTTCCATGTTATTAGATTTTAGTTTTAAAAAAAATATAGTTGTGTTTTATGTATTTGAACCTCTATTTGATATAAATAATTTGTTTGTCCTCATCCTGCTCTATAGTAAAAGGAGCATCTTTCTGCAATAACCTTAACGCATTAATAACCCCTCTACTTTGTCTAAATTTTCCTGTATATTTATAATGTTCCACCTCTTTATTTTGAATAACAATGCTATCTCCAAAATATTTAGTAAAAGTTTTCATGATGTCCTTCAATTTTGCGCTTTTTATACAAATTAATCCCTCACGCCATCGGAACTGGTCATAATCGTGGATGGTTTCCAAATGAATTTTTCCATTTTTATGATAACATACCATTTGATCAGGTTTCAAATAAATATTGTTACCTTTTACTCTGACACGAACTTTGCCTTCAAACAAAGAAGTCTTAAATACATCAGCGTTAGAATAAGCTTCCAAATTAAAATGAGTACCGAGTACTTTGATTTCTCCTTTTGAAGTATGTACATAAAATGGCTTATTTTTATTGGCCGATACTTCAAAATAAGCTTCTCCATCCAACTTTACTTTACGATTATTTGTTGCAAAAACAGAAGGATAACTAAATTTCGTATTAGAATTAAGGCACACAAACGTACTATCGGGTAAAATTATGTTTATTCTTTGACCGGCAGGAACAAGTATGGTTTGTAATACCTCTGATTTTTTCACCAATTCCTGATACTTATAAATAGTAACAGACACAACAACCAAAAGAACAACCGCAGCTATCTTTACGGTATAATTAATTAACTTATATAACAACGGGGCATTTTCTTTTTGAAACAGTTCCTTTTTATCTACCAACAAAATACCTGCATCAAATATTTTCTTTTCACGACATAATGTCTCATAATTATCCGGTGAACTTTCAGCCCATCGTTTAATAGCTTCTTTCTGCTTGTCAGATGCTTTGCCTGCAAAAAAATGATACAACGATAATAAATTCATTTTCTTTCCATTATTTACTCTATAAGCACATGAGAATGGAAATACCCTAAACGAAAAACAAAAAAATCTGCTAAATTAGATAAATCAAAAAAGAAAGATAGTCTTTGAGGACAGCACGTAGAGCTTTTAATGCCTTACTTATATGATATTCAACGGTTTTTTGATTCACAAATAACTTTTTAGCTATTTCAGGGTAGGATATATCTTCATATCTGTTCATAAAAAAAATCTGTCGAGTTTTTGATGGCAATTTTTCAAGCGTATGATTTACAATCTCTTGCACCTCATTAGTATACAATTCACAAGGATCACATGCCGATAATGCTGATATCTTAAAATCCAATTCCCATAAAGCAAGTTCAGACAAAGAATTATTCTTTTCATAATGAAAGCGTTCCTGTCTTAAATAGTTCAAGCATTTATGCTTTATAGCCGTTAAAAGATAACTTAATATATTCTCATCGTTCTTTATATCTCTTCGATGTTCCCAATAATAAGCTAAAGTGTCCATCACAATATCTTCAGCTATAGAAATATCGAGAATATAAGTTTGCGCAAAACGAATAAACCGTAACCTGTAATCAGTATATAATTTATTAAAAGTTTCTGTTTCCAACTTTAATAGATCATCCATATCTGTTTCCGATATTTAATTAGATACCTCAATATTCGATGCGCAAACTTATCTCCACTAATTATTACTTCGTCCCATTTATACAACTATCCGGCACCCAGCCTTTCAAAACAAAAGCAGGGTTCCGATAATTGTTAATCAGCTCTGTATCTTTATCTTTTGTCAGCTGGCGGGAATATGGATGACGTTTGGATACATCAACCGGATTTCCTGTCACCATATCACAAGTATTATACTCGTACATTTTAGCAGTCTTCGCTCCAATAGAACTCCAGCCTTCAGGAATTATATTTTTCACTTTACAATCTATCAAGACAAACTCTGCATCAGGATAGGCCGAACCGTGGTTACTTTTAGTACGTCCGTAATCCGCCTGTTTACCATCCTCCGTAGAAAAAGTGCATTCAACAAACACATTACCATGATTGCCCGCCGTATTTCTTACCCATGAGAAAGGGCCGCCACCATTACGGAAATTACTTTTATAAGCAAACAAGCTGCCACGTCCTAAAATAGTATCACCACCACCATCCAACTCACAAGATTCCATATAGATTGTTCCATTCGCCTGCAATGCATCTCCTGAACCTATAATATGTACACGGTATAAAGCAATCCTTTCTCCATTAATCAACAACCCTTCTGCCTGACCTTTTAAATCTGTAGCAATGGTCATATCCTCAATGACTATATCCTTGCAATTATCAAGCATGAAAGCCGCCCGACGGGAAGGAAATGTACCGGGCCACTCATTGGTTTTCACAGTCAGCGGATGAGGATTAAAGACTTCATTATTTGCATAATGTACTTTAGTATCGGTCATTCCTGCTCCTTTAATTTTAACATTCCATTTATTTCTTGTATAGACCAATTCTTCATAATCACCGGGATTAACTAAAATCACAGTCTGTTGTTCATTAAAATCAGGAATAAAATCCAAGGCTCCCTGAACTGTATTAAAGTCTCCTTTTCCTGCAACATCCACAATCAATGTATCTGAAAGTTCCGGCATGTCAGATTTAGTAGTGAAAATCCACTCATCTTCTTTAGTGACTCCTTGAAAACTGCCATCAGCTAAATTTAACACACCATTATCTATAGTCACATAGTAAGTATGCCCATATTCCAGCATATTATTGTGTAGATAAATAGTAGCTATAGAATCACGCACGATGACGGGATAAAAATGAAAGGCATCCGTAAATCCCCCTATAATAGTAAGCTGGTACACAGGAGGAGTAGGTTCCGCCGTTCCCGAAGGAGTACCCGGACGAGTATCTTTATTGGTAGGCATAACGGTACGAGTATAGTCATAAGGCACTTTTGTATAATCACATTCCGGACCATACGTACGGCTCTCCGTAGGACCAGACGGAATACTCAAATCCAAACTGTCCACCACTTGGTCAGTAACTGCGTCATAAACCCGTATCATACCGGAATCTCCAAGGACAGGAGTTTCGGAAAAAGTAAGAACCAAATGAGTGTCCGGATTGACATTTTCCGAACCGGAAGCAGGAAAAAGTGTTGCATTGACCTGCCCTGTCTGATTACACGCCATTATAAAAGGAACTGCGGCAATCATACCTAAAAACGATTTTAATGTAACCATAGATTCATCAGTATTAAATTCAATAATCATTCTATTCCCATTCCACCTTCATATAATGCAGCATCGTTGTACTTTCACCACAACTGCCCGTATGCTGGATACCGGTGCCCCCAAAAGTGTTCGAGGCTATATCCGCCTCCAAATCTACCGAAAGTTTCAAGTTCGGATCAGTTACAGGCGCCGGAAGCGGAGTCGTTGTTGAAGCATGTGCTGTCAATTTTCCTCCTTTAGCAGTCAATGTCAGAGTACAATTTGTACGATAGCAGGTAGAAGACACCGGTTGACTGATGGCTTCAGCCACCCCGTTCTCATATTTCATCAAAATAAAATCAACTGCATTACTATACTTGGTCGTACGAATGATACGCAATGCATATCCCGTTAAAGTACGGGTATCAAACTTGATATACAAATCCAAATACTGTCCTGTTGCACTACCAAAACCTTGTCCTGCTGTTTTACTGGCATCCACATTCAATGTTATTGCCATATCTCCATAGCTGCCATCCAATGGAGTATACAGCAAACGGGCTCCTTTCTGATCCTGCAACAAACCGGTTCCGTGAGAACCATTCATTCCAGGTCCATAAATCCAATAATCCTTATCCGGAACTACCTGCCAATCGTATGCTGCCGTATCCAAAGGCTTATATCCACCAATCGTCCAAAATCCCGGTAAAAGTTGTGGTTGATTCTTACATGGAAAGTTCTGAAAATCCGTTTCAAATATATGAGTGATGTTCACTTGCCCTTTTTTTATCGGAGAGTTGGAAACAACAATTCGTTCTTCCCCCGGCAAACAACGCAGATGCTTGGGAGCGATAGCTGCCATCAGATAATAACCAACATCTTCTTTTACCAACGTATAGGAATATTCCGGTTCATTCAAGCGGGATACAGAAACCGGAAGTCTATCAGTCCCGTTCCTGTCCGTACATCTATACCAGGTTATCAATGATTCATCCTTGCGCCCATTCAAATTTAAAGCATAACTGACAGTAGCTACTCCTTTAGCAATATTCAATTCCGGCTCTTCCGTAAACGAGGGAGCCGGTACATAATCGGGAGCAACCGTAAGTTCCGTCGCACATTCCAAGCCATCCTCTGTATAGGCTATCACAGTGAAATGTTTTGTTTCATCCTCCGTATTAGTTGCCTCGACAACACATTCATAACCCTCGGAAGTAGATAATTTCACATCCTTTTCATAACCTTGTTGTACTTTCCACTTCACGGGAACATTATTCAGTACATAGTTGCAATGCCTTTTTACTGTTGCTGTCAATCTAACCGTCCGGCCACCTGTCTGGATAGAAGCCGTTAAAGGCTCTACAGAAAGACAGGAGGGCATCCGGGTATAATCCTTTCCGTCTCGTTTACCTATAGCAATAACACGGTCTTTCACCTGAAGAGGATCCCAATCATCCTCTCCTCTCAATAAATTGTAAGTATTATAAACTACCTCTTCATTCTCTTCCAGCCGGAAAGCTTTCAGTTGCTTCAGCTGATCCATGCAAACCGTATTATAAGGCTTGTCAGCCCCAATTACATAAGGTTGCCCGTTCAGTTTCACATTGTATTGGTAACAACGCAACCAACCTGTGGGATCATGTGTCCAGCCCGCATAAACCGGCTTCTTCGAATGATAACGGCAATCAACAATACTTAACGGCCCGACCGACTTACAAAAATATTGCCGGTCTTCCTCATGACATACATAAAAGTCACAGTTCAAAAATACAGCTCCGCCCATATCACTTCTCCAAAAAGGTTTCTGACCATAAAAATGAAGTGTACAATCCAGATAAACCCCTGTTCCGGTCAATGCGTCATCCGTACTTTCCATGTGGCATTTATTAAAAAGTATCCGCTTGGCGCCATTCAACGGATTCATGTTCAAGCGGCTGATGAAATGTACATTATCCGCCACAATCTTGTCGCCATGACAATAAGCGACATGTGCCTGAGTGATGGCAGACATTCTTTTCTTCCTGCTTAATTCCTTCTTCAGAGGGTATTCCAAATCGACATTACAGAAATTCCCCATGGTCAAGTCCTTTACTAACAGACCGTCTCCCCAAAAATCAAACATGGTGAAATTACCGACAGCCCCCTGTGTCTGTCCACGACTGGATGCCAGGACTGTATTTTCAGGATGAGTATTCAATCCGATAATATGGAGATAAGGGCATTTAACAACCAAGCCGAACGGTTCACGGCCGTCTTTACCAACACGAATAGCAGGGTCATCTGGATCATCAATCCAATAGACATAAGGAGCCAAATAAACTTTCATAGGTTCCGCTTCCGTACCAGCTGAGAAATTAGCGGCAGCTTTATTGAAACTATTAAAAACATAAGGATTACCCGCCACTTCCCTATCGGACAACTGCCCATCAACAAAAAATGTTTTCGGACCTAAAATAATTTCTTTATCTGCATAACGAAGGCAGTTTCCTTTAAATTCTATAGGTTGCGAAGGATCTAACGAACTATAATGATCAATACTTTGTGCTTTTAACAGATGTCCCCATACAAGCCAGCACAAGGCAAAAGCAAGAAAATGTAAATGTTTCATTTTGTATAGATTAAGATTTGTTCTAATACAAAAGTAAACAGGAGACAGGGAACAAAAAGGTAAAAATTGGTCTATTATGTGCAAATTTTGAATAATGTGCTAATTTGCCAATTTGCTAATAGGCCAATTGACATGCGAACATAGCAGAACCATACGGCAAATTAGCATATTAAGTGATCCGGTACAGGTAAAGAAATAACTCCTTCTTTCAAATGTAACCATTCTCCTTCTGAACCAATTCACATAAAAGGATCCTGACAACCCAATGTTTGAAATCCGTTCTCATAAGCATAGATTGACCAAGTCATCCGACGTGTAAACTACCAGTCCCGGAATATAAACAAAAGAAGAATGGACCAGATAATAAGACTTTCCATAACGGACAATAGAAGGATCCTAATTATCACCTTCCCAAATACGTACAATAGTTTGATCTTCATTTAAAGAATCTTGGAACTGCCCCATAAAGGGAGCATCCCAAAGACTAGCAAAAATGCGCAAACAGATAAAATGTTTTTCATATATACTCTTTACCTTATTATACTAGTTTTCTTTCAACCAAGCTAAATTAAACTTATAATAAAAGCGGCTCGTTATCAAATGAATCATATTATCAGGTGTTTGTGTTCCGGCCAGGTAGCCACGAGGTTCAGCATGATTCTCATCCATTTCAAAAAACCGAGTCCAAGCCCCACCATTAAGGAAACGATAAGTGCCATCAGTCAACAAACGTTTTACAGGCCAGGTCTTACCTTCATCGTATGACAAAGCAGCGTACATGCCATATCCTTTAAAAGGCTTTCCTGATTTTTCAGTAAACATCATACCACGCTCCTCTTTCGGAGTACGATAAGGATGTTCAGTAAAAGATATCAGCAAAATAGGACCTTCATTCAAACGCATCAATACCAGCCGTTGTCCTCCATCAATGGGTGGAAATTCCGAAGCGGAATAATGCCAAGTCTTTCCCATATCATCAGATACACTCATAGGCATACGTAGACGTCCTTCTTTATCACGAATACTATTGTTACGTCCCAATGCCATCAATCTGCCATCCTTCAATTGCACCACTCCGGCATGGATTCCGGCGATAGTGGTACCTGTCCCTCCCTCTTTAAAATCGGGCAAGGGCGCTCCATTCCACGGGTCTGTCCAAGTTTTTCCCTTATCCTTACTGATATGAACAGCAGCCCCGTCTCTTCCACCGGGTCCGGCATCACAAGCCTGAACAAACCAGCCTTCCTTTGTAATAGAGGTTCCGGCTATCACTTGATGGCGTCTCGTATGCTCTGGAGCAATCATACGAGGTTTACTCCAAGTTTGTCCATTATCTGTACTTGTACGCAAAGTCATCATCAAATTCTGCCAATGTCCGGCCGCTTCCACTCCATTGATATGGTAAAGAGTCCCTTGGCGGTCGTTCAACAATGCAGTTCCGGTCAAATTACGATCAGCTATCTGATAAAACATACGAGGCTTTTCCCATTCACGGCTTCCGGCACGCAAGCGCGAAGAGAGCACCACCATCTCACGGCCTTTTTCTTCATTGGTAGAAAACCACACAGCCAACAAGTCTCCATTATCACACCAAGTCAATGCCGGCTGATGATTATGCTTGAAAAAAGGCGTTCCACTATGCGCATCCGGTTCATGCACATAAACCAAAGGAGCAGTGAAGACAGGTTCCGTGATACACTGAGAAGTCCAATCCCATTTTATCTGAGACACGGCATACTCATCTTTTGGCTGAGAAAGCGGAGCGGTCTGCGGATACTCTGCCTGTACCACCCGAAAGCCTGTCATTGCATGTTTGTCCTCCGGCAACATAGCCATACGGTTTGCCGAACGGAGATATTTCATCGGTGTATTATGACTACCTCCTCTAGTCACCCGTGCTATACCGTCCGAATAGCCGACAGGATCAGTCTGTTCCTTGTCTATATAGGGCCCATACCAGTCCAAACACCATTCCTCCACATTTCCACACATATCATGTAGCCCCCATTCGTTAGGAGGAGTTTGTGCCACTTTCAAAGACAAGGGTTTGGGAGTAGCCGCTATCACTTGATTCTTTTGCCAGGCGGCAGGAAGCTTGTCATCCATATAGAAATTCCAGTAACGGCCTGCCTTACATGCATATTCCCATTCAGCTTCGGTAGGCAGACGATAAGTTTTTCCTTCTTTCCGGGTCAACCAGTCACAAAAGGCAACGGCATCTTGATAAGTTACGAACACCACCGCTTCGTCATCTTCACTTGAAAACCATTTTTACCACGCAGCAACTTGTGTTTAGGGCAGAACAATTCATATTGCGCATTAGTCACTTCGGTCAGCCCCATTTTAAATGGTTTGGATATATACACCTTATGCATAGGTGCTTCATCATAATTCTCATCTTCACCCAAAGTTCCCATATAGAAATTTCCTGCGGGTATTTCTATCATTGGAATCAATTCACTTTGTGCCGTAATACTTGCCGGCCATATAATAATGCTCACTATTGCACTTACTAAAATTTTTAATTTCATTTCGTATCAGATAAAAATATATCTTGATACAAAAGTAAAAAGCAATCAAAGAAAAATAAGGTAAAAATTGGTCTTTTATGTGCATAATTTAGCAACACACGAACTAACCTATCAAGAAAAAGATTGATTTTTTATTGTAACTTCCTATAACAAAGGTTTATTACTTTGCTGCCACTACTTCCACCATTTTGCCGAATCATCTATAGATAGGGAAGTATAGAAGTGATAGCAGAAATTACAAACGTCAAGAGAGTAAACCTTGAGTTCAAATTATTAATGCTATAATGACGGGAATACTTGTTTAGAAATACATTCTTAATAAAACAAAAAAGAGGATGTGTCGTTTTGACACATCCTCTTTTCATTTACTTACGATCTCTTATTCTTGACCAAAACCATATCCATTAGTTAAAACACCGTTTGAATTCTTGATAACATCAGGATGATAAGGAATTAAGTAAATAGGAGCCTCACCTGCAATGTATCCATTAAATACATACGAATTATATTCATTTTCCAATTCTACGATTTTTGCTCCCCATGGTTGTTTAGTATATCCATCAGCTTCTAAAGCTTTAGCCTCACTTCCATTCGGATCGATATATTCAAACAATCCTTTAATAGCAAGATTAGTAACATTCCCAGCTGTAAGATTCTTCGTTGAAGTCCCATTAGAAGCAGCTACAGATGCCCAATCATCGTTCTGACCTCTCCAACCTGGAAAGAGTACCGGATTCGTTTTATCAGTACAGGTCGTAGTCAGTCTATAATTTACTCCAAAATCTGCAGGATTTACTTTTTTAACCCAAATATAGGATGAAATAGTATTACCATTATCAAAAGTATGATAACCTTTAGATTTTAAATCACTAATCATTGCACTAGTACGCTTATGGAAGTTATCAATAGCCATTCCCAATTTATTATTACGGATCAAATCATAACGACGGATACCTTCACCACCAAACTCCAACTTACGTTCTTCAAGGACAGCATCCAATACAGAACCACATTTACTGATAAAGCCATCTACATTAGCTTCTGATGTAGAAGCAAAAGCACGATTACGAACCATAGACAAATATTGCTTGGCAGAAGCGTCATCACCCAATGCTGCTTTTACTTCAGCCAACATCAAAATGATATCCGAAAAACGCATATAAGGAGTATTGATACCAGCCTGACGGCTCTTAATAACCCAAGGATTAGCTTGACGATTCTCGTCCCATTTATTCAAAGCAATACCACCATTATTAGCTACAGAGCCCATAGTAAAAGGAATAATCTTCTCAGAGCCATCACCAGTCGAACCGGTCACCGTACATGTAACGTCACGGCGCATATCATTCGGATCAAAATCACCATAATAATAAACTGCATGGAAACGGCTCTGACCATAGTTCTTACAAGGATAAGCAGCAGAACCGCCACCAGACGACGGACGTCCGAATGCATAAGGACGTTCACCCTGCTTACCACGAGTTTCAGGAATTTCATATACATTTTCATCTGCAATCGTTTCATCCATCATTTGTTGGAATACATACTGATAAGGATTACCAAATGTCTTCTTATCACTGCTTCTAGGGTCATTAACCTGCAAAGCTGTAGTACCAGAATTATTTACAGCAGAAGTAAGATAAGTTTCTGCAATCTTATAAAACTTCTCCCAATCTGTACGGCGACCATAAAAACACTGAGTAGCTGATGTTTCGCCTGCTTTCTCAAAAGACAATACATTACCGTCAAGATCCTTATAATAATCATTTCCAAAATCAGAACGACGAGTCTGATATCCACCTTCCATCAAAGCCATGCGAGCAATCAAGCCTTGTACATAAGTTCTAGTCATGAAAGTCTTATCAATCCCCGAAGATTCTCCCGCTCTAAACATTAAAGGCTCAACCTCTTTCAATTTATTAATATGATATTCCGCAATCACATCACGGGGAGTTATCTCACTGGCCTCTTCACCAGCCTGAAGCTGATGAGGAATATCTCCATAAAAACGAATCAGTTCATGATAACAAGTAGCACGCAAAGCGACAGCCTCACCATAAATCTGACTCAATTCAGATGGTCCGTCCTGAGTCGCAAATCCAGCAAAAGCAGAAGACCCTTCCACAGCAGAAATCAATGTATTTGTTGTAGCAATAATAGCATACAGTGATTCCCAAGTTCCTTTTGCATTACCATATTGAGAAATAGTATAGTTAGAAGGTCCCTTCTTTGTAAAAGTAGCATCTGAATAACCATATAAATTTTCAGGAACATGACGAGCTATTTGTGATGCATAAGCCTCAGGATGACGCTCTGCATCAGAACCACAAACCACCAAGTCATAAAATACGCCATTAGAATGTACCCCTGCATTTCCACGCCACTTTTCATAAGCATTATAAAGTGCGGCACGGGCAGTAGACGCTTCAGAAAATACAAAATCCACATCAGCCTCTGAAGGTGAAGAAGTATCCAAGAAGTCTTCACAAGATGTAGCAGCAAACAGCATTCCTACACCCATCATTGTATATAATATTTTTTTCATCGTTACGTGTTTTTTAATTATTAGACTTCAAATTAAAATTCAACATTCAAACCCACCGTAAATGTACGAGCACGCATGTATGCCCCCCAGTCAAGTCCAAGAGTAGGATAAGACTTGGCTTTATCCGGATCTGAGTTTACTTCAGGATCAAGACCTGAATAACCTGTAATGCAGAATAAATTACCTCCCGTGACATATATACGTACTTTCTGCATGTATGCTTTTGTTGTCCATGCTTTTGGCAAAGTATAACCGACAGTCAATGTATTCAAACGCAAATATGAAGCATCCTCTACATAATCAGATAATATAGGGGCATCTTCATAATAAGGAAGAGCATATTTAGCATTAGCATTTAATTGTTTCAAAGCTGTCGGCTCTATTACCGGTACCAAATTTCCATTCTGTATATCATACAATTGAAAAGCACCTGCCAAATCTTTATACTTATTAAGTCCCAAACCAGTTTCTTTACCACCACTAAGCTGACTCATTGTAGCAACATTATATACTTTTCCTCCAATCTGATAAGTGAAATTAGCTCCAAAATCAATATTTTTATAATTACCATTTAAAGAAAACCACCTGTATGTTTTGCTTGGACTTCACCCAAATCAACAACATCATCCAAGTCAACAATACCACTTTTATCAACATCCTGTAATTTCAAAGCGCCAGGAAAGGCAATCTGACCATCTGCCACTTGCAGTTCTGATGGTCTACGATAAGTACCAGTAGCTGCAGTTGAGATATCAGGTATACCTGCTTTTAATTTATAAACGCCATCCACATAATCAAAATCATCTACCGTATAGAAACCGGCACTTTTGAAACCTCGAATAACACCTACAGGTTTGCCCTCTGACAGAACATAGTCATATGAAGGATGTTGTGCTGAAGACCCCCATCCACTATTATAGTAAATATCTTTACCACCATCTAACTCATCAATATTATTCTTATTGAAGTTATAAGTCGCCGATACGTTCAAATTAAAATCCTTAGTACGAATCAAATGATAATTCAAAGCCAATTCAACACCTTTGTTAGAAGTCTGACCAATATTTCGATACTGATAGCTATAACCTGTAGAAGAATCAATTTCTTGACGCATCAACAAATCACTTGTTGTATTCCAATACAAATCCAAAGTACCAGACAAACGGCTTCCCCACAATCCAAAATCAAAACCAATATTACGTGAAGTAGTAGTTTCCCATTTCAAGTCTGGATTAGCTTTCATTCCGTTCGGTTCATAAGTGGAGACCACATTACCATTATAAGTAGTAGTTCCTGTTTTCCAAGTTTCACGCCATAAACTAGCATCAATATTATCAGCACCCGCAAGTCCATAAGAAAGACGCAATTTCAAATTATCAACAACTCTTGCCAATGGCTGAAAGAATGGTTCATCAGAAATACGCCATGCAAAAGCACCAGCAGGAAAATATCCCCAACGATGATTGGGACCAAACTTAGAAGAGCCATCAGCACGTAATGTAGCAGTCAATAAATAACGTCCCTTCAACGAATAGTTACCACGTCCAAAGAAAGAAACCGTAGTAGAAGGAGTATTAATTTTATTTGAATAAGAATTATCGGCATGACCAGCTTGATACATATTGAACATACCAAAGACACGATCCATGTCCCAGCTTTCAGCCATCGAATATCCGGCACCAATCATTTCACTTGAAGCACCCGTATTTTTAATGACTTCGTTACCCAACAAGAAAGAAAGATTATGATTATCTCCCAAACCTTGTACTTCATAATTCACTGTAGTAACAGAACGCCAATTTTCAGTATTGCCTTTTGTCAACTTAGCATATTTATATCCTCTAGTAAAATTATCAGCAGAAGAAGCAGAACCATCATCGTAATATTTACCCTCACTCCATCCGTGACCAATCGCAAATTCTGTACGAGCTTTCAAACCTTTAATAATCTCCCAGTTCAAAGCAGCATTTGCACGGATATTTTGGCGATTTGTCAAATCAGTGATAGCATTAGTAAGACCAACAGGATTGGCACCCACCTCAATATTCTTAGATCCCATCTGGAACAAAGCATCGTCACCGTTTCCTAAAGGAGTATCAATCGGACGATACTGATAAGCAGAAGATAAAAGAGAACCACGTCCACTTCTAGCCTCATCTTTACCTTCAACATTAGTGCTGACGTAACGTGCATCCAATTCAAAACTCAGTCCTTTTGCCAACTCTTGTTTCAATTTCAAGTTAGTAGAGAAACGTTCATAGCCTGATTTTATTTTAATACCATCATCATTCAGATAGTTAACAGAAAATGATATTTTCGTTTTTTCACTGCCACCATTTATGGTCACATTGTGATTTTGAGCACTAGCTGTACGAAGCATATCATCAGTCCAATTATGGGAATCCATATTCGCATATTCACTATAATGATTACCATATTTTTCTCCTAAACCAAAATAACTAGCCATCTGATCTCCCATTCCCAATGCAGTTCCATATCCCCAAGTATGTTTTACATAATCCTGAGCAGACATAGGTTCTGGAGTCTTTGCAGCCCATTTACTTTGATAATATCCACTATATGATACAGAAACCCTATCTTTATCCGCACCTTTAGTCGTAACCAAAATCACACCATTTGCACCACGAGCACCATAAATAGCTGTTGAAGAAGCATCTTTCAAGACATCAATTGACACAATCTGATCTGCAGGAATATCAGAAATAGAACTAACCGGGAAACCATCCACTATAAAAAGAGGATCATTGCTTTGTGAAATAGAGCCTCCTCCACGTACACGAATAGAAACGGAAGCTCCAGGACGACCATCTTGAGAAACGACAGAAACACCTGCCAATTTACCTTGTAAAGCCTGAGAAACATCGGCAACCGGGTTGGCAACTAAAGCTTCATTACTTACCGAAGCTACTGAACCTGTCAAGTCACGTTTCTTCACAGTACCGTAACCAATAACCACAACTTCGTCCAAAGTTTCGGTATCTTCTTTCAGTACGACATTAATTGTTTTTTGATTACCCACTTTCACTTCTTGAGTAATATAAGTCCATCCATCTCTTCCATTACTATCTGGCGGGAACCCAAAAATTACCATCGAAGTCCGTGGCAATGGTACATTCCTTTTCCTGAGTACCAATCCTCTTTTCACCATAATTGGGTACCTGCGGATCTTCATGCATATCTTTTCCAATACCATGACCTACGAATTCTCTTACCACACCATAGGAATTAGCCTCGCAATGTTGCTGGACAGCAAAACCTATATCACCCAAACGCTTTCCATGAATGGCATTCTCTATACCTAAATATAAAGCTTTTGTTGTCTTCAAAGTTTCAAGACCTCAGGATCAACTTCTCCTACACAGAAGGTATAAGCTGAATCCCCACAAAACCCATTCATATAAGTACCACAATCAACAGAAACAATATCACCTTCTTTCAAAGGGATATCATTGGGAATACCGTGTACAACCTGATCATTTACCGAAGTACACAAGGTACTGGGAAACGGATCACCATACTGATTGGGAAAACCTTTAAAAGTAGGAACAGCTCCATTATCTCTAATAAACTCTTCAGCCACCTTGTCAAGTTCCTTAGTTGTCACACCGGGTTTTATCAATTTAGCAACTTCAGCCAGAGTCCTACCTACAAGTAGGTTACTCTGACGAAGCAGCTCTATCTCATCATCTGTCTTAAGAAATATCATCTCAGACTAATTAATATGCAGCAACATTACCAGCACGCCCCTTGATTCTTCCGGAATTTAACAATCCGTCGTAATGGCGCATCAGCAAATGACTTTCTACCTGTTGGAGTGTATCCAATACAACACCTACAAGAATCAATAAGGATGTACCACCGAAGAACTGGGCGAACTCAGCTTTTACTCCAAAAATACCGGCAAATGCAGGCATGATGGCTACAAGAGCCAAGAATATAGAACCCGGCAGAGTAATACGAGACATGATCGCATCTATATACTCAGCTGTATTCTTACCTGGTTTTATTCCCGGAATAAAACCATTATTTTCTTCATATCTTCTGCCATCTGGTTAGGATTAATTGTTATTGCAGTATAGAAGTATGTAAACACAATAATCAATATTGCAAAAACAAAATTATACCAGAAGCTAGTATGATCTACAAATGCACGTACAATACCACTTGCTGTTGCAGCATTTGAGAAACCTACCAATGTAATAGGGATAAACATGATTGCCTGGGCAAAGATGATAGGCATTACATTCGCAGCATTCACCTTTAAAGGAATATATTGCACCACCATATTGTTTGTTTCCTACAATACGTTTCGCATACTGTACGGGAACTTTGCGGACGCCTTGAACCAGCAAAATTGCTGCTGCAATAACGAACAACAAAAATACTATTTCCAACAAAAACATGATGATACCACCTGCACCCGGAGAAGCCAGACGAGAAACAAACTCCTGGAATAAAGATTGTGGCAGACGGGCAATAATACCAATCAAAATGATGAATGATATACCATTACCTATCCCCTTATCTGTTATTCTTTCTCCAAGCCACAGAATAAACATACTTCCAGCTGCCAAAATGATGGTAGAAGTAATTATAAAGAATGTCCAATCTAATGAAGCATTAAGTGATGGTCCGGCTTGCATCTTAAGGTTAAGCAAGTATGAGGGAGCTTGAAAACCAAAATTGCAATTGTCAATATACGAGTATACTGATTGATTTTTCTTCTACCACTTTCACCTTCACGCTGGATTTTCTGAAAGTAGGGAACAGCAATCGCCAAAAGCTGAATTACAATTGATGCCGAGATATATGGCATGATTCCCAATGCAAAAATAGATGCATTGGAAAACGCTCCTCCAGAGAACATGTTTAACAAGGCTAACAAACCTTCACTCGTTTGTTTATGCAACTGAGTTAACATAGCAGGGTTAATACCTGGCAGAACCACGTAAGAACCAAACCTGTAAATTGCAACAAATAATATAGTAATGAGGATCCTTTGTCTCAGATCCTCAATTTTCCATATATTCTTTAATGTTTCAATAGATTTTCTCATTGAATCAGAGTTTTACTGCATTACCACCAACAGCTTCGATTGCAGCTACCGCACTCTTTGAAAAAGCATTAGCTTCCACATCAAGCTTAGTAGTCAAACTACCGTTACCTAGTACTTTTACCAATTGATTAGAAGAAATGAAACCAGCTTCAATAAAGTCATTCATACCTACCTTAGTCAGATTCTTAGCTTCAGCCAATTTCTGAATAGTTTCAAGGTTAATAGCTTTATATTCTACACGGTTAATAACCAAACTTCGAACACGACGTTGAAGAGGCATCTGTCCACCTTCAAAACCAATCTTCTTTGAATAACCTGATCTTGATTTAGCACCTTTATGACCTCTTGTAGAAGTACCACCCAAACCAGATCCCGGGCCACGGCCAATTCTTTTTCTAGTCTTTGTAGATCCTTCTGCAGGTTTTAAATTACTTAAATTCATATCGTAATTAGTTTTTTTATTAACAATGAATTACTTAACGATGGCAACCAGGTGTTTTACCTTTCAACCATTCCCAGAATAGAAGGAGTTTCGTGCTCAACCACACGATTCATCTTGCGAAGTCCCAGCGCATCGAGTACTCTCTTTTGATCAGCAGGAGCACCAATTCTACTTTTTACTTGTTTAATCTTAATAGTTGACATAATTCCTCCTTATCCTCTAAATACTTTTTCCATACTTACGCCTCTGTTCTGAGCAACCATACGGGCATCTCTCATCTCGCCCAAAGCTAAAATAGTAGCTTTTACCAAGTTGTGCGGATTAGAAGAACCTTTGACTTAGCCAAAACGTCTGTAACACCCACACTTTCCAAAACAGCACGCATCGCACCACCTGCTACCACACCAGTACCGGTAGAAGCCGGCTTGATGAATACTTCAGCACCACCAAATTTAGCCGACTGTTCATGAGGAACTGTACCTTTCAATACAGGAACACGAGTCAAGTTCTTTTTAGCTGCTTCAACACCTTTAGCAATAGCAGCTGTTACTTCACCTGCTTTACCAAGGCCCCAACCAATAATACCGTCTTCGTTTCCAACAACGACAATTGCAGAGAAGCTGAATGTTCTACCACCCTTTGTTACCTTTGTAACACGGTTGATAGCAACCAATCTGTCTTTTAACTCTATATCGTTAGTTATCTTAACTCTATTATTAACTGCCATAATTGATTAAAATTTAAGTCCACCGTTACGAGCAGCGTCAGCTACTTCTTTTATTCTCCCATGATACAAGTAACCATTACGGTCGAATACGACAGTCGTAATACCAGCCTCCTGAGCCTTCTTGGCAATCAGTTCACCAACTTTAGCAGCCTGTTCTTTAGGC
>SCPP01000046.1_pt1 | contig 28782 bp, 44 predicted proteins | sample 6106811 | NCBI WGS metagenome assembly SCPP01 (sample SAMN10720449, study PRJNA508395) | human gut metagenome | isolation source: Participant 2 stool, 15 month | host: Homo sapiens | collected 2018
TTCTCCTTGGCTTCCCGCACCGGGTCGCCGCCCTCGTGGAAGGTGTCGGGGAAGAAGTACGGCAGGAAACGGCCCTCCGGTGTACTTCACGCCCTCAATGTCAGAGATCAGGCGCAGGGTGGAGCCGTTGCCCACACTGCCACTACGGCATCAGTCCGATGGTCTTGAACTCCGGCATGAAAGGTTCGGTGCCGATCCAGTGATCGCCGAGGAACATCATGGCTTCGCACCCGCACGCGTGGGTGATGTCCACCATCTCCTTGGCAAGCTTTGCCACCTCGCGGCGCTGGAAGGCCTGAAAATCCCGAAATTCCTTGCTGGGCACCCGATACTGGTTGTTGTAGTAGCCCTGATCGATGATGTACTCCGGGCGGAACTTGTAGCCCACTTCCTGCTCAAACTGGTTGAGGATATAAGGGCTGACCGAAGCAGAGTATCCATACCAGTCCACGAACTTCTCCCGCTTCAGCTCGTCGAAGATCAGGGTGAACTGGTGGAAGAAGGTGGTGTAGCGGATGACGTTTACATAGGGGTGCTCTGCAATGAACTTGGCAGGCGCTCCATGGAATATTTGTGTGTCTTTGGCTGACGCACATCAAATGTGATCTGGTGCTCAAAGTTGGTCCAGCCATTGGTGGTGGCGTTGTACATATGCACCGGGTCCCAGATGAGGTAAGCCAGAAAACTGACGGTATACTCATGGAACGGTACGGCCTGTACGGTCACACTGCCGTCGGCGTAACTCCACTGCTCCGGCGGCACGGGCTGACCGGTGGTTCGATCCATGACCTCCCACCAGCGGGTGATGTCGTCGTTGGTGTTCACCTGCATCAGCTCCGGGCTGATGCCCTTCATCAGCGGGATGGTCACGGTGTCGCCGGGGGCGGTGTAAAAGCCGGTCATGATGTAGCACTGCTGTACCTCGTCCGGGTTTGCCTTTGCCCATGCGTTGTCCTTGCGGGTGGTATAGTAGGTGGAGTAGATCTTGGCGTCCGCATTCTTGAGCTGTTGCGGGAAGTCGGTGCCGTCGCAGTCGCGGATGGCATCGGCTCCCCACTTTTTTAAGATCTCCAATGTTTCGGGCACAACGTCCAAGTCTGTGGGAATGGTCACGCGCCCGGTCTTTCTTATTTCATCCATGGGAAACTCTCCTTTTGCCTCTCTTTGAATCGTAGGGGGTCAATCGTAGGCGGCGTTATACAGCGCCAGCACTGCCAGCAGCAGCGCTACGCCCACCAGCATGATGCCAAGCCCTGCCAGCTGTCCGGTCATTTTCCAGCCGGACACCACCAGCACCAGTGCCAGCACGAACAGCACCAGCATCAGGACCATGCGCAGGGCGGGATGGTTTTTCCAGTATGCTTTCATCGTTTGTCACCTTAACCTTTCAGGCCCACGGTCATGCCCTGGGTCAGCTGCCGCTGCACCGCAGATGTACAAGATCAGGGTGGGCAGCATTACCAGCACAAGACCTGCGTACATGGTGCCGTACTGGGCGGCGCTCTGCTGCGCCTGCATCAGGTTCAAAAGACCGACCGGCAGGGTGCGGGGTGCCTTGGTGGAGCTCATCAGAGTCATGGAGATGATGTATTCGTTCCAGAACGAGAGGAAGTTGAACAGGATGATGGTAATGATGGAGGGCTTTGCCATGGGGAAGATGATGCGGGTCATGGTGGAAAAATAGCTTGCACCGTCGATATAGGCGGCCTCCTCAAAATCGTGGGGCAGGGTGGCAAAGTAGCCCGACAGCAGGTAGATGGTAAAGGGCAGCGCGGTGGCGGCGTATACCACCGCCAGCACCACCAGATTGTTCAGCAGAAAGCCGCTACCAAAATGGCTTTTCAGCCACACATCGCCGTCCCGCAGCATCAGGAAGATGGGCACCACGATGTAGTTCACGTTGATGAACAAGCCCGCCATGAACAGGGTGTTCAGCACCTTGCACCCCTTGAAGTGAAAGCGGGACAGGCAGTAGGCGGCGGGCAGGGCAACGACCAGCAGCAGCGCCAGCGCCAGCGCGGTGACGATGACCGAGTTGAGCATATATTCGCCCATTTTCGCGCCGTTCCATGCGTTGACGAAGTTCTGCCAGTAGAACCCGGCGGGCAGTGCCCAGGGGTTGCCGTAGAACTCTGCATTCTGCTTGATGGAGGCCATGAACACCCATGCCACCGGCACGATGATGGTAACGGCCAGCAGAACCAGCACAAAATAGATGAAAACTTGTACAGACCTTCCGCAGAGCGGGAAGATTTTTCGGTGGTATTCTGCATCTTCTTCCCTCCTTAAAATTCCAGCGTATCGCGGTTGGTGACCTTGTTGACACAGGCGGACAGGGCAAACGAGAACAGGAAGATTACCACGCCGATGGCCATGCTGTAGCCGTAAAGACCGGCGTCCTTCTGGCTGTACATATAACTAGCGCCACATCCGATGCGCCGTTGGGGCGCCGCTTGTCATGGCCTTGACGAAGAGGAAGGCCATGTTGATGGTGGAGATGATGAAGAAGGTCAAAGTGGTGCGGATATTCGTCCAGATGAGGGGGATGGTGATCTGGAAGAACTGGGTCAGCCGCCCGGCACCGTCCAGATTGGCGCTCTCGTACAGGCTGATGGGCACGGCAGACATGGAGGCCATATACATGACCATGTAGTAGCCGATGGCCTGCCACACCATGGCAATGATGATGGAGGGATGACCAGCTTTTCACCCTTCCACAATGGGGTCGCTCATGTTGCGGAACAGACCGATGATGCTGTTCAGCATGCCGTTTTCCGGCTTATAGATGGCAGAGAAGATGCCGGAGATGACGACCACCGACAGGATGTTGGGGATATAGAAGATGATGCGGAAAAAGTTCTGTCCTTTGATCTTCTCCCGGGTGAGGATGGCGGCAAATACCAGTGCAAAGGCGAAGGTGATCAGGGTGACCGTTACCACCAGCAGGATCATATTCTGCATGGAGCGGATGAACTGGGCGTCCTGCAGCAGATGCTGGAAGTTTTTAAGCCCCACAAAGGTCTCGTTGGGAGAATAGGCACCCCGCTCATACAAACTCATGCGGAACACGTTGAGGGTGGGCAGGATCATAAAGAGGAAAAACAGGATGGTAGCCGGTGCCACACAGAATACGAACCGTTTGCGGCTTTTATCCGTTCTCATAGGGGATTGACCGCTCCTTTCTTGATGGTACTGTACAGCCCAAAAAAGCGGAGGCGGTAAAACCGCCCCGCTGGGCAGGGGCTTAATTACTCGATGATGTTGGCGCGCATCTGGTCGCTGGCGGACTTGATGCCGTCGATCCACTGCTGCTCGGTCATGCTGCCGGACACCAGAGAGTTAACAGGGTCGAAGAACACGGTGCGCACTTCCACGCCGGGGATGGCACTGAAGGCTGCAAAGTTGCCCATGGCGGCCTTTGCGCCGTTGTCGTAGATGGAGTAGAACATCTTGTTGTCGCCTTCCAGACTGTCGGCGATGCCCAGCACAGGCTGGATAGCGCCGCTCTCGGCAAACAGCTTGCAGGCTTCGTCGCTGTACAGGTAAGCCACGAACTGCTTGGCGGCATCCTGATGCTCGGCACCGGCGGGGATCCATGCCTGCTCGAACCAGGTGTAGCTGTAACCATCGCCGCCGGCCTTGACAGCGGGCAGGGCGGTCATGCCCCACTCAAAGCCGTCTGCACGGGGAGCCTCGGCCATCTCGCCCACGATCCAGGTGCCGTTGGGCATGAACAGGGCCTTGTTGTCCAGCACCAGCTGCTGGTTCTGGGTAAAGTCCTGATCGTTGGCCTGTGCGGGGGTGATGGGGTTGGTGTAGGAAGCCAGCTTTGCCACGATATCAAAGCAGGTCTTTGCCTCGGGGGTGTCCCAAATGCCCTCGGTGTAGTGGGTGGCCTTGTTGAAGAACTCCGGGCCGCCGGCAGCGTACATCAGCGCATAGAAGAAGGCGTCGAAGTAGCCGGTGGTGGGGTAGGTGAACAGGTAGGTGCCCTCAGCGGCAGCCTTGTCGCCCAGTGCCCACATCTCGTCCCAGGTCTTGGGCACGTCCCAGCCCTTTTCCTTCAGGAAACCGGCATTGTAGAACAGGCCGCAGGGGCTGTAGAACATGGGAGCCAGATAGGTTTTGCCGTCGCCGTAGGGGTTGGTCAGGGAGGTGTCGGTAAAGCCGCCGGCGATCTTCTCGCTCACCTTCTTGCTCTCGCCGGGCACGGTCATGCTCAGCACATCGGTGATGTCGGCGATCAGGTTGCCCTTGATGAACTGCTCGGTCAGGGCAGCTTCACGGCCGGTGGCCAGATGGACCACGTCGGGGTAGTCGCCGCCCTGCATGGAGGGGCCGATGACGTCCTCCAGCTTTTTGTCGGTGGTCAGGTCCACCTTGATGCCGGTCTGTGCGGTAAAGGCCTCGGCGACCTTCTTCCACATATCAGCGCCGTAGCCGGTCTCGATGGCGGCTACCTTGATGGTAACGTCTGCAGCCGCCGCTGCGGAAGAAGCGGCGGTGGAGGATGCCACGCTGGATGCGGTGGAGCTGGAAGAGCCGCCGCAGGCAGCCAGACCCAGTGCAGCGGCGCCAACGCCGGCCGCCTTCAGGAAATTACGACGAGAAATACGATTCATACTGTGTTGCCTCCATCATTTTGTTCCGTTCAAACACAGCCGGGCAAACAGGCTTTGCCCGAAGGACTGTGTGTTTTTCTGCCTCCAATATAAATTCTTTCGCTTCCTTGCTCAAGAGGTTTGTTGTTTCATTTTTATAGATGTTGCTTTCTAAAAAATTCTTCCAGCAAAAGTGCTAAAAATCTTTTAGAAGTTTCAGCATAATCCCCAACCTGTAACTATTTTGACATATTTCGAAGGGACTTGAGAAACAAAAATATAAAAATTAGCCTAAAATCAGGGCTTGCTTTTTTTGTATGTTCCCTCTATAATGAGGGTAAAGTGCACGAAACAACGCACCATTTTTTGATAATGTTTTTAGAATGTTGCGTTTATTTTTAGAAAATTTGCGTTTCCCGAAGGAGCCGATCATCTATGAGTACCCAGCGCTTTGATATCCGCCACGCGCCCGCTCCGCGGGAATCCTTCCGGCTGCTGTACATCAGCAAAAGCAAATTTGGCGGCGATTGGAACAGTACCACCCACACCCACTCCTGCACGGAGCTGTTCTACTGCCTCAGCGGCGAGGGACAGTTCTACCTTGCCGGGCAGCTGTTCCCGGTAAAGCCGGACGATATGGTCATTGTGAACCCGCAGGTGGAGCATACCGAGCTTAGCCTGAACGCCTCGCCCTTGGAGTATATCGTGCTGGGCGTTGCCAGCATGGAGTTTTTGTTCAGCAAGGCGGATACGAACTACGCCATCTTCAATTGCCGGGAGAACCGGGAGCGGATGGTCACGTTGCTGCACATGCTGCTGGCCGAGGCCGACCGCAGCAGACGGCTGCGAGACCGTTTGTCAGGACCTGCTGGAGGTACTGCTGATCTGGCTAGTGCGCTGCACCACCATTTCGCTGCAGCTGGAGGAGGCTGCCCCGACCGAGAACCGGGAGTGCGCCGAGATCAAGCGGTATCTGGACACCAACTACCGCGAGGATATCTCGCTGGACCTGCTGGCAGAGCTTGCCCACCTGAACAAATACTACCTGGCCCACACCTTCCAGCGGGAGTACGGCATTTCCCCCATTACTTACCTGAACCGCCGCCGCATTGAGGAGAGCAAGCATATGCTGGGCAACACCAGCTACAGTCTGGCGCAGATCAGCGAGCTGATGGGCTTTTCCTCCCCCAGCTATTTCTCCCAGTGCTTCCGCAAGGCGGAGGGCATGACCCCCAACGAATACCGCCGTCAGACGCGGCAGGGAAAACGCCCCGCCCCGACAAAACGGCATGAAGTATAACGAAAACGAGGAATTTATGATGAAATCCGTTACCCTTTCTTTGCTCCAGTCTGCTGCAAATGCCTTTGATTTTGGCGGGCCTGTGCTCTGCGATGCTCACCACTATGGTGAGGGGCATATCAACGACACCTTTGTGGTCTGGCGGGAAGATCATTCCAAACGCTTTATTTTGCAGCGCATCAACACAGATACCTTTACTAACCCGGTGGGCCTGATGGAGAATGTCTGCGGCGTGACCCGGCATCTGCGGGCGAAAATTCTTGCCGAGGGCGGCGACCCAGCACGGGAAACGCTGAACGTCATCCCAACTTTGTCGGGGTCGACTTGCTATCTGGATGCAGACGGCGGCGCATGGCGTGCCTACGACTTTGTAGAAGATACCATCTGTTTGCAGCAGGTCGGCAGCGAAACCGACTTCCGCACCGTGGCCGAGACACTGGGCAAATTCCAGAACCAGCTGGAGGATTATCCGGCCTCCACCCTCCACGAAACCATCGCCCGCTTCCACGACACGCCCAACCGCTATGCCAATTTTGAAAAAGCCCTCGCCGCCGATGCACTGGGCCGCGCAAAGAACATTGCGCCGGAAATCGAATTTATCCATGCGCGGGAGCAGGACTGCCATGTCCTGCTCGACCAGCTTGCCGCCGGGGAAATCCCCTTGCGCGTCACCCATAACGATACCAAGATCAACAATGTCCTCATCGATGCCGCTACCGGAAAAGGCATCTGTGTCATTGACCTCGACACCGTGATGCCGGGACTTTCGGCCTACGACTTCGGCGATTCCATCCGCACCGGTGCCAACGACTGCGCTGAGGACGAACCTGACCAGAGCAAAGTCCATTTTGACCTGCATCTGTACGAAGTGTTCGCCAAAGGGTATCTCTCCACTGCCGGGGCATCCATGAGCATGGCAGAAAAAAAGAGCCTTGCATGGGGTGCAAGGCTCATGACGCTGGAATGCGGCATCCGTTTTCTGACTGACTATCTGGAGGGCGACCATTATTTCCATATTGCTCGCCCGGATCACAACCTCGACCGCGCCCGCACCCAGTTCACACTGGTGCGGCAGATGGAAGAGGTTTTCGATCAGATGCTGGAAATCGTCTGCCCGGACAATCACTGATTTCGCAATCTCCTCCATTCGGATACAGCAAGAAGCATGGACGCTCTCCTTTTCGGGGCGTCCATGCTTCTTTATCCCTACACACCCATCAAATCGTCCTTTGAGGACGCTGGGAGCGTCGAGGACATGATGCGCTGCAGCAAATCATGAAAGCCCTTTTCAGCCCTGACAAAATTCTGTTTGACCTGCCCTTCAAGCACAAGGGCATCATGTGCGCGCCCTTCATCGGACCGGTAAGCATCCGGCAGTACTTTTCCGCCGGGCAGATCGAGCAGGTCATCTGCGGCGGCGAAACTACGATGGTGCCCGCCCTGCAATTTCGATTGGGTCAAGTCTCTCCGGCAGGAATGCGTGGATGCCAACATAACATTCTGCTTTATCGAGACTGGCACTGTGTTCATCAAGGACGGCAGGCGCTACCACCTGCCAAACAAGCAGCTGCAAAGCCGAATGGCCTGTAAATCCGGCATGAATTTTCAGGGCAGGCCCATTCATTTTGACCTCGTGGACGACTGGGGCTACCTCATCCCGCAGGAAGATCTCTATGTGCCGCATTTCCGTACAAACTGCGAGACCTGTGGCAGCAAACTGATCTGCAACGGCTGCAGCGATTGCGGAAAATGCTTATAAAATAAAGGAGTTCTATGAAGAACCAGAAGAAAAAATCGTTTCCCCTCAGAGTGTTCCTCTGCCTGCTGGCTGTTTTACTGGCCGTCTGAATCGCATTCGGCATTTACGTCAGCGACTACTACCACGCAGACCCCGCCGCCGAGGACGCGCTGGCGGCATGGATGAATCTTCAATAAAAAGCAAAATATCCCGACCATTTTCCTGTATGTCACAGGAGAATGGCCGGGACTATTTTTATTATTCCGCGAACCAGCACTCAATACAAATAGAACTTATGGCTGATCTGGTGTGCAATTTCATCCGGCAGCGGGCGGAAACCGATGCAGGTCAGGGTCATGCCTTCTCCGTTTTCATCAAATTCTTCCGGCTCCAGCTCGGTGTGGCAGGCATCCCGGATAAGGAAGAAGTCTTTGTTTTCCACCAGTCCCAATTCCTCGGCAATTGTTTTTGCTTTCAGCAGTTGATTGCGGTTCTTTGCCCCGCAGATAGTTTTGGTAAAAGAGCCATCGAACCACTCTTCGTAAGTTGCCTTATCCAACATGATTTCTGCCCGATAGCCGGTAATTTCTCCGTCTTTCTCGATGGGTTCCACGCCCTGTCCCATGCCGATGGGGTCGGTGAGGAACGCCAGCGAAGCGTGGCAGCACTGCGCCGCCAGCTTGCCAGGCGACATCTGCAGATCTTTTCGTGCAATGATGAGTTGACGCATTTTTTCTCCTTCTTACGACAGCTTGATCTTCAAATCTGCCAGCAGATTCACCGCTTCCGGCAGGGAAAACTTTGCATCCTTCAGGCGGCTGCCCAAAATGTCCACCTTATAACCGGCGGCATCCCGGAAATCCGCCTTGCGCAGATCACACTGGTAGAACTCCGTTTCGTGAAGTTCTACACCCTTGAAATTCGCCAGTTGCATCTCGCATTTGGCAAACATAGAGCCGACAATTTCGTTGCCATCCGAAAAGTCGAAGCGGTTAAAGTTCATTTCGGTGAAGGTGTTATATTTCAGACCGCACTCTTTCAGCGTGTGAATGGGGTCTCGGGAAGGCACCATTGGACATCAGCGGTGCCCACTCGATTTCATTCAGGCGGCAGTCCTCAAAATCCAGCGACTGCACCGAGGAATGGGTACTGCGCAGACCTGTGATCTCACACCGCACGAATTTGCACTCGTTCAGCGTGGTATGATCCAGTTCGCACTTGGTAAAAGAGCAATCCGCAAATACGCAATCGGTAAAGTCGCAGTCCTCAAAAGCCTCCTCGGTGAACGACAGGTCAGCAAACCGTTCACCCTCACAATAACGCTCTGTCATAAAATTCTCCTGTCAGCGCAGTTCTTCCAGCAGAGCCGTGCAACCTTCCAGCACATCCTGCCAGGTAGCCTCAAAATCCCCGGTATACCACGGGTCGGCCACATCGCCGGGGCGACGGGTATGATCCATCAGCAGAGACACTTTATGCTCCGGGTCGCCGCCCACAAAGCGCGCCATATTGCGCAGGTTGTTGTGATCCATGGCGATCAGGTAATCGTAGGTTTCGTAATCTCTCCGGGTCATCTGTCGGGCGGTTTTACCCTCGCAGGAGATGCCGTGCTCGGCCAGCTTCCGCCGGGCGGGCGGATAGACCGGGTTGCCGATCTCCTCGGTGCTGGTGGCGGCGGATGCGATTTCAAACTGGTCGGAAAGCCCGGCTTTGGCCACCAAGTCTTTCATTACAAATTCGGCCATTGGGCTGCGGCAAATGTTCCCATGGCAGATGAAAAGCACTTTCGTCATGTCAAAATATTTCCTTATATCGTATCATTTTGAATTTTGCACACATGCGCGCAAAATTCAGTTCTGCTTCAAGAACTCCCGCAGCACATCCTCTGGGCGGGGTGTATGGTTCGGGTACTTTTCCCGCAGCGGTGCGGCGGCACCATCCATAATGTAGGGCACACCCACAATGTCCAGCATCGACACATCGTTATAATTGTCGCCAAAAGCCATCACATCGGCAAGGGCGATGTCCAGAGTCTTGCAGATGCTGCGCACACCAATACCCTTGTTGGCAAAGGTGGTGTCGATCCAGTACGGCCCTGCCACAGCGCAGTTCGCCTCTTTCCATCGTGGGACAAACCGTTCCGTGTAAGATTCTACGCCTTCGTGCAGATACACCGATACTTTTGTGATCTCCTCCGGCACCTCGGAAGGGTCATGGATGATTTGATAATTGTTCCCGATGAACTGAATACGCTTGAGCATTCCCAGACCCCGCTCCATCAGGTATGCAGTATTCTGGCCGGAAAGCATCACTTCGCCCTGCCCGTCGCTGCGGGTCCACAGGTCGTTGGCGATTTCTTCGGCCAGCGCGCGCGGCATCGGATTCTTGGCGATGCACTGTTCGTCTTTATAGATCACGCCGCCGTTCTCACAAAGAAACACACAGCAGTCTGCCACCGGTGCAAAGAGCTTGCGCAGGCTGGTATACTGCCGGCCGGATGCCGGGCAGAACAGAATACCGCGCCGATGCAGCTCCCGTATCTGCTCAAAGATCTCGTCTTCCAGTTCTTTTCCTGCCGTATTGCAGCAGCGTACCGTCAATGTCGCTGCAAATCAGTTTGATTGACATTTTCCGTCCTCATTTTTCAAGATAATTTTAGGCAATTCCCCGGCATCCAGAACACGGATGCCTTCGTCCATCAGCATCTTGGCAAAACACCCTGTCCGGGAATCTTTGTCCCGGAAAACGTTCCGTCGTAGATTTCCTTCACGCCGCAGCTGGGACTGCGGGATTGCAGGATAGCAAGCTCCACCCCATTTTCTTTTGCGATGGCAAGGGCCTTGGCTGCGCCCGCTCGGAACTCCCGGTCCACATTGATGCCCTCTTTGTTCGTGACAACACCCTGCACGATTTCCGCCGGGCACCGCGGTGTGGGCAGCCCAGCCCTCCGGGCAGACCGGAACCACCTGATGCCCCGCGCAAAATCACAGACCGCCTGATTGTAATTGTTTCCGCCGCTGTATTTGCAGTTTTCGCCCAGCAGGCAGGCGCTGACCAGAATCTTCATTGTTGCGCGCTCCGTTTTTCAGATACTGAATCTTTTCCCTATTCTACCACGCTTTTGGGCATTGAAAAAGAGGATTCTGCTTTTTCATATCCCCATACCGGGAGGTCCGCCGTAATCTTTTCTAATTCCTGTGCAGGAAACGTCAGTCTTTCCCTCAGATGGTTGTTATGCGGTGCATCTCCGTTCAGCAGATAGTCCGTTCTGACATTCAGGCAGGACGAAAGATCCTGCAGCAACTCAATCGAGCAGCAGCGGCTTCCCGTTTCAACTTTTGCAAGATGGTTCGCACTAATGTTCAGCATTATACTCAACTGTTCCTGTGTAATCCCCTTCTTTTTCCGCAAATCGCGGATTCAAATTCGACTTTATTTCACAAAAGCGAATTTGCTCATAAATTACCACAGAGTATTTTTTCCGTCAAGTCCTTTTTGCGGCAGAACGTGACAAATTCACACAACAAACTGACAAGAATGAATATCTGCACTCGAATTACACATATTTCACTATAAACTCGTTTCAAAAGCATCAATATGTCTTAGTTTGCAGCGCAAACATATCAAATTTTCTACGTTTTTCACAGGTTATTTTCACGATTCCACGCAAAAATTGAACGCTGTTAGCGTTTAACAAACGCATATAGTGTGCCTACTCATTTTATCCATCCCATTTATACACAGTTCCGAACCAAAAGAACCGCATAAAGTTCTCATCAAAACAGGGAGTGACATCAAATCACTCCCCGTTTGCATTGATTGTATCAGAGTTTCGTCATCCAGAGCCCATGCAGATTGCAGTATGCGTAAACGGCCACCGGCTTTTCACTTCCCAGTTCAAACACCGCGTTGGGAGCCTGCCCGGATTCAGATAGCGGATCTGCCCGCCGTTCTCAGTCTCCACAAAAATCCACTGAATATAGTGAACATCCGCCATGGGGTGCTCCACCGCGCCCACTGTGACCGTGAGACGACTGCCGGAAAGCTCTGCCACCGGCAGATGCTTCTCGCCGCTGGCTTCCACCGGATTGGGAACCAGCTCTTTCATTTTCTCCCCGCAGCAGACCAGCGGAACGCCTGCGTTATGGATGGTAGTGACGAGGTTGCCGCAGTGATTGCAGATGTAAAACTTTGCCTTCATATCGAAATCCTCCATTGGAATGTTATCAGTGTGTTTCTTGTATCTATATGATAACATTTCCTATTTATGATTTCTGTAACTGAATCACGCAAAGCGTTTTGGGGCTCACTTGCAATAAATCTCAATGGCTTTCTGCGCAAATTCTGCGGCACCGGCACCGCCGGCAGCATTGATGTTTTCCGTAAATGCTCCGCCTGCCCCATACATCTGCCCCAGCTGATTCAGGATCGCCTTGGAACAGTTATAGTAGTGCTCTGTGATAAACTCCTGCAGCTTCTTCACCTGTGCCTGCACTTCAGAGTCCGCCGGGTCTTTGCTCTGCATCCCGCCGAATGCCGCCACGATGTCCATCAGTTGACTGCTCATGTCCTTGACCTCTTTCTCGGTCTTATGGGCAGTTTTTTCCTCAAACTCTTTGTATTCCGGCGTTTCGCCCCATTCCTTTTTGGCCTGCTCGGTATACTTCTTGATCTTCTGCGTATCAAATGCGGTAAAGTCCATAACCATTCCTCCTGTGGATCGAATTTTCTGCGCAATGCCGATCAGATCTTCAAGATGCTGCTTTTTCAATGTCAGAAGTGTGATCTGCTGTTCCAGTGCTTTCTGCCGGTCAAAAGCAGGATTCTCCACGATTTTCTGGATGTCCTTCAGCGGAAATTCCAGTTCCCGGAACAATAAGATCTGCTGCAAACGTTCCAGCGCGGCATCGTCATACAGCCGATAGCCTGCTTCGGTACGGCCCGCCGCGCGCAGCAGACCGATTTTATCGTAATATTGCAGGGTCCGGATGCTCACCCGGTCTGCTTGCTCACTTCGTTCACTGTCATCATCTTGCTGTCCTCCCTTGCGACAGCCACAGTATACGCTATGACGCTGCGTCAGGGTCAAGAGGTTTTCTGAAAAATTTTTCAGCCTTCCCTCTGCTCCACGATTTCCAAGCTGTCACGCCCCACACGGCAGAGCAGAAACAGCACCCGCACACCTGCGGCCTTTGCTTCGGCCAGTGCCGTACCAAACTCCGGCTGTGTGCTGACATTTGGCCGCACCTCGGTGATGCCTTCCATCTGAATCACGAAAGCCACTGCGCATTGATATCCCTTCCGTTGTGCCTGTGCCAGCTCGTGCAGGTGCTTCACACCGCGCTCGGTAGGTGCATCCGGGAAATAGCCGATACCGTCCACTTCCAGTGTGCAGCCTTTGACTTCCATCAGATACTTTTGCTCGCCCTTTTCCATATAAAAGTCGATGCGGGACTTCCCATAGGTGAATTCCGGCTTGATATAGTCGTAGCCCTGTTTTGCAAGCCACTCCCCTACCACCTTATTGGGTGCCTGACTGTCCATATTGACCCAGCCGAGGCCCTGCTTGTGTACCGCCACAAGGTCGTATTTTGTTTTGCATTTCGGGTTGTCCGACACTTCCAGCCGCACCGCAGTACCGGGCAGCAGCAGTTCCCTGCACCGCCCGGTGTTCTTGACATGGACGGTTTCCACTGCTCCATTCACTTCCACATGGGCAATAAAGCGGTTGGGACGGTCAACAAAAATGCCGTCCACAATTTCTCTGTATTTCAACGTTTTTCTCCATTTTCAGTACAGGATTCGGGAGCCATGCCCATCCTGTTTACCAAGATACAGTTCCACGACCATCCTGCCGCTTTCACTGTTGCAGAGTTCTTCCTTGCAGTAGCCGCAGAGCTTTCCTTCCGCTTCCGATACATAGCGGTGCAGCGGTTCCTGCAGTTCCTTCGGGATGCTGCTCCACGGAATGACATAGCTCATGCCGGTATCCCCCACATCCACGATGCAGGCCCGCTCACTATCCTCATCAGACAAAATCAGGTTCACCAGAAACACATCCGCAAACGGTGCCCCCTGATACTCTGCCTTTTGCCGTCTGCGCTCCGTCCGAAGCTCATCCAGCGCTTGATTCAGGTCATTCTCAGGCAGTGTGGATTTATACAGCAGGATATGCAGTTTCTGCTCCGCCGCTTCACTGTCATTCTGACCGTTGGCCGAGAGTTCTACATCTGCATGGATGGCGCAAATTTGTTTCTGCATCGCAGTGCGCAGAGTTTCCAGTTTCTGCTGCCGTTCTGCTTCCAATTGCTGTGCGGACTTTTGATGTACTTCTTTGGCTTCTGACTGTTGCGCAGCATGCTCCTGCTTGGGCTCTGGCTTAGGCTTTGACCATTCGCTGTGCTTTTCTGCGTCAGCCTCCGAAACGTTTTGCCCTAGTACAGTCGGCACCGACACGCTTTTGGCACCGCTTTGTGCTGCCGATGCTTTCTGTGCCGCAGAAGGACGCTCCGTTCTCTTTGGTTTTACCGACCACATTGCACCTGTGCCCGTGTTTTTCGCTTCCGGCCTTGGTGTTTTCACTTCAGGAGCAGAATTCTTGACACTTGCCGGTCGAGCCTGTGTCTGCATCTGCCAGAAATCGCCGCCGGTGCGCTGATAATAGGACGTCTCCGCTCGTTTCCGGCTGCTGCGCACACCTTCACAGATCCACGAAAAAATCAGGTAGCGCTCCAATGTGTTCCAAAAGCTGCTGCGCCGATGGTAGGGTTTATGCCGTCCACGGGACGCATACACAATCACTGACAAGCATCCGAAGAACAGAAAACCTGCCGCAAAACCGATCCCTGTAAACAGCTTTTTGAAAAAGCCCATCTCTCACACCTCTTCCGGTTACAGCCTTGCCTGATACACCCGCTCCGTCCGGGCATCAAAGCAGCAGAAAATCACCTGCATGGCGTAATCCGCATGATCTTCCAGCCACTGCGCCACCGTTTTAACTGCAATCGCTGTGGCATCCTCCAGCGGGTAGCCATACACACCGGTCGAAATTGCCGGGAACGCAATGCTGTGGACGTCATGCTCTTTGGCAAGGTCCAGCGAATTGCGGTAGCAGTCCGCCAGCTGCGCGGCATCCTCTGCTGTGCCGGAATAAATCGGCCCTACTGTATGAATGATATACTTTGCTTTCAACCGGTAGCCCTTAGTGATTTTGCTTCTCCGGTGCGGCAGCCGTGCAGCGTACGACACTCCGCCAACAATTCCGGCCCTGCTGCCCGGTGGATGGCACCATCCACACCGCCGCCACCCAGCAGACTGCGATTGGCCGCATTCACGATGCCGTCACAGTCCAGTTTGGTAATATCCCCCTGCACCACTTGAATCTGATTTTTTACTTTTTCAGAAATCATTGTAAACACCTCACTTTTTGAGCAGCTCCAGCGCCTTGTCCATGGGCACACAATCGGCATAGCGGTCCGGCCAGAGGAATTCATTGTAATAGTGGTAGCTCTGCTCCCCTGTCATATACTCGTTGTCCTGCGTGGAATTTGCATAGGCAGGAACGATCATGTGCAGGCCATGCTCAAAGCCCGCCTCCACCGTTGCATTGATGCAGAAGTCGGTCATGATGCCGCAGACCATCACATCTTTTTCGCCCTTTTCCGTCAGATATTCCAGCAGACCGCTTTCTTTTTTGAACGCACTGCATACAGTTTTGACGAACCGTTTTTCAGTCAGAAGCGGTGCAAACCCGGAATAGACCTCAAATTCATCGTCTCCGATGGAAAAGCCAGTGCCGGGTCCATCGTCATGCTGGACATAGACGACCTCGATTCCCTGTTCGCGGGCAGTCCGGATCAGCTCCTTGATGTTGCTGACAAACGTTTCAAACGCGTACAGGCGTTCATCCACGATACCTTTTTGTGTATCCACAATCAGTAAAACCATGTGTAAGCCCTCCTGTTTTTCTTTGATTTCATGCTATCATAGATCGCCGTTTTCTACAAGCAGATTCGAAAAATCCCCATAGGGAAAACCTGTGTTTCACCTGCAGGGATTGATTCAGCCATCCAAGACGATCAGGATCAGCACCACAACCACTGCAATAGCGATCAGGCAGCCGCATCCGCTGCCGTCCCCGCCGCCACCGCCATTGTTGTTGTGGTTTCCGCCGCCACCACCGCCGCCGGACGAACCGCCGAAGTTGCGGTTGAACGCCGTCATGTACTGGGCATAAGCTGCATCTGTCTGGCGATCCTATTCGTGATCCTTGGAATCGGCATCAACCTATGACAGTGCATTTCTCACATCCCTATTTACTTCTTCCAAAGCCTGTCTGATGGGTTTGTTATGGCTTCCCATCGCCGCAGCAGTCCACAGGCGGTTTTGAAAGATAAATCTCCTTCATTTTCATTTTCTGCTTAACGGCAGCAATAAAAAAAGACCCCCGCAGCGTATGATTTGACGCCGCGGGGTTTCTCAATTGTTCGGTTTGTATTGCAGCACCTTCTGGGAGAACGTCCGATCGAAGAACTGGATGAAGGGCCCAAGGCAGAACGCACAGATCAAGGTGCCAAGGCCCACAAGGCCACCCAGCAGCCAGCACAGCAGGGCGCTGAGCGCATCGGTGAAGATGCGGCACCCGAAGTACGGGCAGGGTGTGTAGTCCCGCAGACCGAGGGAAAGGTAATCGTAGGGCGCGATGCCGAGGTCGGCGGTCTGGTAGAGCGAAGCGCCCAGCGCCGTGACCAGCACCGCCGCGATGACCCACGCCAACTGCACCGCCAGCGACGGCGCGTCGCCGAAGTGGGCGTGAATGGGGTCATAGAACGCCGTGACGATGTACCCGATGCAGATGCCGTTGACGAAGGTGCCAAGGCCGATGTACTTGCGCCCGAACCAGAATTCCAGCAGGAAAAACATGATGTTCGTGCACAGGTTCTGGGTGCCCAGCGAGATGCCGAGCAGCTCCGCCAGCCGCATGTTCAGGGCGCTGATGGAGTCGTTGCCGAGGTGGGACTGCTTGAAAAGCGCAATGCCAAGGGCGATGATGACGATGCCCGCCACCATGCCCACCACCCGCCGGGCAGTCGGTTTGCGCAATGCGGTGCCGTTCATAGGGGATTCTCCTTTAGCGTTTCTTTTCCCCTATTATACGCCTACTTTGGGCGGGAGACAAACTATTTATGGAAAGATACAACGATATACGGGGGATCCGCCTTACCCCTTTAATCTCACCTCAATCCGTTCTTTCTCCAGCCCTCCCCGATCACGATGAGCACTTCCTGCCCTGGGGATAGCGTTCGCCGTCAGGCCGTCGGCGGTGGCGTTCAGCTCCACCCAGCCGTTCTCGTCCTGTCCGAAGCCTTTCGCCCACAGCACATGGCCGCACGCGGGGTCGGTGAAGAGGGCCGGGATATTCTGTTCGAGCTGCTGGCACGAGAGGCCCAGCTCCAAAAAGTAGGCCGAACCAAAGGCCCTATGCGGTTGGCGTTACAATAGCCGCATCTACGGCCACCGGACAACAGGAAAGGAGTATCTCATGGCCAAAACTGCTGACACCATTGCCATCTATTCCCGCAAGTCCCGCTATACCGGCAAGGGCGAAAGTATCGGAAATCAGATCGACCTCTGCCGCGAATATATCCGCACTCACTACGGCGATGCTGCCGCGGAACATGCCGTTGTCTTTGAGGACGAGGGCTTTTCCGGCGGCAACCTGAACCGCCCGGATTTCAAAAAGATGATGACTGCGGCCAAGGACCGGAAATTCAAGGCCATCGTGGTCTACCGTTTGGACCGCATCAGCCGCAACATCAGCGACTTTTCCAGCCTGATTGAAGAACTGGGACGGCTGGGCATCAAAACAAAAACCGGGCGTTCGTTCACCCGGTTTTCCATCAAGTTTATTTTGCAGAATCCTGTCTACCTGATTGCAGACAAGGACGCCTATCAGCATTTTGTGGACAACGAAGCAGCGTTGTTCTCCTCGGAGTCCGGAAAAGGCAAGCCCTCCTTCATAAATTACAGTAACCGTTTATGATACTATGGGGAGGGTCGGCATGTTTTATCTCTTCTGCAATTTTGCCACAAAGTTTCTGGTTTTGGCACTTCATCTGGAAAGCGGCAGCTTTCCGCGGCCCTCTCTGCCCGGGAGGAAACCGAAGCCTTTTCCGCACTGCGTGCCGGTGACCCTGCCGCACGGGAAAACTGATCCGGCACAATCTGCGTCTGGTGGCACACATCGTAAAATACTACGCCCTGCCCGGCGATCAGGACGACCTTATTTCCATCGGCACCATCGGCCTGATGAAAGCGGTGGATACTTTCGACTCTGACCGTCGGGCACGCTTTTCCACCTACGCCAGCCGGTGCATTGAAAATGAGATCCGGATGCAGTTCCGCCGGAACCGCAAAACCGGCGGGACCGTCTCGCTGCAGGAAGCGCTGGAATCAGATGGTGACTCTGCGCTGACGCTGGCCGATGTGTTGCAGGACAGCTTCTGCATGGAGGACACCTGCGAAACGCAGGACGATATCCGCCGGATGCGGCAGCTGCTGGACGGCCTGCCCGCCAGGGAGCGACAGATCATTCTGCTGCGGTATGGTCTTTCCGGCCAGCCGCCGCTGACCCAGCTGGAAACTGCAAAACTGCTGGACATCAGCCGCAGCTATGTTTCCCGTCTGGAAACTCATGCGCTGGAACTTCTGCGCCAGCGGTGGGATGTTCCGAGCACAAAAACAGCGCAGAGGTGAACGGTGTGCTCACCCCTTGCGCCATGCAGTCAGCTATCCAGAATTTTCAACTGCAGTTCGTCCAATTGTTCAAAAGTATACAGTCGATTCAGCGCTTCCACCAGCTCCTTTTTGGAAAGACGCGGCGGCAGGCCCAGCGCGTTCAGAAGCTTTGCCTTGCGCTCGGCGCTGCCCGGCCTGCCGGAAAGCCCCCACTCGTAGAGGTCGGTATAGGTGATCTGCCGTCCTTCCGGGCGGGCCGCTGCGGCACCCGCCTCAGCGCCAAGGGCATCCCGCAGCGCCTGCAGAACAATGGCATCGTCCACGCCCTCGACCCCAGCAGGCCCTCCTTGCCGGGCTGCTCCTTGCGCTTTCCTTGCCGTGGATCGCGGGCACGTAAGCCTGAACCACATTCTTTTCTCCCACCAGATTGGTGATGTAGGTGCGGATGCGGAAGCCTGCCGCGTCCGAATCCGTGAGCAGGATCAGGCCGTTTTTCTGCGCCAGCGCTTTGAACAGCTGCTGGCGCTTTTGTCGCTGTAAATGCCAAAGCCATCCGTCAGCAGGATCATGGCATCGGTCAGATGGGAAAGCCGGGCCGCATCGTACTTACCCTCCACAATGAGCACCCGGCCTGTATGGATCATTTCGTTTTCCTTCATCGTCCGCTCCCCGCCATTGCCAACCGGCACAGCGCTGTTTCCAGCAGGATCTGGTCATCGGTAGGCTGGCTTTTCAGGCTCTGGTCCAGTTCCAGCAGCACCTGCATACAGTTTTCGATCTGGCCCAGCGTGTAATGCGAGGCTGTTTCAGCCGACCGCTTGAGCCGGTAATCACTGCCCTTATAGCCAAAATCCTTGAATACCGTGCTGTAATTTTTCCGTTTTGCTGCCCCCAGCTTGACCCGGTACAGATCCACATAGCTGCCGATCATGGCCGCTGTAATGGCAATGGGCTCCTGCTGCAGGCGCAGCAAAGTCTGCAGCTTTTTGCAGGCACCTGTGGCGTTTTTGGCCGTGATCATGCGGATCATCTCGAACACGTCTGCTTCCAGACTGACCGTGCCCATTTCCGCCACCATCGCTGCCGTGACCGTCTGATACCCGGACAATGCACAGAGCTTGTCCACCTCATTTTCCAACAGGAAAGGCTCCTCGCCACAGCGCTCCAGCAGCGCCGCCGCTGCGCCGTCCGGCAGGGTGGTTTTCTGCTCCTTTGCGCGGTCGATCATCATCATTTTCAGTTCAAAGGGCTTGGGCTTAGCCAATTCTTCGGTGTAGCCAAGCGCCTTGCACTGCGCGATCAGCTTCTGTGCGCGCTTGCCTGTTTTGAGCTTGCTGCGCTCCAGTTCAAACACGCTGCCCAGCACCACCACAGCATTTTCCAGACTGGAAAGGGTGCTGTTCAACTCTTCCAGATCCTTGTCACTGTAAGCTGCAGGGTCGATCTCCGGCAGCACCACCACACGCCGGGTACCAAAAAATGAGATGGTGCCCGCCGCCATGATGAGCTGTTCGATCTCCGGCGCAGCTCCATCCAGAACCGTGGCATCCTCGTCGCTGTCTGCGGTCAGGATGCGGGTGATGGCCGTGACCGCCTGCCGCACCAGATACCGTTCACTGGAATAAAAATAGTAGACCGGACACTCCTTGTCCGCCAACTGCCGGAGTTTTGTCTCGGTCGCCATGCAGGCACCTCCCTTCTCTTATGGTGTTGTTCTATTGTACCACACTCTGCCCGGATTGCAAAGCATCACTCCGTTTTCAGCCCGCCGTGCCGCCGCAGGCTGATGGATGCCGCCAGTTCTTTTCTGTTGTCCATCCAGTCATAGCTGCGCAGGGCCAGAACATTTTTATACTGCACAGCATCCGGCTTTGCAGGGGAGGCCATCAGCCACTGCACTGTGACCTGTTTTGCCAGTTCTACAGTTCCATTGACCACGGCAAACTGCCGGTTGCCCACAGTCAGCCGCACAAGACAGCCATTCCGGGTGCGCAGCATTTCCACCAGAGCCGGTGTGCACCGCAGCTTTTGTGCTGTGTTCACCGCCATTTCTGCTGCCGGAAGTGTCCGCTCTGCTTCCAGTGTACAGGCCGTTTTAGGGTTTGTGCGCAGGTCTGCCACAAGCTCCACAGTCTGCACGCCCCGCCGGGCAAGCTGGTTTTCCACTGCGTTCTGGGCAGAAGCTCCGCCTCCGGAACAGCACCACGGCGGTATCGTTCTGGGTGACGACCACTGCCGGCGCGTTGGCGCTGCCTACAAGGTCGATGTGCACCACATCCCGGCTGAGAGCATTGCCCAGCCCGATGGAAACAGCTGCCGCCAGCAGGATGCATGGCCCTGCCACCCGCAGCCGTACCCGCCAGTGGAACGCCAGCCAGCACAACAGGATCAGCACCAGACACACGATGGCTGCATAGGCCGTATCGAAGTAGATTCCCGCGCCCGGTTTTGCAGAGATCCAGACGGCCCAGCGGTCGAGCAGGCCGGTCAACGCCGCAGACGCTGCGGACAGCACCCCATACAGCGGAGCAAGAGCGGGTACCAGGCCGGCAAAGGCCGTGCCAAGGCCCAGCAGCATCATGGGCTGGATGAGCCACAGCACCGCCACACTGGATGCCACCGCATAAATGCTCACACTCAGCCCGCGCAGCACCAGCACCGGGAATGTGGCCACCGAAGCACAAAATGAGATGCAAATGCTTTCCGCAAGGCCCCAAAGACGTTCCGGCAGTTTGAAATACCATGGGCGCTTCACCGGATTTTTCGCGTTTTTCCAGAACTGGCGGTACCACGCATCCCGGGCGCGGCGGATGCACACACCGCCTGCCACCGTGCCCACCACCGCCGCAAACGAAAGTTCAAAGCCGATATCGCACACTGCATAGCTGTTGCCTGCGGTCATAACGATACCTGCCACCGCCAGAGAGGTAAGGGTATCCGGCGGGCCGTACAGCCACACACCCAGTGCACCGACCCAGACCGCCACTGCGGCGCGGCATACCGAGGGTGTGAAGCCGGTCACGCCCATCAGCAAAAGGCCAGCAGACTTCGGAATACCGCCCGGTGTCTGCGCCTGCGGTAGCTCTGCTCCCACTCGTAGGGCAGGAGTGTGCTGAGGATATCACCGCACAAAATGGACACATGCATTCCGCTTACCACCAGCACATGGGCAAGACCCGCGCCCCGGTAGGCGCTGCGCATGGCCGAAGACAGATAACTCCGGTCGCCGGTAGTCATGGCAGCCAGCACACCGCCGGTCTTGCCGTCCATATGGCGGCGCAGCGACGCACTGAGCCTTTGCTGCAGGCGGTGGGTGCGGGCGCGGAAGCTGCCGCTTTCGCCCAGAACTGTAAGCTCCGGCCCATCCTCGTCCATTTCCGCCTGCAGAGCGATGCCGTCCGCATACAGGCTGACCCGGCTTCCGGATGCCGGGGCCGACAGTATAAATCTTCCCTGCATCCTTTCCCCGGCTTTGCACTCCGGCAAAGCACTGCACTCCACCCGGAAGGATGCCGCGCTGCCGTTCACTTTCTCTACATGCAAAACCGCATCCACGATACCGGGATCGTAGGAATCCGCCGTGCTTTCCACCTCTGCGGTCAGCATCAGCGGACGGCCTGCATATTGCACCCGGATGCGCTCCAGCCGGTTTGCCGTGTGCAGCACCGATGCCATACCCACAGCAGCACCCAGCAGGATGCAGAGCGCTGCTTTGCGGGCAGCATCAAAGATGCACAGCACCAGACAAACGGCAACAAAAAATGCCGCAAACGGCACAAAAAGTTCCGTTTGCGGCAAAAAAACGCACACTAACTCCACACCCAGCATTCCAGCGCAGAAAACGCAGAGCGGGCGGCGCATTGCAGCTTAGTGGAAGAACAGGGGCAGCGGCTCCAGGAACAGGATGTCCTCGCGCTCCGCGGCATCGCCCTCGGCCAGCACAGCAGCCTGGCCCACAATGGTGCACTGGGTCTGCTCAGCCAGCGCGTCCAGAGCCTTGAGCGAACCGCCAGTGGAAATGACATCGTCCACCACCAGAACGCGCTTGCCGTTCATCTTCTCCAGCTCCTTGCGGTCAATGACCAGCTTCTGCTTGCCTGCGGTGGTAATGGACTGATCCTCCACCACCACGGGGTCGGTCATATACAGCTTTTCGCCCTTGCGTGCGCAGACGTAGGGCTTGCCGCTCTGACGGCTCATCTCGTGTGCCAGGGGGATGCCCTTGGCCTCGGCAGTGAGCAGGATATCAAAATCCGGGCACTTCTTCAGCAGTTCAGCGGCAGCAGCCACGGTCAGCTCGGCATCACCCAGCATGATAAAAGCAGCAATGTCCATGTGGTCATTCACCTTGCAGATGGTCAGCTCACGGGTCAGGCCTGCAACGTGCAGAGTATAGGTCTCAGCCATAATTCAACGCTCCCTTTTTATTGGAATCAGACAGGCAGTTTTTCGCCGCCCAGAACATGGAAATGCAGATGTTTCACGGTCTGGCCTGCGTCCTCGCCAACATTGGAGATGACGCGGTAGCCGTTGTTCAGGCCCTGCTCCGCAGCCAGCTTTGCGATCACTGCAAAGATATGGCCCAGCAGTGCGCCGTCCTCTTCGGTCAGCGCAGCGGCAGAGACAATGTGCTTTTTGGGCACCACCAGAAAGTGCACCTTGGCCTGCGGGTTGATGTCGTAAAACGCCACCACCTGCTCGTCCTCGTACAGCTTCTTGGGGGATTTTCCTCCGCGATCATACAGAACAGACAATCTTCCATGGGAAACAACTCCTTCCTGATATTTTATAAACGTCCCCGCCCTCTCAGGCCGCTTTGCGTCCAGCTCTCCCAAAGAGAGAGCCCTTGGCAAAACCATAAACTTTGGCAGCGCGTCAGCGCTGACGGAGAGGGCGAACCCGTTTTCTTATTCGCCCAGAGCCTTCTTGACGATGGTGCCGACAGCAGCCAGAGCTTCGTCGATCTTGGTCTCATCCTTCAGGCCGGCCATTGCAAAGTCCGGCTTGCCGCCGCCCTTGCCGCCGGCAATGGCAGCGATCTCCTTGACCAGAGCACCGGCCTTCAGGCCCTTTTCCTGTGCCTGTTTGGTCACAGTGACAGCCATGGTGATCTTATCCTAAGCCTTGCCCACCAGAACCGCCACAGCGGGCTTCACAGCCTTGTCGCGGATGGTATCGCACATGCCGCGCAGGGTGTCGCCGGTGGTGCCGGTGAAGTATGCAGAAGCGATCTTCACGCCGCCGATCTCTTCGGCATTGTCAAACAGGCTGGTCACCTTGGAAGCGGCGACCTGTGCCTTGATCTCTTCCAGTTCCTTGGCCAGAGCCTTGTTCTCAGCCATCACGGCCTCGGCACGGACGGGCAGAGCGGTCACGTTGTTGGCCTTCAGGGTGTTTGCCACGGTATGCAGCATAGCCTCCTGCAGGTTTGCACGCAGCAGCAGGTTTTTGCCGGTGACGGCTTCGATGCGGCGGATGCCCGCAGCAACAGAGGCCTCGCTCACGATCTTGAAGCCGCCGATCTGGGCGGTGTTCTTCACGTGGGTGCCGCCGCAGAACTCGGTAGACCAACCCTCGATGTCCACAACACGCACGACCTTGCCGTACTTTTCGCCGAACAGAGCCATTGCACCCAGCTTCTGGCTTCCTCAATGGGCATTTCCCGGACGGTGACGTTCATGGACTCGTAGATCTTGTCGTTCACGATCTTCTGCACGCGGGCCAGCTCCTCGGGAGTGACCGCGCTGAAGTGGGTAAAGTCGAAGTGAGTGATCTCTGCATCCTGATAGGAGCCTGCCTGATGGACATGGTCGCCCAGCACTTCACGCAGCGCTGCCTGCAGCAGATGGGTGGCGGTGTGGTTGCGGGCAATGGCCATGCGGTATTCCTTATCCACCTGAGCGGTCAGGTGGTCGCCCACCTTCACGATACCGCTCTCCAGCACGCAGGTGTGGACGTAGTAGCCCTTGGGGGTCTTCTTCACATCCAGCACGCGCAGGCTGCAGTCGGCGCTGTTCAGCATGCCGTGGTCCGCAGCCTGACCGCCCATCTCAGCGTAGAAGGGGTCTTATCCAGAACCACCAGCACGCCGTCCTTCGCTTCCTCGTCGGTAGCAATGGCATCGGTCAGAGTTTCTTCGTCGCTCAGGGCCACCACAACGCCGTTGTCGCACAGGGTCTCGTAGCCGGTAAAGACGGTGGGCTCTGCATCCAGCGCACCGAACAGATCCTCGCTCCAGCCGGAGATGTTCTTCTTCAGGCGCTCTGCACGGGCACGCTCCTTCTGCTTGGTCATTTCGGCGTGGAAGCCTTCCTCGTCGATCTCAATGCCCTGCTCCTGCAGCGATCTCCTTGGTCAGATCCAGCGGGAAACCGAAGGTATCATTCAGCTTGAACACATCCAGGCCCTTCAGCAGATGCTCATGTGCCTTTTCCAGACCGTCGATCATGTTGTTCAGGATGTTCATGCCGGCATCAATGGTGCGGGCAAAGTTTGCCTCCTCGGTGCCGATGACCTTCTTGATATAAGCATCGTGCTCGCGCAGCTCGGGGTATGCGGTCTCGCTGGACTGGATGACAGTCTCCACCAGCTCCACCAGGAACGGGCGGGTGATGCCCAGCATACGGCCATGGCGGGCAGCACGGCGCAGCAGGCGGCGCAGCACATAGCCGCGGCCCTCGTTGGAAGGCAGGATGCCATCGGACACCATGAAGGTGCAGCTGCGGATGTGGTCGGTGATGACACGGATGGAGATATCGGTCTTGTCGTCCTCGCCGTAGGTCTTGTTGGCAATGTGCTCTACATGGTGCAGCACGCTCTGCACGGTGTCAACCTCAAACAGGTTGCCCACGTTCTGCATCACGCAGGCCAGACGCTCCAGACCCATGCCGGTATCGATGTTGGGGCGTGCCAGACGCTCGTAGTGGCCCTTGCCGTCGGCATCGAACTGACTGAACACCAGATTCCAGATCTCCATATAGCGGTCGCAGTCGCAGCCCACGCCGCAGGTCGGCTTGCCGCAGCCGTACTCGGGGCCGCGGTCAAAGTAGATCTCGGAGCAGGGGCCGCACGGGCCGGAGCCATGCTCCCAGAAGTTGTCTTCCTTACCCAGACGCACCATGTGGTCGGGGGCGATGCCCACCTTCTTGGTCCAGATATCGTAAGCCTCGTCGTCCTCTTCGTACACAGAGATGTGCAGGCGGTCCTTCGGAATGGCCATCCACTCGTCGGAAGTCAGGAACTCCCATGCCCAGGGAATGACCTCCTCCTTGAAGTAATCCTGGAAGGAGAAGTTGCCCAGCATTTCAAAGAAGGTGCCGTGGCGGGCAGTGATGCCAACGCGCTCGATATCCGGGGTGCGGATGCACTTCTGGCAGGTGGTCACCCGATGACGGGGCGGCTCTTCCTGAGCCAGAAACCACTTTTCATGGGGGCCATGCCGCTGTTGATCAGCAGCAGGCTGGGGTCGTTCTTAGGTACCAGGGGGAAGCTGTCCAGACGCAGGTGGCCCTTGCTCTCAAAGAAGCTCAGGTACTTTTCACGCAGTTCATTCAAACCGGTCCATTGCATAGGTTTTCTCTCCTCAATCGTCTTTGGCGCTCAGGCGCCGTTTTTTATGCTGTTATGGCAGAGGGGCGGCACGGTGAAAAAAAAAAAACAGCCCTCATCCCAAAAGGGACGAAGGCTGCTTGTGCATCAAACTCCGTGGTACCACCCAAATTGCAAAGGATAAAAGTGTCCCCTGCCGCTTTCGGCGCGTTAACGCTGCGCTGCGTCCGACTTGTGTCGCCAAGCTCCGGGTGGCGCGAAATGATCCCGACCGGAACGCCTTGCAGCTGGAAGCGCTCTCTCTGAACGGCGGTGTACATTTCTGACCCCATCATTGCCATCTGTCATAATTTTACATTCCGCAAGGCAGGCGAAGTGCCCCTTTGCGTACAGCTAAATTATAGCATACGCAAAACGTTTGTCAACGGTTTTGAGCAAAATTTACGGCACCAGATGCGGACGATGCTGCTGATGGTGCCATCCTCGGTAAAGACCAGGGTGTTGTTGGGCATCCAGCCGTCCGGCTCGGCGTTGACGGCCTCGGCCACGGCATCGGCGCCGTTCGTCTCCACGGCGGAAGCCTGCGGGTCGGCAGAACTGTCCTTCAGCACTACATCCTCTGCCAGCGGCATCGTCTTTTCTCCCATCTCGTAATAGAGCGGGTAATCGTCAAAGGTCATCGTCCGGTAGGTGTCATCATCCTCCAGCTTCAGATCCAGCCCGCCGGGCTGCTCCATGCCGCCGTTGATGGTCACATAGCCGTTGTCGGCATCCCTGTCGATGCTGGTCACAGTCAGCTTGGTCACGGTGGTGTCGCCCTGGTCGTGGATCCGAAGCACGCTGCCCTCCTGCAAGGCGTTGATGTCCTCGGGCAGGTAGCTGTCGTAGCCGTATACGCTCAGGGTCGCCTGGCCGTCGGCCACCTTGGTGATGCTGGCTGCAAACTTGTAGGAACCCGTCTTGATCTCGTTCAGATCCCCGGCGTCGATGGGCAGCACATCGCCCATCTCACCGGCTGCTTCGGACGAAGCCGCACTGCTTTCCACGCCGGAAGCCGGTGCGCTTGCCGCGCTGCCTGCGGTGCTGTTGCTGCTGCCGCAGCCTGCCAGAATGCCCACTGCCAGAATGGCCGTAACGGCCAGCACCTTTTTATTCAGTTTCATATTCTATACCTTCTTCTGTTGTTGTCGGGGCGGTGTTTTCCGCACCTGTCTCGGTATCATACGTCACCCGCGCGGAAAAGTCAACATTTCCTTTTCTCTGCGCTTGACGCGCGGTTTTTGTTCCGCTACAATAAAAACGAATTAAGAACCCATTCTATTGCAACTGATTTTAAGATAGAGAGGAATTTCCCGTGAAAATTTTAAAAGTAAAGTGTCTTGCCCCTACCCGGCTGGACAATTATCTAACCCAGCAGTACCCCGCCCTGACCCCGGGCCGCCTGAACAAGGCGCTGCGGGAGAACAAGATCAAGCTGAACGGCAAAAAAAGCAGCCGCTTTCCACCCGCGTGATGGCCGGTGATGAGATCAAGCTGTTCATTCTGGATGAAGTTCTGGATGCGGACCGCCGTGTGGACGGCCCGGCGTGGAAGAACGCCCGCGGCCCGGCACAGGTGGTCTACGACTGCCCGCAGATCGTCATTGTGAACAAGCCCGCCGGTCTTGCCGTGGATGGTCCGGAGGATGATACCCTGCTGAACCGCACCCTGCTCTACCTGAACCAGCAGGGCGAGTACAAGGAGAACGACCTGTACACCCCGGCGCTGTGCCACCGGCTGGACACCGGCACCAGCGGCCTTGTCATCGTTGCCAAGACCCCGGAGGCCGAAGAGCTGTTCCTTGCAGCCATCAAGAACCGCGACGTGAAAAAGACCTACCTCTGCGTCACCTTCGGCCGTCCGATGCCGCCGGATGCCACTCTGGGCGGCTATCTGCTCAAGGACGCGGACCGCGGCATCGTGAAGATCGTGGAGGAAAAGCAGCCTGGTGCCAAGGAAGTGGAGACCCGGTACGAGACCATCGCCGTCTCCGGCCGTCTGGCCCTGCTGAAGGTGCAGCTGATCACCGGCCGCACCCATCAGATCCGCGCCCACATGGCCAGCATCGGCTGTCCCATTCTGGGCGACAGCAAATACGGCAACAACACCGCCAACCGCGAGCTGAAGCTCAAGTATCAGGCCCTGTGCGCATGGGAACTCACCATGCCCCGTTTCAACCAGCCGGATTTCGAGTTCCTCAGCGGCAAGACCTTCCGCGCACCAAAGCCCTGGTATTACAGTCAGGTACTGGACGGAACCCTGAAATAAGCTTTTTTTACAATAAATTACAGCAAAAAAAGAAATCCCGGAAGTGTATTCCGGGACTTCTTTTTTGTCGTTTATGATTTTACTGGAATAGACCGCCAAACCAGCCCAGAGTGGACTCAGTTGCATTTGCAAAGGCATCCTGAACTTCCTGAATGCTGTCCAGCAGCTTGGTGCCCTCGGTATCCTTCACCGACCAGTAAACGCCGCTGCTTGCCGAGCCATCCGAAACCGTGAAGTCACTGGTAAAGCAGAGGTTATCGCCCTGAGAATCGGTCACGATCACCATGTAGGTGTAATTGCCTGCGGGCAGTTCACCAAAGCGGATGGAGCTGTCCAGCGACTTGAAGGAGAAGATCGCCGTATTGGGTGCTGCCTGTGCAGTGAACACCGTCTGGTCGTTCTCGTCCAGCACTGCCACCTGCACATTGGTCAGGGTGGTGCCCAGCGCAGCATTTGCAGTGCCGGTCAGTGCCATGCCCTTGCCCGCACGGACATTGATTGGGTAGCTCATGCCTTCCAGACGCAGGCCGTCAGCCTCTGCAGCAATGAAG
>SCPP01000134.1_pt1 | contig 28703 bp, 32 predicted proteins | sample 6106811 | NCBI WGS metagenome assembly SCPP01 (sample SAMN10720449, study PRJNA508395) | human gut metagenome | isolation source: Participant 2 stool, 15 month | host: Homo sapiens | collected 2018
GAAAATCTTACGGGCGTATTTTTCTGTTAATAATGCCGACTGAGGTGTTGTGAGAGATAGCTTTCCTTGCACTATAGGATAATGAAATAACTGAAAAATACACTGTCGGTAACGAGGCAACGTGCCGGAATACGGTTGGTACCGGAAATGACATAGTCCTTTCCAATGGAATATAGGTGGTCATAGCTTCTACGAAACGATTGTCGATAGAAATGGTATCATAGTTATATTGTTTCAGTCCACTCAGTCCCCGGTTACCTTCTGTATTGGTACAGATAGCATACACATGCTCCCTGTCGATGCAATGTGTGTCCACTGTCAGTTCCCTATGGATATATCGCATCAAGATGATATTGCATGCCAGACTGAATGCCAGTCCCAGCAAATTAATGATAGTATACGATTTAGAACGCATTAAAAAGCGCCAAGCATATTTCAGTGTTTTCATATTTAATGTGTGTTTATTCTGATCTTATAATTTTTGCGGGATCAATTTGAGCAGCTTTGTGTATTTGCCAAATTAATGTGCTTGATGAAATAAAGGAAATGATAGCTAGAACTGCTAAATAAATTCCTATATCTACAGGTATTTTTAGTACAAAATCCCGTGTATACATATATATGAGGTAATAGGCAAGTGGAATAGCCAATACAAATGCACAACCTATTACTTTGATATATTTGCGGAACAATAGCAGGTAAAGGTCTTTCATCCCTGCGCCATTTACTTTGCGGATGGCAATTTCACGATAACGTTGTCGGATATCAAATAAGGATAATCCAAATAATCCCAAACAGGAGATGATGATTGCTATCAAGGCAAAGACAAAGTAAATGTTTGCTGTTTGACGGTCCTGAGCATAAAGTTTGTGGACTTCATCTGTCAACCAAGTATAGGTGAAGTCTTCGGTATTATATATTTCTTTTTCTGTTTTCTTCAGATATTCTATGACTTCTTTTTCTTTATCGGGGTTGACGGCAATCAAAAAATCGCTGTTGCCGCTGCTGGGCCCTACGACAAATGCCATCGGTTTTATTCCTTCAGTGAGATGGCTTGGGTAATAATCGTCTATTACAGCCACTACAGGCATAAGTTTGGTTCCACCTTCTTCCATTTCTCCTTTTTCGCTGACACTAATCCAAAGCGGGGATTCGCTGCGTACAAAAGCATCTTCTAGCCGAGTATAGCCCATAGCTTTCATTGCTGCTTTGTTCAGTACCATTTTATAGTCACTCCAACCTTCAAATTTTTGGGGGATTTCTCCTTCCAGTACTTTTAAATCATATAGTTGGAAGAATTGTGGAGAAGGAAATAGGGTGAGCATGGGTTGACGGGTATCCTGGTCATTTAACAACATGCAGATAGAGCCTCCCCTTAATATAGAATAATGGGAATTCATCCACATTTCAATGTGAGGACACTCGTTTAATAGTTGCTTGATACGGTCTTGGCGGGCAAAGCGCTCATTGCGCTTTTCTTCTGTATCAGAGCGCAGATAATTTTTGTTTTCGTGTAACAACTCAGCTCTGAGAATTCTTTCTGTCCGATATCCGAGAGAGGTATTCAGCAGGAAATGCAGTTGCTTGCCAAAGTAAAAGGACAGGATAAGGAGTAATATGGTTATAATGTATTGAAAAAAAAGGAATGTCATACGTACAGTGATAGCATGACGGTTTGATGTTATTGAACGGATAGACACAATAGGAGGGAGATAATTATATCTGATGTATGGATAAATAGAAGTGACCAAAGGTAATAATATGATGAATCCCAAAGACAATTGCCAGTCGAATGCCGAATAGCTAATTTGTTCATTCATCAACCGGCTGACTGGTACTTGGGTTGCTTCTATCAACAGCCAGGCGGTTAGCAATGCGGCAAAGGCTAATAACAGATTTTCTATCCATATTTGTAAAAACAAAGGCAGACGCTGCAAGCCGAATACTTTCTTTACTCCATATTCTTTAGAACGTTTCATCATAAATACCATATAAATATTGATGAAATTCAATATACCTACCAATAATAGCAATATGGTTACTCCTGAAAGAATATACAGGTGTGTACGGTTACCGAATTGCATGATGGAATCGTAATCGTCATCGTGACCAATGGAATTTCTCCAGTATAAATTTTTCCAAGTAATAAATTCCCAGCGTATTCTGTTTCCCCTTTTGTCCTTTCTGTACACATTGCTTGCTTTGTTTATCTTATCCAGATCTACACCGGGGAGTATGCGCATCAGTGATATATCCATACGTTGCCAGTGTTCCACCAATCTGTATGATACCAGTAGATCGAACCGAAGTAATGATTTGCATCCCAATTCTCCAATCACTCCCTTGATGGTGATGTTTTTACCATAATATTCCAATACTTTTCCTATCGGATTTTCTTTACCAAATATATTACGGGCATAGCGCTGGGTGATGATGGCGTCACCAGGGGCATCTAAATGGGCCTCACCGGCTGCAACCGGGTAGTGGAAGAAATGAAAAAAAGTGGAGTCAACTGCTGCTATATTCATTGCATAGTTACTGTTTTCATATACCACATTGTCTCGCTGCTGTAACATCAGGCGGCATTGTTCCACTATTTGATGGTCAGGAATATAAACAGAATCAGTTTCAGACCAACCTTGTTGCAAACTTCCCGGATGAAGATTTCCTTCTATATCCCGTATAGGAATGATGATATGTTCCGGATCTACGCTATGTGCATCCACCGTCAGTTCCCTATGGATATATCGCATCAAGATGATGCTGCATGCCAGACTGAAAGCCAGTCCTAGCAAATTAATGATAGTATACGATTTAGAACGCATTAAGAAGCGCCAGGCATATTTCAAAGTTTTCATGTTGCATGTTTTATTTTAATATCAATTCTTCTGCGTCACCAAAGGTATCATATCCTGTGATAATTACAAATTCTCCAGGCTGTAAACCTTCAGTGATTTCATATTGAAGCGGGTTTTGGCGTCCTATATTCAATGGAACTTTTACAGCTTTTGTTTTTGATGGGTTTATTTTGTAAATCCATTGTCCTCCAGTAGACTGGTAGAAATTTCCACGTGGGATAACTATAGCTTGTTCGGGTTGGCCCAATTCTATTTGTACCCGGAAGCTCTTTCCTACACGGACATTCTCGGGCATTTCTCCGGTAAATACCAAATCTACATCAAACATACGGTCTTTTACCTCAGGAACTACTTTAGTAATTCTCAGGGGGTAGCGTTTCCCTTGATAGTTTACGGTAGCCGGAAGACCTGTTGTGATGCGGTCAATGTAATATTCACTTAAAGAAGTATGAATTTTATATTGATCCAGCACTTTTATTTCAGCTATACTTTCTCCCGAAGCAACCTGTTGGCCGGAAGTTACTTTCACAAAACTTAGTTGGCCGCCAATCGGAGCTTTTATTATCAAATCCTCCAACCGTTCTTCCGCACGTTTCAGTTTTTTGCTTTCACGTTCCAGATCATTTTTCAATAATTCTTTGCGGATAAGGGTTACGGATGAATCATGTTTCAGGCTTTCCATTTGTAATGCCGTATTTTTCAGTTTATACTTATATTCATCTTCAGATACTTGAAGCTCAGCCTTGCTCTTAATTCCCATTTTGAATTCCTCTTTGTCCAGTCCGAAGCTCTTGCGCAGTCGTTCCATCTCATATTGTGCCTGTAATGTCTGTTGCTTCAGTGTCAGACTCTTTTGTTCCATTTCTATCTCTTTCTCTTTATAGGTGATTCGTTGTTTTTCCCATTCGTCACGTTGGTCTTCAATGGAACGAATCAGATCCGGATTAGTCAATATCAACAAGGTGTCACCTTGTTTCATCATATTCCCTTCTTCTCCAACAATGCGGTCTACACTGCCGGCTTCACGAGTATTTACTTTGATGGTAAGAATGGGTTGCACCAGTCCTTCCACATCTACATACTCCATAAATTTGTCGTCTTTTACTTCGGCTATCTGAATGTTGTCTGTTTCGATACGCAGCTTGCGAGGACCTAATGAAAGGCTTATCACATAGATAAGGAAGATAATGAAGGCCAGTGCAGCTATCATATAGTAGCGATAGCGGATGTACCACGGTTTCTTTTCAATTTTTATATCCATTAGTTTATGTTTTTGATATAATTTTTTATTTCTTTTTTAAGTATGGCGATAATACAAAGATTATTTATATCTGCCGTGTAGTTAAGGTTTAGGTATAGTACATGAAATCTCTGCTTTTCTGAGGAAATCATATCCCGTCATACTTCTAATACCATAATACAGACTCCAATAAGTTTTCAAAGCTGTTATATAATTTCTCCGTGCGGTATCTTTTTCTGTAATGGCGGCATTGAGGTCCAGAATTGTCGATTTTCCTAAGATATAAAGCCGACGTGCTACATCGTGGCGCCGGTCGGCCGTCTTGTCCGTCTTGGCGGCTACTGCTACACGGTATGCTTGAAGATTGAATTGACGGACCATTTTACATACATTCAATTCAAAATCTTTCATTCCCTGTTCAGCCTGTGTATCTACTAAGTCTACATTGGAACGAGCTACACGAACGCGTCCTTTTCCACGACCCCAATCCAGGATAGGTAAAGAAATACCAATACTGGCATATTGTTGGTTCATGGGGTTTCGGTAAGAATCTGCAAATTTATTTCCGGTTTGAGAAAGCCCGAATTGTACATACAGGTCGGCTTTCAAACCTGCATTGGCTTTTGCAGAAGCTAATGCGCTGCGGCTTTCTAATTGTTTGCGTTTATAAGTGTCAGGATCGGGACTGTTTTTGAATGCCAGTTGTAATGCTTTTTGTAAAGGGATTTCGAGTTGAGGAATGCTGTCTTCCGGAACAACTTGTAAATTTATTTCCCGATTAATGCCAAGGAAGGAACGGAGTGTTTGCATTTGGTCTTCTACTTCGATGCGGGCATTCATCATATTGGTTTCTTCTGTCAGTTTGTTTATTTCCAGCTGTAGCATTTCGTTTTCAGTTATGGTTCCTATATTATATCTTCCCTCGGCATACCTGTATAAAGTATCGGCAGAAGCATAGTTGTAGGCGGCTATGTCAAGATTAGTTTGTGCAGTTGCCAGGTTGAAGAAAAGAGTGCTGGTTTCTGAGGCTACAAGTTCCAATGCTTCTGCATATGCTTTACGGGCTTCCCGGTAGCGAAGGGGTTCGATACGGTGATCCCATTTTAAAGAATTATATCCAAAAAGTTGCTGCTCGTAACCTATTACTATGGGTTGGGTGTTATACGCTGTATGATTATCTTCAAATTCATCAATGCGTTGGGTGGTAGTTTTTACAAACAAGCTGCCACCGGTAAACCATATATTTTGATTTATTTTAAGGCTGAGATCTGTGCTTAACTGGTCTTGCTGGATAAATTGATTTGTTCCATCCGGTTGGGTAATCTTGTTTATCTCCCGATTTAGGGTAGGAGATGAAGTTAATGTGACGGAGGGAAGATAATTCGCCCGGAAAAAACGGTAGTTCCAATAAGCTGCCCGATAGGTATGACGGGCAGCTTGTGCTTCCGGTGAGTTTTCTTGTGCTATTTCAATAGCTTGTTGCAAACTCAATGTTATTGATTCTTCTTGTTGTGCTGTGGCTGTTTCCGGGCGAAGCAGAAGAGAAAGTGCTATAATACAATATAGTTTCATGTTCGTTTTTTTATGTCTTTATACCTATAGTACTTTTGGCTTATAGTTAGGTGAACAGGAGTGGGTCTTCGGTGTCTTCTTTGGATAAGTCGCTTTTTATTTTGCTTAATGCTTCCTTTGCTTTTTCATGACCGTTGTCTATAGCTTTTTGGAACCAGAACCGGGCTTGTTGTAAGTCTTTTTCTACGCCTTTGCCCCACTGATACATGCGTCCTAGGTTGTATTGTGCAGGAGCATTCCCCTGTAAAGCAGCTTTGGTCAGCCACTCGACTCCTTTAGCAAAGTCTTTTTCCATTCCTTCGCCATAACAATACATATTTCCTATATTATATTGAGCTATCGGATTATTCTTATCTGCTGCTTTTTTAAACCAAAAAAAAGCTTCTTCAAAGTCTTGGGGGAACCCCAAGTCCGTTTTTATATAAATAACCGATATTGTTCATGGCGTCCGTATTACCATGAGCTACAGAACGTAGGTACCAAGTCATAGCAATGTAACAATCCTTACGTACTCCCCAACCGTTTTTATAAAGGCTCCCCATACCAATTTGAGCTTCTGGATTTCCTTGAGTGGCAGCTTTGTTCAACCATTTGAAAGCTTGGCTGTAATCCTTAGTGACTCCCAAACCATATGTGTACATAAAGCCTATATTGTTTTCAGCATACGTGTTTCCGCCCGCTGCCGATTGATGAAAAAGTTTCAAAGCCTTATCATAATCAATTTCACCTCCTAAGCCTTTTAAATACATATCGCCTGTCAGATATTGGGCATGATGGGCCGTATCAATGCGAGCTATCTTTTCTAATAACTCGCGTGCTTTTCATATTGTCGATTAACATAGTGAGTTTGTGCTTCTTCCCACAATTGATGGCAGTCACCTATATAAAGCATATAGATCTTATTGCCGAATAGAGTTACTATGCTTGCTATAAGGCATAAATTGATAGCTATTACTGATTTTTTCATAACTTAATATATTAGTATTGTAGACTAATCAAATAGCGTGCCATTATCTTATCTCTTTGTTTACCAGTTTTTTGTGGGATAAAAGATAATGATGTCTCTGTGCGGATACGCACAAAAATAGTGCGTATCCGCACAGACAACACATTAAAAAAAACAATATCTTTGCAAAAAAGCGGATAGAAAATCTTTTATTCGTATAACAAGATATATTGAGGATAAAATAATGAATGCAAAAGGAAAAATATTGATTATAGATGATAATGAGGACGTGCTTTTTGCACTAAACCTTTTATTGGATCCCTACGTGGAAAAAATAAAAGTTACTACTCAACCGACTCGTATTGAGCATTTCATGACTACTTTTCAACCTGATGTTATTCTGCTTGATATGAATTTTCGTCGGGATGCTATCAGCGGGCAGGAAGGATTCGATTGTTTAGAGCAGATACTAAAGTTAGATCCGCAGGCTATTGTCTTGTTTATGACTGCTTATGCGGATACAGATAAAGCAGTACGGGCCATTAAGGCTGGAGCTATTGACTTTATTCCCAAACCTTGGGAAAAAGAAAAACTACTTGCTACGCTTTCATCGGCTATCAAACTTCGTGATTCTCGTAAAGAGGTCAGGCAACTGAAAGAACAAGTTGTAGCATTGAGCGCGCAGGATGAAGAGATGCCTCAAATGATAGGTCACTCAGCGCCTATGCGAGAGGTTTTTGATACTATTCGGAAATTATCGGATACTGATGCTAATATTTTGATATTGGGTGAAAATGGAACCGGTAAAGATTTGGTGGCCCGTTCTCTACGTTATTTTTCTCCTCGTCGTGAATGTCCTTTTATAACGATTGACTTGGGGAGCATACCTGAATCATTATTCGAAAGTGAATTGTTCGGCTATGAAAAAGGGGCTTTTACAGATGCCCGCAAAGCAAAGGCGGGACGTATGGAGGTGGCATCAGGAGGAACGCTTTTTTTGGATGAAATAGGGAATTTGTCATTACCTATGCAGGCCAAATTACTAACAGCCATAGAAAAACGGCAGATTTCACGTTTGGGAGCAACGGATATAATTCCTATTGATGTTCGGTTGATAAGCGCAACAAATGTAAATATCCGAGAATTGGTGGAGGAGGGTAATTTCCGTCAAGACCTGTTGTATCGTATCAATACGATTGAGATTACTATTCCTCCATTGCGGGAAAGGGAGAGGATGTTCTCTTACTGGCTGATTATTTCTTACAACGGTATACTCATAAATATAAGAAAGAGATAAACGGACTGAGCCGCGAAGCCAAGCAGAAACTCATGCGTTACCATTGGCCGGGTAATGTCCGCGAATTGCAGCATGCCATAGAACGGGCAATTATTCTTTCGGACTCGCCATTGTTAAAGCCTGCAAATTTCATGTTGCAGCCACAACTCGAGAAGAGGGTGAATACGGATGAGATACTGAACTTGGAACAATTAGAACGCAATGCCATAGAACGTGCTATGAAACGCAGCGAAGGGAACTTGAGTCGTGCAGCGGAATATTTGGGGATTACCCGTTACGCTCTTTATCGGAAACTTGAAAAATTAGGGTTATGAGTCGTTTACAAACTTTACGGATGATAGCTTGTATGTTATTAATGGGGGTAGTAGCTATAGCTGCATATCTCTTTATCAACATTCGCTCTATTTTTGCTTGTTTTTTTCGCTGATGATTATGGCAGGTATTATCATTTATATCTGTCAGTGGCAGTATAAAACGACCCGTATGATATCGCGAATGATAGAAGGTATTCGTTATGCAGATTTCTCTTTGAGTTTTTCTACCCAGCACAAAACTCGTACAGAACAACGATTGGCACAAGAAATAAATAATGTTGTTGCTGAATTCCGTACTCGGTTGTCCGAGAATGAAGAGCGATATCAATATTATGAAACATTATTGAATACTGTTGACAGCAGTTTGCTGGTAGTAGATAGTCAGTGCAATATACATTGGATGAACCGGGCAGCCATGCAGGATTTGTGCGGTTATCGTATTCATTCTGTCAGGAATTGGCTCTGTTAAATTCTGATTTTCCTACTATTATCCTGTCATTACAGCCTGGAGAAATTAAAACAGTACGAATACATAAAGGAGATATTATACAAGAATTGGCTGTTACGGTATCTGAATATTCCGCTCAACATGGTACGGAACTCCGGTTGGTTAATTTAAAGAATATCCATGCTGTATTGGAGGAAAATGAGATGGAAGCATGGCAGAAGCTGATTCGTGTACTCACTCATGAAATAATGAACTCCATTGCGCCCATTATTTCATTAAGTGAAACATTAAGTGAGCGTGCTGTACAAAATGGTATGAATGAGAGAGATTACAATATCATGTTGCAAGGGATGCAGACTATTCATAGAAGAAGTAAAGGGTTGCTGAATTTTGTGGAAAACTATCGTAAACTTTCTCGTCTGTCTGTTCCGATACTGGCTCCAGTAAATATAGGTGATTTACTGAGTGATATGAAAAAACTGTTTCCTAATAAAAACATACAATATATATATAAAGTAGAAAACCCAGAAACGACACTGATGCTGGATCGTTCACAGATAGAACAAGTATTAATCAATTTACTAAAGAATGCAGGTGAGGCTTGTGTAGAGCAAATCTATCCCGAAGTTATCATTAGCACACATTGTGATTTAGAAAAACATCTATTTTTCCTTTCTGTCTGTGATAATGGTAGTGGCATTCTTCCAGAAGTATTGGATAAAATCTTTGTTCCTTTTTTTACAACGAAGCCAACAGGTAGTGGTATAGGACTCAGTTTATGCAAACAAATTATGAATTTACATGGTGGAAGTATCTCGGCGAGTAGTGAAATCGGAAAGGGGAGTTGTTTTACACTGAAATTTCTTTGTTGCGGATAAAAAAAAGTTTTAAGGTTAATGTTTTGATTTATAATTTGATAAGTAATAATGCGAAAAAAAAGTAGAAAAAAATCGCTTTAAATATTTGCATATATAAAAAAAAGCCGTACCTTTGCATCGCTTTTGAGAGATAAGGCGATTGAAAAATAAAAAAAAGATTCGGGGTGTAGCGCAGTCCGGTTAGCGCACCTGCTTTGGGAGCAGGGGGTCGTGGGTTCGAATCCCGCTACCCCGACAAAAGAAAAAGGCTTTGATAATCAGTGGTTTGATGCTGTTTTCAAAGCCTTTTTTATTATAAAAATCTTCATTTTATTGATTAAAAAAAAGGAATTTTTGCCCATCAATGGACACAAAAACTTATCCAAAACTTATCCTTTAATTTTAATCAGTATGGCAACTCTCAAACTAACAATTTTCAAAGCAAAAGTTTTAAAAGATGGCAGACATAAAATTAGAGTGGCCGTTTGCCATAAGCAGGAAACTTGCTACATTATCACTCGGTTTATCATAGATAATCTCTCCCAGTTCAAGAACGGACAGGTGGTAAAACGCCCGGATGCCGCAATGATAAATACAAAATTGCGTAATCTTCTCAATAAGTATCAGGAAAGATTGGACAAGATAGATAATCCAGGTATCTATTCATGTACACAGTTGAAGGATTTCATCTTAAGGGAATCTGTGGATACACAGGGGGAATCATTTAAGTCTGTGTGTGATGCATATATTGAGGAACTGTTTAAAAACAGTAAAACCAACTATGCTAATATGATGAGGGAAAGTGAGGCTCATTTCTTGAAGTTCCTGCGTGGGGATGTACGACTTGTCGATATTACCCCGGAACTTATAGAGCAATATGCAGCGTATCTTGAAAAAAAGAATTGGAGCCGGGCGACATTGGGGATAGTAATGAGAAATACGCGGACAATCATAAACAGGGCGATAAAAAAGAGAAAGGTTTCATATAATGTACATCCTTTTGTAGATTATTCTATTCCGCAATCTCCTGTACGCGATGTCAGTATCAGGCTGGAGTCTTTGTCCAAGATACTTAATGCTGAGGTTGACAGTAATTATCTGTCAGTAGCCAGAGATTTGTTCTCTCTTTCATTTTATCTCGGAGGTATTAATATGACTGACTTGATGGATATGGATTTTAGAAACTCTAGGTATATACAATACTCCCGTAAGAAGATTATGGGGCGGACTTCCAATGCAAATGTCATTATATTGCCTGTTCACGAGAAAGCAGCCTGTATTATAGCAAAATGGATGAACCCAAGAACCGGTAAGCTGGATTTTCATTATAATTTCACTTATAAGAATTTCTCTCGTCATATATCACGGGGAATAGCGAAGCTTGCAAAGGAACTTGGGATAAAGGAACGTGTGGTTTACTACTCCGCCCGGAAAACCTTTGCACAATTAGCTTCAGAACTAGGGATACCTGATGGAGTGATAGACTACTGTTTAGGGCATTCGGACAAGAGTAGGGGAGTGATACGCTATTACGCTAAGGTAAAGGAGAAACAAGCGGAAATAGCCATCAACCGGGTGATTGATTATGTGGACCATCCGGAGAAATATAAGGAGTTTTTGGAAATGAGAGCAGACATAATGCTGATGAAATCCTAACTCAAAAATCAAGCGGTTATCTATAAAATATAGCCGCTTGATTCGTTTATCGAATAATAGAAGAATATCATTTATTGTTTTCAAGGTTCTCTCCGATTTGTTGGAGCAGTCTAAAAGCTCCAGCCATCTTATAGTTACCCAAACATTATTTAGCCTGCATGATGCAACTTTCAACAGTAAGTTTCAAATTTGGTGTGAAAGCGAATTTATTTATCTGCATTTCCTTAGGAAGTTCATTGGCATGATTATTGAGCCATACGATCATTTCATTTAATTTCTCTTCGGAATAAGATTTCTTTTTCACCATGATACATAAATTCATGTCAACTGTGTACAAAAATAAAAGAACATATAATTCATGGGTTATCTTTTAACAGAAATATTATCAAAATAAAACCGTCCCTACTTATCACAAGCCGGAACGGTTCAGATTAGTTTCGTTTTTGACAATCTACTTCACATTTTATTGAACAAGATACCAATGGATTTGTTCAAAGGGATTTCCTATTTCTAAAAATATTTGTTGTCACATTATTACGTATTACAAAAAAGGAGGGCATCGTGTATTACGACACACCTCCTTTCATCTCTTAAACTGAAGATTTAGGAGTTTTCAAATGCGAGTCTCTATAAACCAGTTATTGGATTCCACTTAACAATTTAAGATCTATATCACAGTTCTTCAATCTCATTTTTAGACAATCCTGTGGCTTGTGAAATAATGTCAGATAACACACCTAATCTTTTCAGATTACGGGCATTCTCTCTTTTCTCTTCCTCTCTGCCTTTCACTAATCCTTCCGCTCTGCCTTCCTCCCGTTCAGTATGAATGTTATCACGAAGAATGATCAAATTGTCCAAATGACTGTAATAAGCGGCCAGTTCATCCTTGGTCATGCTATCTAGTTTCAACTTCTCACGGGCCTCTTCAAGACCGGGAGCTGTAGCAGTGGAAGGTATTTCACCGGTATTCAAGTAATAAATCCATTCTTCTAGAGGGCTTTTTGCTACCTGATTAAAACCGTTCACTTTCAGGATATAGTATTCGGGATATAACTGGCTGACCACATCCACTTTAAAAGTCTGTTTCTGGAATGGGCTGAGTTCAAGAAGATCATTAGTGTGAATGCCCCTAAATTCCGTCTTTCCATGATAAACGAAATCCCTGCCATGCCCTAAGGAGAAGTAGACTATATTGACGCTATATACTTTACGAACCTTGTCATAACTCTCCCCTCTGTTGATATACTCTGTGACTAGTTTGGAAGTACCGAACAACATACGCTGGAAATAAGCGTATTCGCTGTTGTTCTGTACCTCTATCAGTATTAACTCACCTTTGGAGTCCTCGGCAAGCATATCAACACGATTGTATTTGTCGTACTCATTCTCCTGATTGCTTTCGCTCTCAAGAAGCCTCTGGATAATAATCTTCTCACCCAATAACGTGGTGAGAAGGCCTTCAAGCACACTGAAGTTGGCTTTGTTTCTGAGCAGACGTTTCATCGCCCAGTCGAAACGAATTATCTGATTTTTATTATTGCTGTTCATAATGATCTGATATATTGGTTACTACAAAGATAGGCAAAAAAACTCAAGACCTCCAAAATAAAATGATAAAAGCGACCATTCTCAACAAATCGCCACTTGTGGATCAACTAATTCATTTTCATTATGAGGAAAATCTAAAAAAATCTTTTGATATATCCTGTTCAATGATTCTGCGTCAAGTTCGTCTATATTTACTAGATATAAGGTGTCTGTCACATACGCTCCACTCTCACTAAGAAACACATATTTTGCGTCAAGGGACCAGTCTTCTCCTGTTACTACCATCTTTATTTTAATGTCATTCCGCACTTTACAGACCTTTTTAATTTCTTCTATCAGTTCAGCTTTATTCATATTCTTAACTTTCCATAGTTTATATCTACAAAGGTAATCTAATTTTTTCTCCTCAAGATAAAGCTTTTAAAATAAGAATAAAACAAATACCGACAACGTAGCACCTAAAAAGCAGATCAATAGTGTAAAAAAGCAGCTATCCATCACGGGTAACTGCTTTAAAATGGTTTAAAATTCTATAAACCCCATAAGTAAAGTCATTTATGAGAGAGTCTATGCTTCCTTGCAAAGATAAGGATAATAAAATCAAATACTACTAATACATTGTTTTTTATTTCTTTTAGATCTTACTGGAAACAATCATATTCATAAAATAACTTCAAAATTTTATCTTATTGGAGGGTTTTTATAATGAGTATTGTTTTTATTAACCAAAATATATATCTTTGTACTAGATTGTTTTAAGAGATAGCACTTGGTGAAGTGCTGACATAAATCGTTTGTTAGATTTGTAAAAGAAGACGGTTGTCCATGAGAATAACCGTCTTCTTTCTTTGAAAGAAATATAATTTCACAATGTCGTGCAAATTATCAGAGCATTTCATAAAGGATATGTATGTTATAGTGGTTGCTTGAATTTTAGCTCATTGAAACTGTCTGCATTATTACCAGTGGATTGGATATATGTATTGCTTTAAATAAGCATATTATAAAAAAGCAAATACATTCATTATAGTATGAGATTTGGTGTGTTTTTTCATTTCAACAACAGGCTTAGGTTACATAAAAAGGTTCAAACTGTGTATTTGCTTGCAAATGATATCTATTTTAATCTTTGTTATATAAAAAATGCACTTCTACTTTCCCAAGTAAAAGTGCATACAGATTTTATAATAAAAGATTGAATCTAAATATAGAAATGAAAAACACAAAATGCCATAATATCATCACGAATGATGGCATTTAAACATTGTCAGTAAACGCTTTTACTGATTCATCAAATCTATTACTTGTTTGTCATAGCAAAGTTATAATAAATATTTTAAAGAAAAATCTTATGCATAAAAAAAGCACAGAACAAACTATATATAGACCAATATACAACACATTTAAACAATGTTGTGTAATACAGGACCATTGACACAAGCCATTCTGAAAGAACAAAAGAAAAGTGCATGACTGGTAGCCAATCCCAAAGGGTATGTGATTGTGGTTATCAAAAGAAAAAAATCTAATTAAAGTATTGTTAGAAAAATAGTATGGCCAATTATTTTTAATTTTGTTTTTTAACAAACAAAATGCGTATGAAATATTTATCATTAATAGCTATTTTTTCTTTTGTATGCTTTACTGGATGCGGAATTTCTGATGATGCAAGAACTCCGAGCAATGACGAATCTGCGACTTACTATCTATGCAAGTATTGGTGGCATGCCGAATATGTTGATGTACATAACACAAGATATATTCAGGAACTTGATTTTCACAAGGACGGAACAGGAGTAGAAATAATAGGCAAACATCAGCAAGCGAATGGTAATTCCACAAGGGAGGAATATCATTTCAAATGGAACTGGGGAAGTTCTCATAAAACAATTTCTGTCCAATATGATGAAGGCAATGCTGTATTCATGGATAATGTGTTTATAGCAGATAGAAAGTTTTCTTATAAGATGATGGGCGAAGAATATTTTTTTGACGGATTTAATAAAAGTTATAATTAAGATATTAAGCGAGTTTACTGTCATATCAGTAACTCGCTTAATATCATTTTTTCTCCTGTTTTTGATAATATTCATAATACCTCTTGTAGTTGTTCCTTTCCTTAGCTTCATCCACCCATAGGTAACATTTAGAGTATAACAAATTAGTCTTTCTCTTCATTGTATGGATAAAATTCAACATATTCTTTAGACATAAGTGGATCGTTCAGTTCTCCTGTTCTATCGTAGAATGAAAAGATTGTTTTATCCAGTTCTTTAATATCCCAATAATGACTACCACCAAAGTATAATGTGCTAAAGTTAGGAGTGTAGAAAGACCATCTTCCACGAATCTCACCTTCTTTTTTGTTCCCATCTTTATCAATCTCTACATTGGTTCGTGTATATGTTCCGTCTTTATCGAAATTCCAAATAGATTCCCAAGAGCTTCCGTCTTCATACTCTTTTTTCCCACCAGTCCAAGTTATATCACATATTAGTGCGATTATGCTTTCTTCTCCACTGTTATAATATCCTTGTTTCTCAACACAACAGGAAAGAAACACCATTTGTACAATTACTGCAAAAAAAACGATTATTCTTTTCATAATTATCATATTAAACCATGCAAATATAGAAAATCTTTTGTAGTATTGATACTTTATAAATGGCACTTTTACTATATTTGTACAAAAAAGAATAGAACAAATAAAAGTAAATACAGAATTGTAAAATTTTATAATCGTGAAAACTCAAAAATTAGAAATACTGATATTATTCCTCTGTATATTCGGTTTTATAGGCTGTGACAACAAAGATGAAGAGGGTGAGAAAGTGACAAACTACAAGGAATATACTCTGACCATTGCATCGAAGAAGATACCCGGTGTTTGTCGGTCAGACAGATTTAATTATTTATCTGATGTATATGCCGTAAAGAAAGAAAATGTCCAAGAATGGGAAAGCCTTGGATTCATTGGTGGATTTGAGTTTGAAAAAGGATATGAATATAAGATAAAAATCAGTGAAACAAGTTATTTGGATTATAGCATGGAAAATTCCGCATGGACGGAATATGAACTACTTGAAATAATATCCAAAAATAAAAAAGATTCAGAAAATTTGCCTTTACATTTAATCCCTGAATCATACTATAAGAATATACAGTTTCCTAAATACAGATATGTAGTAGATGCAGATAACAATCAAAAACTTATTGAAGAAGAATTGGAGAAAAAATCTCTTATTCCTTTGGATTTTCACTATATGTTTTGGCGGAGCGAAGACAAGTTCCTAAGATGTATTGCAATAAAAGATGATAATAATACCCTGGAACCGTGTATTATAAAAAGCGAAAACAAAGACCTAAAAGAAATGCCAGAATCTTACAAATTACTTCCGCCAAAAGAAAACGTAAAAGGTTTCATGGAATGGACGTTTTTAAATGAAGATGGGAATGACACCAATTACCCTTCATTTGATGTATTTTTGGGCCGTTCTACTAAAATGGCTTATCTTTATAAAGACCTTTCTAAATACTACAAAAATAAATATCCGCAAGCCGGAGTAAAAACAGTTGTAGTTTCTTATATTATTGCTATCAACTAAAATAAAGCCTCCGGCGAGATAATTCTTTGGAGGCTTCGTACATATATGTATACATGATTTCGGAAAATACACGTAAATACAGAACTGGAAAATTATGCAGATATGGATATAGGCCTTTTACTTATAATACTCATTTTCTTGCTTGATATAGCCGTGCTATATAGCATTGTACGCACAAAAAGCACATAAGGAAGCAGAATATTATATACCTTGATTGTTTTATTACTTCCTGTTATTGGAATTTCAATATATTATTTAATTCGTAAATAGTATGGAAAGATTTATCTATCTGATAATCAATCTATCAATGTGGATTATTGTGGTATGGGCCATTGTACCTATCATTATCGATGATATTACCATTGATTCAATAATAGCTCGTTTAGGTTTGGGCTCTGCTTGCATCGCTAATTTGTTTCAGAAGAAAAAGAATATCAATATATCACTCTTTATTGTATCAATAGTGTTAATTATTGCTGCTACTATTATAAAAATATATTAATATGAGAACTGAAAAATTAAATATAAAAAAACGTATGAAAAGAATGAATCTGACCGCTTTTTTGTTAGGTGGTGTCTGTTTGTTATGCCAACCACTCCAAGCCCAGCAGAGCATTGATGCTTGTGACGGTCGTACTTACAAAGTAGGCGACACGCTCCGTATTGGTGAACCATTGCCATCGGGCTATCTATTTGTTAAGCAACTAAACGCCAACAATCAATTTGACAAGCTGGATCCGAAAAACTCAACCGGACGGATTGCCATCATTACCGACATACCTGCTTACCAGCCAGAACTCTATCAACAGTTCGGTATTTACCAACAACCGGAAACGCCTCAAATAGTCTTTGCCGAACAAGGCGATTTCAAGATTGGCGTATATCTAAACATGGCTTTAAGTAAAGGAAACATCATGTCCGGACATCATGTTTCCTGTATGAATGGAGCTGTTGACCTTACTCCGGCTGTCTTGTTCGTCTATGCACATAAACTTTACGGTAAACCTATCGACACAGCATCAGTCGAAACCTATGCTTCTCTCCGTGCCCCCCAACAGTATACAGAAGCAGCCAATGACCCGTTTGCACTGGAAGAACTCCGTACAACATACCGAAAAGAATTGGAACAAGCTGTGGCAAATGCAGATTTCAATAGGGTATTCCGCATCAAATGTTTATCGGAACTCCAAATATATGACATCAATCAACAGCGTTTTCCGCTTTCGGGCTTAACGTGTATCGATGTGAAAACCAAGCAGAATAGGGAATTGTCCCAACAAGGTTATTGCTTATGGGGAACTTGTGCCTTTCATTTCACTAATGCTCTGTCATTTGCTACCCTGCCTTGCGATAAATCCATTGCACAAGGCATCTATACTATGCGTAAAATGACATCGGCAACCTTGTCTCCAACAGCTACCCTATATGTATATGTGCGTATTCTCCAACAGCCGATATCACTTCCCGATAAACGTACCATGGTGATGCGTTCCGAAACATCATTCGATTATGAGTGGTCAACACTCCGTAAAGCATACGATCAAAAAGCTTTAAACTTGGAGATTGTACAAACAGACGGTTATTACAACGCCTTCCCTCATAACACACAAGAAGTGACATACAATTACCTTGGTACGCAAACAATGCCTAAAAAGTAGTACAATGAGCAATATGCAGACAAAAACTATTAAGGAACATGGCATATTATAATAACAGTTTTTATTTTTATATTCAATAAACTTCTAAAGCAAGGAGCAGTAAAAGAAGAAAAGACATTTCGGAAATTTGATTGTAATAAATGAGCTATGCTTCCGGTGGGGTAACTCGCTGGGGGCTTCTTACATTTTCTGTTTTCCCGATCAATTTTATAAAACTGCTGTCATAGTTTGTATTTTCGAAAAAGATGTTATATTTGCAAATGAAAGAATTATTTGGCAGCATAGCAACGTTAAACGCTAAAATATGTACTGTTGCTAAATCGTTATTTTTATTTCTCAAATAATTCGCTAAAAGTCTATTCATCAATCGGTTAAGTCAAACTGATAAAAAACTGAGATAGATTAAATCAAGCCCTTGTGCTGTATTTCCCTATTTGTCGCTTGTTTGATGTGTCACCTACGAGTGGATACAATCAAGGACAAGAACAACTACAAACGGTATTATGAATATTTTCATGAAATAGATGAATAAAAAAACAAAGAGTAGTAATTCCAGTTTTCATAAGTTCAATAATACAGCATGATTATATTTCTTAGAATCCCATAATATTTCCGTCGTAAACAACTCTTTTCCACTATTTTGGGAACACCACCCTATCATTTCATATTTATGTTTATAGAAACTACCGTATTTAATCAATCCTATAACTCTTACATTATCACACATATCTTCTAAAAAATTAAAAGAACCATATTCATCAGGAATTCAAGTTGATGCAGGATTTAAAGAAACCAATGTACTTTGTATGGTTACGCTTGATAGATTTGGACCAGCGTAAGATAGAATCATGGTCGTTTTAGATGATACAGCAGAGCTACTATGACTTCCATATATTGGGAAAGCCATGGAAGTTCTTGTATAATACTCAAGGTTTTTGGCGTATTTTCCCGCTTGGAGTCGTGGGCTCAAAATTGTCAAACTCAATACCATTGCTCATGTATTCCAAAAAAGTCTTAGCTCTTTCATAGTCCATCTCCAAAAGTTCCTTATCGCGTTGCTCTATACTAACTGTTGTGTCAAGTTCCCAACCATAAGAATCGAATAGTTTCATTAATGCTTCAATTTTGGCTTTTTCTTGTTCGGAATAATTGTTGTTGTTTACTACTTTTTCATTGGAACATGAAACCAAGCACGATACAAAAGAAAAAACAGTTACCAATGATAATAATTTTTTTTTCATATGCCTTTTATTTTTGAAGTTTAATATGATACAAATATAGGGAATAAATTACTATATTATTTTATGTAACAAGATTTTTATTCCCTATAGTTGTATCTAACTAGAACTTCTTTTATTTTCTTTTTGATAACCTCAATAACATATCCTTTGGGATTGGCTACCAGTCATGCACTTTTCTTTTGTTCTTTCAGAATGGCTTGTGTCAATGGTCCTGTATTACACAACATTGTTTAAATGTGTTGTATATTGGTCTATATATAGTTTATTCTGTGCTTTTTTTATGCATAAGATTTTTCTTTAAAATATTTGTTATAACTTTACCATCACAAATAACTGAATATGTGTTTATTTTTAGATTCATTAAACTTGGATATTGTAAAGCATTTTGCTAGCAAAGCTGTTTGTATACGGAATCCGGCAGGATTAGCGAATCCTGCTTTTCTTATATCGCATTTCAGCTTCAAATTTTGGCAAAATAAGTTATATGTTTAAATATCAGTAAAAGAGTTTACTGATGATAGTCCTGAATGTTGTTGTTCGTGACGAATCACTACATTTTTGTTTTCATTTATTTGATAAATTTAGATTAAACATTTTTCATTGAAATCAAAAGAGATAATACACTTTTGCTTGAGAAAGCAGAAGTGTATTTTTTATCTGTAACCCTAAAAAAAGTTTATTATTTTTTTTTATTTTGAGCATTTGTTCATTATCTTTGCAGGCAGAAACAATAAATATACAATGTCACCACGTCCAAAAAATATACGCAAAGTTAACAATATGCCTTCTGTTGCCGGATTCAGACCTGTCATTTCCAACAATAGTTGTGAAGAAACAATATTCCTGCATTTCGAAGAATATGAAACAATACGCCTGTGTGATTATGAAATGAAAACCCAGCAGGAAGCCTCCATCTCAATGGGTGTGTCACGCCCTACCCTCAGCCGAATATATACCAGTGCAAGGCAAAAGATAGCCAAGGCATTCGTCTGTGGTGCCGCAATAATGATAGAAGGAGGCGTGTCATATACCAACAGTGAATGGTTCCGTTGCGGATCATGTGGTTTCTTGTTCAACAATATCAATCCGGCACTCAAAATCCGTAAGACAGTATGTCCGGTATGTTTTTCCGAAGACATCCACACCAGTAATATTAACATTAATAAGAATAAGATTATGATGAAAATTGCAATTCCTACCAGAGACAATGTAATTGATAACCATTTCGGTCATTGTGAGTATTATACAATTCTGACAGTAGGACAAGACAACCAGATTCTGAGCAGTGAAACCATTCCGTCGCCACAAGGATGTGGCTGCAAGTCCAATATAGCCGGTGAACTGGAAGGTATGGGGGTCAGTGTCATGCTGGCTGGAAATATGGGACAAGGTGCTTTGAATGTACTTACAGCCCACCATATTAAAGTGATAAGAGGATGTTCCGGAAATATTTTGAATGTCGCAACGGACTATCTGAACGGAAAAATAGCAGATTCAGGTATAGGTTGTTCATCGCATGAGCATCATCAATGCCATAGTCATAATGAATAAAAAGTGATATTCAATAATAACAAAATGGGGCTGTCCATTTTAGACAACCCCATTTAAAGAGACGCAAAATATATTATTTCAGTATTTCACCTTTTTCATTGAAGAACACCGTACTTTCAGTTCCTTCCTTGTCTGTCAGAACAACCTGATAGGTCTTACTGCCATCCTCTGCCGCTTCTACTGCTGCTTCCTTAACGGTTGATTCCGCAAAATTTTTGGCGATTGCTTCCGTTACCGCTGCCGGAAGGTCTTTCACTTCAATAGGGGTAAAGTCATTTACTGCCATGACTGTTTCAACACCTGAGGTCAAATTTTCGGCAAATGCCACTGTTGTTCCTAATCCCATTACCAATGCTACTGCAACAAAAAATTTTTTCATAATCTTATATTTTTAATGGTTATTGTTTTACGATAATGATAGGACAATTTTTATGCCAAAAGAATAATTAATCTGATTATCAGATGGTTAATATTCTGCTAATTATATGTGAAATGGAAAAAATCCTCATATAGTGTGGGATGATGTGGAAATGTTCCACATTGATACCTTTCTTCCATTAATCTTTTCGCACCTTTGCGGAAAAATGGATAAAATCAGATACCGTCTTGTATATAACCGCCAGAACACACTTAACAGGCAGGGCACGGCTCTTGTACAGGTTGAAGCCTATTTGAACCAAAGGAAAATCTACCTGAAGACCAATGTTTACCTCAAACCGGAGTGCTGGAGCCGTGAGGGGGCACAAGTCATAAACCACCCCCAATCTAACGAACTCAACGCAATGCTCTATGAATACATCCTGTATCTGCAAGGCATAGAGTTGGGGTATTGGAAACGCGGAATACCTGCCACACTCTCACTACTGAAGGATGCTGTCAAGAAGAAAAGTGCCGTGAATATCAGCTTCTCCACTTTCGCCAAATCAGCCATTGACAATTCGGACAAGAAGCAGTCCACCAAGGACAACCTGCACTCGACACTGGCGGTCCTGCATGATTTCCGTTCCGGATTGGACTTCAAGGATCTTACCTATACATTCCTTCGTGATTTTGAGCAATACTTGAGAGAAAAGGGCAATGCGGTCAATACAATAGCCAAGCACATGAGACAGCTCCGTACCTTGGTCAATGAGGCAATCAACCAGGGATATATGCACGCAGATGCTTATCCGTTCAGAAAGTACAAAATCAAACAGGAGAAAGGCAGACATGAGTTTCTTACCCCGGACGAGCTGAAGAAGCTGGAAACGGTCAAGGTGGAAGAGGAGTCCATGCGTCATGTGCTCGATGCCTTCCTGTTCTGCTGTTATACCGGATTGCGCTATTCTGACTTCTGCCAGCTCACACCTGAGAATTTCATTAGAGTAAACGGCAAACGGTGGCTGTACTTCAAATCCGTCAAGACAGGAGTGGAAATCCGTCTGCCGTTACATCTGCTGTTTGAAAGCAGGGCATTGGGCATTCTTGACCGTTATCCGGATATCGGAAGTTTTGCCGCTTTGCCTTGTAACTCGGAAGTGAATAAGCAGCTTCGAAAGCTGGCCGGGTTATGTGGTATCAAAAAGCGGATAACCTACCATGTGAGCCGTCATACCTGTGCCACCCTGCTGGTTCATCAGGGAGTTGCGATTACAACAGTCCAGAAGTTGCTCGGACATACTTCCGTAAAGACCACACAGATTTATTCAGAGGTACTTTCCAGCACCATTGTGCGTGACTTGAAAAATGTTCAAAGGAAAAAAGTAAAGATGTTTCCTGATAAAGGCTTGAGGACATCTGATTTTATAGACAATCGGTAGATTTCATGAATCCTATTTGTTTTCTATTAATATTGTGACTCTTTAAATTCTTCGGATAATCGGAATATTGCTCCTGATTATTTTTTCAATATGGATTGAATATGAATAGTTTTCACTATCTTTGCAGTTGTAACTAGGAGCTTGATGGCAATAAATATTGTCATCGGGCTCTTTTTTTATTGTCTATCTGTTAAAGTAATGAAATCCCCCGTCTGGCTTCACAGTCTGACGGGGGGAAGTTAAGTCCAATACTAGTTTTGAAAGAATCAGGTTAACAAAGTCTTGACAAAGATAGTGAAATATGAATAGTAAGCAATATGGATATGGATTTATTTTGCATATATATAAAAATCCCGGCAATCTTCTCAGACAACCGGGATAATCAAATCATACTGACTAATGATAACAGGACAGTAAGATTAAACAATTTGGTAAATATAGATCCACATTTTCTTTATAGGACTTTCAATATGGCGGAAGGATCATGGATGAACCGTCACAGTCCTAAAAGACAATTGACAAAAATAGTAAAACAAACCATATTGACAATACATTTTTTGGAAAAACTGCCAGCTTTCTCAAAAAACATAGTAGCTAAAGAATAAAGAAACAGGATGAATAATTTATCATATAACAATTAAACGGTGAATGTGATGGAAATAGATATTGCAAACATTATTAGTGCTGCCGGAACATTGCTGGCAGCTTATTTCGCCTATAATCAGTATACTAAAAACAAACTGACTGATTTAAAAGTGGAATATTTTAAAAAAGAGGAGGAAAAAAGAAGTTACCACCGCAGTGAGAACTCCGCCAAGGTGTTCGGTGAGCTGTGGCGTGTACTTTATGAAACGAAAGCAGACAGGGTATATATCGTACAACCCCATCCTTTGGGGCATATAGCTTTTCTTTCGGTGCAGTTCGAGGTAAAACGAAAAGGTATAGCCGGAATGCGTGAAAACATCCAATCACTTCCCATGAGTGAAGTGGCCGTTTTTGCAGAAACTCTCGCAAAGAATCTTTTCATGTTCTACTCAGATATTGATAACCAGGTTAAGGATAAGGTTGCCAAATCTCTATTATCAACAAATGGATGCAACAGCGTGGCTATTAAACGGCTTAATTCATCTCAAGATTGGGTTGGAAATATCTTTTGTGAGTTTACAGATGAAACGGATTTGAATGAAGATGAACTTCATAAGGTCTTGCATGAAGCAGCGGTTAACATACAATATATCCTGCCGGAATTCAAAGAAAATAAAATCGAATAATTATAATTAATGAGTAGTATGGCTGACGTAAGAAAACTTGCACCGTTTATCCTAAAGTGGGAAGGCGGTTTTGTAAATGACCCTGACGATTTGGGAGGAGCTACCAATATGGGCGTGACTATCGGCACATGGAAATCGTGCGGCTATGACAAGGATGGTGACGGTGATATAGATGTGGATGATTTACACCTACTTACCCGTGAAGATGTTGTTAATCGTGTACTCAAGCCGCATTATTGGGACAGATGGAAAGCTGACGAGATTAAATCGCAATCAGTTGCTAATATATTGGTTGATTGGGTGTGGGCATCCGGTGCGCACGGAATTAAGATTCCTCAACGCTTGCTTGGTGTTACGGTGGATGGCATTGTAGGTCCCAAGACCATTGCCGCTGTAAATGCCAAGAACCCGCGTGAGTTGTTCGACATGATTAAGATTGCCCGGTTCGACTTTATTGAGGATATATGCCGCAAGCGTCCGACCAATAATAAATTTAAGAGAGGGTGGATGAACCGCATAAATGATATCTCTTATGTTGGTTAGAGTTATGAACTGGGTAAGCCGGCATATATTACTGGCTCCCTTCATGTGTCTGTTCCTGCTGTTCGGATCATGTGGCAGCTCGCATAAGGCTGTCAAGTCCGATGTAGAAGTAATCAGCAAAGATAGCGCCAGTGAATCTGTCAACATCGTACACGGATCAAGTACCTCTTTGAGCGAACTTATTACCACTAATAGTAACTATGTGATTGATTTTCGTATCTATGATACCCGAAAGCCGCCCGACAGTCTGACCGATAAACCTCCGTTACTGGCAGATGGGCATATAGAAGGTGATTTCAGCAAAAATAGAAAGAAGGAAACTGCAACCAAAGACAGTACGGAGGTGAAAGCCGATAAGGATATTACTTCTGATATTTATGAAAAAAAGCGATCAGAAACCATAAAAGAGAAAAAAGAATCCACGCTGCTTAAACAAATTGGTTTTGCCTGTGTTTATGTAACAGTTTTGATTGTCGTTATGCTGATAGTAAAGCATTGGTGCAACAGACAATCTTCATCATAAGACTTTAAATTTATAAATTGGACTGCCCCGGCTCGTGATGAGTCGGGGTATTTGTTTAAATACAATTTCCCAATTGGATTACACAATCAACTGAAAAGAATAGAATTTTGCGTATCTTTGCCCTGTGATTTTGGAGTAGAAGCCAATCTCATAATAAAAGTTTGAGAGGGGGCTCGTAATACACGATGCCCTCCTTTTTGTAATACGTAATAATGTGACAACAAATATTTTTAGAAATAGGCAAATCCTTTTGAACAAATCCATTGGTATCTTGTTCAATAAAATGTGAAGTAGATTGTCAAAACGTAACTAATCTGAACCGTTCCGGCTTGTGATAAGTAGGAACGGTTTTATTTTGATAATATTTCTGTTAAAAGATAACCCATGAATTATATGTTCCTTTATCTTTGCATACTATTAACATCAACTTATGTATCATGGCTGAAAAATCTTATTCCGAAGAGGAATTGAATGAAATGATCGCATGGTTCAATAACCATGCCAATAAACTTCCAAAGAAATGCAGATTAACAAAGCAGCTTTCACTCCGAATTTGAAACTTACTATTGAAAGCTGTATCATGCAAGCTAAACAAAACTTAGGGAACTATAAGATGGGAGGACCGTTTCTGATTTTGAAACAAATCAGAGCAAATATTGAAAACAATAAATGATATTCTTTTATTATTTAACAAGAAAATCAAGATATTCTTATCCATTTGCACCATCGCTGCCAAAACACCAAAATCCATTGTCATATCGTGACAATGGAAGAAGCTTGATGGTAATAAATATTGTTATCAAGCTTCTAGTTACCCAACAAAGAGTAATGAAAACTATTCCATATTCAATCCATATTGAAAAAAATAATCAGGAGCAATATTTCGATTATCCGAAGAATTTAAAAAGTCACAATATTAATAGAAAACAAATAGGGTTCATGAAATCTACCGATTGTCTATAAAATCAGATGTTCTCAAGCCTTTATCGGGAAACATCTTTACTTTTTTCCTTTTCCTTTGAACATTTTTCAAGTCACGCACAATGGTGCTGGAAAGTACCTCCGAATAAATCTGTGTGGTCTTTACGGAAGTATGTCCGAGCAGCTTCTGGACTGTTGTAATCGCAACTCCCTGATGAACCAGCAGGGTGGCACAGGTATGACGGCTCACATGGTAGGTTATCCGTTTTTTGATACCACACAATCCGGCCAGCTTTCGAAGCTGCTTATTCACTTCCGAGTTACAGGGTAGGGATACAAGACTACCTATATCCGGATAACGGTCAAGAATGCCCAATGCCCTGCTTTCAAACAGCAGATGTAACGGCAGACGGATTTCCACCCCTGTCTTGACGGATTTGAAGTACAGCCACCGTTTGCCGTTTACTCTAATGAAATTCTCAGGTGTGAGCTGGCAGAAGTCAGAATAGCGCAATCCGGTATAACAGCAAAACAGGAAGGCATCGAGCACATGGCGCATGGACTCCTCTTCCACCTTGACCGTTTCCAGCTTCTTCAGCTCGTCCGGGGTAAGAAACTCATGTCTGCCTTTCTCCTGTTTGATTTTGTACTTTCTGAACGGATAAGCATCTGCGTGCATATATCCCTGGTTGATTGCCTCATTGACCAAGGTACGGAGCTGTCTCATGTGCTTGGCTATTGTATTGACCGCATTGCCCTTTTCTCTCAAGTATTGCTCAAAATCACGAAGGAATGTATAGGTAAGATCCTTGAAGTCCAATCCGGAACGGAAATCATGCAGGACCGCCAGTGTAGAGTGCAGGTTGTCCTTGGTGGATTGTTTCTTGTCCGAATTGTCAATGGCTGATTTGGCGAAAGTGGAGAAGCTGATATTCACGGCACTTTTCTTCTTGACAGCATCCTTCAGTAGTGAGAGTGTGGCAGGTATTCCGCGTTTCCAATACCCCAACTCTATGCCTTGCAGATACAGGATGTATTCATAGAGCATTGTGTTGAGTTCGTTAGATTGGGGGTGGTTAATGACTTGTGCCCCCTCACGGCTCCAGCATTCAGGCTTGAGGTAAACATTGGTCTTCAGGTAGATTTTCCTTTGATTTAAATAAGCTTCAACCTGTACAAGGGCCGTGCCTTGCTTATTCAGTTTCTTTTGGCGGTTAAAGACCAACCTGTATCGTATCTTCTCTAGCATATTTTTATTTTAAATTTAGCTATTTCCTCCAAAATAATCAAATTCGACAATATTAATCTTATAATCTCGACCTGGGAGAACTGATTGGGAATGCAACATCAAATAAAAGCGGGTTGATGAGTTCCGGTATGGTACCTTTAGAATTATCTAAAGATAATAATCAATATTGTAAGATTAGTGTATTTATGCCAAATGCCGGATCAATAAATGAGTCTGTAATTAGTGTTACAAATGTTGGTGGAGACTCGTTCTCAGTCGCAGTGTCTATGATTAGATGGAATGCAAATAAAGTCTTTTGTAAATTGATAAACGGAACCAAAATTAGTAACATTAATATGTATTATACAGTTGATACAGAAAGATTTTGCTTTTACATAAAAGCTAATTGGTATGCGAAAATAATAGTGTCACGATTAGGTCTTGTGAACACGAGCAAAATAGAATCAATCAATGCTATTCCTAGTGGGGCGATTGAAGTACCAATATCTTGACGTGACAAAAGATATAGCACTGAGCTGGGAGAACTGATTGGTACAGCTACGGGCAATAAAAGCGGATTAATGTCGGTCGAAGATAAAAAAAGACTGGGAAGACGTTTTTTTAAAGGATACACAAAATTAGTTGAAAGTAAATATTGGTACAATCATTATGTCGCATTGATATTTGGCGCTTCTCCTGCATCCAATCTTGGATCATTAATAGCTATAGACTGGAAAGGAAATGAACTAATATCTGTTACTAGATTTTTTGGCAACAACGACAATGTTAAATTGTATCTTGGCAGTAATCCAGAAACAAATATGTATGAGTTATGGTTAGGCTTGATAGGTCTAGACGGAGATGGATCAGAATTTATTATTCAATCAAGAGAATCGATAGATCTAGATAGTAAAACAGTTGAAACACTTCCGTCTTATTTGAAAGTAATCTCTAAAAAAAATAACAAAAAAATAACGATTTTTCAGAGCTGGGAGAACTGATGAATAGTTTGGGGTTATTCCCATTTATGTTTAGAGGGATAATGACAAATAGGAGTTATAATGATTTGATCGAAACTGGCTATTATAAGATACAAGACAACATGATTGATGGACCTAGCACTTATGGGGAACACTTGTCGTTTTAATGACAGTGATCAAATAACAAGTGTTCTATCAAACATAGACAGCACAGAAATATCCACTAGAAAAGGTAATATCAATAATTTTGTAAAGTCAGCGTGGAGAATCATTTCTTTTACATAAAATAAGCCATAGCCCCGATCTGGAGAACTGTTGGGAAATCGAAGGGAACAAAATCGTTTTCTTCATGGAGTGAATTTACGGATTTGTAAATGAAATGCCTATAAAAAACAATTCAACCTTTCGTTTCCAATTTCAATGCTTTTGCTGGAGAAGGATTCACGGTAATGTCGTTCAAAGATTGGTTATAAAACAATTAGAAGATGCTGTTTTCATCTTCGGAATAGCAATAGACGGAACATTAATATTTAGAAAAAGGAATTATCCAGACGTTTCAACTTGGGAAGATCCTAAGATAATAATTCACAGTAATAATTGACATAAAATTTACTTCGTAACCGACACGGGAGGACTTCTGCCAA